>Ga0114906_1000295_pt1 | contig 29387 bp, 33 predicted proteins | sample MalvirDeepMed_M9_FD_89687 | JGI IMG/M metagenome (GOLD analysis project Ga0114906, IMG submission 89687) | Marine viral communities from the Global Malaspina Expedition - Malaspina viral metaG DeepMed_M9 | ecosystem: Environmental > Aquatic > Marine > Oceanic | place: Mediterranean Sea...
CCCTTAACTATCCTAGAGTACTTATCAAACTCACAAAGCCCTCCCTCTATTTCACGCATTTCATAAGGTCGATTGATTAATATCCATTTGTCTAGTCTTTGTATAACCGTTTTATACAAAACATTCATTTCTTTATTCCAATCGTGGCTACGTTTACAAAAACCTAACTCACGACCAGTTAGTCGGTTGAGTCCTCGCATTGCTCCTGGACCAGCATTAGCCCATGTCACTATATCATTAGCATTTTTTAGCAAGTACGTGTGTCTTAAATCAGTCACTACTTCATAAGCCATGAACGGCCCCATGTAAGGGTAATCTCTAAGAAGTTTCCATGTCTCCTCTAGGTTCATGTTTTCGCTAACGATCTTATTAACAAGTATTTCTCTATCGTTCCACATGTGTGAGATACACTCAGCCACACCCGAAACCTTATCCATACCGTTGGGTGTTTTAATAATATAAGCACCTGTAACCCATTTAGGCTGTTTGGTAATCTCTTCGATAGCCTTTTTTCTATCCCAGTTTTGGATTAAATCATTCTTTATTAGAGTTCTACCTGTCTCAATAAAATTAAACCATCGAAAGATAACCGTAGCCATAAGTACACTTGGGTCATCCTTCAACGGTTCTCTAATATGTTCTCTAAACCACCTAGTAGTTCTGTCGTCTTCTCGAAATACCTGACAAAACTTGAACTGTCGTAAAATAGGATTACCTGTCCAGGGAGGAGGCTCTTTCTGTACTTCCTTTCTAATACGGATTCGCTCTCTTTCCTCTTGCCAATAGCAATAATTCTCTATCTCATCTTCAAGAAACTTTACCATTACTTTTTCCACAACACCCAAGAACAGTTATTGGAGTACTCAGGAAAAGGAGCAGCAGCAACTACACGTAGAAATTGCCTACCGTATCGGGATTCCAGTAGTTCTAATTGCTCAGGCGACCAAGGATGTTTTTGACATTTCGCCTCTCTCATTGCTTTTCTTAGCTTAGGTAACTGTATAAAAGTCCCTGTAACGCTTTGAATAATGAAGTTTCTTTGTAGTTCCTCTTTAAGTTCTTCAAACCCCCACTCATAGACATGGTCTTCAGGTAGTTTATCATTAGAGCCGTCGTGGTTAGGACAAGAGACAAACGCTAATGCATGGGGTTTCATTACTCTAGCTGCTTCATCTAGCCAAGGCCCAACAAACTCTCTACCCATATGTTCAATAACTTCAGTAGTCCAGAACAGGTCTATTGATTCACTAGGGATGTCCAAAATAGGGTTAACGGTTACATCTTGTATTCTGATCTCACCATTAAAATTCTTAAACCAAGTTGAGTCTTTTAACAATCCTCCTGAATTAGACCAGAAAGGGTTTTCCATTTCGCAAGCAGGGTCTATGTCGTAACCTGTATAAGAAGCAATGACATCGGATTTCTTTATAACGTAGGCTTTGTATAGATTCCTCAGAACCCAACACTCACCACATCCCACTTCAAGGGTGTTTAATGGTCTGCCGAGTCGTTTAGCTTCTTCGATACATAAAGTAGCTATCTTATCGTAACGGCTCATATGAGCTAGTTCATCAGGTCTCCAATTAGCTAGTACTCCAGCACTGGCTATGTTCATTCTCGTATTTTTACTGTCATTTTCATTAACAGTAAGTTTCTTTCTGATTGATGACATTATTGATTTGCCTCCCACCAACTTGGTTTATTCCTTCCCTTTTCCCACTTAGCGTAATGTTTTTCATTGATAACGTAGTTACGATAGGCAAGAACAGAGTCCTCATTCTTATACTCATCGGGCATGGCCTGAGCTACATCGGTCATAAGCCCTCTAGTAATTCGTTTAGGCATTAAGTACAGGGCATCCGCTAGATCTTTAACAGTGCGATGAGTTCGTTTATAGCGGTAGGTGTATTCCTTACCTAGAGCTAGAAAATGCTTATAAAGCCACCAGTAGTTACCACTACACTCTCTAACCCAGACACTACACGGATGGTTTATGTGACAAACTTGGTATAAAACGTCTTCACGTTTATCAGGTAAAGTCCACGCTTTAACCATGGTTTTACCTGACTTAGAAGGTTTACGGATTTCCCAACCGTCAAGAATCCGATGAGCTGTTGAAAGCATCTGTGCAGACTCAAGTATCATTTTAACCAACATCTTATCAGGCTGTGCCTTCGCAGAAACTGTAGGGTCTTCGCTGAGATAGAATATGTTCACTTTTTTCTCCTTTCTTTTAACACATACGCTAGTACCTTTATACTTTACTTTTATATGCAAAGTAAAGGACTTTCATAGTTGATAGCAGCGCGGCGATTTAGGCTCAATTAAGTACAAGTTTTCTTTAGTTCTGGTTATTCCAACATAAAAAACTCTGTTTTCATCATCGGGGTTTTGCTGATAGTTTTTATAGACTCGAGTTGTTATGTCTGTTAACAAGACAACGTTAGTGGCTTCACCGCCCTTAGCAGCGTGTATGGTTGATAAACGTATCCTTGGCTGCTTAGTTATCTTCTCTCCTCTACGTAACATTGCTCTTATGTAACTAACCTCACTGGGACTTAATAAAGTAAAAACGTCATACCAATGTCCGTCTGGTAGGTCAGGAAAATGGCTTTTAAGATCTTGGTACTGTAGTGTTAGTGCAGAGTCCAGTAAATCTAGCTTTTTAGGTTTCTCTACTTTTATGTATTTCAGTATGTTAGCGCACTCACCTAAAGTAATGCTCTCTCCCTTCGATAAATGTTCCCAAAAAACAACAGCTCTGACTTTTGCCTCTGAAATGCTTGGCCTACCTTTTACTTCAAAAAACCACCCCTCGTTTCTACAGTACTCATCAACCGCCTCCAGTAAGTAGTTCGTTCTAGCTAAGACTAGCCAATCTCCTTTCTCCATATTAACTAGCTCTATGGTTGGTTCCCAACGCACCACTCCTTCCTCTTTTCTAGGTGTCCACTCCTTATAGATCCTGGATCGAACTTGTCCTATACATTGGGTGGCTAATTCGTGAACTGCTGCAGGGACTCGATAAGATTGTTTAAGCACCATAGCGTTTTTAGAGTTATCTATCAGGTAGTCGACATCAGCTCCTGCCCATTTATAAATAGCTTGGTCGTCATCTCCTGCTACATAGATCTTTGTAGACCTTTCGGCAAGTTTACGAACTACCGACCATTGCAAAGGGGACAAGTCCTGAGCTTCATCTACAAACATAACATCTAGTGAAGGAATATCGCCTTCATGCAAAAACTTATAGAGCATGTCGGTATAGTCCACGAGCAGTCTGTCTTTTTTAAATAGCTTCAGACCTCTGGCGAATCGCTCTAATTCAAACCAACCAACAGCATCTTCAACCTCGTGCCACTGCTGCTCTAACGGTATGTTACGCATCCTAGCAAGATTCTCTATAAAAGCTAATCGATCATCGTGCGTCATGCCAAATAGATGCCCATCATCTGATGTAGTTCTACCGCTTAGTCTTATGTTTAGTTTTTCGTTTAGGTCTTTTATATCTGTATGACTTACCACACTTTCTCTAGTTAATCCTAGTTGTCGAAACGCTAATGAATGTAATGTTCTAAAGAAAGGTAAGCTTCTATCACTTATATTGAATTTACTTATGGCTCTTTGTTTTCCTTCTTTTACTGCTTTTTTGGTAAACGTAAAGAACCCTATATTCTCAGGCTCTGTTCCACTTTCTAGTTCATCCTCTATAAGACTAAGTAATGTGCTTGTTTTTCCTGTCCCAGGAGGTCCAAGAATAACTTGTGTATGGCTCGGTAAGGTCACAAACCACTTCTAAAAGTTAAGCTAATTCGACTTTCACAACCAATTAAAGCAGGAATAGAATGGGTTGCTGTCATCTGAGAATGGCCATCGAACATATAAACATCTCCTTCTTCTAACAAGAATCGAGTTGTTTCTGGTATGTATCGTTCACTAAGTTGTTCTTGATCAACCCATAGTTCACTTGTATTAGTCTCGGGCTTTATAGGAACATTATATTCATTCCACTCAAAAACTCTAGTTCCACCGAATGAGATACCTAGAACAACATCATCCAGCGTAGGGACTGTGTCAGAATGATGAGGGACAAAAGCTTCTCCTGTTTCATAAAGACCACATAAACAGAAAGTAAATTCAATAGGTCTATCCATCATTGTAGAAGCCCATTCTTCAGCTTTATTCTTAATTTGCTCCATAGACGGTGTCCAAGGGTCAGGAGTGTAGAGCTTTCCTGCGTAGTTAAATTCTGACACTCCATAGCCTTTTGTTGGCCTACCGTAAACAGTTTTCCCCTTGAAGACTCTAACCTTTGGTCGATCCCAAGTGGTGATATTAGGATCATCATCCTCGAATACTTCCTTAGCAAAACAAGTCATAAGAGGTTATCCTTAAATTCGGGTAAGTCATGCGGCTCTTCCTGTGCTTTAAATTCTTCTATAAACCAAACGTTTACACCTTTGCCTTTTATGTTAAAAAAGTAAGGCTCCCCTTGAAGTTGTTTTAATTTAGAAGTTAGTTTGTTTCTTTGGTATTCCTTGAAGTTGTTTCTATGTAAGTACTCCATTAGATCCATTAACCTAAAATAAGTTCTACCTTTATGTGTCCAAGGTTTGTGTAGTAATAGCTCGTCTCTTTCTCTAGCAGGACGCTCGGTACAGAAAGATTCTAATAGCTCCATAAAATGTCCTTCTGTGGAGCTCTCTTTAGGCACTTCAACTACGGTTAATGCATCAAGTAACTGTTGTATTATCTGTCGCCAAACGTTTTCTTTTACCTTGGGAGGTATTTTGTTTAAGGCATCCATACACTTACGTTGGAATCTGTTTTGATTTAATAGGTCATCTGTTTCGAGCTCTAACCGACCACCCTCTACATCCAGGAACCAGATAGGGGGGTCACTGTCTTGTTTCGTGAGGTTACTGAATAAGGGAGTGCCGCCGTTAGCTCCAATCCCGAACTTACGAGTTCTACATAAGGGACTGTTGCAGTGACTAGCTATAGGCTGATCATTACATCTAAAAAAGTAATCCTTTCTCTGTAACTGTTTACCTACTGTTAGAACTTCTTGAGCTCCCAACGGGGGCTGCATAAACTTTATGTTGACATCCTCTAGTCTTTTCTCCCAATCATCCGGGTATTTCTTTCTTAAGAAGACGCCCACATTAAACAGTCCAGAGTTTCTTGAACCTTTAGGAAACCCCTGCACAACTAAATGCTGTATACAAGGCGGTGCTTGGTCTAACCATTCTAAATTCTCGTTTAAAGGGCTTGCTTCTAAACGTTCTAAAGCACTAGAACTAAGCTCTAGTTCTTTTGCATAATCTAAGAATTCTTGCGGGGTCATTGCTGCCCCATCACTGCCATAGGCGTATCGAGTAGAGTTTTCTCCACCAAAATAAGGCATGTTAAGTGTGCTGCCTCTATCGCCACGGTCTAACAGTAACTGTGTTTGTTTAGGAAAGATCTCTGTCTGTCCGTACCCTATCGCAGCAGCTACCTGTCTTAGTTTTCTTTGTAGCATGGACGCAGTTACCGGCTCAGATAAAAATATGTAGAGATGTGCTCCACCACTTTTACTACGGCACAATATTAATGGTAGTTTTTGCTTAGCTATCTTGATCGCTAGATCTTTTAGATCTATGTGATACTCATCAACGTCTATAGCTCCCCAAACGCAATTGTTATTTTCATCAATAGCTACGAGACCTACGCTTTGATGACCAGACAAGTGGTCTTCCCATAACTTCAATAAGTCGTTATCGGATAACTCCTTAGATATAGTAATGTTTTTACCACTTGCCTTTCCATCTTCCCTCGTTTCATTGTTAGCTGTGAAAGTCCCATACGCTTGACGTAAACCAGCATAGCGTACAGCAAAGTCCTCTGCTAACGACATACAGTATCTCCTTTTTAGATAATGTCGTTAGTAGTATCATTTTGCTGTTCTTGCTTTACCTCAACGTTTCCAGACCTAGCTGCAGACATAAAGTCTCTAGCTATCAAAGCATTACTTATTTCTGTTGGCCCTTCTTGGTTAATACTGTAAGAGTTCCAACTACCTTTGTCATTAGACATTACGGTTGAGGTTAGCCTGTAGGTAAATGCAAACATCGGGGCTTCTACCGAATCCCCCTTAGAGTTTTGTACCCTAGCCATTCTTAACATCGTTAGCCATTTTCTAGCAACACCTAACTGTGTAGAGGTGAGAGCAAGAACTGCTTGCTGAGGAGCACCTTCAGAAACTATAAGCACGAAAAACTGAGCTGTTTCTACAATCTCATTACCCGCTGGAGTGTAGTTCCTTCTGTTTTCTGGGTCTCTTGTACAGGTAGTCAAGATAGAAATATCATGGTTAGCATTAACAAGTCCACCACCCTTTTCTCTGGGAATCCACTCAATATACTTCTTATTATAGGCACAGGGAACTATCAAGATTCCTTTCTCTCCGTTATAGGCATCTCCTGTAACCGTATTATAAAGGTCTCCTGAACTAGCGTTTTCCACATAGCTTCCATGTTGTTTTTGTAGTTGAGGTGATAGAGGTTGTAAAACCCTAATGAAAGGTATTGCGAAATCCTCTGCGGTTGTTTCCTCTAACCCGGTGCCACCTGATAATAAATCATCATTAAATGAGGTTAGTGCTGTAGTCTTAGAGTGAGCTACTTCCTTTTTATCTTCTGCCATGGTGTTAATCCTTCTTAATTATAGCTTTAGTACCTATGTAGATACCAAAAGGCTCTGTTGGTATGTCATTCCCCGAAGTAAACTGCTCTTTAATAAAAGCTCTTAGTGTGCTTGGGTGAATGCTCTGACGTACCTCTGGTGATAGTCCTCTGGACTGTAAAGCTGAAACAGTTTGGTTAACTACCTCAGTTTCTTCACGTCCAAACTTTAAAAGAACTTCATTCTTTATGAGTCCTTCATGTCCATTAGACACTAACCATTCATACGCTTTTTCTTGGTTTGCTTTAGAGATGTGAGCCTTATAAAACTCATTAATAGAGATTTTCTCCCCCGTACTGAGCGTTATTTGAGTGAGCCCTGCAGCTTGCATTGCGTCAGGTAACTCTTGCTCCGAAGTCAAACGAAGCTCTTCTTTTTTAGCTTTTAAATTAGCTTCTAACTCTGACACCTGTAGGGCGAGTTCTAACTGTTTATTAGCTAAACCTGAAACTACAGAGAGTTCTCCATCAGTAACATCATTAGTCCACTCTTGAACATCTTTTGTACCGACTAAGTCTTCAAAGGTTGGTTTCTTCTGATCCATCTATTTCTCCTTTCTTATGTAAATCAATATCAACAGGGTAATACATACCCTCTTGCCTATCCCATTTCAATATACTATAGCTACCTCTATTATAAAATGCAGCGATAGAACACGCCACTCCTATAGCAGCAGGATCCCCTATCAGTAATAGGTAATCCCCTGTCTTATAGTCGTGTAGAATACTTTTCATTCTGCGAACTGAGGGAGATGCACTTAGCATAATTTGTGCATTAGAAGGTAACAGAACTTCAAAATCACCATACTGCCTAGCAGAAGCGATATTTCGTCCGGGAACCTCCTGTACGACATAGACTGTCACTATTTTCTCCTTTCTTATTTCTTATTTCTAGTAAATAAATTTTATATATGAGTAAGGACAAAGTAAAGCCCTATTGCCGATATGTGTTTTTTTAACTAAAAAAAGTTTTCTAAAAAAGTTTTCTAAAACTACTAATAACTCTAATAAAGTAATACTGATCCTAACGAAACGTAGAGTCTTAGGGACTATACCAATATTAGAGGGCATGGAAGAACTATTAGTTTGGGCTATAAAACTATTAGTTTGTAATATATAATCTCACTTAGAAATTAGAAAGGGTTAGTATGAAATATAAGTTTAAGACACAGCCATATGAGCATCAGCTCGTGGCATTAACTAAATCCTGGAATCAGCGTGAGTACGCTTACTTCATGGAAATGGGTACTGGAAAGTCTAAAGTACTCATAGATAACATAGCTATTCTCTATGACCGGGGAGGGATTAACGCTGCAATTATTATTGCTCCTAAAGGCGTGTACCGGAACTGGTCTGAAAAAGAGATACCGGCACATATGCCAGACCATGTAGAAAAACAAATAGCGGTCTGGAATCCAGCGCCTAATAAAAAACAGAAGAAAGCATTACTTGATCTATTCGAGGTAACGGCTGACCTAAAGATATTGGTTATTAATGTTGATGCTTTTAGCACTAAGAAGGGAGTAAACTTTGTAGAAAAGTTTATTCTATGTAATGATGTACTAATGGCGGTTGATGAATCAACCACTATTAAAAACCCCAAAGCCCAACGCACTAAGAACCTCTTAAAGCTTGGGATTAATACCAAGTTTCGTAGGATTCTAACGGGCTTTCCTGTTACTCAGTCTCCTTTAGATTTATATAGTCAAAGTGCTTTTCTATCTAAGAAACTATTAGGTTACGATTCTTTCTACTCTTTTCAAAACCGTTATGCAAAACTTTTTAATAGAAAGATGGGGCAAAGAACCTTTAGACAAGTTACGGGGTATCAAAACCTAGGAGAATTAACTACTCGACTTGGTAATTTTTCTTACAGAGTGCTGAAGAAAGAATGCTTAGACCTCCCTGATAAGGTGTATCAAAAAAGAGAAGTCCCACTAACACCTGAACAGAAAAAGGTTTATAAGGAACTAAAAGACTATGCAATGGCTGAACTAGAGTCTAAAGAAATGGTCAGCGTTACTTCTATCCTTACTCAGATACTAAGATTACATCAAGTAGTTTGTGGGTTTGTAAAGCATGATAACAACGAAGAAGTGGAGATTAAAAACAATCGGTTAGATGCTTTACTAGATGTCCTAGCAGAAACACAAGGTAAAACAATCATTTGGGCGAACTATCGTTACGATATTAGACGCATACTAAAGACGCTGCAAAACACAGTAGGTACTGAGAACGTTGCTACTTATTATGGGGATACGCCTGATGAAGAAAGACAGAAAGTAATTACCAAGTTCCAAGACCCTGATTCAAACTTACAATACCTAGTTAGCAATGTGCAAACAGGTGGGTACGGTATCACATTAACACAAGCTAGTAATGTTATCTATTATTCTAACAACTATGACTTAGAGAAACGTCTACAGTCCGAGGATCGTGCTCATCGAATAGGACAAACTAATAAAGTTACCTACATAGATCTTGTTTCTAAAGGCACTGTTGATGAAAAGATTGTAAAAGCTCTGCGCAATAAGTTAGACCTAGCCCAAGAAGTCTTGGGTGACGAAAAATGGAAAGACTGGATAAGTTAAGACCTTCTATGTCTCATCATACGGGATAATGCTCTGTCTCTATCAGACATTGCACGGCCTGTTTGACCTTGAGTTACATCTCTATCAGACATTTCCCTACCTTTTTGCAAATTATCCATGATCATTTGTCTTAGTATATCGGAATCTGCCCCTTCTAATCGACTAAGTATGTCATTTGTCATGTCTATTGTACCGCCCATATCACGATACAGCGGTCCACCGCCTCTTCTCATGAGAGGTTTACCATAGGCTGCTTGCATAGGTGGTTCACCCATTCCTCCATCCATTGGTGGTTGCTCAACACTAGAGATTAGCATAGCTTTAGCCGTATCTAAAACAGCAATAGCAGCCCCTACGTCTCCTTGTGCTCTACCTACCACTGCTTCGGCTAACATAGCAGAATCCTGCTCTATATCCATTCCAGGGTCTTCCCCCATTGGAGGTGCTCCCGCTGCTGCCATCTCTCCCATTCCAGGAGGAGGCCCACCCATTGGCGGTCCAGGAGGAGGTCCACCCATTCCAGGAGGAGGTCCACCCATTGGCGGTCTAGGAGGAGGCCCAGCCATTCCAGGAGGAGGTCCACCTCTTGGAGGCATAGGAGGCGCGTTTGCTGTACCGCCCTGAGTTCTTATATTCATTAGATCTTCTATGCCAGCCATTGCTATCTCCTTGGTCGGAATCCGCTTTGGAATACCTGTGTCGTTAGTGTATCACCTTGCCCATTCATCGGCAACATTGAAATACCTTGGTTTAAAACATCATTAAAATCTGAAACTTGACTTCCTTGAATCGGAGTTATTTCCCCCATTGGAGGTTGTCCAAACTGTCCGGGAGTTATATTCCTTGTTAAAGGGGTTGCTCCACTAGCTGTTGAATAAGGTGTGTAGGGGTTTTTAACTGGTCGTCCTGTGTAATAGTTTATTGGCCCGTCATAGGGATCGTCAATAATTATGTCATCTGGTGGAGGCTGTGTCGGAGGTGGTGGCGTACTAGGAGCAACAAAATCTGACACAGTTCCCCCTAAGTAATTACCTTTTGTTTGTCCTCCTAGAGAGGTGAAAGGTAGAGGTGTCGCCACTGGTGCAGGAGCATAAGATTGATCCATCGTTGTATCTGGCCAAGCCTCCGTGTACGGGTTAGCTGGTGGAGGCTCCATTACTGAAGGCGTAGAAGCTACTGGTGGAGGCTCCATTACTGAACTATAAGCATTCAAATCGTCTCTATAATCCATACCTTCTTCTGCGCCATAATCAGACCTTTTAGGTCTCGCGCTAATGGGGGAAGGCTGCATTACAGGAGGTAGCTCGGTTGGCCTCCCGACAACGGGTGGAGTCGTTAGTGGAGAAGGTTGCCCCATTGCATCAAGCTCAGCTTGCAATTGATCTGCCATAGCTTGTTCTTCTGCGTTTGGGCCTCTAGTTCCTTTCGTCAACATATCTATTCGATTTTGTATTTGCTGCGCTTTACTTGTTGGTATTGAATTAATCCCCAGAGGAACAGCGGGTACATTCGATAAAGTAGATATCTCAGGAAGGGAAGCTATTCCTTGTTCTATTTCAGTTGCTTGAGTATCTTTAAAATCAGCAACATCTGCTTCATATTGGTCAGTAGCTGCACTAGCGGCTTGGTTAGCCTCTTGCCTTGCTTGCCATGCCCTTAACGCATCTCTATACTCAATATGACCTCCATCGTCACTAGAGCCAAAATCACTTCTTCTTGGTCTAAATTGCATTTAATCAGGCTCCGCCATAGCTAATTCTAATACTCTTTGAGGTATTTCTCGTATTGTTTGAGGCGTTTCCGCAACGATCCCCACAAACTCTTCAAAAGTTCCTTCAGTTGGTCTTTGTAATTTATCCTCTGTGTCATAATATTTCAGTTCATTAGCCATATCTTGAGCTGCAACTGAATAATGAGCCGTTAAATATCTTATAAAGTTTTGCTTACTCACTCTATTTCGTGCGAATGCTATTGATCGATTAAATAGTTCTTCATCTAATAACATATGGCCTATAAAATTACGTGCACGTTCAGCCGATTTATTTGTAAGAGCTGTTGCCCTTCTACCCATTTGTGTTAATGGACCTATTACCATTCTTTGTAAAAAACGAGCGCCGAGTAGGGGAGTAGCTAGATCTTGTCCAAGACCCTGACTAAATGCTCCTAGGGGATCTGACGCCATATTTCTTTGAACTAAACCATTTAAGACTTCTAAATTTTTTAAAAACTCTGGCGCTGTTTCATCACCTAATAACGGTGCCATAAAATTCTCAAAAGTTAATTTTGGACCTGTAATTTCAGCAGGCCCGAAACCTTCATTAATTAATCTATCTAAACCGAGAACATCTAGCTCAAAGCCTCCCCCTTTCCTTGACTTTATTATATCTTGGAATATAAATCTCTTAGTAACTTGAGAAATTTGTTCTCGCAGCTCTGGGCTATCTTTTACTATATCCATAAGATTTTCAATATCTTGTAGAATTCTTCCAGACTGTAGGGATTCTTTGCTTGTAGTTAAAATATTTTCAAGAATATTAGTTATTCCAGGATCATTTATATTTCCCGCTAAACCAAAACGATTTTTTATTAGTTGTATCGTTTCTTCTGTTCTTTGTAGTTTGTTAATAACTTCTTCTTGAAATCGTTGTGGACCTCCACCGAACCACTGTGCGTATTTTTCTTCACCAAAAACAGATTTTAAAACTCCTTCATGCTCTTTTACAAAATTTCTAAAATTCCTAGCTATTTGTATGGGAGTTGAGTCAGGGGCGTCTAACACCACTCTTTGTATATAGGCTGCAAGTCCTTCTTGTAACGGTTGTATTTCATCAGAACCTTCCTGTTTTAATATGGTCATTAATTGATCAACAGGAGTATTTATTGCGCTGCCTGTAGCGGAAGTGTTAAACAAGTAATCAGCAACTCGTTCAGGGCGCTCTTGTTGTAACAAAGAACGAATTGCTTGAGCATTGCCCAGTTCATATGCTCGTTTTTGACTAGTCCATGCCGCTTCTATGTCAGCTCCCCATGCATTTTCTGTCATCCAGTCGTCTAATTTAGTTTTGCTAGTTAGTGGTATTCCTGAAGCTTCAGAAGCACTTTCCCTCACTAATTGCGACATTTGCTGTTCTAGTCCACGCTCTAGATCTCGTGCTGCCTCACGCGTAGCGTTTTGCCCTTTAGGAAGATTACTGGCAAAATCATTTAAAGCTACCCTAGCATCGTTTAATTCTACCAAACTAAAATTAGGTGATTCAAAACCTTTTTCTCCTATACCTCGTAATCGCCTAAGAGTATTTTGGGCTCCTCGTGGAATAAGACTAAATAACCCTCTAACTGCGTCATCTGCATCTTGAGCACGGAAAATAGTATCAGCGTTTCCTTTTCTCAGGTTTAACCAGTTTTGAGTTGGTTTTCTTGTAAATCCCGCACCTGTAAATGTATCTGCGTAAAGAGGATTTCTTAAAGCAGCATTCCAAGCTTCAGTATGGGGCCGTATATATTCATTTCTTATTTCTCTAATTCTAGATTGTGCTCTTGGAAGCAACTCCCCACTAGCCTTTTCATCTACTACATCTCTAAGCACATTTCCAGCAGCAGCTGCATCTGTTCCTTGCCCTCCAACTTGCGTTCTTACTTTATCAAGCATTCCTTCCATTTGATTAGTAAAATTGTCAACTTCTTTTTGACCTAACGCTAGAAGCCCTTCTGAGAGTTCAGCACTTGTTACATCATCAATTCCACTGATAGATGGTCCAACCTTTTCCCGCAATGTTTCTATAAACTGCTGTTCAACTCTTTGGTTTCCTCTTTTAAGTTCGTTATATAATTGTTTTAATTCAGGGTTATCAGAGTTTCTTAGAAATATTCTTTCTAACTCAGTAGCATCGGGGTGTCCTGATCTTGCTGACAAAAGAGGGTTGTATCCTGGAGGTCTACCTTTTTGATTAAAAATCACTCCATATATATCAGTTAATTCATCAATTTGACTTTGTATTTGTTGAACAGATACAGGATCTCCATAAACCACCCCAGGAATATTTGCATTACTAGGATCTCTTGCTGCTACATACGCATCATCTATAGCGGTCCAAAATTCAGCTGGCACGTCTTTTCCGGTAATTAATCTCCAAGCTTTAGGAAGAACTCGTTGGGCAATATCAATAGTGCCTGTTCCCGCAAAAGCTAATGCAGCAATCATTCCAGTTTCCGTTAGAATCTCATCCATAGTTCTATCATGAGCTCCCATGGCTTTTCCTGCAGTTAGTCGTAAAAAGTCTCCTCCCGCAGCACCTACCGCAGAGAGTCCTGACATCCCTAATACCTTTGCTGATTGAGCTACAACACTGCCAGTCAGTCCAAGTGGTGTTCCAAATTTTTGATACCCATAAGCAGTAAGAACTATATCCCCTGCTGCTGCAGGAAACTCCTGCAGTAAAAAGTCATAGATATCTTCATCCGTAAGATAAGGCGTATCTATTAATTCCACATTTTTTACATCTACGTTTTCTTGCCCTTCACGTACAAAACCAATTCCATAACTAGGATCATTTGGTCTAAGATAAATATACTCTCCTTCTCCGATCCCGCTAACACCTTCTGCGGCCTTCTCAACATCTCCTATTGTTGAATTACGGGGACTAAGGGAGCGTCTAATTCTAAAAAGATTACGATCTGCAAAATTATCAATTTTTAATTGATTTGTAGGATCAAACCCCATAGCAGCTAGTTCTTGCGCTCTTTCTAAACCAAAAGGAGCGACAGGTCGATCAGAAAATCTTCCTATCCCCTCCATCGCATTAATAATAGCAAGAGGGTCTGTCTGTTCACGAGGATTTTCAAAAAGTCTTAATGCTTCTGCATATTCAGGATGAATTTCAGCTACGTTATAGTCCCTTGGAGGTCTGTTATATATAGATATTCTATTTTCTAGTACATTCTGAATAGCGTTTTCCATAGTTGATATTTGTTCGTCATTAAATAATTCTGCTCGTTTTTCTCTAAGCAAAGAATTACCTCTATGACCTACCTGTAACAGTTCTGGCATCGATATCGTATCCCCCCAAGTAGTGTTGGGATTATTTGGTAAGGGCGTATCAAACATTCTTCCGGCCACCGCTTGCCTAGTGGCTCTGTAATCTTCTAGGGCTGAACCATCTTCTATTTGTTCTTCAGTATAAATAGCCATAATCTAAGGTATAGCAATATTCCCAAGGTCATCAAATTCTGAGTCCATTAACTGTTGCGGGGTTGTAGCTCCCCCTGTTCCTATATTTCCTCCTGGAGCACTACGAAAAGGGTCATATGCGTTTTCAGGTCTTATATGTCCTGATTGTAAATCTTCTCCTGCCCAACGTTGAACAGCAGGCATATATCTATAACGTTCTAAAAACCTTCTATATTCCCAGTTTCCCATCTCTGTTGAAGACCAATCATGAACCAGCTGTCCTTCTTCATTTTTTATAGTAGGTGGAATCCAATATGAAGAGAGTGTCGAAGTGTAAGCTGGATCTTCTTTACCTGTTTGTCTATTTATTACAGGGAAATATCCTGAAGCTATTCTATTTAGAGAAAGACCTCCCTGAGTTCTATTATCATGTTGTCGAATTATGCTATCCACAAAACCCAATAAATTATCTTTAGCTGTTTGTGGACTATCAGTACTACCAAAACCCACCATATCTAAATGATAAGCTAAATCTCTATCAGATAAAGTTCTGCCCGTTTGTCCATTAGCTGCTGCTGCCATATAAGCCAGCTGTAACATAGCTCCTCTAGTTCTTACATTTCCATATGCAGCATCACCTAGTAAGTCTCTAAAATTAATACTTTTACCTGTACTGGTTGTAAGGTCTTGGTTATCGTTTTCGAAACGAGATAAAGCATTTTCTAAAGCCTCCCGACTTCCGCTTTGTAAGGCTTCGAATATTCGCCTAGCCCCTTCACCACTATCACTTTGATCTCCAAAAGTCATATAACTGTAGATTGTATCTAAGTTTGCTGTTAAGCTATTACCCATATTTGCAAAAGCAGTAGCTGCCGAGATTGGGTTGTTTACGGGATCTGCAATACCCCGATCAAAGGCATATATAACTTCGTTTGATAATTCTAGTGTTGCTAACAATGCTTGATCACCAGCAACCGCCTCTACGTCTAATTCATCTAATTGAACTTGACGATCACTTCTTAAAGTTTTTGACAAAGGTTCTGTTGGTACGTGTCTTTGTTCTATCCAATTTCCTTCCAAATCTCTTATATTAGCGTACCCTGTTTTATCATCGTTCATTACATAGACTTCACCTCTAGGGTCAACAAAAGCAGGTCGAACATCAGGAACACCAACAGCAGCTGCATTTGCATCTTCATACACCTTAGATTGCAAGTTGTCTACTTCTTCAAGGGATTTATTTAAATACGTTGTTCTATTCGTTGCCTGAGCTAACCTAGCCGCTTCTCGAGCTTTTCTAATATCACTATAAGTTCTAGCATAGTCATCTGCTCCTCTACCCATTCCACTAGCAACAACAAGATTTGCGATTTCATCTAAGCCAAAACCATCCGCTTCTTCACGTCCACCATAAAGAGCATACGCATTTGCTAAGGCTTCTTGTCTTCTATTATGTAACACATCCTGCAAAAGCAGAGGAGCCCCTTCTTCTGCTTCTCTAAACCCTTCTTCACCTATACTTGTTAAATATTCATCTGCGCTCATTCGCTCAGGTTCATCTTCAAATAGCCCCATAATACCCTCAGTAACTAAAGGCATAAAAGGAGCGATTGTTTCTAGTGTGGTTGGTTCAGGCTCTCTTTGTCGAGGGTTAAAGTTAGGTGTAGGAAACCTCATTTGTGAGGCAGGCATTTGTACAGCAGTAATTCCACCACCTTCTGGACTACTAAACGTTGGAAAAGGAGTATAAGCCATGTTAATCCTCTAAACCAGAATAATCATAAGCTGCTGGAATTCCAAACCCTCCTCCAGGAGGAGGACTTACAGAACCATAAGCGGGTGGGTTAGGGTTATTGAGTTGTGGTTGCGCCCCTTGCGGTTGCATCATACCAGGACCAATCGGCCCTTGTGGTGAATAGTTAACGTTTCCTGTAGGGCTGCCGCCTGCATATCCAAAACCCCCTGCCATTGGTCCAAGAGAGGCTGTCAACGCTCCAACATTCTGTAGCGTCTGCATAGGTAAGTTGTACTGACCAGTAAAGTTCTGATAGTTTAAGTCCATTAGAGACTGAGCTCTACCTCTACCTAGTCCCCCCATGCCCATTTGTGACTGAATATCAGCTTGCTGTAATTGTTGTAAAGCAGGAGCCATAGCGCCATAAGCACCTCCTAACCCTGCTAAACCTTGACCGCCTCCTAACCCCATTCCGTAGATGTTTTGTCCTAGTTGTTGTTGTAAACCCGATAACCCTCCAAGTCTTCCCATTCTAGACTCAAAAGCTTGTTGTGCTCTATTAGCTGCGTCTTGATAACCAGCCCCACGGATAGCTCCTATTTGTTCTGCAGCTCCTCGGGCGGTATTTTCTGCTAATTCATCTCGCCTCATTCTTGACCTAGAACCACCGAAAGCGCCTGCACTAACTGCTTCGTCTCTAAGGGCCATATCACCTTTCGATAATCCTTCTCTAACATCTTTTAGTGTTTGTTGAACTACGTCTTCTTCAAAAGGATTATAAAAACTTCCTATACCTCTAGGGTCAAATCCTGCAGTAGAACCGTATCCTGTTGCTTCGGACCTGCCTAATAAATTTTGTCCTAACCGCTGTCCAGTTCTAACGCTTCTACCGGCCTCATCTAATAACCCTGCCTGTTGGCCCAGATAAGGTCTATAACTGCCAATCGCCTGATCAGCAAGTTGCATACCGTATTGCTCTCTTGGGTCAAAATCTGCAACTCGTTGGCCTGTGTAAGTGAACGGACTAGAATCCGCCTCCCCGTAATTTTGGAATTGTTGTTGTAGAAACTGTTGTGCAAAAGGAAATATATCCTTCTGCAAAAACTGTCCTATATAGGGGGCGGGGGCTTGACTGGAATATTCTTGGTCTTCTCTACTAGCCATATCGCTTATTTCCCATTTCGTTAAAAGCGTTTAATCGTGCTATCCCTTGTGCATGGCTTCCGTCGCCTGCTGCATCAACCGCTGCTTTAGATAACATATACTCGCCATTACTAGCCATAACTGGTATTAGATCATCCTTTGAACCTCCTGGACCGTACATAGCGCCCCCAGAAGGCATAAACATTGGTCTTTTTAAGACCGAACCTCCGTCAGCAAAAGAAACGGAAGACCCACCAACAGGTTTTATATCTAACGCTGCTCTTCTTCTGTTTGCATTTCCAGGAAGTGTTTGAGTTTTAACCATGCTTCCCCTCGGTTCTTCATCGTCACCAAGAAGTCTATTGAAAATAGAAGTGCCTATACTACCTAAACCACTATAGATTGCATTTTGGAGCATAGGGTCTTGCTCACTTATCCAATCTTGCACATTAAATAGTGTGTTTTGTAATGGAGAAGCTTCTAATTCAGGATCATGGAAAAGACTTGGGGTGGGAGTTACTTGAGACTCCTCTTCAAAACGTGCCATTGACTCTTCAAATAAATCAGCAGGGTCGGGTTGTTCCATTTCCGTAAAATCTACATCAAGAACGCCTGAAGTTATTTCAGGTCTTTCGGGTATATCTTTTAGTGATAAAAGCCCACCGGTAGCCCTGTTTAAATACCCCCCTAAATACATCCCTACTATTCCTTGTTCATTTAAGGTGTTAGGATCTATTCCTGCTTCAGCTAACGCTTGTAAAATATACTCTGCTTCTCCCGAAGATTCAGGTTCAATCATGTCCTCTACGCTAAATTCCCCAAAGTCTTGGACTTGACTTCCTTCGACAGGGTTTACTTCCATGACAGGGCCAGCAGTTACTGAAGGCGTGGTTCCTGGAGGAATTACTGGTTTCTGCTCCGGAGGAGGACTAATTTTATCACTTATAGCTTTGCTGGCTACATTAGCAGCAACAGTAGCAAGAACTAAGGTAAATGGATCCACTAAAACCCACTCCTAACTTTTTGCTTTTTTCCTTTAGACGTATAGATATAGAAGTTAGAACGACTTCCTTTTTTCTTCAGATAGGTCTTTTTATCAACACCAACCATTGTTTCTCCAGCGTGTTTACACGTGTTTGCGAGTTAGAGTTAACTTCGTAACTGCAGCACAATGGCTGATTTATGATTATATATCAAAAAGTGTATACCTTTAAAGGTTTTTCTTTTCCCTTTACATACATTGGCTCAAGTTGCCTTAGCTGATATCCGCACAAACTTTCAGTGCTTTCTCCGATCAATACATCGGTCCCTGCTTCTTTTGTCCCACTTTCTAAGCGAGCTGCTGTGTTGACTGCATCACCAATCGCAGTATAATCAAATCTTGTATCGCTTCCCATATTGCCAATCACCGCTTCTCCTGTATTCACACCAATACCTATGGCAATAGGAGGCAACCCTTTAGCTTGTAGTTCTATGTTTAAATCAACCATGTTTTGCCAAATGTCTTTAGCACAGGTTACTGCTATATTGGGATGATTTACTAGGTCTATTGGTGCATTGAATATTGCCATCATTGCGTCTCCAATATACTTGTCGACCATGCCTCCGTGCTTTTGCACAGCTGCCTGTTGTGCAGTAAGAGCTCTATTCATGATATAAGTCACTTGTTCAGGTGGTAAGCTTTCTGACATAGAAGTAAATCCTCTAACATCAGTGAACAAGAAAGTAGCCGTTTTCTTTTCTCCCCCTAGTTTTAATAAATCAGGGTTATCCTGCAAACGTTTTACCTGTCTAGGGTCTAGGTAGTGCTCAAACTGTTTCTTTATCTGCTGCCGTAGTAAGTACTGTTCCCTAAAGTTAAACCAGAACTGTTCCCCGGATAACAACAACAACGACACCCCAGACCACGTTACATCAATTAATTGATTATTACGAATAAAATATAAGCCCAATAGCACCAAACCACTCAACATCCCACCTACAAAAACAGCTGACCAAACTACGCTACACCTACGGAGAACTAAAACAGTAGTAATACAAAGAGATAGTAGAATTAATAGTTCATACAATAACCGGTTCGCAGGAATACTAGGGCTATCAGGTAAGAGTAAGCTCTCAGCTAAAGCAGCTTGTATATAGTGGGGGTTTAATAAACCAGCAGGCGTAGCCAACTGTGGCATTATGCCTGCAGCACTTGTTCCTACAAAAACAAACTTACCTTCTACCTGTGGGTCTTGGTACGAAACTGTAGGGGTATCCACCCAAGAGACCCACTTTCGTCCAAACCTATCTGTAGGAATTACCCCAAGTGCCGGTATTCTAAGGCTTTCAATGCCTCCTTCATTAGTCCGTATTTGGTAAGTTCCTTCCCCTGTAAGAGCTTTTAACACTTGAGTAGCAAAAGAAGCAACCCAACCGTCAGGAGCTCGAGAAATAAGAGGAATCTGTCGTATAAGGTTATCTACATCAGTAGGAGCAGAAACAGCCCCCTGTAAAGCGGCCTCAGTTAGTTGCTCTATGTTTAAAATAAACCCATTTGCAGGGCTATAGTTAACAGGATCTTCGCCAAGAATAACCGTTCCATGTGGTGGAGGATATTGTTCATTAGAAAACTCAGGCATAGCTAATACATTAATTCCCTGAGTTAGGCTTGTAGCAAAAGCTTCATCCCCACCAAAACGATCTGGTTGAGGGAATAAAACTACCCAACCTACTCCCAGAGCACCTCGAGCCATAAGCTCATTTTGTAATGTAGCTAAGGTTTGGCGGGGGAAAGGCCAACCTCCTTCTCTTGCTATATCTTCTTCAGTTATATCAAGAACTACAAAATGCCCGGATGGAGTAGGTTGAGTAATAAACGCATCAAATGTTTTAAGTCGGAGCACCTCTAATGCAGACCAGTTTAACAACAAAGGCAAAGCTAAGGCTGCACCAGTAAGTAACCCAACTTTTGTACCTAATTTCATTGATCAAATTGATTAATTGTTACAGTTTTGTTACAGCTTGAAGTGCAATCAAACGTTACTGTGTAGTTCTTTACGTCGGTTCCGGTTTGCGTTGCATTTACAGTGTAGTTCCCTTGCTTAACAAGGATATTGCCAACGTGTGCACCGTCACCACTTTGCGTTAAGTTGACCGTGGAGTTGTCAGCAGGATTATTCCTGAATTCAATATCCCCATCTTTTGCTCCACTACCGCTCTGCGTAATGGTCGCATCATTGTTATTACAATTTCCACAAGACTTAATGTAAGCATTGTGGTTTCCAGAACCTGATTGCGTAGCAGTCCATGTGCTGTCATCCCCAAAGGCATAGAATTTGGCATAGTGATTTCCGCTCCCGGTCTGACTGATTGTATACACGTTATCATCCCCAGACATGTATATCTCACCATGGTTATCACTGCCTGTTTGAGTAACGATCATTTCATTTGAGTCCTGATCTGCATCTATGTAGCCAGTATTGTCATTTCCCGTTTGTGTAATCGTATATTCATTAGACTGATGGTTCGTATATTGAGAATAGGCTTTAGCCAGATTGTCATCACCGTTCTGGTCAATATCAATGGTGGCACTGCTACAGGTATGAGTCGTATAAGTTCCGTTAGAGAGTCCACACCAGACACGCGCCGTATTGCCGGTTCCTATTTGGTCAATATAGATACTGGTATTTGTCCCTTTGGTATCTATCTCCACAGAATTGTTAGCGGCAAAAACAGGAAGACTAATTAGACTGATTAATGTATATCGCACTGTCCCCTCCTCCGTTTATTTCTGCTTGTATTTTTACCCCCGCAGTCATAATATCGATTTTATAAGGCGAAGCTTTGTCCAATTCTAGATCAATCGTGTTCTCTACTTCTCGGACAAAGAACAAACTAGCCCCATCGGTAAACGTATAGACTTGTAATTCCTGATCAAACCCTGCAACTACTCCTTCGATTTGCACTCCATCAAGCTCATAAACTTTCGCGTCTTTTCTAGAATCAGATATTTGAACTAAAAGATCTCCTAAAAAATCCGCAGCTAAAAGATCAATATCCAACCTGCCCATATCTTCTTCGAGTGCATCTTCATCAAGTTCATTCTCATCTAGCTCCGTTTCTTCTAGAAGATCAACGTCCAATATATTGCTAGGACTACTTGCTTGTTCCTCTACAGCCTGTTCTATTTCATCTGGGGGATTTACTATAAGTAGGTTATCTATAAAACCCAAAGTCATTCCCTGTAGTAAAACAGGAGGCGTAGGGGGAGTTTCTGACACACTAACCATGGTAGCTTGAAAAGGCTCGTTCATGACCACTACCCCTGCTTGAGTAGTCACGGTTATTTCACCACTAGACGTGCCATCAGCTTGAGGCAATAGAATAACTAAAGACCTTCCTAGCTCATCAACCGTTGTCGTAAAATCCGTTCCACGAATCGCAATCGTAGCACTTGGAGTTCGAATAGAAATGTTTTCTCTATTTATTCTACCCAACGCTCCCGTAACAAAACGCGCTGTACCACTAACCATTTCAAGAGCCATTCGGCTTTGGCTCGGATCTGGGTCAAAGATGTATTCGTCGATAATAACTTTAGAGTGTTCAGTAAGCCTAACAATAGAAGAATCAAGAAACTCAATACCGATACGACCGTTACCAGTACGGACATCATCGTAACTAAGGATGTCTAAATTAGCTTCTGCTGATATGCTGCTGGATTCGCTATCCCGTAAAACTTCTCCATTACCCCTTAGCTCAGTGATTAAACCAACTTGAGCTTGTGTAACAAGGGGTAGAAACGCTAACAACCAGAAGTACATTGATCTATGTCAATCACGCCGCCTGTCGTAATAGCAATAATATCAACGACTCCGCTTACGCTACCTGTTGAATTAGTTTGGTCGATGTCAATATTGTTCGTTGATCCTGTTATATCTGCCGTGATTGAATGCGACTGGTTTCCGGTTTGTGTCGTATCAATATCATTACTCGAGCCATCTACGTCCCAATTATTTACCGCAGAAACTACCTCTGAGGTGATGTTTAGGTCATTACTTGTACCGGTAATTACTACATCGGTGTTCCCGCTGGTGGATGAAGCAGCTCCGCCCTGTACGTAGGTAAGCGCGTTGCTATCCCCGGTTGCACCAAAATCGAAATCTGTTCCTTGTACATCACCAGTTCCGCCTAGAGTGAGGCTCTGGGTATTACTATCCCCTGTGCTTCTCAGCGTAAAACTTGTTGAATTTCCTTGCGCTACGCTACCAGTAATAATGTTGTTATCACCTACCTGATCAACATCAACAGTCATAGACGTACCAGCTAAAGAGACCCTAGCGTTTGCCGCTGTGCCGACTCTATTTCCTGAACCAATTTGGTCGATATTCATAGTAAGGGCGGATGACCCACCACTTTGCGTTAAATATATCAATTGGTTACTAGCTGTAGCTGAAATTAAATAGGCGAGTGAATACAACAAAACTAAATAGACGCAACAACTTTTAATCAAGAGCCTCATTTTGCACCTCCTGTGGAGTATAGTCCCACATCTCTTGCTCTATACCTTGACGTACTAGCTCTAAAACCGCTGCTTCGATGGCACTTCTAACAGCATAGGTAGCGGTTTCATTCCTAGCTGTTCCTGCCTCGATCTCTATTAATGCCGTGCCATCCTCCGTAAACCTAAATGTATCAAATCCTGTTGAAGTTGAATAGACTTGCTTAGTAGTAATTACGTTTAAAAGCACCTGTCCCGTCTGTACTAAGACGGCTCTAAGCCCTACTGTGACCTCATCTACTCGGTATTGAGTACTAGTACCTACCCCTAAGTAACGAGCTCCTATACCTCCGCTAATTAGGTTTGTGTCATACCCAATAATTCCTCCGGTTAATAGTATACCAGAAAAGAGTAAAGGTTCTAATTGATTCGGTCCTTCTCCGTCATAAGTGTTTCTTGTTGATATAATCAACTGTCTTTCACGGGTAAGTGATTCTAAATTTCCACGTTCTGCAACTAAAAACCACGTCCCTCTCCCCGCAGACATTAATGCATCAATTAAAAAAGAATCTGCTCCTTGTGTTACAGCTGTAGAAAACAATGCCATGTTATCGGTGGTAGCTCTTTGTCCCGTAAGGTCAAGAAAGTTATAAACGGATACCACAGCCTTTTGCCGTGGCATAGGTAAATTAACAAGTTCTGTAAGAGTTGGTCGCTCTACTCGTGGTTCCGGTGAACAATAGTTAGAAAGAGTGCCGCAACGATAGGGATCAACGCTTACACATCCCGAGACTGTAAGCGCCAGAGCGAATAAGGTTAGAGAGCGCACTCGTCTGTACTACAGATGCCAAATGATCCAACGGGTATGCGTATCTCCGTAATGCCTCCGTCAAGATCCGTCACTAAAAGAACAATCTCTGTACCCGTATTGATAAAACTAATCTGATTGCCTTGTAAATCAAAGACCCCTCCGGAGCCGCCACTCTCGCTATTAAAAAGAGAGTTGGCTAAATCCTGTGAAAGTTGAGCAAAGATACGGCTTTCCAGGTTTCGTACAAACTTAGCTAGTGTTGTGTTTTCTTGTTCTCTAATTACGTCCTCTGCCCTAGACTCAAGGTCTTCTAGAATTCCTTGTTTACGACTCCTTTCTTGTTCATCAATAGTGAGGTAGTGGGCAGACTGGCCCATGCCACTAAACGAGGGGTTACTAAATTGGAAAGTTAAATCAGTCGCTACAGCAGTATTTATAACCATGCCTAGAAAAACGATCGCTGCAACCACGATTAATATTTTAGCTATTAGAGTTTTTTCGTCCTCTCTTTTCTTGAGTTTTTGTTCCGCTTTGCTTAGTTTGCTTAGTTTCTTTTGAGTAGTCATTTTGCGTCTCCTGCTCTTTTACTTGCAATACCGTGTTAACCTTTTGCTGTAATCGAATCATATCTTGATCTAAAAGACGTAATTGATCAGTTAAACGTATAATAGTTCCCTTCATTTCTTGTATAGCTGGATCTATTGTGTTCGTTATAGTTTGCCAAACAAAATAAACGAAATAACCTAACCCTACCACCATCACCACAGGAAAGCCAAACTCTGCTATGAGTTGTGCAATGTCCACTAATCTCTCCTAGCATCGATCTTCCCATCTTCTACAAAATTTTCTGCTCTAGCTATTCTGTCTAGATCAGGAGATAAATTTAACACACTCGAAACGCTAGTATCTATTCGTATTATGTCATTATTCATAATAGAGGCTCTTGTGATTAACATCTTAGTTATGGCTTGAACTGTCTTAATTTCACTAACTAGACCATCCATAAGCTGTTTCATCACTAAAAAGATAAAGTAAGCCATGATTAAAGCACCCGCGATAGGAACACCTACTTCAGAAATTAATGCAAAACCCTGTTCCATACGTTGTCCTCAGTAAAGTTAATAAAGCCCTCTAGGACACCTACAACAAGAACATTATAGGCTTCAGCTTCCTTTTCAGCTTCTTCAAAGGTTTCCGCACAAATACACGGCCCCTCATAAACTGTATCACCCATTCTAAATTCGGTAATAAAAACTTTCATTAATCTTCACCCTTAAACTTTTTAGATTGCCCAGAGGTTCCAGCATAAATCCCAAAGACTGCTGCCATGGCTCCTACTATGATGCTTACCAGACCCGCCTGTTCTAGGTTAGGCTCCTCAAGCGTCATAAACCAAATCACCACCTCATAAAGAAGGTAAATGTATACGCCTACGAATGCCCTTGGGAAAATACGCCACGCATCAATAGTTCTAGCCAGATGTATCCACCGCTGGTATGGGTTTATCCCGATATTATTGGGCGTAACTTCAACTTCTAATTCTACTTTTTTCTTAATAGGTTCTTCCATATTAAGCCTCTACTGGAGTAAACTGACCAAGTTCTATTAGCTTTTCTCTGTTAACTAGATGCTCTGCTTCTATATCATCTTTAGACTGACCAAAATAAGCCACCGCTAAGTAACTGTTTATCATAGCTTGGTTTATATTTACTCCATCAACAATCACATTCCCTAAGACCCTACCAAACTTGCCCCTAGAATCCTTTAATTTTGTTTCTATAATAACTTTTTCACCGTTATCTATCGCTTTCTGTAAAAACGCGGAAGCTAGTTTACCCCTAACTTTTTCATCTTTGTTACGAGTCCTAGACTCAGGGGTGTCAATTCCGTACAAACGAACACGAGAACGATAAAGAATATCAAATCCTAAATCCAGAGTAACATCACAAGTATCGCCATCAACAACTCTGTCTACCGTACAACTATATTCATACATTAGCACTTCCACCTTTTTCTTGCTTGCCGTAGTCTTGACTTAGGATTTTTAGCTGCTTTAGGAAACTTCTTCATTTGCCCTGCTGATCGAGCACAGTAAGACTTTCTCCTTTTTGCTGCCTTGCTTCCTTTTTTAACCTTGCCCGTAACCGCTGTCTTTAACTTAGATCCAGGATTTGCTTTACGATAAGCAGCAACTCCTTTTTTAGTCATTCCCGCCCCTTTCTTAGTGGAACGATAATTTGCTCCCTTCCCCTTAGTGGTGCGTCTTATAGACTTTTCTTTTCTTTTAGCCATTATTTCTTCTTCTTCTTTTTCTTCTTTTTCTTCTTGGCTGTTTTAGCAGAACGTTTAAATGCAGCGGAGGTAGGTGCACCTTTAGCACCTTTTTTACGCATTTTTCTGCCTTCCTTACGTTTTTTATTAATGTTGTAATAAAGACCTTTTTTAACTCTTCTCCCATCTTTAGTAGTGTGATATTTACTACTTTTCTTTTTTGCTGGCATATCACTTGCCTACCTTTCGCATCGCAGATTGATGAGATTCTTTAAAGGTCTTTCCTTGTCTCATCATTTTTTTCATTTGGGACATATGTTTTGAGGTGTGGTGCTTTGAATGTCTTTTCAAGGCTTCCTGTTGCCTTTTAGTTAGTTTCTTAACTTTCTTTTTAGACTTCTTCTTAGGCATATTTTTCCCCTACTCGCCTTGCTTTAGAACTCTATCCTTCAACCTAGTGGCCCTTGCTCCTACTTGAGTTGCCCAACGGCTATCCATCATCTCTACAGCCGCTTTATCCCACTCTTTGTCCTCCATAGCCGCTAAGAATTTTTTAAACTTCAATAGACGTGTAATGCCTAAGTTAAAACACATATTAGCCATAACTCTTTGTAAGTCCTCTGGTAAGTCCTTCCACCACTCCATGTTTCTATCTAAATCGTCTATGACATTTTGTATATCTTTTTCAAAACACTCTTTTATTCTTTCCTCAGAAACAGGAGTATCAACCTTTTGCTCATGTTCATTATCAGTTTCTAAAACTAAATGCCCTATTCCAAATGTTGGATAACCTAAATGGTCAAGATAGATGTTGTTTACGCATCCTTCATCAAGGGTTAGTTCTTCTCTAAGTTTATCTGTATCCATATTACACCTTCATCAGTCAACCACTATTGTTGTATCTCCCCCTGTTGACACACTAATCTTTCCTAATGCAGAAACTCCTTCAACCCCTTTTTCTGAACCTTTATAAAGATCAACCCAACTAGTTCCCGTCCATAGCTGTAATTGTTTAGTGGTCAGATTCCAAATAAGATCGCCTGTATTAAATTGATTTACATTTTTTTGAGTTTCGTTAGTGTTGATAGTAGAACCAACGTCTACCCTGTTTAGACTAAGCTCTAAAACTCTAACAAGTCTATTAAATACTTCTGGAGAAATATCTCCGATAGCTACAGGAAGTTTCGTTTCTAGTAACTTAGCCACTACCGTTTACCGTCAGGTTTTAAATCTATTCGAGTAGCCCCCGCCCTAAAACTCATTCCTGTAACTGTAGTGTCATCATCATTAGATTGAATTCTAAAAACAGCCTGTCTTCCTCTCATTCGTGTATCTATTTTAGTTGTGACTGAAGTACACGAACTGGTAAGCGCGGTTGTTAAACTTTCTCCAGGGAAATTTCTTCTCTTTAATACTAAGTCTAATGTTTGTCCACTAGCCCCTGTATCCGCGTTCCCTATAAATCGAATATCTGGAATGATTTTACTAATAAATTGATAGTCATCCCCTTCGCCTAAATCAAAATCACTAGATTCTATAAAGACATTAGTCATTGCAGAACCGTCATCATCTACACCGTGTTCTTGGTTATATAAATACCCTACATCATCAGTTGACCCCGTTGCTTTAGGATCAGAAAAAATACCCTCATCTATCCAACACGTCCTGGATAGTTCTCCAATCATCCAAAGATTTTCCGTATAATTATAGGTAACATATTTATCAATTACAGTATTGGTTCCTGAACAATAAAACCAACCAACCTCATCAAAGGCTTTATTTACAAAACCAAAAACTTGGTAAGTTTGACCTTGATTTAAATCACTAAAAACATAATCATCCACACTACAGGGAAGTTCCTGAACTTGTCCTGTATACGTATAGAAACCTTTTTTATCCATCCAAAACACACCTTTTGGCGTATTAATCATAGCTTTAGGACCGATTAACCCGACCCCTTCATTAACTAGGTTTATACTGAATGTGAAAGGCTGCCCTACAAAAGTCATCGAATATAACGACGTATCAGTCCAAACTAAGGTTTCTTGTCTAGACCTAACGGCTCCTATAATGGCAGAGCCTGCAGAAAGTCTAAAAGACCCGGCTGTGTTTGTTGGTAATGGTTGCCATTCTTCTGCTTGTTCTTGATCACTCCAAGCAATAAACATAGGGTCTATTGCTCCTGTTCTAGCTGTGCCTGAGTCATTTAAAGGATCTGCACCAAAACATACAACGTGTCTATCTACGTCTGAAACTAAAACCTGTAGTGCGAGAGTGGGAGTTAAATTCGCCCCTGATAAAGAAGATAAAGCTACTGCTCTAGTGCTAGTGCCGCTACTTTCATCCCAGTAAAAAACACCTCCACCTCGTGGGTTTATAAGCAAGTCTTCACCAAAATTATCATGAGTCCATATTCGTAATTGATTTGTGGTTCCCAAAGCAGAAACACTACCCCAAGTGCCTGCTCCGTAAGTGCCTGATCCCCAACCTGTTGAAGCCACATAAACATCAAGACCTACGTTTAGCTGATAAGAACCATCAACTCCAGAGCCACCATTACCGGAATCACTACTATTGGCTGTTACCGTATCACCATCAGTGTCTTTTGCCGTAAAAGTGTACGTATTAGTTGTTATTGAAGTTATTTGATATTCTTGGTTTAAAACAGCGGCTGTTACTACTCCCCCTAACGATACTGCACCTGAAATAGTCACAAAATCATCTATAACTGCCCCGTGGCTTGAATCTGTTGCAGTAATGGTAGAAGACCCATTTGTAGCTGCAAACGTTATACCGTCAGTTGTTGTAGCTCTAATAGGAGTAATGTCATTAAAAACGTTACCTTCTAGGACATAATACTTCCAAGTAGCGCCTAACCCAAGATACTTAGTGCCGTCTAAATCAACCCAAGCATGAAGTGCTCTACCTGTTGACTTAAAAGAATTGACAGTTGCCTTAACCCAACCACCTATTTTTTCTGGTAATCCTTTACGAAACCGTACTAAATTACTGTTAAACCAGCCTCCTTCATTAGCGTAGGCTGTTGTTTCTTTATTGATTCCTGGTTTAAATAAAAGCTTTTGTAAGGGCATTTCACCTCCCTATACGAAATATTTGGTTAAAATAATGGATCCTAATATAAAAGGATATACCCCCCAAAGAAGACGCTCTAATTTCTTAAATTTTTCAGAACCTTCATCCAACCTCTTTTCAATATAAAGATAACGCAAAGCACATTCTCTTTCATGTGCATTAATCTCTGCTAATGGGTCTTTTCCGTTAGACATTTTAATCAGCTTAAGCTACATCCCAACAATTTAAATTAGAGGCAACTGTCCTTCTTTCTCCATCGCCCTTAAACGGATAGACCATGTGCTGAAGCCAGCTTGGAAAAACTAAGAGCTTTCCCACCTCTGGTTGCATAACAAAAGACTGTGGAGGTCTTAATCTATCCACATCAATTAA
>Ga0114906_1000301_pt1 | contig 28980 bp, 60 predicted proteins | sample MalvirDeepMed_M9_FD_89687 | JGI IMG/M metagenome (GOLD analysis project Ga0114906, IMG submission 89687) | Marine viral communities from the Global Malaspina Expedition - Malaspina viral metaG DeepMed_M9 | ecosystem: Environmental > Aquatic > Marine > Oceanic | place: Mediterranean Sea...
CTATAGCACTTGCCATCAAACGGGTTCAGTGCGCTTCCGAACCCACATTTGAGATCATCTGTTTCTTCATATAATAAATCTTTGACTGTTTTCTTAAGATCTTTCAATAAAATTAAATCATTCATTTATATATTACCTCACCAAAGTAGATAGCATGCTAGAATACATTCGCAAAATCCACGCGCGGTCGATTGCGGATTTGCTGTTAGGAAATTGTAAAACATGTAAAGACATTTTTGTAAGTTCCAAATGAAAAAATGCAAAACGCCTAATAGTAGCTAGCTGACCCTTAGGGAAGGTGCCTTCTTTATCTTTGTCGGAAAAAAAGTCTTCCGCTGCATCATATAAATTTTCCAAATCTGCCTTGTGTTCTAACAGCGTAATTATAATTTCTTCTTTTTTTCTATCTGCCGTTTGATTATAATCATTAGAATAAAAAACATCTAAATCATGCAAACTAATATTAAGCCTATTAGGGATTCCGGGCTCTAACCCAAGCGTAACACTGCCCGGAAACCTTTTGTCATCCAGTAAGCTCATTTGCAAACTAACCAAGTAAATAGGTCTATATAAAAAAGCCATTAACTTACCAGCAGCTTCAGGTCCTTCTTTCTTCTTTATTTCCTTCCAGGTTTTCCTCCAACTTACTATATTATCATCATGTACTCTTTTTCGTATTGAGGTCTGCCCTAGTCGAAATGTGGGTATTTCTTTGTGATTGCCTTGAGCCTGATTTAAATAGCGACTCGCCGGCTCCATGTTATTGCGCATAGTACCCATCGAAAGACCAAATCTTTGTCGAAAATAATTTTTGATATCAGTGTAAGTGCTAAATACCTTACCCTCACGAGCAGCAGGAGGATTTAATTGAATGGGTTTTTCCTGCCCGACCAGTTGAGTTTGTTGGGCAACCTTTATTTGATCAGCACTTGGGGTCGGCGCACCAGTTTTATTTTTTCCCTTTAAGGATTTCCTAAAAGCTGCTTTGTGATCATATGGTACGGTATCCTGAATATCGGCATCAGCGTTAGTATTAATAACTGGGTCGGGATCCGCACCACGACCCGTTGCCGGGTTTGCTGCATTCATATACTTTTTCTGTATAGTGAGAATACCTTGTGATGTCCTGGCTTCCACCAACGCACCATGATATTTATTTATGAACTTTGCATACTCCGTTATAACTTTAAGCATGTTTTGGGTGTTTCCACTTTTTAAATCACTTAGAGCAGCTTCGGGGAATTCCCACCTTAGGCTTTGTTTAATTTTAAGGGCTTCTTCTACTCCCCTTTTCCCAAGATCCTGCATAAATTGTTGCTGCTGTTCTTCCGCAATTGCAACAAGTCTTTCAAATTCTTTAAACATCTTATTACAAGAATCATTCTTTTTTTCACCGGTAACCCCATCTGGGCAATTGGCAGCATAATTTTTTAAAAGTTTTTGAATTTCAATCAAATTCGTTAACAACGAATCTTTAAAACCCTCCCAATATTCAAACAGGCTCGTGACACCGTAGCTCAATACACTATCGATGACGATTGAAATAGATAAATTTACAAGAAAAGTGCCAACGGCTGCGCCAGCGATATGTCCAAACGCAGGAACAAATCCGAAACTAAAAGGTAGAGCAATCGCGATAACGAGGATAATTAATTTTCTCACCATTCTCGAACACCCGCGCGCCGCTCTTAACAATTCATCTCGTTCTGCAACTGACTGCATTACTTTTTGGACTTGTCTAAATGTTGAATGCTGGGATATATATGTTGTTAGTTCTGCAAATGTTCTGGGCTTTTGGTGACTTCCGTAATGACGTGGTATCTTTAAAAGAGAGAAAAACCCTTTTTCTAGTTTTCTCTCTAATTCGCGCTGGGCATGACGGCCCCTATTTTTAGCCCAATCGAGTTCCTGCGCTCCTGTTTCAACCCAGAAATCTCTAACAAATTTTACTGGGTCCTCATCAAAGGATTCGTGATAGAATCTATAATCGGATCCGCCAAGCCAAGTTGAGGGGCTCGACCAAGCAAACGGGTGTATCACAGCATTGTTAACAAGTACTTTCTTAGCTTGAAAGAAAAACCCTCTTGGGTCCGCGGCCAAGAATTTATCAATATCTTTCCAAGTAATATCATTCTCCCGGATATACTGGTGGCGTATCAATCGCGCGTACTTCTTTTCTAAATTCTTTATGTTGTTAAATACACTTCTTTTTAATACACCGGTCGTTTGACCTAATTTATGCGCCGATGGTCTAAAATCTACCATCCTTAAAACAAACTCATCAAAAAGGCTTAAATTAGTATCTCTTGCCGCAACTTTTATTAAATTAGATTTTCCCCATCCGCCGCGCAAAACTCTTCCTGTGGTGGTCCAAAAATCATCCCAATCTTGGCCCCATTCTATAGCGCCCTCTTTGAACCATTTTGAAATCCAGGAATCATCTTTTTCGACGGTTATTTCGTGAAGAATATTTTCGGTTAATTCTGCCATAATATTTGATTCAATCTTAACACAGTTTTATTTATTATTAAACTTCTCACTTCTTCCCCTTTACTTTCTTTCTTCTCGGGGCGCCCTTCTTTGATTGGTTTTTCGCTAGCCCGGGAAGATCTACAGAACATTTTTTGTTCTTTATATCCCAGGTACCGCCCTCGATTCGACACAAGACAGCGTTGCCGCGTGCCTCCAGCGCCTGAGCCTCAGTTGAATCAAGTTTCTTCTCCGCGTCAATTGCTTTGTTGATTTTCGGTGCCGCGGCCACCGCTGGAGAATGCCCGGCCGAGAGTGGAATTTTCGTCAACGGGTTGTTTATGATGCAAAGATGGCCATCTTTTGTATACTTGTCCGGACACTTATCCCCATCTGCCCAAATTAACTGCTTGCCATACTTTTTGTGAACTTCAGCACCTGGTTTCTGACTAACACGAATTCCCAGCCCAGGAACCTCAATAATCGGAGTAGTGGTTGCCGTCATCACAGCCTCGGGTTCCTTTTCGGGTTGGACATCAAATCTGGAAGCCATGCCAGCACCCGCAAGACCCTTTAAAACACATTTCGCATCTAAATGCCCTGTATCTGGGCAAATCCAATTTGCTAATTTCGATTGTACATATCCCTTGTCTCTTTCTATTGCATCGACCGAGCCGGACAAAACATTTCGAGGAATAACTGCATCTCTCTCATCCGTCACTCCGTCGACATTTGTATCACCTTTAAACACTTGAGTGAGTGCATATCCCAGGGCATGCTTCGCTGCATCTATTGGTGTTGCTTCTTCAGTGGTCTTCATATACTCTTGATAATTAGTTTTTATCGCGGTCCAGACAACGTCAGAAAGAGAATCTAGTTGTCGACTGCGATCGCCTTGTTCTACTGCTTTGTGCGGATCTCCCACCCCGGGAAAATACTTTTGAAGATGTGGTGGAATAATTTTATATACTTGAGCAATGGCCGTGCCATATCCTACTGAATTCCTTTGTAACCATTTTTCTATCCTTCGGGACTGGTCATCATAATGATGATGTAATGTTTTAAAAGCATTCTTAATATCTTCTATCTCTGGTTCGCCGCCGAAGAAACCCGTATCAATAAGTTTATAAACCTTTTCCATCGTTGGATGTTTATTATTCTTAAATTTACTTCTTAATTTAGCTAGAACTTTATCAAAATTTTGTTTAATAAGTTCCCCTCCCGCAACGTCTGTTTTGCGCGGGTCGCCGTCATCAAGTTTATCAGTCCAATTTCTCCAAAGCGATGCTTTTCTTCTTAAATTTGAATATCTTTCTTTATTCTTTTCGAAATCAAAAATCATTTTAAGCGGGAATCTGGTTGGGCTTTCAGGTTTGCCGGGCGGTAAAGGCCCTAACAACGTCATATTGTCATTACCGATTTTTGGGTAGATCTTTCGAATAGTGGGCCCATATTTCTTATTTTTTATTTTATGAGGATCTAATCCACCATATTTTTTCAAGAAGTCGAGTGATTGCCCAGCATTAGGATCAGCAGCCGCGACAGCACTCGCGACAGCTTGATTTACTTTGGGCGCGGTTTCATCGGGCATGATCATATCGTCTTCGAAACCGGCCGGTCGTTCCGTCCCGTCCGGCACCCAGCACCTATTATCTTTTGCGTCCCACCGACCGGCTTGAATTTTACACGATTTCGGCCCGGGCTCCCACGGCGCTTTGAAGTATCCATCGCGCGATTCGCCGCTTTCCCATGGAGCTGCTGGTTCTCCGGTCATTTTTCTCGGGTCTTGGCCGAAACCAGCCTCGCGGTTTTCTTCCTCGCGTGCCTTTTCGGCATGCTCCGGGGAAACATTCTCGCCAGCTGCAGCCTCGACGAAGAAATATATTGGATCATCATAATCGCCGCCCAGTGTTTTACCTGGTTCAATAAGCAATGGCGGATTCAATTGACCCGGCGCTTGTCCAGGGCGCTTTTCACCGGAGCTATCCTCGATGTAAAGAGAGAACTTCCTCCTCATCTCTGGGGGTTGAATATCAATTGATTCGACTGTCACCCCAAAGTTTAAAGGGTTAGTAAGCTGGACATAAATTTTGTCATCTTGTTTATAATTCCCAAGATCGTGATCGTACTTAATGTGCTGTTGAAATTTTTCACTTGGTTTCTTCTCATTAAATACTGTAGCAATTATACTGAATTTATCTGGTTCATTGAAGTCATATTCGAGACTGAAGTCCGTGTCCGCGGCCGAGACCGATCCCGGTTCACCAGGATCACCTAGAATTTCCAAAACCTCATCATCGTCGTCGGGTTCTTCCTTGTCGGGTTCTTCCTTAACATCATACACATTTTGCAACACCGACGCCATCGTCTTGAGTCTTTCTGGATAGTCGGTGTCATTGATATATTTACCCAATGCTTGCGCAACGTCCGGATCTTTAGAGCCTGGAATAAACAGTTTAGCAGCAACTTTATCATAAATATGTAGTTTATTCGACTCCAACCAACCCGGATTATGAATATGGCCAATCATAGCCCCGCCGAGCCCCGTTTCGGCCTTCTTCCAGGCCCCGGTCGCGTGGATGCCTGCATCTCGCCGCAACAGTTCCGGTAATCCGTCTTTATCCAATTCTTTTGTAACTTTATAGTGTTGATATCCGATGCCGATGTCGCGATCCATTTTCTCCAGGGGTTCCACCGAAAAATGAGAATCCTCCGGATAGAAACGACCGCGGGTCTTCTCTAACTTTCTGGCTTCTTTAACTTTCTCTATGTCTACATTTCTTGCGGCTGCCAGCCTTCCAGCGACGCCAGAATAGAGTTTATATTTAGAGCTTGTTGGCTTTTGCACCGGGGTGCGGTTCACCTTACTATCAAAGGCAGCTGCCAAGCTTTTCACCGGGTTGTCAGCATCGGCACTACCCATACTTTCTGTTTTTCCTACTGCCTTTTTAACCCCGTCATGACGCTCTGCAACAGAAAAAGGAATGAAACCCAATGCAGATAAATCCTTAGGTTTGGCTTGTTCCTCCAACTTTTTGATCGCCGATCCCTTTTTTTTCTTGGAATCAGAATGTTTAACCCCAGGCGCGCCCACAAGGGATTCACCGGTGGCCACGTGACGAATTCGATTAATGAGGTGTTGTGTTTTGGAAACCTCTCCCGCTATTGGGAGAAATATATATTCGATTTTTTTGTCTTTCACATTTGCAATAAACCAAAAAATAGTTTTACCATCTTCGGCCATATCTTTTACATGATATATTCTTCTTGCACTACCAAGATCGCGAAGTTGCTCCGGGTAATCTTCTTCGTCCACTCGTTCCTGCGTTGGTTTAGTTATTTGTCCCCCGCGGGCTGACGAAGTTGACGAAGTGCCAAGTATATGAGGTTTTAGAAGTTGTTTATAAAATTCCGACCCAATATCATGTACACTAAATTCTTTCTCTTTCCTTACCATATTGCGGCGCGAAATCGTCGATAACGCCGCAATCTTTACAAGTCTAGTAACTTTAAAATTAAATTGATTGGGCGCGCCACGCCAAGCTTTCTTTGCCTGAGCAATAAAATTATCCAATTCGCCTTGATCCTTCATGGCTTTATCTTCAGCTGCAACAGCCGGCGTGGTGACATTTTTGCGCTGTTTCCATACCTTAGTCATCAGCTTTAAAAATCGCCCGGCGCCTAGGAGTTCATTCTTATATTTTAGACCTCGCCCTTCGAAAACCTTCGGCTGTTCCTTAGCTTCTTTCTGAAGTTTTTTTAGATTTTTATATGCTTTAGACCTTTTTAATATTGCTGCTCTTTTAGTTTCTACATATTCTTTAAGCCATTTAGCAATCAATTCTGAAGTTACCGCGCTCTTGGATTTAGTTCCAAGATTTGTTTCGGCCTCCATCTTGAGCATTGGGGAAAATTGACCGATTGTACCAGCTGGTTTTGATATAGTATGCTGTTCGGTTATAACTAAAAAATCAGCTTGAGGTATTTTGTCTTTTGTTTTCATTTGTTCTACAATTTTACCCCACAATAGCTGAAGGCCGGCGCGGTCCTCTATCCACCCATCTTTGCCTATTCCTTTGGCGCGAGCAGCTGTCACGCCCGGTCCGCCTCGATTAACATTCGTTTTTTTAGAATCTAAACATATATAATTTTTAATTCCTAACATTTCGAGGTCAATTAGTACCGCGGTCGTATCTTCTCTCTTGATGCCGAAATTCGCCACGATTTCACTTTCATTATAATTGGGATAAACAAATTCGTTTAAAAGACCTCCTGTATCATCAAAATAAGAAATTTTTATAAACTGCGCAGTATGAATCCTACCAGTTCCACTTCGCGGCGGCCTGTCCACACCGTGCGCAGTGTTTCTTTTGCGCTTACTCCGGCGATTTGGGGTTCTGAACCCAAACGCGCCCTCTGACCCTTGTTCAATCTGCACGACCATCTTGTGAGCATATGATTCGCCCTTTTCAACATTACTTTGGAGTTTGGCTGTTACAAGTTCATCCAGCCCACTCGCTTCGTCTGGGTTCTCCGCGGCCGGGAGATTGGAGGTGGACCATGACCCGGTTGCGCCCCCTTCACCCGCCTCGGCGCTTCGAGCGCGCTGCTTTTCGTGCAAATTTGAAGTATATTTTCTCCAATTTTCAAAGATTGTTTGGTTAGACGATTTTGATGACATAAACTATCTCCTAAAGATAAAGATTCTCCTTATAAATAGTAATGAAAAACTTAAAAATATTAAAACTATTCTATATGTACAGATAAGTAAGTCGCGACTTGGGGCAAGCCATATAAAATTTTATCGGTTACGCCGCCATGATCAGAAGTAACAACCAAACTCGGCACTCCAGTTATCTTCATATCTCTGGCAATTGCACTAACCCAAACTTCATCAATATTTAAAAAATGTACTTTTCCTAACCAACCTTCGGTTCTTGATATTTTCACTAAAGTCTTACAAGGTTCGCACCAAGTGGCAATGAAAACGATATATACTTTTTTGTTTTGGGCGACTATCTGAACTAATTCTTCGTGGGTAGTCCACGTTGGGCCGCTGGATTTGATAACTTTATCATCATAGGTAACAACCAAATCAGCTTTTCTGGGGGTGTAGGGGGTGCACGAGGCCGATAAGAAAAATAAGATGGTTGCAACAGAGTATAATATTAGCCTCATATAATAATTATGTTATTTTATTTTTTATTGATCTCCTTATTTTAATGCTGGGTCTTTTTTTGTTGCTTTAAGCTTTGGCAGAAAATCTTTTTTTAATTTTAGAAGCCTTTCAAACTTTACTTTTTGTCTTGCATCTGTATATAGCACTTGTGGTTTTCGTATTTTGCCGTCTATGAGTAGATCATCGAAATTATAAAATTTTACTTTGTCAGGTTTCGAAGAATCTTGGGCTTGAACATTCAAGGGGATTGATAGCACGGTAAGTAAAAGAATAATTCTCATTCATTCAAGCCCCCTATAATATAGTTATACTAATTAGTCGCTTAGGTGATAGTTTAGACTATGTTTGATATGAAACATTCCACCCTTGTGCCTTCCTTCTATCTACTAACGGCATGCTTGCTAGCATAAGTTTCTCTATTTTACGTGTACCTTTTTTTAAATCTTTACCTGCAGAAGCCACCAGAGCCCAAGACTTTTCACTTGCTTGGCGCACATTCATAAGATCTTGCACGGTTTTGACAGTTTTGGCAATCAACGGGATGGCCCCTTTTAATTTCTGAACTGCTCCGCCGGCCAGCTTAATAGCGGCCAATGTTGACTTAGTTCCAGCTTTAGCCATGGTACCGAGTTTTCCTATAAGTGGTATACAGCAAAAAATTGCCAACGCTGCTTCAAGGACACTCATCACACTCATTGATTTCTTAGCTTTGGTCATTGCCGCAGCTGCATCGGGCCAACCGTTTATTCCAGTCGGGTCCAGCAGGCCAAGAGTGAACATCATAATATCAAATAACCAAGCTTTAAGGGCAGGAGGAGCAAATACTAAAAGGTACTTTTCTATCCATTCTTTTACTTTATCGAGACCTTTTTTTATAAGAGCTATGCATTGAGCCATAGCCATTTTAACCATTTTCGTAAAGGCACCCCATACAATGGAGTACACATTCGGCGCATCTGGATCGTGTTCTCCCTCACCGTACTGTCCGGGGTGAGCTGGAGAGTCGTATTTACCGCCTGGTAGGCCGTCGGGCCCTTGTTCTGTTGGTGGGGGCCGACTCGATCTGTAATCGTCATATTCTTCTGTTATTTTTTGTTCATCTTCATCTACAAAAATAGCAGGCGGCTTGTTGGGATTTCCATATAAAAGCCAGTTGGCGAGTTTTTCTTCATCTATAGCTGCTTGAGTTTCCTCTTCTACAATTCTTTGTAAATGTTTTTTGGTTATTTTCATTTTAAGGTCCGTAGTCGAGTTCGATCTCTTGTGGCGTTGGGATTTCTTGTTCTTTTCCTGCGATAGATATAATAATGTTTGTGGGTAAAATAAATACTTTTGGGTTATCTGGATTAACAGTAAGCACTCCAGTGGGTTGATGACCCTGTACACAAAAAGTGTCATTGCAGTCTAATTTTAAAATTTCATTTAAGGTTTCTATTACATGTTTATGGAGTTCCGTGCGCACAAACCTCGGGTCAACGTCGGCAGCATTGGGCGGAGTGAGTGTTCGCTCCGAAAGAATTTTTTTTAATTCTTCTTTTATTATTTTTTTCAAATAAGAATTTTTCATTTTTGATCCGGGCCCGGGAAAATTAATTTTTTTTCCGGGATTTTTTTTCTCCTTGAGTGAAGAGTTTAACACCTTAACACTAATAACCCTTGCTTCCTACAGATCCCAACGTATAGGCGTTGGGACCTTCCCTTTATATTTGAACAATAAATTAACATGCTTTTTTATTCTGCTTACTTCCTGTTTAATCGTCCCGAGTTCGATGGCCTGAGATTGAAGCATTTCAACAAGCTCATCAATTTCATCTGGTTCGGCAGGGGTAACATTTACTTTATCTTCTGGCGGTGGCTGAGCGGGAATTGCTGGGCCCTGCCTGTCCCGCCCTGACTGCGGTGGCCATTCAGTAGGACGCTCGTTCAAAGCTTTCTTCAATTCTTCTTGGATGATTTCCTTTATATAACTTTTTGTGATTTTCATCGTAATAATCCCTATAAGCCTTGGCCGTCAACATCGCCAGTAACGGAAAAACCCTCATCACCGATATCGGGCCCGCCGCCAATAAGAACCGACGTCAGCTCACTAATCCATTTAAGAATTTCAGAGTCAGAGGTTTGCGCCGCTTCAAATGCTTTGGCTATCTCATGCGGGTCTGGAAGACCCCCTGAACTTTGCGAATCAGGCGGCATGCTGGCACCACCATCATCCGGTGGGGGCCCACACATTTCCATAACTTGTTTAGCTTCCTCTTTAATAATCCTCTTTAAATAACTTTTGGTAATCTTCAATGTAATGTCTCCTATAAACCTTGAGAGTTCCTTAATTTCATAATAATGCCAATAAGTTTATTAACACCTTCCTTCGTAAATTCGCCCGTATCAGGGTCCTGAGCCATGCGCATAAGGGCTTGCCCCGGGGCAATGCTTCCAAGCTCTCCAGTGGGCCGTATGGTCTGCGAGCCGCGAGGATCACCGAACTCATTCTGTCCCGTTCCGCTACGCGTTGCCAGATCCGAATGATGAGCTCCTTTTGCGGGATCCCAACTTGGATCCTTTTCACCGACGTCCGGACCGGCTGGGAACTCATCTTGCCCTAGGACGCGTCTATAGGGAGCATCTAATGCCTGAACTGTGCGGTCCCAGACCTGGCCTTTCTTTCGATGGGTGCCATATGGGTCTTCAGCATGTCGCTTTGTTGTGGGTTGAAGATCTTCTTCGGGATCCTGGTCGCGCCAATCCTCTTTAAGCATCTTGCGAAACTCCTCCGTAATAATTCTTTTTAAATAAGACTTTTTGATTTTCATAATTAGTATTCCTTTATGGCTGTCTATCAAGCCAAGCTTGGTGTAATGCAGGGAACGAGACCTCTGGTATTAATTGCTCCATACCTAATGTTATCATTTTTTCCGCGGTGTCCTTGTTAGCTTCAAATGATTGCTTTCCTTCGGGCTTTACACCAAAAAAAGCTGGATTTGCCAATTTTTTGAAGCCTTCCGTCATGTGTCGGATACGCTGTGGATCTCCGCGGGGTGCAGTACCGCCATCACTTGCGCCCATTAAGAGCTCGGAATACACATCTTCTATTCTAGGCAATATACGACTTAGAAAATCAGGCATAAAAGCATAAAATTCTTTAAAGTCCGGGTCGGGCTCACCCACCCCACCATGACGGCCGCCGCCAATAGCTTCATCCGGATCTAGTGTAACTGTAAGGGTTCGAGCAGATCTTCGTTCTAAAACATCTTCAATTTTGTACCCTAAGTATTGAATTTCTTTTGTATAAGTTTCAAACGTGTTAAACAATTCGGCATCCGGAGGCTTTGTTCCTCCTGTGAACGTGGCTGGCATGCCTATACCTGCCATGACTTCTCGGATTTGGCGTCTCAACTCCGATTCTTTAATTATATTAAGCTTTACTTTCATGATTGTATTCCTTTTAATCGTTTTCATCTGGAATCGGGATCCCAGCGGCATTTAACCGTCGCTCAATCTCATCGAGCCGGTCTTCAGTATCTTTTTGCCAATTGCCGGTGGTCCTACCGGTTGGTGTTTCTTTTGGCGTACGCCTCTCTGAATGCTCAGTTTCAGACGTGTGCAGGAGGTCTGCGCAGTCTCCCATTCCCTGTACCCATTGGCCATGAATCTCCCAAGACTTTTTACACTGCTTTTTTCTAAATGCTTCTTTTCCGCCTTTTCCAATAAACTTGCCGGCCCCGGCATACTTGCTTCCTTTCATATGCGCATCGCGCGGGGAATCGTATTCGTTTAAGATCTCGTTGAGCTCCTCTCCTATAATTCTTTGCAAATATTTTTTGGTGATTTTCATGCAGGACCCTCTGTAATAAACGTTATAAAATTCACGCGCATAGTTTAATTAGTTACTTAAGTGGAGAATCCCTTAAATCTTGAAAATTTCCGTGGGTGTTGCGCGTGTATTTGGCCCACATCTCCCTACATGTAGGTATACGACTTACATTCGGCGACATGTAGGGGGGAGGGGGGGGTAGTGGTACCCTACCCTACATCACCTTACATTTCTTTACATTCGAATACTTTTCCTTACATTGTCCTACACTTACCTACACCTGACTACATGTGCACACAATCTGGGGTAATGTATTTATTTTCATACCCTTGTATACAATGTGCGGTGATGTGGGATACTGTAGGCAAAAAAATACCTTTGGCTACGTTGTGGTTGGGTGTAGCCAAAGGTATTCAATGCGCCGACACTGTGCGGCTTGGTAGGATGATGTGCGCGCTGCCCTACATTATCGGACAGCCGCGTACACATGCGGTTATGTAGGTGTGAGTACTACCCTTCCTCACCTTCGCTCAGGATCTCCGTGAGAGCCGTTTTGAGATCCGTGAGGGCTGCGGTGTCCAAGTTGACCGCCGCGCTCTTACGTGCGCCGTTAAGGGTGCGAAACGACACGCCAGCCGACACGCCGTTGACGATGGCCTGCTGAATTTGAACGCCAGCTTTGCCGTCCTCGGTCGCGATTTGAAAAGAAATGTTAACAATGTTAGATTGTGAACGCTTGAGAGCCATGGTGAGCCCCTTTCATTTTTTCCCGCTGCAATGCGGGGTTGTGGGTTTCGAGGGTTCATCCCTCATTTCGTATATATATTATCTCATAAATAATGAGAAAAATCAAATAAAAAGTAAAACCTCAATGATATCAAGGGCTTACATTTTGGCTGATTTGGGGCCGCCGTGCCCGTGAAAATAACGGTCAAAAAACCTACATTGAACCACATCGGCCCACAGGTAGGATAAGCGTTCACACCCGCCCTGCTCATGTGCGTTACCGCACACCTCGCCCTGCATTATCCTACCTGTGGGCTAACTGCCCACAATATATGTTTATCGACTACATGTCTTACATCGTCTTACATCCCATCGGTCTCGCGACCGTCAAAGGCTTGACGCGTGTTAACTTCCTAACGCTAGGCCAGGAAGATGCACGCGCTCAGGATTGAATCCAGTTCAGCCGTCCATTGAAGATAACCACTCCAATAAAACGGAATCAAATCAAGTACTTGGCCGCACGTCATAATGTTGACACCTCGTTAATAAGTTTACGTTGACAAAAGGTCCAAAAGGTGTATGTACTAAGTCGGAAGCCTTGCGTTAGCTTCCTAGCACACCTTAAGGCAAGTGTTAGTTTATTAACACCCTTTGAACGCTTTTTCGTATAACCGCTGATGTTTTCAGCCGTTTTTCTTTGTTTTGCGCCATGCTTTAGCGAGTTTTCGTTTAGTCATCATAGCAATCCTGGACATAAGACCCGATAATCCGGACGGTGCCGATCAAATCAGTTGTCTGGATCCAACGCTGGTCGCCGTTCTGCCACTGAACCAGCGTTTCCTGTTCGCCGCGTCGTCGCCGAATCGCGACGCCGTTGCGTTGCTGAAAATGAATTCCGACTTTCGATTGTACAAACATCAGTGATCCTCGGAGATTCGGATTGGTCGATTGATTTGGGCGCGTGGACGCCACGAGCGGCGTCTAGCGATGAACGAATAATCGCGTGACCGTAGTCGACGTGGGGTGTTAAACATTGTTTAAACCTCAGTGCTGGCGGTGTCGTTAACGGCGAGGACTTCGGTGACCGCTGTGAGCAGGTCCATAAGGGCCTCTTCATCGAGCTTGATGGTGGCAGACTTCTGACCGCCGTTGATGGTGCGGAGCGTAACTCCGGCGTTGGTGCCGTTTACCACGGCCTGGTTGATCTCTAGGCCCTGATCCTTGACTTTCTTGGTACGGCCTTGACCGTCTTTAACTGATTGAGCTGGATTCATAATGGTGAATCCCACGTTGATGATGTTGCTTTGTACGCGCTTCATTTAATATTGTCCTTTCAAAGACATTATGGTCGAGCCTGGAAAATAGGCCCTTTTCGATTGTGTATATATAGTAACACGAATCACTGTTTGAGTCAAGATAAAAGTGACCCTCTTTATAAGTTTATTGTTTATTGTTCTCGGCTATTACTCTCTGTAATAGACCAGCGATTGACCCAATTCCTCGGTGCCATTCTCGCGAGCTTCAAAAGCACAACCAGGCATTTCCATAGCCTCGGCACGTAGATCTTCAGCGACCTCGGGTCGACCTCGGGAAAAGGCAAAGTTAGCGGCTTTGAGCGTATATGCGCGGGGTGAACCAGCGACGCACATATAGTATGCGCCCTTGAATGGGATTGATACGATAGGGGTTTTCATTTAGTTTTAGTCTCCTCGACTTAAAAGATGATGGACCGGGGGCGAATGAAGAACTCAAACGGCCCGATGTGGAGTATGCTGTAAGGCGTCGTGGTGTCTTCACTCAACACCAGATTAAACCGTTTATAGCTGAATCCCCAGCGTTGGAAGTCGAACGCTGAAAAGATAGTGAGCTGCCCGATGCGATTAAATCGCGGGTATGTGATGGCGCAACGGCCCTTTGCTGTCTGCCAAAAGCTAAGCATTGCATGTCTCGATAATCAAAACAGCGACACCTACGATGAAAAGATAAGCAACACCATGATTGAACATGTGCCGCTGAAACTTAGCAAGCATAAAGATGCAACCCAACCCAAAGAAATAGTACCGACCATGGAACCGCAACAAGACCCAAAAGGATCCAATGATTAATCTTCATTATGCTAATCCGAACTTCTTGAGCATGTCGCGTACATCCTCGACTGTGATAGGTGCATCGCCCACGTTCTCGAAGACCTTCGGCTTGACGGCGATAGGTGTCGAGCGCGTTACGCCATTCATAGCGTCCCTGGCGGCGGCGATGCCTTGTTTGGCTGTGGACATCTGTGTCTGTGACACGACCACGGATTGAGCTGGCAGTCGCTTTAAGCCTTCTTGCTTGCAGATTGCGCGCTTGATTTCGGCCTTTGTGACCTTCGTCGCGCTGCTGATTGCGCCAGTCCATAGAAATTCGTTGCACTCGGAGTTGCCGAGTCTGTAGTACCATCGGGAAGATTCGTTGCTCATTTTGGAGCCCTTTCTCATTGTGTATATATAATATTACACTAATTTCATGCTAATGTCAAGAAAAAGTGGTCACTTTAAAGTAGAAAAGATTGATACAATCGCCAATGGATTGTGCTGTATTCCTGTTCAATCACATGAACTCGGTTGCTCGTAAACACCAGACGATGAAAGCCACCGCCAAAATGATGCTTGTTGCTGCACCAAAGTTAAACCGGCCCATACGCCTCATCCCTGAAATCTTCCAATGCACAGGCCCGAAGGTCGGCGGTTGGTTCATCGTCATACACGGCATAACCTCGCTGTTCAAGATGCGCCTGAAGCTCGCTGCGGGTCATACGTTCGACGTGCTCACGGGTGACGGCGATCATCTTACCACTAACAGTTTCTAACAACATTTACATTCTCTCCTCAAGTTAAATCCGATGTCGAGCGTTGGAGCACCCATGTCCAATCAGGGGCTTGTCTAGCCGTGTTTTCCTTCACCCTGGGAGCAACTCCAGTGTGACATTAAGCTCGAAGGTCTGCAATAAGATGCTGCGTTTAGTCACGCAATGCAGCCACTCGACATCAGAATCATTAAATCTAAACAGCACTTGAGCTTGTGGAAGGGGATTAAGTCGTGCACAACTCTGCCCACACAACCCAAGTCCTAGCCCCATTGGCTTGTCGGCCTTCATGGCATCCCCTACATTCTCGGGAATGGGCACGATTCGAACATGCCTCTTGGTATTACTGCTCTACACTGTTATCCGTGACAAGTGATCAAACTTGCAGCACGGATAACACTCAAATGCTGATTACATCTAATGATGATGCTCTATATTTTTAAGGACCATCGCGGATTCTCACCGCATACCCTACACTTTCAAGCTGAACGGGTCACTAACCACAGTTATAAGGGTTCCTTTATCACCGCCAACCCTCAAGGCGGTCTTTGTTTAGTGTTCTAATTCGCTGGTTACGGGAACTGTCAACAATTTAATGTCGTTGAGGACTTCCGTGAGAATTTCAACTTTTCTTTCATCTTCTAAGCTCTCGACCAATTTCTGGTTGAGGCACGCGACAATGTTTGAGACAGTCACGATGTCGTGACAACGGCCCATCAACAGGTCGTCGAACGGGTCAAAAATAGTTTCTTCGTCAAGTCCTAGCATTTTTGGACCTTCCCCAATTGTTTACATGTACCATTATACAGGAATTCTAGGCTCCTGTCAAGAAAAAAATGGCGCGAAATGAAAAAAAATGCGGCGAGTGGGCGTTGACCTTGGGCCGTAAAATGATGTTCCCCCTGGCGCGACCCACCGCCGCATAAGACTTATCCCTTAAAGGTCAAAGCGTGACGATTACTGTCGATGAAAGTCGCCATATCGCCCGACTGAATCAGCTCTTCTTCGATGCGCGTCCACTGATCAGCGTACAGAGTGACAGGAAAACGACCCATGCCATAGACGCTAACCGCGCCTTTCTGTGAAACTTTCATTTTCAAGCGGTTTCTTTCTGCTTGAGTCTTGAGGGTTTCATTTTCCGACTCAAGAATGTTGAGTCGTGCAAGTAATTCTTCGGCTTGTTCTGGTGACATATTGAAAATGTCCTTTCCTTATTGTGTATATATACTCTATCACAGTTCATTGTGATAGTCAAGATAAAAAAACAAGGTGGATGTGGATTTTTCTGACCCACATCCACCCACATTTACCTACTCAATTTCAATCGTGTGCGGCTTGAGTTCGGGCCGTTGATTAACTCGAACGGTCAACAGACCATTCTCGAATGTTGCTCTCGCGTTATATAAATCTAGATTATCATCATAATTTACATAAGTACGCGAAAAGGCGCGCTTGGCGATTCGACGATTGGGTTTCTCCGCAGGATGATTGATCGCGTTAGCCGAAACTGTGATACTTCGTTTATCCGGCTGGACATCGACGGTCAAATCCTCCTTTGTGAAACCCGCAAGTGCAAATTCAAGCACAGTGCTTCCGTCATCCTCTTGATAAATATCAGCGACTGGGTATCCAGACGTAGATGCTTCGAGATGGCGCGGAAATTCGCTAAAAAGATTATCAAACACATTAGCGATTGTATTGTTACCCAAAAGTCCTGGGCGGCGGACTGTAATTGCATTCATTTTTTTATTCCTCCTTATAAAGCAAGTTACAATTATTCTGTGACCAATCCCTTACGGCGATGCAGTCACAACTATACCATAAGCACAATGTTTTTTTTGTCAAGTGCTCGGTGGTGAAATGTTGATTGTGGCGAGCAACAATAGCGTTGCTATGAGCGGAGATAATATTATTGACATACGAACCTTTTTTTCTACCCCGACAGACAAGAGTGTACAAGAAGAAACATAAATACAAAGACTATAATTTTAATCATAAAAATTAATGAAGCCAATAAAGCCATAATTAATCTATTACATCCGCATGTTTACGTGCAAGGCCAACATGACATGAAGTTGTTTGTGACTTAAAGCCCCACTTGGTCTTAGCGACATACTCACGAAGAACCTTTTTTTTCGTCTCTAAACAAGTATCGCCAATCAGCAACTTATACGACCATAAGTGTATGCCATCAGTGGTAAAAGAACCGCGGTGGTTCGTGGCCGATGTACCATCGACCCAGCAGTTAACAACTTCGTCGTTTCTTCTTCTTGTCATTTTTTTTACCCATAAACCATGGAAGTGTGTAAATTGTTGCTGCCAGAGCTAACCCCGCAGCGATACAAACACAATCCACGATTACCTTTCTTATGAACAACTCGGAATTCTTCCGGGTGGTGTTGTATCGCGGAGTTCGAGTGGCATATCCTCTTTCAGTTTGGCGATCTCTTCCAAAACCGCGAACCTGAATTCGGTGTCCAAACATTCGATGATGTGCTCTCTCTTTTTCTCTGAACAGTGAATACAAAGCTGCCGCGCAAGGCGGCGCGCCGACGCATTAGTAAAATTACTCATTAATTCCATACCTTTCCAATTAAATCTTTCAAACCCTCGATGCCAATAATATCACCAAGCCAGAAAATACCAACAACGGTGGCAATAATGCCAACCAACTTAAACATTGTTTTATCCTATCCGCGACCAGTGCCAGCAGTATGTTCTGGTATTGTCCAATCGTGAACGTCACCTGAAATATTTTCTGCCTTAGCCAAACCAACAAATGGACGGATAAACCAAAACACTAATTCGCTTAACGGGTGGCCCACCATATTGTGCATGAACCAATTTTGATATAGACGCTTCATTTTGCGTACTCCTCAATTATTTACTACCTATAGTATACACTATTTTGATCTCTGTGTCAAGTTAATTCTGGTTAATTCCTCTTCTGCATACCAGTCTCTCTCGCTGTCTGTATGATTCGTCCATCTGACTCGAATAGGACAAGCCTCTTCTGGATAATTGTTGTTCACTGCTAACACGACCCCGGCTTGGACGACGGCGCGGCGTGGGTGCCAATACTTTTCCTGATACTTCACCAAGTCACCGACCTTCACTTCTCACCTCTATATCTCTGATATCTGACCAGAATGTACCATAGTCGTTGTTCCAGTGTACCCTGTACGACATATGGTCGCGATCGACTGCGCCGCTACGAGCCTCAATGATCAGGCCCATAAGCCCCTCGCAGTCGAGTGGTCGACCTCGCTTCTGAACCAAGTCACCGACCTTCACTTCTCACCTCAAACTCGCTTTTTCTATAGTAGCGCACAGGCTCACCAGGATACAAAATCTTTATTGAGTAACCATTAAAGGCAGGGTTGACCGTAGCGTGTACATGGTTGCCGATGTAGGTGCCGACCGTACCTTGTTCATGAGGTTCGATCTTACCCCAACGCTTCTGTACCAAGTCACCTATCTTCACTTATCTTCACTAACATATCACTACGAATCACTTTCTGGCCCGAGGACGCCAGTGTCACCTCATACCAATTTCCTATCGCTAAGAGATAAGCATGAGGCACACTAAGAGAAGTAATAATACCAGGTTCGCCGTACCACTCTGGTCTAAGTGTACCACCTTCAACCTTTACCAAATCACCCACGCGCATGTTTAAGTTCTATTCTTGAGTGGTTCGCCCAATCGCGCTCCTTTCGGAGCTTCAACTTTGTCCACTTAACCCTGTAGGGGTAGCTTCGACCGGGTACTATTTCAACCACAATACCCGCCTGTTTAGAATCTTGGATAATACTCTCGTTGTATCCTCTCTTGACTCCATACGAAGACAGTTGTACTAAATCACCGACTTTCACTGATTAACTCCACGAAGTTGGCTCCAAATTTAGCATAACCGACGCACTCTTTCTCGGCAGCTACCAGCAAGCGAAGGGTCTGCCGGTCGGGGTGTATGTAGGGATCCGTTTCGATGTCCACCACAAGACCAGCTTTGCCGCCCCACCAATAGTGGCTGTCTTCTGGTAGCTTTACCAAGTCACCGACCTTCACTGATAACCTCCACATATCGTTCATTCCACCTTTCTTTTGCGCCATCGGACGCCAACACCCAAATGTCAGAATGCAGGGAGTGGCTTTGTTCGGTATCTGTATATTCTCCACCGTACCCAACAGCGATGATGACTGCGAACGGGGCCGATGGCTTGGGCACATACTCCGATTTATATTGAACCAAATCACCGACCTTCATTTATCTTCACCAACATATCATTACGGATCACGCGGGTTTGGCCCGAAAGCAACGCCACCTCATACCAATGGCCTAATGCCAATTTGTAAACATGGGGCACATTAAGAGACATAATGATGCCAGGTTCACCGTACCAATCTGGCCTGAGTGTGCCGCCTTCAATTTTTACCAAGTCGCCGACTTTCATTTGACGTACATCAGATCTTTTCTGGTGTTCGAGCGTTCGAGTCCCCACGATTTCGTACGAGACCATTCGCTTTGTGCCCAATGAACCATGTAGTCATCAGGCCATGGGCCGCGGCCGCAGTTGTAAACAACTACCTTGGTGATAATACCAACATCGTCATGGTCTATCCATTCAGCTCTCACTCTTTTTTTGCCGTAAGCTGACAGCCTTACTAAATCACCGACTTTCATGGGATGTCCACTCCGTTTCTAACAACCCTAAACTCTGATCTAAGATTATGAATGTTCATGCCGCAGTAACCGTGCACGCGATTATAGTTGGGTGCAGGAGCGTCCTGCCATGCAACAAATACATTGTTTTGGTGCCCCCACTTATCCAAGCGAATCTCGTAAACAACTCCAACATACTTTCTAGTTTGAGATGTTACGACGACATTTGTGAATGATGTCCGACGCTCTGGCGTTACAACAAGCATGTCGCCAAGTTTTGGATGTCTACTTTGTCTCATCGCTCGACATGCCTCAATTCTCTCTCTGGCCAGGTTTCTACTTCCACCTTGTCTGTAAACAAGACGCGGACATTGCCAGTTCCAGCACTGAGCCCAAGCCCCACAACAACGCCGACGATGGGTTTCTTGTCTGCCCAGTCATCAACATGATAGATTAGATCACCGATCTTCATTTGTTAACTTCGTGAAATAATCACAGTGAATGATCTTTTTACTACCGTCGGGGTGCAAAAGAGACGCCCAACCTTCTTCTTCGTCGAGACCAGCCCACTCCAAAAAGATTAGTGGCGTCACTCTCTTGACAGAACGAGCAAACCACTCATTGGGTTTAACACATTCTAACTCTGGAACAGACCCCCAGTTAAGAGAGACTAAATCACCGACCTTCACTTACCTTCTCCAAATACTTTTTAGGCTCCCACATTGGGTGTGCCTTACTCGGCCACAGAACCTGTAACAACACACCGCTGTAGCTACTGAAGCTCTCTCCAATGACCAAGCCAACATGGTGTGGCCGATCCGATTGCCCAGGTCTTACCAAATCACCGATCTTCATGTATAACCTCTAAATCTTGAATGCACGACCAGAATGTGCCGTGGTCTCCACTCCACCGAACCCTGTACGACATATGATCAGGATCAATTTCGCCGAATTGGACATTAATGACCAGACCCACAGCTTTATCGTGGTTGCTTAGCCAGCCTTCGATATTAAGGAAGTTGGCCTTTGCTCTTACTAGATCACCGATCTTCACAATGAATCTTTCTTGGTGGGGCATCCGAGACTCGAACTCGGAACCAGCGGATTAAAAGTCCGATGCGCTGCCAATTGCGCCAGTGCTCCGAACCTTCAGGCTCTCTCTATACGAGAGAATTTAATGTTATCGCCATGCTCTTTGAGGAGCTTTTTTTTCTTCGCTTCGCAAATCTTTTTGATAGCGTAGATATGTTGTTTCGAACCCTTGTTGATTCTGTATGTCAGGTGATATATCACTTCGTCCTCTTTTGCCACCACTTCTTCTCCACCAATTCTAGGTGAATGGGGCTAACAATCCATTCATTTCCTGTTTCTGTTCTAATCACAGCGTCCATTGTGTGAGCATAGAATCCAACTACCTCACCCTCAATGTCGCCTTTATTTGTGATCTTTACTCGATCACCTCGCTTAAGACTCATTTTGTCTCCGCCTTATTTAAATATCTAACTGCACAACAACCCACGCGGCCTCCATCTGAACGCGTTTCTGTGTCGGGCGCGCCTGCCCCATGCCAGTAGACCCTCGCCCTAAGTGGTTCCCCGGTTCCTCCGTGTTTATGCGTGATTTCTATAACAACGCCCAAGCCATAAAGAGCGGGTGGTGCACAGAAAGGATCTATTGTTACCAAGTCACCGACTTTCACTGATTACCTCTAGGGAAATCCCGGTATTAGAAGTTACACAATTGTTGTCATGATTCCACATAGTAAGATATAGATCCTCTGACTGGATTTTAATGATGATCCCGTACCAATGACGCCAGCCTTCATGGGTATAACGAACCAGGTCACCGACCTTCACTGACAACCTCTAAACAACTTTCGAGTGTTGCAAACAATTGGTTGGTAAGCACTGACCTCACCTTCATGCCGAATCCGTGTTTCTCGACTACAATACACAGTCGATCCTTCTCTGGGCGCATCTGTAGATCCATTGGCGGGACAGCTGTCCAGTTTACTAAATCACCAATCTTCAAGTCCAAGGGCCTTTCACCACGTTCCCAGACTCAAGACCAACTTGTGTCATTGCATCACGCAAAGCATCAAGCTGCGCTGAGTATTCAGAAGTCAACGACCATTTGACAGACATCGTCTCTTCATCGAGAACACCTTGAACCTTGCCCTCACAAATGCACGCCAGTAAAGAGCAAAACATTAATGATGATTTCGGGTCATCGAATACTCCCGTTTCATAAGCGTTCGCAATGTCGTGTAAAACTTTTGTGCCTTGGCGGTTTAAATTCTTCTTCGCAGACACAAACTCAGGTTGGTAAATACCGGACATGAATCTCTCCATCATTTCTTAGTATATATAGAGTATCATGTCCGATACCATAAGTCAAGGATATTGTTCATTTATTTATGAGACATCTATGTCTCACTCTTTCCGCCACCAGTCGATAACAAGCTGTCCTACAAACAAGCCAATCGCGATGGCGCAAACTGTTCCAAAAAAACTCTCCATTTCATTCCTCCTTTCATAATGTTATTTAAGCTGACGGTGAGACTCGAACTCACAACCTGCTGCTTACAAGGCAGCTGCTCTGCCGGTTGAGCTACGTCAGCACATCCATTTGCTGGTATTTAGCCAGTGGTTTAGTGATTACTATCAGTTCGTCTGGCTGGATCCATCTCTTCCAAAAGCGAGCGCCTGTCTTAAACCAGCAAACTTTAAACTGTGGAATTGCCTTGCACCCATTCTCTGATGTGATGTAACCGACGGGCATTCTTTGAAAGGCGTGGTCGCGTCGATAGTCTCTCTTTCTTCTAACAATGTCACCGACTTTCACTTAACACCCCCACGCGCTGGTCGTCATAAAAAACACTGCCGGGCATTGGTTCATTTGTGACCATCATATCGTCAAACCAAAGAGTTCTCATTTTTAACTCGTCGTCGTCGCAGTCGCGATATTCGGCTATGACAATCCCCAAGCAACTTTCGTTAAACCTATCATCAGCTGCCGGTCGATAGTATAGTAGATCACCGACTTTCACTGATAGCCTCCAGGTCGTAGTCCCACGCCCAGCCAATGGTACCGATGGATTGCCACGCCACGTTATATACCAAGTTCCGGCACGCTTTGGGTGGCGAGATTGTGCGGAGTCCAACAATCACCCCAATGCCCCAGCCGCGTTTCATAATGTGGTTAACCAAGTCTCCGCGCTTCATTTATAACCTCACAATAACTTGTTACATACCAGTCAACCTGACCAACAGGATCTAATACCTTTAGTGTTCCGCCAGCCTCATTGACATATAAGATCACGCCGGTGGTATTGGCATGCTTGGGATCAGAGGACCACGAAACATGACGGTACCTTACTAAATCACCGACTTTCATTAACGACCTCCAAGTGTGCTCTGCAAGCTGTCCAGGCTCTTCCATGGGTGTCCAAGATACTTACCATATCCAGAGTCGGCAGAAACCTTGTGACGAGGTATGCGCCGGCTGGGTAATCTGAGCGTGCAAAGCCGAGCTTACGCGGTACATGCCGAACCAGATCTCCGATCTTCATCTCCATAGCGTCACAATATGTCCAAATTCCCTATCAAACACTTTAAGCAAACCTTCATAGTCGCCCATCATCATCACTTCAATAATCGCGTCGACTCTCTGAGGACTGTAACCCAACTTAGGACCCAGCCTTGTAGCATATTGCATGAGCACAAAAGCATTACCTTCTGGGCCTCTGAGATCTATTTCGATTCCTCTGATTGGCTTTTCTTCTCTTGAGCGAATCATATTTTATTGGCTTTCATTGACAACCTCAAGCTCATCCACATATTCAAACATTACAGTATTAGCTGGGCCTCTGTTGCGATCTTGATTCCAAATAATAAACATGGCCCGAGAGCCGTTGTAATCTCCCGGGGCGAAGTCGACCACAAGCCCAAGAAGATGTTGTAAGCTCTTGTGAGGATACCTCTTATACTTGACTAAATCGCCAACCTTCACTTACCTTCTCCAAATCTTCTTCATCGTAGTCTTCAACACCGCAACTAGGATCATCATACCATACAACTTTGAATAGGCCGACGCGGGTGACCGAATAGGGGTCTGAAGGGGGCGTAAAACCCACAATCATGCCGAGTGTTCTATAATCAGTCTTTAGGCAGTCAACAAAATGAACAAGGTCACCGGGCTTCACTTACAATCTCCATCATGCTCATCGACAATGGTGGTTCAATACCGTATACACAAACCCAGTTATTCTCCTCTTCGGTCCAGCGCACAATAAAAATTGTTCTGTTCACCGTGCATTTGGCTTGGGCCTTCCAAAGATCCAGCCTATACCTCACTAGATCACCTCGCTTCACCGACGGGCTCCAAGTCTTCTTCTTCATAGCTTTCTAGGCCGCCGGACTGTGTCACCACCTCAACGAGATAATAGTGCTCGTATGGGTAAGCCTCGCCACCGGGCAGACAATCTTCGGAAAGTTGAGGTTCTGACATAATGATTCCCACTTCGTAGCCATCTACGAACACTAAATCACCAATCTTCATAAAGTATGTTTGTCTCCCACCCGGACAAGTGTATAAATATATTCAGGGAAGGCGTGCTGACTTCCATCATGTTGCAAGACGGCAAGATATCGAGGCCCCGAAGTCCCATGAGCTGTTCCCATATAAATGACTGGCCGTGCATAGGTTTTCTTGCAGCCCTGGAAGACCCAACAGAGATCACCGGCTTTCACTCACAACCTCCAAATCGCTATCCATATTGGCGTTAAGCTCACCGTTCTCCCACAATACAAAGAAAAATTTTGGGTTCTCATCAAGGACAATCCCGCGTTGGCGCACTTCACAAAGGTCTCTTTCTTCGTTATGAAGATGAATGCGGTGCCGCACGTGCCAAAGCGCGTTTATGTCTGACCACCTGACGAGATCTCCGATCTTCATTTTACCTTCGTCAATACGCTGGGGGAGAATATGCAAAGTTTTCCTGTGTCTTGTATACGGACTTCAACAAAAGGGTTGCCTTCGGCGTCGGTGCGCTCACAAAGAGTTTCGAACCCTACCACAACACCTAACTTACCTTCCCAATCGTAGTACCCCAGACCCAGACCAGCTTTCATGGCATACTCGGCATCGAATGGTTTCACCTTGGGTGTCCTAACTAAATCACCTACGCGCATAATATATTATATTCCCTTGCTCTATCGCTTCAAGAAACCGATAGGCTTCAGATTCAAATTCGTTGACAAGATGATGTTCCATGTTGTTGCGGAGTGGGCTTCGCAAAGCGTATTTCCACCAAGTCATGCCGTCACGTTCAAAGCTGCGGAGAAGGATGCCAGTAGCATCATGCGGCTTATAGTATAGCATATCGCCAGATTTTAAATTCATATGTGTTTTTCCTAGTACCCTGGGCAGGACTCGAACCTGCGACCTGCGGATTAGAAGTCCGATGCTCTATCCAACTGAGCTACCAGGGCTAAACATTCTGTACTCAGGTCCAGATGTTTCGACTGACTCAAAAGTTTCTTCGAAATCGTCAAACCAATAGACGCGCATCAAATAGTCACGTTCGTGGTGTGGCCCCAACACCAAACCCATAGCCCAATCTGGTTCGTAGTCACAATCTTCGTAATGGCATAGATTAAATTGAATTAGGTCGCCTCTTTTTAAGAGCACAATTCACTCTTCCAGTGCTGTCTCTTTATAGTCCTCACCCCAAGCGCAGACCATTGCGGCGTCTGAACATTCAGCGAGTGCTATTTTAATTCGTGCATATTCTGTTACGTCACACTCAAATGTTTCAACAATCTCAGGCTCTACAACATAAGCAGAAAGTCCCATTCCAAGGACTACCCCAACAAATACTTTTACTAAAGTTTTAATCATTATCTCTCCCGTAAAGCTCATCAATACGTTTCTTTCTCAAATACTCGCGCAAAACTTCTCTTTGAAGTTCTTCAATAGCTGACTTCTGTGCTGCGATGCGGATAAATCTAAGTAAGACGCTTACCCCAACAGCCAAAATAAGGAGGAGCAAAAGACTTTCCATTATTCTACCACCATAACAGTGTTACCACCCATGAGGTTTATCACCGATTCTTTAATGCCATCGTAGAAGACATGAGCAGTCAGCTTAGTGTGATCGTCTTGCCACCTTACAGACACAACATGACCGGGGCGGATTTGGTCGATCCACTCAGCGGTAGTATCGCCGGCGGTCAGGCGAAAATAATTTGAATCCTTGCCTAACTCATATCTTGTCACTTTGACAACTGTACCAACTCGGATCTTATCAGGGTTGCTACAGTCTTCTTTTACTAAGCGTCCTAGTTCCATTGCAAACACTTTGAAATCCATATCTCGCTGTCGTAGAATTGTCCGTCGAACGTATTATCTTCTAAATCTTCGCCAGACCGAACAAACAAATAATCTTCTTCGGGGAGGCCCTCCATAAACGCGTGGATTGCAGCAATCTCTGGCCAATGATCACCCCACTTGATACCTCCCCAATAAAGTTTACACCAGTTATCGACTTCGGGGTCAAGGTGTTTAGGATAAGAGCCCTCAGCGGTAGAGAGAAGATCATCGAAGACCTCGTGTTCTTCTATTGCTTTGAGTAATCGTGTTGCGTCATCGGTTAACGCGATGGCGACTTCGCTTCGGTATCCCATAAGGAATCCTTTTCATTATCATATATCTATATTACACTGGTTTGATGTCTAAGTCAAGGAAATTCTTAGACTTTTTCTTCTTCAAAACACGCCATCTTTTATTGGGCCACCAGCGCATATCGCCCACATTATCAACAACCAGAACATCACCAACTGTTTTATTCACATCCAAAATTATGCCCCAGCTGAGAAGCGATTCATACTCACTGGTGTTTGTGACATAACAAGCCACAAGATCTCCGACCTCTAAAACCATACATTAATTAGTTCTTGTCTAACCACTTTACCCTTGTGTTCATTACATGATCCATAAGCGGACATACTACACACCAATTAGCATTTTGGTTTACGCCCATATGATGTTCATAATGCCAGGGCATCCACCTCTTAAAAAGCTCAATATGTTCATGTGATTTCCTGTGAAGGACCATATAAATGGCGGCATAAATTATAGTCGTGGCGGCGAAAGTGGGAACATACCAAAAAAGCGGTATATGCAAAACAATACCGACGAGCGTTAACCAAGTTTCATTATGAAATATCTTTTTAGTGTAATCGGAGTCTCTATTTTCATTAGTTCTAGCCATATAATGATGTTTCCAATGAAATTTATATTTAGATCGGCCCGTGGGTTTGTGCAATAGTATGTGTACGCCCCAGTCGAGGAAATTCGCGTACAAAAAACCTAGCAATATACCAGTAATCACCCCAAGTTAAGACCCTCTGTGTGAGAAAAGTGTGTAAGATTTTACGCACCTATTTTAATTATTCGTCCAAAACAAAAAGTATCAAAAGAAAAAAGAAAATCATTGCGATAACAAGAATTAGTTTCCAAATCCACTTCCATTGCAATAATATTTCCATTTTTGTTCCTCGAATGGGATTCTTGGGGTAGACTGTCCTCGCCGTCCTTCCCCACCGCCAGCCCATGTCTAATTTTGTTTTCTTTCACGCTTCAACTTAGCTAAGTATTGGTAAAGTGACTTAAACAATTCTGACGTCGTACATGAACGCGGTTACAGACAATCGCGCTATTTCTAATATATAATTTCCAAGAACCCGCCGATGGACCACGTATAATCCTATACATTAAGCACTATACCATGGCATTGACCAACCGACACCACACGGGCGATAACGCATGGATTTTTAAAGGCTATCGGCGTCTAGTCGATAGCAACAATCCTCTCTTTAGTCTCAAAATACCTATGGTGCAGATGCGCGGGTGTGGTCATCCACATGCGCTGACACTTGCTTGACTTCGGCTTCGAGGCACACATATCCGTCAAAATAATGTGACCATCAAAGTTATGGTTATTGACATACTCTGTTGGGGCATCAAAACAAGTACCCCCGCACATAACACGTTCCCATTTCTTCGTCTGACCTTTCTTCCATTCAAAAACTAGCTTTTCATCAACTCGGGTATCAAAAGGAATCACAGTAAACTCCGCAATCTCTGCCAGCTTATTAAGCTCCGCAAAAAATTTACCCAACATCTCATTATCCACCGACCCAGATTGGTCAATAGAAATAGCAACACGAGCAACCCGATTAGGCTTACGACCGGGGTGAAGGTACGGGTACCGGCGATTAATCCTTTTAATCGAAGAAGATTTATTTGCTCTCTGGCTTGCCTTAACAAAAAATCTGAGCACCTTCTTCCAATCAATCTTCGTTTCAAAGACCTTCATAATATCTTGTCGACAGGAAGCGCCAACAGAGCCCCAACTACTATTCTTGGCACATTCATCTGCGGCTTTCTTCACGATGTCTTTCAAGCGCTCGCGAGCCATGTCCCTAACTTCTTGGTCGCACTTGCCCCAGCCACTGTGGTCATCGAGGCTATCCGGGATCCCGTCACTGTCACTGTCACCGTCACCGTCACCGTCACCGGGGCCCTGGCCTTGACCTTCACCTGCACCTTCACATTGACCCTCACCTGGCTCTCCTGGGCCCTGGTCTGGCGTGTGACCAAAGTCTGGTAAATTGGTCAAGTACCACTCTGCTGACTTGCCTTTGGGCAAGTGCTCAAACGGTGTTCCTTTTTCTCCAGGAATCAAACCGCCCTTCGGCAGATTGTGCAAGTGCGAGTTGATAGCAAGATCAGTCGCAACATTCCACAGTTTCATGTTTATACCTTCCGGTAATCTATCAGTTACGTGCAAAAACACAATATGATAATATTCGTGCTTCAACACATCAGCGCGTTCAGCATCCGTGAGTCCTTGAAAAAACATAGGATTATAAAGCATTTCAAATTGCGCCGAGTCGGGGTTAACACACACCCCTGCAGTCGGAATAGCATTAGAGGCTCGCTTATCAATGCGGCGAGAAATCGCCGCAAAGAATGGTTCGTCCATCAATAAACGAGCTGTGTGCATATTGAGATCAAATTCCTTCAAAGGAATAGGATCATTAAATGTTTCGTGATCAGACACTTTTAGTCTCCGCTCTCTTGATCTCCGGCAAGAATTTGTACCAGGAATTCAGAAACTGAATCTCCGTCGACCTCTGCTTGGTGCAGCTTAATCGTATTGTTTAGAGCGCCGTTCCCCAAAACAGACCATAGTTTCATGGCGACCTCAGAAGGAAGCATCACAAAG
>Ga0114906_1000306_pt1 | contig 28762 bp, 22 predicted proteins | sample MalvirDeepMed_M9_FD_89687 | JGI IMG/M metagenome (GOLD analysis project Ga0114906, IMG submission 89687) | Marine viral communities from the Global Malaspina Expedition - Malaspina viral metaG DeepMed_M9 | ecosystem: Environmental > Aquatic > Marine > Oceanic | place: Mediterranean Sea...
AAGTAGACCGACAACCGCCAACCCGGCCAGCCCCGTGTTGATCAGGGTAGCCACCGTCGCCTGGAGGATCTTCCTGCGCGCAGCAGCGACTTCGGACTCGGAAGTCTTCGCCACTCACGACACGGGGTCTGACGAGACAGTATGCGCCCGAGTCTCTAGCCGCACCACGCGGACCTCGATGTCTCGGGCGTGATGATCCGCCGCCGCGGCGTCCTTGGCGAGCTGCGAGACTTGCTTGCCGAGCTGTGCTACCCGCTCCAAGATTCTTCCAGCACTCAACACGACAGCAAGAAGCGTCACCACCGTCGCCAAGACGCCCAGTAGGGCGATGCCTTGGGCGCTCATGGTATGTCCTCCACCGGCACCCACGCGATATGGCACGGCTCGGTACGACTACAGGACATGGCGACCTCGTCTCGGATGATGCTGTCTACCCGCTCAGGCACCATAGACCAGACGCACCGAGACTTGCACTCGACGACAAGACGCTCCTCCTCTAGCAACATCGAGCTCCGCGCCTCTCGGTACGACAAGTCGGACATCTCTAGGTCCCACAGTCGCTGCTCGAGGCGCACAACCTCCACCGACATCACGACCGACGGTGACAGGGCGAGCGCCAAGACGATGGCTAGAATGCCCATGTGCGCCCTGGTCACGCTACGCTCTTCGGGTACTGTCTTTTCCGGTAGGGTGTCCCGCTCCGGAGGTCAACGTGTATGAAGTTGCCGCGGTCTGGCGGGTAGTAGACGATGATGGAGACCTTTCGGTCTAACGCCTTGAGCCAGGAGATGTCGTCCTCGTTGGGTTGTGCGTCGCCTTTGGGCTGCACGTCCAGCGCAGTACCTCCCGCCTTTCCTGGGGACTCCTGCCAGACATCAGGTCGATATTGGTGTTGCGACGTGGAACTCGACCTGTGCGTGACGCGCTTGCCGGAGCTGTCCCAGATCGGATCGTATCCTCCACCTGGCAGGATGCGGAACGACACCCCTCGTCGAAGACGCCAAGGCCCAACGACGGTGACGATGGTGTCGAGCTTCGCAGCAAGCGCACCACCGGCAGGCACGAATACCTTGCCGGGGGCCGTGCTCCCGTTGACGTAGCAGACTTCCCACAGCGAGAACGGGTAGCGGTCATCGAGCTGGTAAGCACGAAGGAGGCCCTCGACATCCTCTCGGTCACACTCCCAGGTGCGTCCGTCGTTGTAGAGGACGCTGCCAGCAGCGTCGAGCTCTTCCCAGATCGTCATATCACCCCACCCCTGTGAGGATAAGCTTGTCCCCGTTGAAGTCGCCAGCCACGAACAACTTCGATGTGTCGGCCATGGCGACAGGACCGAACGTCGAGCCGGCAACAAGGGACACCCCAGGCTTGGTTCCTGCGCCCCCTGCCGTTATCGCCGAGTCTCCGAAGTACACCCGATTGGTTCCTGCCGTAGAGTTCAGATGGTGCGCCTGGAGGGTAAAGCTCCGGATGCCATCAAGTCGAGGGAACGAGTAGATCTTCGTTGCGTCGGTGACCACAACGACGGCGTGGAACATTCGCTGCCCCACCCACTCTCTGGTCTCCTGTACGCCCCCCGCAATCTGCTTGCGGCGACCCACGGGAATCCGGTCTCCAGCGCGTACGCTCTCTGGCACTACTTCTCCCTCCGCATCCTCTCGGTGGGTACTACCACTCGTACAGGCGCTTCTGGATGCCGCGGTGTCTCCAGCTTACGGACCGCACCCTCCAGCTTCTGGGCGTCGCGCAGCGCGTCGACCACCTCGTCCTGCTCGGCTCTAGCCTTGTTGATGATGTCCACTATGATGATGTTCAGCTTGGAGATCTGGTCGACGAGGGCGTCGAGCTCGCCGCTCAGACGCTTTGACTCAAGGAGGTTGTTGGACGCCTCCGCTAGGGCGATCTGTTTGATCAGGGCCTCCTTGTCCTTCTTGAGCTCCTTGGTCATGGACTCCTTGAGAGTCCTCTTCATGCGCTTCGTGTGCTTGAGCGCCTGGGCTGGCCCGTACCGGACACGGGGGTACTTCCCAACCAGCATCCGTATGGCGTAGTTGAGGAACTCCTCGTTGACCGTCTCGTTGAAGTCGAGTCCATAGCGGCGCTTCGACCACTGGCTGCGCTCGTTGTACGCAGCGATGGATACGTCGAGCACCCGGTGCGGAAGCGAGCCGATCAGGATGGCTCCATAGTCCCGGTAGTAGTCGGCAAAGTCCTTGTTCATTCCGCTTCGGTCGGCCTTGTCGATCTCCGACAGGGCCTGCATGAGCGGATGTCCGGAAAGGGCGAGAAGGGTGAAGTAGTCCTTCCCTGTAGCGACCTCTTTGTTTTGAAGCTTCGCCCAGAGCTTGCGACGGGCGAGGATTTGCAGGCGCTCGTCCTCGGGGTAGTCCTTCAATTCAAAGTCGGCATCGCCGGCATCTTCCCACGGGGGCAAAATGGCTGGGTACAGCGCGTCCGCTGACCACGCTGGGTCCATCTTCTGAGCGATCGTTACGAACGCATCCACGCCAACTCGGAACAAGGTCTCTGTTGCGATCGTCGAGTTCATCTGCTCGATGTCGACGAAGTTGTAGTAGCCAGAAGGGGCAGAGAGCCTGTCTATCAGTATCATCCCCTGGTTCTTGGGGAGCCACTTCGTCATCTGGCGCAGCCCCTCCTCGTCCTGGGACAGGAGTTCAGCCCGCATGGCGGCATGTGCGAAGATTCTGCGGCCCGATACCTCGACGGCCGACTTGAGCTGCATCGCGTTCACGGCAGGGCTGTTGCTCGGCGTGCTCACGCCAGCGTCTCCGAAGACCAACTCGTGCGTGAGCCCCTTCTTCCCGCCCATGGACCGAGGAAGGAAGATGTCCATGGTCTGGTGGAACCAGGTCGGGAAGGGGGAGACAAACCCTCCCAGCTTGGTCGCCCGCAATGCGTAGATCCAGTTGGGTACATGTTCGTAGTTCACGAACATGCGCTCTGCGGGGAGATAGGCCGCACGAGCCACCATGTCGTCGAGCATCTCCGGGTGGACGTCCGTGGTCGTCTTGGTCTTCTGTCTAGGGCTATAGCGTTCCAGCGTCCAGCTCTTCCCGTCAGCGCTCTTCGTGGCCTTTACCGACGAGCTCTTCGTGATGTCGAGAACGAGATGCTTGCCTGGCTCCACCGCCGCTAGGCGTTCTCCTATGATCATCGAGTTCCGGATGCCCTCGTTGAACTTGAAGATGTTGTCCCCCCATGAGTAGAACTTGCCGGCCGCCTCAACACCCTTGCCGTAGGTTCCGTAGATGGCCTTCCGCGCCAGTCCCTCCGCTCCGCTTAGATCCAGCGACCCCCACTCGGCCTCGACCAAGGCGGTGGTGTTGATGCCGGTGCGCTCGAGAGCAGAGATCCGGCGAACGAGCTCCGGGTTGTCGAGGGTTCCGGCCTTGTACTGGCGCCATAGCTTGTTGCTGACGCGCAACTCATTCATGATCTCCAACGGGTGCATGCTCTTCTTGAGAGCCATCACCAGCCAGTTGGCGCCGAAGTTGTGGATGATGGTGGCGGGGTTCAGAATCGTCAGGTTGGCCTTCATGACCCGCAGCGCACGGCCCTCTAGCCCCGAACGCTTTGCTGCGAGTGACTCCAAGAACCAACCAGCGCTCCCCTGGAAGCCCTTGTGGATGGCAGTGACCCCGATCGGACCGAAACCCGGCTCCATCTCCATGCCCTGCGTGGTGACGTTGACACCCTCGGCGAACGACTTGGGCATGGCTTCTTCAAGCGCAGGGAACTTCTTGCTGATGGGGCCGTAGTTGTTCTTGACCCTTGACGACAGGATGTCGATCGCACGGCCCGCCAGGGCCTCGTCCATGCCCCTTCTTACGAGGTCCTCCACATACCTAGGCTTGCCCTCGGCGATGAACGCCGCAACGTCCTTGGGCTTGACCTTGTTGATCATGATGACGGGCAGCGGGTGGTTGTTGACAGCAACATCTATGACCATCTGATCGGCGAGAGAAGCGCTCGTGGCTTCCTGCATATTCCAGAAGTCGATGTCGTCGAGAAGGCTACCTCGCAAGCGAGCCTGCTGGGTGTTGTAGGCGACCTCGTCGGCGACACGCATCATGGCGTCGGCGACCATGGGCCGGACCACTTCCTGGGGGAGCTCCTTCATCGTATCCATCATCTCTGTGAGGAGGTTGACCTCGATGCCGGTATCGGGGTCCTTGATCCTGTAGTGGAGGGCCTGCTCCTTGTAGTGCCTGGTCCCCATGTCCTTGAGCAGACCCTCGATGGTGGTGGCCTTGATGCCCGTCAGCGGCGGCCTATCGAGCTTTGCTCCTCGTCGCCGGATGCGCTTCCCCGTTCGGGTACGGCCCGTGCGGATGCGGGCGATGATGTGGTCCCTCGCCCTTTTCGACCGCAGCCGTTGCACAGAGTGGTCCTTGACGACGTTCACGAAGACGTCGAGCAACTCGGACTCGGTGAGGAACCTGGGGCCTCCTTCTCGTATCTCTTCGGTCTTGAGTTTTCGCAGGATGGGCTCTGGCGAATCGAAGGCCTGGATGAGGTCGCCCTTCTTGAGGATGTTGGCGGCAGCTCCGTAGTGCTTGTTGATCAGGGGCTCAAAGACCTCCCGAGCGAGGTCGCTGTTGAGGAATGCCTCCGTCTCTACGGGGGTGACTCGCTTGTTTAGCTGCTTCGCTTGAATGAGCAGCTTGGCCCTCTCTAGGGCTGGTTGTGCCTTCAGCTCCTTGTCGGTGAAGAGGGTCTTGGCGATCTCTAGACGCCTCACGGAGTCGGCATCTAGCGCACGCTGTAGCTCAGGCAGTATCGGCAACTTCTGCCCACTCTCGGACAGTTCAAACGGGATCTCTACGGACTCTCGGAACAGCGGTGGACCCTCTCTGCGGACGGTGTCAGGACGGGTGAGCACCTCCTCGGCTTCCTTGACCATCTTCCTGTAATCTTTGACGTGACGGTCTAGGGCTATCGCCTGGGCGGGGGTTAGCTTGGAACTGCGCCCCTTCTTGCGCTCTGCGGCGAGCCTGCCCTCCATGCTCTCTAGGGCTCGCTCTAGTTGTCGCTTGAGCAGCCCGATCTCTAGGGCGACATCCATGCGCTCGTGCTTGGCAGCCTCCCGCCACAGCCGCATGACCTCGACCATACGGGCGGCTGATGCCCCGGTGCCACGGTTGGCAGCGTGGATCTGGTCGATGCGCTCCTTGACGGGCATGCGCTCGAGTTTCGTCGGTGGCCTTTTCGGCTTCGGCGGTGGGGGGCGCAGCATCGACGAAGGAAGTTCCTCGGGGAGGGGAGTCGCCGCCCCCCTCGCCACGGGCTCTGGAGCTGCCCGAGGGATCGGAGGGGGCTTGGCCTCGGGTATGAGGGTGGCTTCGACCTCGGGTATGGTCGGGGGCTTGGCCTTGGCTCCCAGCTTGGGCCGCGGCATGTCGACGAGGGGCTTGATGAAGGCCTTGGTCGTAGCCCCGTGGATACCGTTGCCGATGATGGTCTTCGCCAGGTGGTAGCTGTCCGGCACCGGGTAGGTGTCCGGCAGGCCCATGAGCCGCGCCATCATGCGGGGGGTCAGGCGCTTGATCCGCCCGTCCGGCATCAGGATACGCACCACCTCTTTCGGCGTGGACTTGAGCGTAGGCGCTGGCCCCCCGGCGTTGCGGGCGTGGGCGTTCTTCCCGGCCGAACCGCCCATGGTGATAATGGGCTTTTCCGGATCGAGCTTGCCGTCCTCGATCATCTTGCGGAGGCGTGTGACCTCCCAGTTCTCGGTGCGTCCCTTCTTCCTCGGCTTGCCGAAGGGGGCGTCGGGAGCGTCGTCAATGAGGTCCTTGATGACCTCGTACCAGTCTCCTGGGGGCTGCTTCTTGGGCATCGGAGGGAGCTCGCCCTCCTTCACTGCCCGGACGACGACTCGCTTGCGCTCCATGGGGGCGCCGTAGTCGGCGGCGTCGTGGACGACGGCGTCCCAGGTGTATCCCTCCTTGGTGAGGGTGTCGGTGATGTTCTTGTAGGGGACCGTTTCGACGTACTTGGGGACGTTCTCGACGGAGACGGTGAAGGTCTTCGCCTCCACGATGCGGTCGGCCACAGCCTGGCCGAAGGCGAGGTCGTCAGGGCTGATGGTGGCGTTGCGCTTGGCCTTGCTGACGTTATGGCACACGGGCGAGGCGGCGTAGTGGTCGGCCTCAACGGCCTTGAGGGTCTCGGCCTTTGCGCTCTTGATGTCGGTGGGTATGTGCTTGGTGCCTTGGGACTTGTTGAAGTGCTCGACGTGCTCGGGGACGAACTCCTCGGCGAAGACGCTCTTGGTCTTGGGACCGAGGACAGCCTCGACCGTACCCCCGCCCGAGAACGACGAGGCGAACTTCCGGGGAGGGTCGACCTCGGGGATCGGCGGGGGTTGCGGCCTGGGCACCTCGGGTGCCCGCGGAACCACCCTCTGATGGCCCATCGTCGCAGGGGTGCGCTGACCTGTATCCTGTAGGTCTAGACGCTGTACCGCCGTCTCTAACTGCTTCCTCCGCATCGAGGTTTCCGGCAACGAGAGCGCCTCTTCGGCGAACATATGACGAGTTTCAGCGAGGGACTCTGCATCCATGATATCGGCCATGTGCTCGCCCTCCAGAAGAGCCTGGATCACAGAGTCGTCCCCCGGAGCGAACTCCGGATCTGGCAAGAACTCTTCGGGAGGCAGCGCCTCAACACTCCTCTCCCATTCCCTCTCAAAGGCTTCTATGCGCTCGATCTCCGCCTTTTCGGCTGCTTTTTTTCGGGCATCAAGGCGAGGCTTGGCGTCCAACACGGTGGCGCCGCCATCGTCGGGGATCGGCGGGGGTTGCGGCCTGGGCGCCTCGGGTGCCCGCAGGCGCTCGGGTACGTCTTCGGGGGTAAATCCAGAAGACCGACGTGACCCTGCCTTGTTGAAGAACTCGGGTTCTATTGCGGTGGCCCTAGACCTCCAAAGAGCATCGTCTTTTGCGTATTTGTTGAGTTCACGAAGGGCAGTCCTGGCGTCATCGAACCGGAACTCCCCAACCGCTATCGCCGCATCGTTCGCGAGCTTTTGGGCCTCGTTATAGACGGGGAGTTCCCGGTGCGCTTTCGCGTATTCCTTACCAAGCACCCGAAGTTCTGCCTCGGCCGCCTCCACGGACGGCACTTTTCTTCCTCTCGCCTTGTTGTAGGCGAGATTTGAGGCTATCTGCTCACGCACTTCCCGCATGAACCCAGGCTCTAGGGTTCGCAGCATGTTCTGTATTTTCTTTTGGCCGTAAGGGCTGTCGACGAACTCCAGCTCTTTGGCCATACGGTTGATGATGTCGCCCGTGTGTTCTGCAACATGCCCGTAGAGTTGAGATATCTTGGATTCCTGGATAGCCCCCATGAGTGTTTCTGGCTTGCCGCGCTGAAGTCCTGCAAGTTCGTTGAAGATGGTGTTTCGTCGCGCCTTCTCCGGCGTCCACGGATACGCCCCGCCGGGTGTAGGCTGTGCGGTCGGCGCGGCCTCTGGGGTCGGCCTCTGGGGAACAGGATCACCAGGACGCCTAGGGCGTCGGCCGGTCCCGATGCTTTCCAGTTCGGCCATAAGAGCGGCGCCGCCATCGTCGGGGATCGGCGGGGGCTGCGGCCTGGGCACCTCGGGGCGCACTGCCGCGGGCGCCTCTACAGGAACCTCCTTGAGCGAAGGAAGGCGCTCTATGATGCGGTAAAGGTCAGCCTCCGTGAGCTCGCCTCGCTCGTACAGGCGAGCGGCCCTAGCCATGATCCCTTTGACGCGCTTCGGGTCCGTGAACTGGGAGTCCACAATCATCTTGTCGAACGCGACCTCTCGCTCGGCCGTAGCTTGATCCAAGAAGTTGGAAATAGTCCTACGCACCGCCGCCGAAAAAGAACCAGGCTCCGGGTTCGCGCCGCCGAGGAACTTCTCTCGGAATGGAGCCCAGTACTTGCCTAGCCTGTTCTCCTTCAGCGAAGACACGAGTTGCTCGCTGGCCCCGAAAAGTCGCTGCCAGGCACCGAAGTTCTTCGTCTTGGCGAACATGGGCTCAGTGGCTTTGAGCACCGGATGCAGCGTCATTAGAAGCGACAGTGGACGCGTCTCTAAGGCATCCATCGGATTCGCAAGAATTGCGCCGACGCCACCGATCATTCCAGACGCCAGCATCTGTCCATACTGGGCGCCATCTCCGGAGAACTGGCTCACCAGGAAGTCTATGAAACCCTTCTCGAGTTCCTCGTCGGGGATGTCCAACCCCAGCGGGAACAGCGCCATGTCGGCCAAGCCGAGCAAGAGGTCCTTGACGTCGGTAGCAGCATCGAAGCCGGTATTCGCATACGACATGAAGTTGTCGTATGGACCCATCTCCGAGCCTGGAACCAAGCCCCCGAGCGGGGAAACCTTGGCGAGTCGACCTATCGTTCCTCCAACACCCTCGGCTTCGGCCTGCTCGCGGCTTGTTATGTAAGTAGAGCTCGCCACCAGGCGATCATGGATGTCGTCCTCCATGTGCCCCATCCCCTCGGATATGCTGGGGCCTTCGATCTGTTTGCGAAGCGCCAACAGCGCCTCGTCTCCGGGGGACTTCCGGAGTTCTTTATCCACCCGCTTGAGACGTTCTTCCTTCCCGTGTTCCCCGCGTTTCCCAAGGAGTTTCTCTGCCGCCGCCGACGGCCAGAGAGCTGGCGTCACGGCCGTGACGGCAGTCTTCAGCCGTGGATAATCCTCTAGGGGACCTTTTATGCTCCTCATCGCGCCAAGACCGGCGCCAGCAGTCCGCGGTATCGGAGCAACGACTCGCTTGGCAACGCCGCTAAGGCCCTTCCGGGGCTCCTCCTTCCGCAACACGACCTCACTCTTCTTGATAGGCGTGAGGGCCGCCTCTAGTGCTTTCGGGTCGGACAGGTCGACCCCGGAGGCTTGCAGCGTCTTCCACTCCGGAAGGACCTGTTCTGCCTGGAGGGGTCCGAGGGAGCCGACCCACCACACGGCATCTGGATCAGAGATGTCAACACCGACCTCGCTGAACTTCCGCAAGCGGTCCGCTACCTTGGGGTCCCTTGACTGCCTGACGAACGCCTTCGCTGCGTCCGGAAGACCAGAGATGTCGATGCGTGGCAGCTCTCTCGCTTGTTCCGGCGGTGCGGGCTCCGGAGCGGCGGCCTCGGGCGGCAATCCAGCGACCCTGGTGGCCTGTTGTCGAAGTCGAGACACCTTGGGGGCCTTTGTGCCCTTTTCAAATGCCGTTTGTATCGCCGGAGCGTATTTCTCGTAGGCTGGGGCGACGGTGAAGCTGGCATCAGGGAACTGCGTCTTCGTAGGGTCGTGCTCGGTCTCCCCCTCGCCAGTGATATCGATGGGCTTGTCGGTGGGTCGAACGCCGCCCTGCACCAGCGCCTTGATCTCGTCGAATGGGCGGTCAGCGCGTGCGGTGAACTTGCCTCCTTCGTCGATGGCCCCTAGGCGACGGAGGTCTCTCTCGACCGCCTCCTTCGACAGCCCCGCGGAGAGCGCCTCCTTGGCTCGTTCCCGTACAGTCTGCGCCTCTGCCATGTCGTGTGCTTACCTCAAGGCCCCAGTGCCTCTAGCACGACCCCTTTGTCGCCCTGGCCCCCAGGACCCTCGCCCATGACCTGTTCCCACAGTTCTTTGTCACCCTTCGCGTCTGCAAGAAGCAACCTGTTATGCCATTGCTGCATCAGCAGTTGCTGTCTTTCTAGTTCCGCTATCAGATCTTCGGCAGCGGGGAGAAGCGCCCTAGCGATATCCTGCTGCCGAATCTGTTCCTGTTGTTTTACCATCGCTGCCTCGGAGACGGGCTTTATGGGGTCCGCAGCGAGTGCCTGGAGGTACTTTGTGACCTCTTTGCGCTTGGCCTTGAGTTGAGCAAGGATGCCCTCGTTGAACGAGTCTATGTGGCGGTTGATCACGCTCTGGCGACCAGCACGGCCTAGGAACTTCTCGTTCTTCAACCGCTTGTGCCACTGCTCTACCTTCAACTTGAGCGCAGCCACCTCGAAGGGGTGCTTCTCCTCTTTAAGCCGGGTCGACTGCCGGCGACCCGCAGTCGCCGCCTTTCGGGCCTCCATCTTGCTTGGCTCTGCCGCTTGTTTCCGCTCTTCCGCGGCCTCTTGGAGACCTAGGCGCAGATCCGCTTGATCTGCGCGCCTCTCTCTTGCAGCTATTTCGGAATCGATCTGGGCCTGCGTCTTCATCTTCTTGGCGGGGAACATCTCGGCAATGGCGAGGGCCGCTCGTCGGTGGTGACTGTCGAACATGAGATCCCAGAAGTTCTCCGGCTCTGCCGCAGCAATCGCCATATCCATGGCCTGGGACTTGAGCTCCGGCGTGGTGGCCTTTATGGCGAGCCCTGCCGCAGCACGGTAGGAAACAGGTCCGGCCTCTCCTGGACGAGCTGGTCGGCTAGGATCAGGCAACGTGACCAACCCAGCCCCCTTTCCGCCAGCCTTTACTTCTTCAGCAGACAGCTCCCTGGTGACACCAGGAACCTCGGCGCCCCTTGGCAGGCGCTTTTCTCCGAGTGTTCGCACGGCGGTCTGCACCACCGACCTCGCCTCGTCTGGCGAAGCTCCATTGCCGATTAGCTCGGAGATGATGTCGACCCCGCTGGCACCACCCTCGAGAGCAGGCATGATGCGCTCACGAATAAGCTGGTTGACCTGTCCTTGACGCTCCGTCGTAAACCCTTCGACATCCAGGGGAGGGAACTCCTCTGGAAGTTCGGAGACGTCCAGGGGGGGGAAGCCCTCTGACTCCGTTGGAAGATCGGAAACGTCCAGGGGAGGGAAGTCCTCTGACTCCGTTGGAAGATCGGAGACATCCAAGGGAGGGAACTCCTCTGGGATGTCGGCGACGTCTAGGGGGGGGAAGTCTTGCCCTCGGGCCTCCTCGATTGTCCCCAGCATCTCGGCCTGTGTCGGCTTGCGAGCCGCCTGGATGTCCAGAGCTCGCAGAGCATCTACATCTGCCGACAGGGCCGTTTGCGGCGACGCAGGCGCGTCTGGTGGAACACTTCTGGGCTGACCGAAGGACGGTTGCTCGATCTCTCGGAGGATCTGTTCCTTGTCGGGTTCCGAGGTGATCCTACCGCTAGCGACGGCCATATCGTGAGACAGGCTCGCTAGGCGCTTCCCAACGTCACCACCGAAGCCCCTCTCTTGGGCGAAGCTTTCTAGGTGTTCCTGCTCCCATCGCCACATGGAGAGCTTCTCCACGCCCTCCATGACAACCCGCTGCTGATCCATCGGAAGGTTCTCGATCTCGTTCCGAAGGGCCGACTGTAGCGACGGGGCGTCCGGAGGCGCCGCTTGAGCCGGAGCGGCCTGCGGAGCGGCCGGAACAGGAACAGGAGCAGGAGCAGGAGCGGCCGGAACAGGAGCCGGAGCTGCCGGAGCCCCTGCTGGGGAGGGCGCTTCCCTCTGGATAGGCGCTTGCGGTGGAGATGGGGTCGGAACGTCCACCTCCTGGAACATTGGAGCCGTCGGCGGCAACGCGATGCCGCTCAGTCGAGCAGCGGCCTGACGCTTCAAGCTCTCGTCTGGCGTATCCGCAAACTGACGCCGGATGGCGTTTCCGATGCCGAAGCCCATCTTCGTGACAACGGGCAACACCTGAGACGCGATGTTCACAGCACTCGCGACGTCTGACATGCTGGTCTTTGCAGGCGCTGGTGCGGGTGGTGGGCTCGGGAGGTCGCGAAGAGCCCCCTTGCTCCTGTCTGGCTTTCGCAGGAAGGCCATCCTATACGTCCACGGGGTTCATGCGGTGCGTGTAAATGGACCCGTCGGACAGCGTCACCCCGCCCCAGCCAGCCGGCCCACCTCTGGGCGTGGCGCCGTCGAGAACGTCCATCGCTTGTTTCAGGTAGTAGTCGCGAACCTCCGGGTCGTCCTCCAGTTCGGCCTGACTAAGGAGCCTCGCCGACATGATATGGACATCGTCTCCCCACCAGTTCTTGTTGTCAGCCACCACCTTGTCTCGCACTATCAGCGCTGCCGCCATCTTCGCCTGGGTGTCGGCTGTTGCCGAGGCGATCTCGGAAGCTTCGTACTCCAGCGTCTCTGTCTTCTTCTCTTGGGCCGCCTGGAGAGCCTTTGCGCCCTCTAGGGCGATACCTCGCCTTCGTTGCGCGACAGCGGTGTCGAACTCGCCCAAGGTGGACCCCGCATCGGCAGCGCTCTGGCGAGCCATGGCAAGGCCAGCCCCACCCCCGGTGGGTGTACCCGCCATGGCCCCAGCAAGATTACGAGCTGCTGCCCTGCGGATGCCCCTGCGCCCTTTCGTGGCAGCAACGTCGAGGGCGCCTGTGTCTCCGGCAGCAGCGGCCACATCCATTGCCGCAGCGGCCTCTGCCCTCGTGGAAACCCGCCCCTTCTCTTGGAGTCCAAGCTTCCTCGCCCTTTCTTTTGCTCGCTTCTGGGCGTTTGTGAGTTGCTCTTCGACAGCCATCAGGACTCTCCTACGCGAGGTGCTTCTTGCAGTATATGTATACCCAATGACCCGGAAAGCCGACGTATGCGGTGTCGGCATGCACACTTGCATGCTCAAGACCCACCGACTCTCGGAAGTTCCAACGAACCTCGAGGAACTGGTCTTGGCCAGATATGGCCGAGGCCCCATAGGAACCGGCAAGCGTACCGGAAGAGATATTCGTCCTGGCGCTCGTTCCCGTCGGGGAGCGCCCAGCAAAGACCGGATGTCCGTTGAGGTTCGTGCCCCCAGCAGTCAGGAAGCCGACGCCCTTGCTCGCATTGCCGGCATGCACTAGCGGGATCTGGAACATCTCTGCGGCGACACGGTCGTTCTCGTGCTTGTAGCTAGAGCTCTCCGACGCCTGGATCTTGTCGATACGGAACGGAGCCTTTGACGCTTCTAGTGCCGTCCAGGTGGCGTATGCGACCTGTTGGTAGGCGTGGTTGTCTGCACGCAAGCCAACCCCGATGCCGACACCGATCTCCGTCGTAAACGTGACCAAAGCAGGGCGACGGTAGATGTTGGCCGTCCGAAGGGGTCCTGCCCATGTAGACACCGCGACGACATGTTGAATGGTGATCGGGTACTTCAAGGGTATGATACGACGGTCCCCCGTAGCGACCGTGCCAGCTCCACCTACATAGGGAAGGTCGAGGCCCATACCCTTCGTGATGAAGCCGTTCGACGTCTGCCACATGGGGACAACGAGCACCTCGTAGCCAGCGTCGGAATTGATGTGCTGCTTGGGGTAGGTATCCGAGAACTCGTCGTATCCACCCTTGAGGCCCTCGGTGAACCTCTGGTCAATCGTCGCTATGTTCGTCTGCACGCCGTCTGCGCTGTCTGCCTCGATCTGGCTGTTCCCTGCGGGGCTCGTGATGGTGATCGACTCACCCACATACAGGCCGTTGTGCTTCGTCGGTATGTTTTGAATGCCAGGTGCGGCGGTCGTGTCACGAACCATGAGCTCCGACCGGAACTTGAGACGAATGACCGCCGACATCAGGGAAGGATGAACACCCGCGGGGCTCCTAGCTGACGAATCGACCATCTGGCTGGCATCAAGAGTCAGCACATACGTCCGGTACGGATGCATCTCCTGCTCAAGACCAGTCTGCACAAACGGGTTGAGCTTTATGAAGTCGCTGAACGCCGCATTGAGTGGATACTCAAGTTCAAAGACCGACTTAGAAGCGAGGCTCTTCGCGGCAGAGTTCCAGATCTGGCTATTCTTTTCTCTCAAGGAGAAGACGAGCTTGGCCTCAAGTGCGCTTAGGCTGCTCGCGCTATCCTCGGACAAGAGGCCTTCTTCAGCGCCAGCATAGGCGCCAAAGGTCATGGCTGACTCGCCACGCTGATCGAACGAGAAGGAGAACTCCTCAAGAACAATCTTCGGGTCGTTCGGGTCCTGGGTTCCGATCGTCGAGAACTTGTCCTGGGTGGGCGGCAACACGAACGGCAGGATCATGGACCCCTGGAAGCCCTCGTTGACATTGACACTCGGACCTAGCCAGTAAGGACCCCACAGTACTGGTATGTGCCAGGCCATCGAGAAGGTCGACCAGCCGTCCTTCATCTTGTCAGCCTGGATGCTGGCGCTCATTGCAGCCGCAATCGCCGTCAGTGGTGTAGAGACGTGCTGCCGCGTAAGTCGGGTTCCACGAGCGAGCTTGTCACGGGTGACATCAGCCACTCTTGACCTCCTCGAGGTAGGTGAGAACCGTCGTGTAGTACTGCATCCCTACCGGGGTGGAACCCCACGGGTCGTGCCCGGTGGGGATGGTCAAGTTCCAACGAACCCGTGCGTCTCGATGGATCGGCAAGTTTAGATCACGAGCGTGGACGTGGACGCCGGCAATAGCAGCTCCGGCGGCGGCAGCGGGTGCCATGTCCGACGATGGTACGGACATGGCCACCGAAGAGATGTTCTCTGCCGTCGCCTTTACCAGGTGTCGAGCGTACTCGACGGCGTTGCGTCGCCTCCGCTCCGGTATCCACGGGTCGTCCACGGTGATGGTAACGTGGAAGTCGTCCACGACCCCGTTGTTGGTGCGATTACCGGGCGCCGAGGAGCCCCACACAAAGGTGTTCGTGTGGGCACTGTCGGTCAAAAGAAACACGTCGAGCTGCACGATAACGATCGGGTCTCGGAAGTAGGTCGACGCTTCCCACACCTTGAAGGCGGTCATATCGTCGTCCTGGACCCCCTTCACCCGGTGGCTGTTTAGGACCTCCGGAGGGATCGAGCCGAGCCATGTCGCCGAAGTCCTCTCGTTGAGAAGGTCCATGAACGGGGTCTGCTCGTTGCCAGTCCACGCAGACGTGGTTACCGGGATCAACCCCGAGATGATCTGGTTCTGCGTGAAGCTACGACGAAGGTCACCCTTGGGGATGTTGTTGATGCGATCGACAACATCCTGCATCGCTAGCTCAATGCGGTTGCCATCGACAGTGGTCCCGTCGGAAAACTGCTCTCTGGTTACCTTTCGGATTCCTGGCATCAGCGGCCTCTCCGGCGGCGACCACCCCGCCTGACGATCCTCGCCATCATCGACTCGATGGAGATGCGCTCTGCACGGTTGTTGACGTGACCAAAGAGCATCCAGAACAGGTGCTCTCCGCGCACCGAGTCCGAGAACACGATCGTGTCGACCTGTTCGCTGTCGACAAGGAAGTTGCCGTCAGAGTTGTCGGTGCTGTCGCCCCATGTCGGCGTCCCGTTGAAGGTCCGGTTCTGCATGGCGCCGGCAGCGTCCTTCATGCGCGTACGAATGGACATGTGGTTCGTAATGAACGACGGGTCGTCTCCGACGTAGTCCACCACCTGGGATGTCCATCCCTTCCAGTCGGACCCGACGGCAGCGTTCAGCAGGCCAAAGACCGCAGAGGGTACGATTAGCGTCTCGCCTCGACCATGGGAGCTCATTCGCACAAACAAGGATCTGGCCATGAGGCCACCCGAGGGCGTCGGGTTCCCGTTGTGGCTATCCGGAGCGATCTGCCCGGTATGCAACACCCAGTCGACAGGCTGTGCATCCACATCGGAGGTCTTCCAGACCCCAGGCGTATGGCCCTGCCCCCAGGTGTGCAGCCTACAGTTCAGCGGTCCATACACCGTGCCGCCAGCCGTCTTCTGGAATGTTGCCGTCGTCGCCTGGGTGAAGCCGATCGACCATACGTCGTCGGTGACGGCTCCGGCGTAGGAAAACGGTAGGTAGAGCAGTCGGCTCTTCTGCCGGTATGACAGGTTCATCAAAGGCGCAACAAAGCCAGCATAGGCGCCGATGTTTCCGTTGAAGCGAATCCGCAGCTCGTTTCCCGCTGCGTTGGGTACGCCTCCTGCGTAAACCTGGACCTCTCTGGTTCCGGCGGTAGGCGCACCCTGGCCCCACCCCGGCGCACCTTGGAGACGTTCTGGCGGAAGCATGAAGTCGAGCTCGGTGGTTGTTGGTCGAAGAACAGGAGCCCACTTTGTCCGGTCGAACGAAAGGATCAGGGTGATGATGTCAGGAGGATTGCCGGACGCTATCCCAGATGGATCGGGAACGAACTCCAGCGGAACAAGATAGGTGTTGTTGAGGCCAGAGACGCCGTTCGGAGCGACCCAGCCGTCCGGCATGCGAATCCACTTCTCCAGGTAGAAGCAGCTATCCCCTGTGGCCAGCGCAGCGGTCGGCGTGTTCGTCGAGTACCTCCCAACGACCCTGCGGTCGTCCTCGGTAAAGGTGTCGGATACGCCGTAGTCGAGGGTTCGATCGGGGCCGCCGCCACGCCCGTACTCGAGGACATAGTACGAGCCGACCGCCTTGGTTTCCGTAGAGCCAGCGATGTCGTCGGCTGTCGTGATGCTGTCGACCGAGCCGACAAGGAACAGGTTGTCCTGCCCCATCAAGAACCAGGGGTTCCTGATGTTCTTCGATGCCTTGACGCCCGTTGCCGTCGATGCTGCAACCGATTCAAACGACCACAAGGACGGACCATCCTCGTGGCTCCACACAAACGCCATGTCCTGGGTCGGGAACGCCACCATGAGGGCGTCACGAACGTGGTCGTACTCGATGTGACAGCCTACTGGGTCGAACTGGTACTGCAACGAGGGCTGCGTGCTCGACAGGTCCGTGAAGCCTGGATTGACCGTGTTCTGGAAGTAGCTCGTGAGCGGCGATTCGACAGCAGTGCGCCAGAAGTCCTTCACCTCGTTCGTTTCGGAGAAGTCCGCGTGGTCATAGCCGTTACCAGTCGTGTACAGGCCCGTTCGATCAACGAACACCAAGGAGGAGCCCACCCGCTTGAGTGCATTTGGCCCTACGACACCAATCTCCGTGGAGGCGACGAGCACCTCGCCGGCCGTTATCAGTTGTTCAAAGAATGCCGGCTGGTACAGGAACCTCTCCGACTCCGTAAAGATGACGAGGTTCCCGTGGAGCACAGTAACGGCGACGGCGTCGTTCTGCGACGGGATCGTTATGAAGTTCAAGGTGATGATCGAGGTGGGTGCGCCCCGGTCGGAGAACCACAGGTTGCGGCCGTCTACGAACACCATGCGGCCGTCGATAGTGGTGATGTCGGTCGGGTTCGGGAACTCGGAGCTCGTCAAGTACTCATAGCCGTCGGCGTGAAGGCCTGGAACAGCGCTCGCCTTGACGATCATCGAGGTCTCGCTCTCGCCACGGAAGTGCCAGTCCCTCCGGTCCACCCCGTTGACTTGCTGCCACTTGGTCGTATGGAAGGTCGTCGGTATATAGGCGAGCAGCCCAGCTCTACGGTTGCCGAAGAAGATCGTGTCGTCGAGCTCTTCAAAGAAGAACTCCTCCGGTGTCGCAGACGTATAGGTCTCGTAGTTGACATCGAGGTCGGTCTCGTACAACCCGTGGTGAAACCAGGAGGCCCTCGTATCCTCGGAGGTCTTCGGGTAGACGAGCTCCTCCCACACCTTCTGCGTAGTCAGGTCATAAATGGTGACTAGGAAGCAGGAAAGCCACTGCCCGACATCGCTGGAGGTGTCGCTTGGGGCAACCACGCCGCTGACCGTGAACGAGTTGCTGGTGAAGACCGTCGCTTGAAATACGGTCAGGATCTGCTCGTTCCCGAAGTTCGTCTTGAAGATGTGCGAGCCAAGGTGCCGACTCAGCGAGATGGAGTTGCGTCCCAAGGTCGAATCGAACTGACCTACCTGTCCGAAACCCTTGCGGGTGCGCCAGTGGACCCCGTAGCGCTCCATGTTCTGGACGAACGACCCCTTCGATAGGCGGTCAGACCTCGTCCCAGGTGGAATGACCTCAAGATCAGGGCGGTCGACAGACATGGCCTACGGGTCAAAGGCGACATGGTCGCCCTGCTCTGCGACACGCTTGTACAACCAGGCCCTCAAGTCCCGCTCCTGGTCACGCTTCAGTTGCAACAAGAAGGGGTTCTCTGCGAAGTCTCTGGGGGCGTAGAACCCGTAGGCGTAGGTGGCAATGAGTGCGTGGTGCTCCTCTGCGTCGTCAATGAAGGTGTTCGCGTCGGAGGATTCGTTGTTCGCCCAGGCGACATTGTCCACGGGGACATAGCGCAGGCGAAGATCTCCAGTACGAGACGCAGAGAGCTGTAGCGTCGTGCCAGCCAGCAGATACGAGTGGTCGTGGAAGCGGATCTCGTTCCAGTCCTGTGCGCCGCTCCAGTCGTCAAGCCATGCGCCAGCGCTGTCAACGGACTCAACCTTGATCAAGCTCGCAAGCCGAGTATGCGTAAGAACACCGCCGCCGAGAATGATCACGGCCCCCGCCGACAGGTCGTAGGTGTCCCCAGCCATCGTGATGACCACGGAGGTGCTGTAGAACTCTGGAACAATCCTCCGCACGACCTGCCGGAAGCGACGGTATCCCTGGCGAAGGTAGACAGTGACGTCTGCCTTCGTCATGAAGGTCTCGTCACCCTCGTCTGCCCACTGCCGGAAGAGCAGCCCGACTTCTTCGACCAGCACTTAGTATGTCCCTCCGGTGCCGCCTCGGGTTTCCGGTCCGTCAGCGATGGGCGGGTTTGGGTTGTTCGGATCGGCCAGAGGGCCTCCGGACCTCGTCGGTACTGGCGGCTGTGCGCCACCAGCGAGCCCCTGCATGGCAGGACCCACCGCCTGGGCAGGAGGTGCCGGCGCGAGCATGGCCTCAAGGCCACCGCTCGCCCGAATCTCGTAAACGCTGGCAAGGATTCCTACTACGAACTCTTGAATGTTCTCTGCAAGGTCGTAGAACTCCTCCTCCTGCATGAAGCTCTTGGTGACTTCCTCAAGCATCTCAAGGTCGTCGCTCGGAAGGACCACAACCTCGAGGCCCTTCTTGGCTCCCTCAAGCATCTCTACCGAGTGGCGCATGGCACGCAGCTTCTTGAGCCTGTGCTTGTTCCTAGTGCCGAGAGCAATTTCGCCAGCGGCCTCCTCCGGCGTCATGATCCCGGCTTCCACCTGGGCGAGCACCTTCTGACGGCGCTCCATGATGCCGTCCTTGAACATAGACCCACCCTCGACAAACACCTCGGGCGTATCGACCAGGTCGGTGCCTTTGAGCTCACGGAAGATGAATCTTCCCTCTGCCTCGTCGAAGGCCTTGATGGTGCGCTCTTCGCTGTAGTACTTCCGCTGGAACTGGAGGACGACGGCGGCGTGAACTTCTGCCGACAACTCGATCTCCTCCTGGGTCATCTGGAGCTGTCCGACGTCGTTCTGCGTCAACGCGTCGACGTGTGCGCCAGAGCTGACGTTCTTGGCGGTCTTTCCTAGGGTTGTGGCGTGCATGCCCATCGAGTCCTGGATCTCGGTGTCGATACGCAGGAGGTCCCGTATCGCCTGTTCCGACACGCCAGGTCCGTGCAGATATGTGGGAGAGTTCGGGCCGTCGAAGTAGATCTTCTCGGAGCCACGGGCGTGGAATGACGTCGACTCGACCTCGCAGTCGCGGGGGATTAGGACCTTGGGATCGCTATAGCGCTCGATGCCATCGGTGATCTGGTTTGCCTTGCGGTTGTAGATCAGTTGCGGATCGATGACATTCTGGATGGCACCGATACCGTGAGCGATGCCCTCCACAATCGTGTAGCGAACGGGGATGGCAGGCATCGCGCCGTCAGACAGTTTCGGGTAGCTCCCCTTCCACAGCCAGGTGTCACCGAAGAGCACCCCGTGGCGCCCGTCTCGGAAGTAGACATCGAAGGACTCGACGCGGTCCTTGGGAAGATCGCCTTGCTCTTGGTTGAAGGAGATCGATGATGCCTTTCCGATCAGCTTGGAGTATTTCGGATAGGCCTCCTTGAGGACCTTCCGCTTGTACAGCGAGCGGACTGCATACCACTCGGACTCCTCTGGATCGGTGACCCCGTCTTCCCAATAGAAGTCATAGGGCGACACCACCTTGGTGATGACCTCCTTGACCTTCGGGTCCCAGAAGACGTGTAGACCTCCGTTCCCTCGGCACACAAGCCATCGGATCAGCTTGTGCCACTTCTTCTCCATCTTCTGCGCCGTCCAGTACCAGCGCAGCGATTCCTCGGCAGCAGAGGCCTTGATGATGTTGTCGTAGGAGGTCCCCGCGGGCGACACGCCCATCGACGGGTAAACGACGGACAGCTTGCTGACCAGGGAGCGGTATGGGGTTATGAGCCTGTTGAAGACGAAGATTGACCGTCTCGTCTGCTCCCCGTGCTTCGTCGCAAAGCCCTGCTGGAACTTGCGCTTCGTCCCGCCCTTGATCAGGTGGAGGTTCTGAGACCCCTCGACGAGGAGGCCGCAGACGTCCCAGATGCGCTCAATCGAAGACCGGCCATCTCTGGCCTCGTTGAGCTCCTTGTCGAAGTTGTCTGGAAACTTGGCGTCATCTTCGTCGGCCATCTGGTAGGTGGCCGCCTGATCGGTAGCTGGTGGACCCATCTACTCATTCCTCTTGCGTAGATCACGCAAGAGGTTGGTGTCGGGCGGCGCAATCGCAGGCTTGTCTCTAAAAAGAGTCGGGAGTGCCGAGGCCACGCCCCCGACGGCTGGGGCAGCTTCTCCCGTCATCATCGCCTTGCCTGCGCCACCGACGACAGAGCCCGCAGCAAGCCCGAGCTCGGCGCCAGCCTTTGCGCCGGCTAGCGCGCCGCCAGGAACAGGCATCATCGCACCGATGGCTGCACCGAGAACGGGTCCGGCTACCTGTGCTGCCGACTGAAAGGTGTCCCCACTCTCTGCGTCCGAAGCCTGGCGCTGTGCGTTGAGTTGCTGCTGCTGCAACCGCTTGGCAGCGAGCTGCCGTGGGGAAAACGAACGAAGTCCGTCAGCCATGGTTCTCCCTGCGCTCTCGGAACAGGTCGGAGAGCGCTTCGACGTTGTCCGTGTCCCAGCTTTCGTGGCGACCTAGGCCATGCTCAACGACTCGAGAATCGGACTCTGCGTTGAGAAGGTCCTGGAGGTTCTCGACGACGACAGGTGCATCTAGAGCAGCCTGTCGGGCTTGTCGTGTACGCACATGCGACGTCAGAAGCATCAAGCCTCCGACATTGACCTGGACGGAGAAGAGGACAGCGAGCCAGAGCAGAATGGAGATCTGGTCTGGCACGCTGTCCTCCCTGGATCGCCTTCTAGGGCCGAGGGTCTTGAGGGGACGAGACCCCAGACCCTAGAAGGTTCGCCGTTTACGCCCCGTCGACCGCGCCGGAGAAGCTGATCCCCACGAGGATCGCGTTCGCCGACGGGTTCTTGCAGACGAGGTTGTAGTACCAGCGGAGGAACCCGCCCCAGGTGTCCTGGTTGGCCACCCTCGACATCACGTTGCCGTCGAGGTCGGCGAACCGGAACGGCGCCAGCTCGGCGATGCACCACGTCGACTGCTTCAAGTAGATCAACATCCCGCGACCGCAGTGGCGGGACGTCTTCCACGCACGACCGTTGAAGGTCAGCCCGGTGAAGCCCAGGTCGCCCTTGGCGGCGGCCTTCGTGTCGACGTTGAGCGACGCCGCCGTGTTCATCAGCGACGTGTACTCCTGGCGCATCGACGGGTGGGACAGGAGGATGTCCCAGGAGAGGCCCGAGGCGAGCTCGATCTCGTCCTCCACGAACTGCATCCGCTTGGGGGCGAGAGCCGAACGGCCCTGATCCCCGGTGGACGCCATCGTGTAGACCTGAGACTGCAACTCGTCCGCGACAGCGCCTGCCGTGGTGCGGTCCTGCCCGAAGTGCGTCGGCTCGGCGAGGTTGCCGTAGATCCCCTGCGGGAAGTTGGCGAGCAACCCGTAGCTCGTCGGAGCACCGAAGTTCGCCACGTCATCGACGATGATGGCGCAAGCGAAGCCCACACCGACGCCCGACGTGTCGAGCGCGTTGGTGAACGTCACCCGGTGGCCCGTCGCGTCGACGGCGGCAACCGAGTCGTTGAGCACCGTTGCGTAGGTGTCCATGCGGACAACCAGGCAGTCGACGGCAGCACCCTTGGCCACGCGGAGGTCGTTGAGGAAGTCGATGTCCCCGCTGAACTCCCACTGGTACGCGGCCAGGTTGGAGGCACGCTCGTGGACGAAGCCCACGCAACGGTTCCCGGTGAACATGAACCGATTCGCACGGTCCTTGACGTCGTCCTTGAGGAACTCCATCTCGTCCTCGAGGGAGCTGACCAGGGCGCCAATGCCCGAAGTCTTCGCCGACTCGATGGCGGGACCGGAGATCTCGAAGGACCCGTACATGTAACGGGCCGTCACGTTGAGGCGAACACGGGTCTGCTGGCCGGCAGTCGGGAGAGTTCCCGACTCGGCACGGAACCCGACGCCCGTGTTGCGACCGACGCGCACGGGAATGACCGCCTGGAGGCCGCTCCACTTGACCGTGGCCTTCTGGAACAGGTCCAGAGCCATGACCTCGCGGTTGAGCTCGTCCTGGATGGGAGTGAGGAAGTAGTCCTTCAAGATCGCGTGAAGCGTCCCCGAGGAGACCTCCGCGGTCGTGATAGATCCTAGAGTAGCTGGCATGACACTTGGTCCCTCGGGACCGGGGTACTATAGCCCTACGGCGCCCTGACCGAACTTTGCGATCAGATCTCGGCGCAGTTGGGCTCCCCTGCCCCTAATGGTTGTGGCCCCTTCGGGCTCGTTTTTTGGGTCGGAAGCACCACTCGGTGAAGACGAAGCACCCCCGCCAGTCCCAGAGGGTCGTGGCGGGGCGTCGGGAGGGGGTTGGCCAGCACTGTCGTTGGATAGGTATTCATCGACGGCCTTCTTTCCGATCTTGTCGATAAAGCCCTGTGCCATGTGGGCGAACTCCCCGATGTCGAAGTTGTCTGGATCATCGGAGCCGATGATGGCATCGGTGACCCATGATTCTTCGACGTCGGGGTACTTCTCCCGCAAGGCCTCGATCTCCTTTCCGAGGCTTGCCGAGGCCCGTTCGATCTCCACCTCTCGGATTCGACCGTCGTGAGCCCCAAGCCGCTCGTCGAGGCGCTTGTCGTAAGACTGGAACATCCCTCGGATCTCGTCCTGGGAGTACGAATCTTGGTCGCCAAGCAGCTCGTCAAGCCAGTGTTTGCCTTCCCCGCCCTCCGCTGGAGTCTCCCCCAAGGGTAACGGTGGTTGACCATCCTGACGGGAGAGTCCCTCCAGGCGAGCCAACCTCTCTTCAAGCTCCGACGTTCTGGCCTCTGCTGCGTCTGCTCTCGCTTTCGCTGCGGAGGCCTTCCTGTCGGACTCGTGTCTTGCCTCGATCTGCCGATTGAACCGATCTCGGAACTTCTTGCTCCGGTGATCTGCCTCGGTAGCCTTGATATCGTCGACTTCCGCTGGGGCGTCCGGCTCCTCCGCTGGCGCGTTCTCGGGCGATGTGCCCTCGTCTTCGCTTGCGGAATCTTCACTGGCGGCTTCCTGCTTCTGCTCTTCGGCCTCTTCGGCCGGAGGGCTCGTCGACTCTGGTGGCTCCACACCGAGAGTGCCTTCGCTGAAGGCCTTCTCGATGGCGGCAGCTCTGTTTTCGGCTCCTGCTAGCATCTCGAGTCTCCTGATCCCATCAGCTAGTAACGCCAGCGAATCGTTGGGACGTCCGGAGGGTATCCTCGGTGGATTCCACTTGACAAACGAAATCTGCGTGAGAACATACCCCAACTACGCAGAATCACGCAGGATGTTGCACAATGTTGAGCGCCGAGACCGACATGATCGACACCAAGACTGCCGCGAGCATCCTAGGTGTTCATCCGGACACGGTCCGAAGATGGCGGAAGGACGGCGTCTTCACGACCTATCGTGTGGGGAACGGCGTCAAGCCACGCATCAGGTTCAAGCGCTCCGAAATTGAGCACTACCTAAATACCCACATCGAATGAACGCCCGCACCTCCAAGATGATTAACAGTGCATCCGTCGTCTTCGGCATCCCCGTCAGGGCTCTCAAGCGAGCCTGGAACGGGTCGAACCGCCGCGGGAAGGCCATGTACAAGCAGCGGTGGACGGAGGAGATACGGTCTTCAAGCGGCCAGGAGAAGCTGCGCGTACACGCGAGCAACCAGGCCAATGAACTTGCCGAGCAGCAGCAGATCGCCAAAGATGGACGAGCTGCCGGCAGCGCAGCACTCGACAAAATGCTAGATGTCGCCGCCCGCAACAGGGAGAACGATGCCTGACGTCTCACGCCGCATGAAGGATATCCAGAACCCCACCATCATCTCGGGCGGTCAGACAGGAGCCGACAGGGGGGGCATCGATGCCGCCGTGGAGCTCGGACTCGACTGGGGAGGCCACTGCCCCGCAAAGTGGGAGGCAGAGGACGGAGAGATCCCGTCCGACTACCGGGAAAAGCTGAAGAGGACGAAGGCCACGGGCTACAAGGCACGAGCGCTTCAGAACGTCAAGAACGCCCAGGCCACGGTGATCTTCGTTCCTTCGGCCTCGTCGCCTTCACGCGTGTCCGAGCTCACCCTGGAATACTGCAAGTCCATGGACAAGCCTGTCCTCGTGGTCGAAACCCGCACCCCCTACGACCTACGGTCGAACAGCTACATGGTTCGACGCTTCCTGGATATCCACAAGCCATCCAAGCTCAACGTGGCAGGAACCAGGGAGAGCAAGGCAAACGGGATACAGGACCGGGTGCGCCAGATCATCGTGGGAGCGTTTTGCCTCGAGTAGTGCGTTGAAGTACCTTCTCTGCGGGCACAGGGTCGCAGGGGGAGGCGGGAGCGTCGCCGGGTTGATCACGGAAGACCTCGCCAGACCGTTCCGGACCCTTATGCCCACCAACGACCCCTACGCCAAGTGGAAGAAGTGCGCCTGTTGCGGGGAATGGTGGTGCCCGTTGCACAAGAAGCACGTCTTCGACTGCTCGTGCGAACCGATCACTGCATAGCTAGTATCTCGGACAAGTTCTCCGGACCCTGCTCCATGAGGCGACGAACGGGGTTGCTGTCGTCACCGAAGACCTCTTGAGGTCCGTCGTAGATACGACCCGTCGCCAGCTCCCAGTCCAGCATCTCATGAACCGTCGCCGGCCGACGTGAATGCGTGTTCTCGTGCTTCATGTACGAGATACGATCGACAGCCATGCAGCCCATCGATGTCGCCAAGATAAAGTCGTCGAACTGACCCTTGGCGTGCTCTGGGCGACCCTTGTCGTTGTACACGAAGGTGTTCACCTGGCGCATGATGCGATCGGCGCCCGATATGTCGAGCCAGCCCTCGTACAACCACTTCTGCATGCGAGACAAGGCCACGAGGCGGCTACCCTCCTGGGTGTCGTATCCGAGCCGCTTGTGGAACTCGCCCGTCTTCTTTCCAGGGACTCGCTGCCAATACCACCACGGGTACTTCATGCGTAGGAGCTTCTCGATGACGGCGACCCCGATGTTGTTCCTCTCGGGGTTGATCATCGCTCGATACTGCATGCCAAGCGCGAACAGGCGCTCGGCGAAGCTGATTGCTCCCACACCCTCCGTCCCGAGTGTCGCCACAACGCTGACGCGCTTCTCGTGGGTCACGTCGAGCACAACACCCGTCGACCAGGCGCCACCAGAAGCACCCGGTCCAGGGTCCGACCCAAGAACATACGTCCGGAACTTCTGCGGCTTCTTGATGATGTTGAGCCCGGTACTGCTCTCGCCAGAAGCCACCTCGATGTAGCGCTTCGTGAAGTAGGGCGTTCCGCCGAGAATGAACGCAAGGTCCGCGGTGGCCGGGAACTCCTGGTTGAAGACGTTCCAGTTGCCTCCGCAAAGAACAGACAGCGCCATGCGGACGAAGGCCATGCGCTCAAGCGACAGGAGATGGTCTCGCTGGTAGTCCCGCTCCCGCTCGTCGAGGGGGTGCTCGACGAAGTCGACGTATTCCCAGAGCTGCTTTCCAGTTTCCTGGTCGAGGCCGGCGTCTACCTTGTAGTAGCCATCCCGAACCTGGACACCCACATATCCAGGGTCTCGCATCCAGTTCAAGAAGTACTTCTTGTAGCGCTTGGACATCTCCCACGAGCCACGCTCATGCCAGAAGTCGAAGAGCTCGTTCGGTCCGTTCGCCGTCGTCTCGATCACGATACGGGCCGACATCGGCGCCGACGTAAGGATGGCGGCCAGCGTTGTCTCGAGGTTCTTGTACCGAGAAGCCTCGGACAGGTGGTAGAGCTGGAAGCCGCCCGACCGAGACTCCTCCGACTCGGACGTCGTCACGACAATGCGTCCACCGTGGGTGAACTTGAGCTCCCTGCGGTTGCTCTTTTCAAGCGTGAATATGTTCTTCATCCACTGCGGTAGCTTCTTGTAGAACCCCTCGTAGTACTTCTCGTAGATCTCCGTCGCTGACGGCTTCCTGTGGGAAACCACGATGCACGCGAGCATGTGGAACATCGAGGAGTGGAAGAACTCGGCCGCCTTCTCCGCTGTGCAGCCGAGCTGACGGGCCTTTAGGTAGACCTGGTACCTGTCGTCTTTGGCGTGGTCGCGAATCTCCCCCTGTACGGGGAGACGGTGCATGCGGACGATGTCGCCCTGCTTGTTGGGCAGGCGTAGGTAGGTTTGCTGGAAGTAGTCGAAGTCACGCGTGCAGCGGAGGATCTCCGCACGCTGGAGACTCGTCATCCGGACGGACACGGGGACACTGTACCAGAGACCCCGGAGAACGGCTCAAGCTCCGGGGTCTCCTAGCCTACGTCAGGATCAGGGACCGCCCGAGGAACGGCTGATGGCCTGTCCGTACACGATGAGGGTCTTCGCCGCCGCCGCGCCGTCAGCCGCCACCCCGATGTAGGGGACGAAGTTGACCGCGTTGGTCAGGGCCGCCGACGTCTTCACGAGGGACCCGTCGATGTAGAACCGGCAGAGACGAGACGAGTCGATGGCGACCTCGAGACGGTAGCGAGTCCCGACGGCGACGGCGGTCGTCCGGCTGTCAGCGGCGTCGTCGACACCACCGATGGAGGACACCGCCTGCCAGCGGCCACCGTTGACGGCGTTCTCGTAGCGGAAGAACGCCTGGTCCGCGTCCGTGGCCACCACCTCGGTGCTGGTCAGCTTGAGGCCCGCCCAGATGATGCAGTCCCCGATGTTGGCGCCCGTCTGGATCACGCAACCCCAGCGGGCCTGCTTGTCCGTGCCCCAGGTCCACTGAGCCCACGACGACTGGTTGGCGTCCTGGTGGGGAAGCACGATGACCTCGTCGCCGTCGGCGCCGTCGGTCTGCAACCGGATTCCACCCTCGGCGTCAAACACGACGTCGTCCGAGCTCGCGTTGGTTCCCGAGATCTGGAAGTCCGGGTCGGCGATCATCCGGACGGCCTCGGCGGCGTTCTGGATGTCGGCGTTGATGCCCGGCTTCCCGCGGGAGCCCGCGGTCCACTCGAGGGACACCCTGGAGGTGTCGAGGGCGTCCATCTTCTTGGCGGCCTGCCAGGCACCGTCCGCGTAGTAGTGGATCAGGCCCGTCGTCGAGCTCTCGTAGAAGTCGCCCTCTTCGGCAGTACCGACGTTGCCGGCCTTCAGACCCTTGTCGAGAAGGAAGTCATCCTGGTTGGAGAAACGCCAACCTCCACCGGACGAAGCACCCACGTTGAAGTTGCGTCCTGTTCCTGGGTACTGCTCGGCCATGGCCTTCTGCTCCTCGCTCGGGTAAAGTTGCACGAAGCCTACACCACCTTCCCCAACGAGGAAAGAGGGTGTAGGCTGACGCACGGATCGAATCGACTAGGGACTCAGATGCGCCACGATTCCAATATCGTCCAGCGGGCCAACAAGCCGATCATCGGAGAAGGCGCTCGCACGCTTCCGGTGCCGGCGAACGCAGTCGCCGGCACCGCAGAATCGATCGACGCCGACCTCAAGGCTGTGTCGGACATATCCCCAGGACAAACCGTCAACATCGGGTTCGTCAACCCTGCTGCCGGTGGGGCTCCCATCTACCTTCGGGACGGAGTCACGGCCGGCGCAGTGGCCGCCACTGCCGGCGCAGGCATCGAGATCGCCTCCGGCGAAAAGCTCAACGTCGGCTACCGGGTTGGCTCCGGGTGGCTCATGCAAAACGCGCACACGGTCTACCTAGCCGTCTTCGTGGGATAGGGTGTGAGTGTCGTCTTCAACGACGAGCTCGCAGCCTTTGCCTACGAAGCTGCCGAGTGGAACAAGGCCCTAGCCGCTGGTCAATACGGCGGCAGTGTAGGTCCCGTAGACGACCGATGGGACGACTTCAGCGAGAAGTTCCCTGGAGATGTCGCACGAGACGGGGCGAGGGCTGCGTGGACAGCCGGCGCAAGGAACATGGCGGCCGACGGAAAAACCATAGCCCTGAGCCCTGTGGTCGTCGACCAGGATTCCTACCAGGTGCCGACACCGGACGTGATCGACGGGTACACTTGCGGCTGGGCCGAACCCTAATCCAAGACTCAAGGAGCCGTAACGGTGCCGATCCCAGCACACTGGAAGCCGTGGCGAAGCCTGCCGGGATGCGACATAGCGCTGTCCATGGACACGAACACCTACGCGGCTGGGACGTGGACAAACCAAACCGGCGTCACCGTCGACTTCGACCAGTCCGTCGCAGGCAACAGGCCAACCGCCGGAGTCAACTACCTCGACTTCGACGGATCGGGTGACCACCTCGACATCACCTCCGCACAGGCAGCTCCCCTCCGGCCCATCAATGGCGGGTTCACGCTAATCGCCGCAGTTCGGCCTGATGGCGTCGTTGCGGCAACCGACTACATCTGCCAGTGGCGAACTGCCCCAAACAACGGGTTCCAGCTCTTCGCAGGAGCTGCAAACTACGGGTTCCAGGTCGACACGGGAGGACTTGGAGCCGTAACAAGCGACGCAGCTCCGGC
>Ga0114906_1000309_pt1 | contig 28460 bp, 38 predicted proteins | sample MalvirDeepMed_M9_FD_89687 | JGI IMG/M metagenome (GOLD analysis project Ga0114906, IMG submission 89687) | Marine viral communities from the Global Malaspina Expedition - Malaspina viral metaG DeepMed_M9 | ecosystem: Environmental > Aquatic > Marine > Oceanic | place: Mediterranean Sea...
CATCAGCTTACTAAGCATAAGAAATTATTCTTAATAACTCACAATGAATATCTCACTTATCTTTTAGAAGAATATTCGGAAACTTTAACGGTTACAAAACGTAATAATCTTACCAAAATCACTAAATAAAACGTACACAAAATGGAATATTCACCTAACGGACAGAGACTCATCGTCACGCGCAAGAAGCATGAACTTAAAACCAAAGCAGGTATTATCCTACCGGATAATATTACTGAGAAGAAACTGAGTGAAGGCTATATTGAACGTGTAGGGGTGTTATGTGAGAACGAGGAATGGGAAGAAGGAATGCATGTTGTGTTTGCCCAATTCGCTGGACAAGAGATTACGGTTGATGAAGACGCGTATCTTGTTATTCCTGAAGATGATGTATTGGTATATGGCTGGGATGACGACCGAGCAAAAATGTAATGGCATATGAAATCCCCGAACAATCCCTAAGCGAAACTATTTTTCTAGAGAAGTACGCCTACCCCGGAGAGACTTCCTGGAAAGAGTGCGCTAAGCGCGTGGCTAAATCAGCGGCTGACCCCGAGTTCCCTGAGAACCGAGAGAAGTTTGAAGCCAAGTTTTATGAAGCCATTAACAGTGGGGATTTCTGTCCGGGAGGACGCATTCTTTTTGGGTCGGGTAGGAGTAAACAAAATATGCTTAATTGTTATGTTCTCGACCCCGAGGATTCTGTAGAGAGTATTGGAAAAGTTATTTCTGATATGTACAAAATCTCGTGTGGAGGAGGAGGCATAGGGTTCAACTTCTCCAAAATTCGCCCCAAAGGGGACAACATCCAAAACATTCATCACTCAGCACCCGGGTCTATTTCGGTCATGCGTATGATTAATGAGATTGGGAATCACGTCCGTGCAGGAAAAAATCGTAGAACTGCACTCATGTCTATCCTAGATATTACTCACCCAGATTTTCTGGAGTTTTTGCACGTTAAATTAGACCGAAAGGAACTTACTAATTTCAACGTATCTGTCGCCATCACTAAAAGATTTGTGGAAGCGGTAGAAAAGAACGAGGAATGGTATTTTACTTTTGGAGGTAGGCAGAACCAATATTATGTATATGAAATTGAACGTACGTCTCAAGAAGGCAACGACACGGTGGACGTCGTGGCTAAGAATGAAGAGGATGCTCTCGGACGTGCTCAATTGCACCACCTTAAACACTATGCGGATACATTTACAAACCCTACGAAGAAGGAAATCCTCGCTCGTGAACTCTGGGAGCGTATCGTAGATAACGCTATTGAATCAGGGGAACCGGGAATCTTCAACATAGATTTTGCTAACGAATACACTAACGTTTCTTATTTTGAGCATATGCCTTCAACTAATCCCTGCGGTGAGGAAGTTCTCCCTGCTTACGGTAACTGTTGTCTTGGGCATGTTAATCTTGCTAACATGGTTGACATGGATGGCAATATCGATTGGCGTAGGCTGGCTCGTACGGTTAGGACAGGTGTGCGCTTCCTGGATAACATCCTCACAGCGAACCACTTCCCCATCCCCGAATGCGACGAGGCAGGAATCCGCTCTCGACGAATCGGCTTGGGCATCACCGGGCTACACTACTTCCTCATCAAAGCGGGGTTCAAGTATGGGTCAGAGTCCTGTTTGGAATTCTTGGAACGGTTATTCGCTACGTTAAGAAACGAAGCGTACAAAGCCTCTATGTACTTGGCGAGAGAGAAGGGAAGCTTCGCCGCTTATGATTGGAGCAAAATTAAAGATGAAAAGTTTTTTAAAACGTTGCCTTCGCGCATACGTTCAGATATTAAGAAGAATGGCTTGCGCAATGCCGTTCTACTTACAGTTGCGCCAACTGGAACGATTAGCATGGTCTTGGGTGTCTCTACTGGTCTTGAACCGATATTTGCCCCTGTTTACAAACGTAGGTGGCGTACTGGCACTGATGGTGTTTGGAATGAGAATATTGTTATTGACCCTCTATTTAAGCAGTTACATCTGCGGGGACGTGATGTATCGCATTGCGTGGGGGCTTATGATGTTACTCCGGAAGAGCACATTAAAGTTCAAGCAGTGGTGCAAACATATATTGATTCGGCGGTTTCAAAAACATGTAACCTACCTCCGGACTTTGCTCCCGCTAACCTTTATGATGACCTCTTGATGTACGCTAATGATATGAAGGGGTTTACTTTCTATCGTGCCGGGTCCCGGGGCAATGAACCATTGGAAGCGGTGGACCTCACTAAAATCGATTTAGATAAACTGATTGTTGACGGAGAGATTGAGGAGCTTGCGCAGTCCGTAGAAACCTGTAAGAACGGGGCGTGTGAGATATGACCAAAAATATGTTTTGGCCAGGAGAGAAAAATGAGAAGGAAGAAACTCGTTTTTATTTTCAATGTAGTAATCTAGAATGCAAGCCAGGACGCTTAAAGTTCCACGCCAATTGGCAGAAGCCTGGACCCGCACTCATTCCCTCCGGAATTGACTGCCCCTATTGCGGAGAAGAGGCGCATTGGCAAATGGACGGATTTTGCGGTATCAATGTGGTAGGTAAGGCGGGAAGCCATGAGAACCCGTACTATTCTAGGAAGCTAGCTGATTCTGAACATAGGTGGATGGAATTACAGATTGAGGAAGCTAAGAAGGCAGTCGATGGAGAGGACCAGATTACTGGAACCGCCGCCAGCCCCTACACTAAAGTGACCCCTAACTATGAGGAACTGGAGAAGGATGGGGTTATCAAGAGAAACGATACTGAGACTGCGGCTCAAAGGAAGCGTATTATTGAGGACCGAGCTAAGAAAGTTGCCGAACAAGCCAGCGATAAGATTGACAGAGAGATTGAAAGGAAGCACATTGGACGGAGACACGACGGATAATTTTCTTACCAAATTGGACCTCGGAGGACTCTTATAAAGGGAACAATAACGTCTAATCGACGGAGAATATTAATGGCATACGCATTTCAAGAATCAATTCAACGGGGCATAGTGTACCTTGCGAAATCTGACGATAACTTTTTAGTACAGGCAATGCCGATGGTGAAGGAGACCTATTTTGAATTTCCTTCCCACCAAAAGTTCTGGACTGTTATCAGCGATTACTATGGTTCCTATAAGAAGCTCCCTTCTGACGAACAGATTTTAGAGCAGATTAGGGAACTCAAGTCGGAGAATGAATTGTTATCCGACTTTAAAGAAGAGCTAAAGGAAATTAACTCTGTCGATGAAAAGTCTTTAGAGAACGAAGAATTTTATTTGGATAAAGTTGAAGAGTTCGCTAAAGAACAATGTCTCAAGGACGCCATCATAACCTCTATCGATTTGCTTAAACAAAAGAAGTTTGGCAAGATTGAAGAGCAGATTAGAGATGCTCTATCGGTGAGCCGTGATGTGGACCTAGGCATAGACTATTTTGGTGATGTGGAGAATCGATATGCACGACTTAATAATAATACTTTGGATACTCAGTTTAGGACTCCTTTTGAGACAATTAATCAAGAACTCGAAGGAGGGTTAGCCCCTAAGGAATTGGCGATGGTAGTGGCTCCTCCCGGTGTGGGGAAGTCTCTCTTCCTAGCCAACCAAGCCGCTAGGTCTGTAATGGATGGGAAGGATGTTCTTTATATCTCACTGGAGATGTCGGAGGACAGAGTAGCACAACGCATGGATAGCATCTTTACTCGCATTAAGCAAGTGGAGTTGAAGAAAGGGCATAAGATGTTGACGGACCGTTTGGAACAAATGAAAGTTGCAGCTCCTAATATGGGAAGCCTTAAAATAAAAGAGTTTCCCACTAAGAGACTTACTGTAACCGGGCTTCGTGCGTACCTCAATCAGCTCCGTAACTACGAAGATTTCCATCCGGACATTATAGTTATTGATTACTTAGAATTGATGACCAACATCGATAACACCATGTCAGAGTATATGGCACAGGAGCGAATTGCTCAAGAGTTACGTGGTATCGCCGTAGAACATAAGTGCCTAGTCTGGACCGCCACTCAAACTAACCGTAAAGGTAAGGAAGTGGATATTATAACCGATGCTGAGTTAGCTGATTCTTATGGCAAGATTCGCGTATGTGATTTAGCATTTTCGATTAATCAGAAAGAACAGGAGTTTGACGAAGGGAAAGCTCGTATGTTCGTAATGAAATCTCGTAATGGTAGAGCGCGATACATCGTGCCTATTCGTATCGATTACAGTAGACTTGTAATCTCGCAACAATGAACGTTCAAAAATTTCCCCAGTACAAACATCCGATGACTGTCTATACAGGCATAAAAACATTTAAAATTAAACAGGAGTCTTTAACAAAAGATAACTTGTATGGGTGTGTAGAGTTTCCGAAGTCTCTCCTGACGATTGACCCCAACCAATGCGTTGAAGATTATAAAGGTACATTACTACACGAGATTTGCCATATTGGATACGAAGTATTCGGTTTAAATGACGATGACGAAATCCCTAGCATGAGCAACGAATATCTCACGAGTGTAACCTCTAATATGATACAGCAACTTGCAGGATTAAACCCTAAATTATTTCAATTTATTTTCGCAGACAAATGATTAATATCAAAGACATTTACGATAATTTAGAAGATACCTATATGGATATCACTAAGAAATACATCGCTATCTCGGAGCATAACTTCCAGGAAGCGATGGCGAACCACCCATCCACCTTCGCGTTTTTCGCCGGGGTCATGGCATATGCGAAGAAGGAATTAGACCGGGCGAACCTTTTGTTTGAGACCAGAGAAGCCGAGGCAAGAGAGGCTCGTAGAGAAGAACTTCTCCAGAAAGGTCAGAAAGCCACAGACCGTGCGCTTGATGCCTATCTTAAAACACAACCTGAGCTCCAGACCATCCAAAAGGGTATGCTGGTTATGGCTCACCGATATAATTTATCCAAGAATATTGTGTCTAGTTTGGACCATCAAAAGGATATAATAATACAACTGTCTGCTAATAAGAGAGCAGAAGCTAAACTAATTGAACAACTTTAAAAACTATGGTTAACATCGAACAACTAAGAAAAAAATACGAACAAATTAATAACCCGGGAGGAAGCAGCAACGCCGAGTTTCTCAGCAAATTCTTTATGATGGAGGAAGGTACTTCTCTTGTACGAGTTCTTCCCTCCAAGGATGAAGATAGTGAATTTTATGCTGAGACTGCCATTCACCGTCTCAATGATAAGAATTATCATTGCCCCCGCATTAAGGGTGACAAGTGTCCTGTATGTGATACTTATTACGACATGTGGAAGGAAATTAATGCGGTTGGTAAAGACACTCCGCAAGGTAAGGAAATGGCTGACATTGCACGTCAGATTAAAGCCTGGAAACGGTACTACATGAACGTAGTAGACCGTAGAGATAACTCTGTTAAGATTCTGTCAGTAGGACAAAAGCTTTTTGGTAAGGTTCTCGACTGTTTCTTTGATGAGGACTTTGGAGATATCACCGACCTAAAAACTGGTTGGGATTTCAAGATTGTTAAAGACACTCAAGGACAATGGCCAAACTATGATAAGTCTGCACCAAAACCAAAATCATCTTCCGCAGGAACTGCTAAGGAGAACGCAACTTACATGGATGAGCTTCATGACATTCACGGTCTTGTAAAGGTCGCTGAGTATGACGAACTCAAGTCTTTAATGACGGACCTTGTAGCTACTAACACTCCAGCGGAGGATAATCTAGGAACAGATTATCAAGCACCGAACGCAGATGACCAGGACTATATGTCCCATCTGAAAGACCTTAAGGTGGACTAGTTCATGGCAGATAAGCTAAAGGTCTTAGCTTGTCCATCGAATCACGGAGGGTGCGCTTACTATCGCATCCTCCTACCGATGGAAAAACTGCAACAGTTATATCCTGACGAAGTGGAGATTCGTTGGGATGATAACCCTTTAGGGTGGACTTCCCCCTCAGGAGAAGGGGAGAACATGGTACCCGGACAGCAAACTCCTCCGGATTATGACTATGAAAATTTGAAATGGGCTGACGTGGTATTCACGCAGAACATTCATAACTATGGAGGGCTTTATACTCTTCACATACTACAGAAGGCTAATGAGTTTGGAGCCTTTACACACTTTGATACAGACGACCTTCTTACTGACCTGTACGAAGGACACCGTTTGTACAATGTCTACACGGAACAAAAACTAGATGAGATAACAAAATACATTTATAATAATGTAGATTTGGTTACAGTAACGCAAAGAAAGTTCGCGGAACGTATAGCCGAGTTTGTGAGAGGAGCGTTAGTGGTAATAAAGAACACGATAGATTATAGCTTACCACATTGGAATCTACCCAAAAAGCCTAAGCCCCGTAAGAAGTTTACCAGGATAGGCTGGGTAGGAGGAATTCACCATGACGTGGATGTAAAACATTTTGTTGGAATTCCGTGGCTAGTAAATCAAAAAGTAGGAATGGAGAATGTTCACTGGGGTTTCTATGGGAAACCCCCTATGGCTCCCGAGGAAAGGGATTGGCAGTGGGATGTTTGGGAAGGTTATGAACGTATGTTTAAGGCAGGTTTTAAAGGACATAGAAATTACAACATATTTCCCGCAATGCCCCCCAATACCTACGGAGAGATGTACACCAATATCGACATCAACATGGCAGTCTTGGATAACAATGCTTTTAATGATTCTAAGTCTGAGATTAAAGCTATTGAGGGGGCACGGTATGGCGTACCGTTGATTGCAACTGACGTCGGATGTTACGATGAACTAATTGTTAACGGGGAGACAGGTTATCTTATTGACCCTGTCAACTCTAAGAGTGAATGGCTGAGAGTTCTCACTAAGTGTATCAAGGACCCAAAACACGTAGCAGAGATGGGACGTAATTTAAAAACGGTCTGTGACGGTTTATACGACATTAACAAAGTGGTAGGACAACGTCTCACTTTATATAAAGACCTTATGGGGCTCAAGGCTCAAGCACTGGCTGAAGCTCAGGATTTCCAAAAGACCAAAGCAGTAGTCGAGTCTCCTCACCAAGTACATTATAACCAACCTATTGATTGATGAAATATCTCAGCGTAGTTGCCGTTATGAAGGATGAACTTCCTAATTTGGAAGAGTGGTTAGATTTCCACCGGGGGGTAGGAGTAGAGCATTTTTATTTATACGATAATGGAAGTACGGATGGCACTCATGGGTTTATCAAAGACCAGGAGCCCTCGGACATTTCTTATTTTAATACAGATATGGATATGTGCCAACTCGCATGTTATTATAATGCGCTAACCGCATTTAATGACCAGTCTCAATGGATGGCATTCATTGACCTAGATGAGTTTCTCTTCTCCCCCAAGGGGGATTTGCGGGAGGAGCTTAAAAAGTTTGAGGGAAGCGCCCCAGGAATTGCAGTGAATGAAGTGTTCTTTGGTTCTAACGGACATAAGACGCGACCTGAGGGAGGAGTGTTAAAGAATTATACCAAACGTCGCAAAGATATTGACAAGCATATTAAAAGTATATGTCAGCCCCGATACACTTTGTGCCCTGCGGGAAATCCCCACTCGTTTTACTATACTCAAGGGATGGCTCTCGACGAGAAGCATCAGAACTCTCCGGGTCCGTTTAGGTATCCCGGTACGGCAGATACTTTTCGGGTAAATCATTACTGGGTTAAATCTAAAGAGGAGTACGAAAGGAAGCTAACCAGAGGCAGAGCTGATGTCCCTTCTCGCGACCCTAAGTTTAGGTATACTACTGGTATAGGAAGGAAGTTGGAGGATGTGTGGAAACAAGACAATGAAATGGAAGACACTATAATTTTGGACCATGTCAAAAATAAAAATAATCTCCGGCTGGTCTAAAGAAGGAGGCTCCACATTTTCGTTGATGGAGCTATGTGACCTTTTTAATGAACGAGGTCATGATTGCACTTTCTATGGTCCTCATCCATGGCACTTGGATAAGTGTCGGGGTGACCTTAGCCATAACTTTTGTTTCGAAGAGGGAGATGTTACTATAGGACACTTTATCCATATGCCTACCCGACCTCCTCAACCACGACGACTGGTTTTGAGCTGTCACGAAAAAGCTATCTTCCAGTTACAGAAACTTGAGAGTGAGATTTCCGGGTTCGACGATATAAGGTTTATCAGCGAGAATCAAAAGGAATGGCAGGGCGTAGAGGGTATTGTAATACCTAACACGATTCGGGGCGTAGCGGATTCAGGAAACCACCCCCAAGGCGTGGCTGGAGTTATAGGAACCGTATGTCCCCTAAAAAGAACTCATGTATCCATTGAGCGAGCTTTCGCTGATGGAATAAAAAAGGTTTTAATTTACGGCAATAGTTTGGATAAAAGTTACTTTAATGATATTATAAAACCACTCTTAGGAGAAAAGGTAATCTACATGGGAATGGAATTAGACAAACAAAAGATATATGATTCTATTTCATGTGTTTACCAATCCAATTCTAACGAGCTTCCTGAAGCTTTCGGAAGAGTACGCGCTGAATGTATCAGAGCGGGTATTCCGTATCACGGCAACGAGAATGCTACTACCGAATTTGAGCTCTGGGAGGAAGACACAATTTATAATACATGGAAGGAATTTTTAGAACTATGACAGTAGGCATTATAGGGTATGGAGAGATAGGACAGGCTTTAGATAAGCTTTATATTCAGTACGAGTATATTCCTCTCATTAAAGACTTAGACCGGGATGATGGTTTGGGTGGAGTAGACGTTTTGAACATTGCTATTCCTTGGAGTCATTCCTTTATCTCCGATGTCCAGAGCTATATTGCCGAGATTAAGCCGCGTTTAGTTATTATTCATTCCACTGTCCCACCCGGCACAACCCGGGAGGTTGGAAAGACGTTCGGTAACATCGTTCATTCCCCCGTCAGAGGAGTGCACCCAAATCTTTTCGAGGGACTACAAACTTTTGATAAGGTTATCGGAGGAGAAGGTTTTGCGGATGCCAAACAACATCTAGAAGACCTAGGGCTAAACGTAGTAGTTTACGAAACTTCTATGTGCTCAGAAGTGGCTAAGCTCTTAGACACCTCCTACTATGGTGTATGTATCGCATGGCATGATTATGCGAAGAAGTTGTGTGATTTATGGGGCGTCAATTTTGATGACGCACAGACCCATTACAATGAATCTTACAACGAAGGGTATACTAAATTAGGGAAACCTAATGTCGTGAGACCTACTCTCACTCCACCCGAGGGAGCTATCGGGGGACATTGTATTGTGCCTAACGCTGAACTTCTTAGAGAGGTTTTAGATTCGGCTCTCCTACAATCTATCACTAACCTCAAATGATTACTGACTCCTTTGCGAAAGATTTTGAATTCATCTACAACAAGGTGAAGAACAGAGACCACTTTTCGTTTAGCAAGTTTGCTGACGGAGAGTATATGATTTTGCGCAACGAGGAGATTACGAACTGCGACAACTGGACCTTCAATCCTACTGAACACTTCAAAGAACAACAGCTTCTACTCGACTCCTTTCAATATGAACACGAGGATTATTATGTGGGAATAAGCTGTCCTTGTTGTCAACCACACGACCACATTAAGTGGATGAGAGACCACGTAGGAACCCAGAATGTTACATGGGCAAACCTTTTTGTGAATGCTAACTACCCTATGTTCTTGGATAAAATGATACCCGAGTTCGCCACATGGGAGGGAAGAACTATTCTAGTAGCTAATGAGGCAGGTCAAGACCGTGAGCTTCCCTTCAAGGTGGATGAGTATGTTCCCTGCAACATGAAAGCTTTCTTACATCCTTATGTGGACAAGCATTTCGAAAAACTATTCACATTAGCTTTAGAGGAGGAAGGACAACTAATCCTCTTCTCTGCAGGACCTTTAGGAAACATGTTAGCCCACCAGCTACATCTACTCAATAAGAAAAATACGTATCTAGATATAGGGTCTACGATAAACCCCTGGATTGTAGGACCCAATCGAGGGTACTTAAACAGACCTCTCTACATGCTGACATCCTGTCAGTGGTAATATGATTCTTATTTGCTTTGGTACCCGACCTGAATGGTTGAAAGTAAAACCCTTACTTAAGGTTCTGGACAACTATCAGTTATTATTTACCGGACAGCATGAAGACTTACTCAAATCGGTTGAGGTTGATTACCGTATCACTATGGGAGACCATAGCAATAGGCTAGACGGAATTATAAGTGACTGCATGATTCAATTCCCTGAAGGGGGCTTTGATTCCGTACTCGTACAGGGCGATACTGCCTCAGCTTTTGGGTGCGCTCTTGCCGCGTTTAATAGGAAATTAAAAATCTATTACTTGGAGTCTGGACTCCGGACTTACCAACTAGACCACCCTTATCCTGAGGAGGGATACCGCCAGATGATTTGTCGTCTCGCGGACAAGCATTTCTGCCCTACGGAGTTGGCGGCACGAAATGTAGAGGAAGAGAAGTGTGGAGGAACTATAGATGTTGTGGGGAATACGGTATTAGATAATCTAGTTCACTACCGGGATAAGTGTAGCTATGGCGACCAAGTCTTGGTAACCCTACACCGCCGAGAGAACCACCACCTAATGCGTGAGTGGTTTCTCCAACTAGAGGATATTGCTCGCTGGAACCCCAACCTGGAGCTTATTATACCCCTTCACCCTAACCCTAATGTTCAGAAGCATAAAGATGTTTTTAGGTATGTTAAAGTTGTTGACCCATTAGAGTATCCCGATTTATTAAATTTGTTAGTTAAATCTAAGTTTGTTATAACCGACAGTGGTGGACTGCAAGAGGAAGGCAGTTTCTTTAACAAGAAGGTTATTGTGTGTAGAGAGTGCACGGAAAGACCTGAAGCTATCGCGACAGGACACCTGCACATGTGCTCTAAACCAGAACTCCTTAAAGATATTGTTACTTCTGTGAATAGAAATCCTATAATAACACAACCGTGTCCTTATGGGGACGGAAACTCTGCTACTCGTATAAAAGACTTATTATGGCAAAAGAAAAAAATAGAATCGTAGGAATTTCCACGGGTGGACACGATGTATCCTATGCTATCCTTAAAGATGGACGACCCGAAAAACATGCGGAGTTAGAAAGATACACTCGTATTAAGGAGTGCGCTGGAGATGCCGTAGAATTTTTGTTGGAGAACGAGGACCTGTCCGACGTATCCCATGTATGCAATTTAATAAACCCGTATAAGGGAGGTATACAGAAACGTTTCCCTGAGTCCTGGGCAAAGCTTCGAGACACTCTTAATAAGACCGGAGGCGAGTACGTTGAAGTGGGACATCATAGGTCTCACGCCGCCAACGCATTCTTTTCCAGTCCTTATCATGAATCTCTTATCATTACAATTGATGGTGGGGGCTATTGTGATGGGACTGGGGAAGTTAAAGTTACTTGTGTTACCGTCTGGGTAGGGCAAGGAAATAAAATACAACATATTAGTACTTTCCCGGATGCGTTTAACCCCGGTAAGTTCTGGAGCGATTGCACTAAAAATATTTTTGGACTCTCTATTGGTCCTCCCATAGGAAATCAATGTGGTACTGTCATGGGGATGGCGGCATGTGGAGACCCGGTCAAATATGTGCGAGAATTCCTGGAGGACCCACTTTTTATGCATCACCAAGGGTTTGACGAGTTCACTAGACCAAGTGACTTTGTGAAGAAGGGAGGAGCGCGAAATGAGCTCCCGGGATTTGATTTTGAGAAGTGGGCAGAGAGAGCTAAGGAGTCCGAAACCGAACAGTTCAATATAGCTGCTGGTCTGCAACGGGCGACTGAGATTGCCATGCGCCAGTTGATAACCCAGATTATAGAACATACCCACAACGTAACCAACCATAAATTTGATAAACTATGTTTAGCGGGAGGCGTGGCTCTGAATTCAGTTATGACAGGGAAGCTCTATGAGTGGTTCCCTCACTTCTCACAAATTTATATTCCTCCGGTTCCCTACGATTCCGGGTTAGCTATAGGCTCCCCCCAATACTTATATCATCACGTTATGGATAATCCTCGCGTGGATTTTGGGGATTGCTTTACTCCATACATGGGAGGGGAATATAACAAGAGGGAGATTATGGAGGTAGTTAATAATACCAGCGGCATCGAGTGGAGAGAAGCTAGTGCTGATGAAGTCGTAGATTTACTCACGGAGAAAAAGGTAGTGTCCTTATTTGGAGGACCTTCGGAGTGTGGAAGACGGGCTTTAGGGAATAGAAGCATCGTAGCTGACCCTAGGTTCGATGATATTAAAGATATTGTCAATGAGCGCGTAAAACATCGGCAGTGGTTTAGACCCTTTGCTCCCTCTATATTGTGGGAAAAATGTGGAGAGTGGTTCGACCGACCCATTCCTAGCCCCTACATGTCTTTCGTCAGTAGGTTCGCTACCGAACCATTAGAAGATAAAGTCCCCGGGGTGGCGCACTTTGATGGCACTGCCAGGACTCAAACGGTGACGAAGGAAAGTAACCCTTGGTATCATAGTTTCATTTCTAAATTTGATGAGAAGACTGGGGTACCTATGATTCTCAATACCAGTTTCAATGATAGAGAGCCTATTGTTGAAACCCCACAGGATGCTATGAATTGTTTTTATAAAACAGAGATTGATTATCTGTATTATTTCGACTATAATATTTTGGTAAACAAATCATGATGAAATCTCCCTGGACGACCGATTACATAAATGACGTACAAGTAATAGGTATGTATAAATCCGGTACTAATTTCGTAGAATGGAGTCTTAATAATAACTTTGAGGACATAGACTACCGGGACATAAGCCGGAGGATGAGACGTACTAGGATATGCCCCGTCACTAGAGAGAGTTTACCGGAGCCGAAAATTGGTGAGTGGGGACAGTTAATAGCTATCAAGCATCTATTTCCCGGTCTAGATATTACTTGGAACAATACAATTGCCATTTACCGGGAGTTTGATGTGTGGGCGAATTCCATGAAAGAGTACACCGAGAAAGACGACACGGTCTTTAACATACCTCTTCAAGAGGGATGGGACAACTGGTGGAAGGGAATCAACGAACAGTTAGACCCGGAGCGTACGATTGTAGTGGAACACAGTTGGGCTGTAAAGAATTACAGCGATTTTATGAATCTTATTGTGGATAAATTTGGATACACTTTAAAGAAAGATTTCCGAGCCCCATCTTTCCGTTTAGATAAGGGAGGGGCTGAGGCAGTCGAGACTGAGGAGCCGTTCTCCCTATGATTACCACTATTCTCAACTGTTACAAACGGACAGACTATTTGAAGGAACAGATAGAAGCTGTACGCGCCCAGTCCATACCTGCTGAGGATATATGGATTTGGTACAACAAACCCGAAGACAGGGAACAAATAGAGTTGGAGGCACCGGGATGTAAAACCATAGTGTGTAATCACAACTTTAAGTTTCACGGAAGGTTTGCTTTAGGGCTCCTCGCCCAGACCCCCTACGTTGCATTCTTTGATGATGACACCGTACCTTCTCCCCGTTGGTTTGAGAACTGTATGACCTCTATAGATTTAGGTTATGACGGTATCTTGGGGGCGATTGGGGTGGTGCTTCAAGGCGAGGCGTATGCTCCTAATTATAAAGTGGGTTGGGATTTTCCCAACGATAAAATCGAAGAGGTTGATTTAGTTGGTCATGCATGGTTTATGAACAAAGAGTACTTAAGATACCTTTGGTACGAAGAGCCTCTCAGTTGGGAGAACGGGGAGGACATGCAGTTGAGTTATCTCGCACAGAAGCACGGAGGAGTGAAGACATACGTCCCACCCCACCCCGAGGATAACACAGAGATTTGGGGTAACAACCCCAAGACGGCAACTGAGTATGCCAATGATGAGAATGCTAATGGGTTCCATGTGCAGTCTCACTTTCCTCTACGCCAGCAAGTGGCAGCTACTCAAATTCGTAATGGGTGGCAAACTGTACTGAAACGAAACAATGAACTTCAAGGATAAAAATATTTTAATCACCGGAGGTTCCGGTTTCTTAGGTAAGGCTTTAGTTAAAAGGTTGCTAGGTACGGCTAACCACATTCGGGTCTTGTCTCGGGATGAGGGACAACTCATTGAACTAAAGCAGGAGTTCCCGGAAGTGGAGATTTACACCGGAGACATTGGCGATGAATTTACAGTACACCAAGCGGCATACGGAATGGATGGTATCTTTCATTTGGCGGCTTTTAAACATGTAGGGTTGGCTGAGAAGTTTGCCAGTGAATGCACCCGGTCCAATGTGTTGGGAAGCATGAATGTTCTGTCTGCCAGTATGGTATACGATTTAGAGTTCGTGGTGGGAATCAGTACAGACAAAGCCGCACAGGTAGCAGGGGTATACGGAGCCACCAAACTGCTTATGGAAAGACTATTTAAGCAGTACGAAGATGTGAACGATAAATGCCAGTATCGTATTGTACGCTATGGGAATGTATTACACTCTACAGGCTCTGTTTTATGTAAATGGAAAAAACTTTTAGAGAACGGGAAGGAGTGCTTAATAACCGAACCCACTGCCACGCGTTTCTACTGGAGCGTGGACCAAGCTATAGATTTGATTTTTGAATGCTGTGATGAAGCCGAGGACTCGTCACCTTACTGTCCTGCAATGAAGGCTATGAAAATTGCTGACCTATTCACAGCCATGAAGAAGAAATATGGCGTTGAAGCCCCTCTTCCTAAAATTATAGGATTGCAACCCGGGGAAAATTTACATGAAAAGGTTCTCGATGATGGACCTTATTCCAACGAGGTGGAACTATACACCGTTAAAGAAATTATGGAGATGGTATAATGAAAGACCTAACCTTACTTGTAGGCACTTGTGATAAATACAGTTTTTTATGGGATAACTTTAAAACCCTAGAACAACGCTACTTAGGGCTGAAGGACTGTCCTAGGGTTGCGTTCTCCGAGTCCATGGAATTCGGGGACGGCTATACGACTTCCTTTGAGGGGAAGGGAAAGAATTCAGAGGTGTGGTCTAACCGACTGCTCAAGGCTCTGAAGGAAGTAGACACAGAGTTTGTTTTCTTCGTATTGGAAGACTACTACTTCACCAGAGAAATTCCCCAAGAGGATTTTGAACAAATTGTACAGCTGTTAACAGCTACAGACTTTAATAAGTTTATGTATGTGAACCAGTTACGTTCTTATAAAGTAGCCGACACTCTGTGGTTTGAGAAGCGCATGAAGCTTTTTGGAACCCCATTCATTCAGCACCCTACAAGTGACTACTTGACCTCGGTTCAACCAGCTGTGTGGAGAACCTCTTTCCTTAAGGACTGCGTACACCGTGACTGGAGCCCATGGGATTTGGAGATTAAAGGAACCAAAGAGATAGCGGGAGAAAATAATAAAATACTTTTATATCATAGTGATGATATTTATTTTAATGCCGTACGCTCGGTAGGAGAAACTTCGGCAGAAAAACGTATTGCTGTCTCCGAGGGATGGGAAGAAGTGAGAGATAAGGAAAATCTAAAAGAAATTGTTTTACCTAAATAAATCATGGCTAAATTTGTAAATAATTCGGATAACGATGTGTTCATCGACCTAGGGAAACTAATTCTGATTAGACCGGGGGAAGTAATTGATTTACCAAAAGCGAATTCCTGTCCTCCTCTCACCCTTATTCCTCCCACACCCAAGAAGAGGAAACCTAAGGTGACCGCCAAAAAATCTCCTACACCGCCTGTAAGTGGAACTATATAATTGTATGCATCCACTCCACCGCCGAAGACTACGTATCATCAAAGCTCAGCGCGAAGCTGCTGCCAAAGCCGCCGCCAATGAATCCATCTTGGAAAAAGCTAAGAAGGCTATGTCTTCTAAGAAGCCCAAGAAATCCGATAAGTAGGGGAAGTATAAGTCAAAAACTTTCCCGCCATGTCTATAATAAGGCATGGCGAATATTTTAGACGACATCTGTAAGAGGCTCGATGGAGCCAATCTCCTGTCCGAAGAGGGGCAGGTTCACGGGTATGTAGATTCCGGTTCCTACGCTCTCAACAAGATTATTTCGGGAGAGTATAATGGAGGATTTCCCATCGGAGGTATTACAGAGATTTACGGTGAATCTTCGACAGCAAAAACAGTATTTCTTACTCATGCGTTCGTAGGAGCGCAGAAGCAGGGATACTATACGATTATGGTAGATAACGAACATGCGTATTCTCCTTCATTTGCTGAGACTTTAGGTGTTGATAGTGAAAGATTAATTTACACGATGCCGGAAACTATGGAAGATTGTTTTGAGACAATCGAAAAAGCTATACGAGCAATTCGTGAAACCGATAAAGATACCCCCATTGTTATTGGGTATGATTCTATCGGTGTGTCCCCCACAAGAAAAGAAATGGAGGGGGACCTAGGTAATAATAGTGAAATATCGGGTGCTTTGAGAGCAAAAGTTGCTGGACAATGCTTACGACGCATTAATCCCTTACTAAGAAAACACAAAGCCTGTCTTATCATTATTAACCAAGTTCGTAGTAAAGTTGGTTTGGTGTTTGGTGACCCACGCACAAAAGCTGGAGGAGGCAAAGCTCTCCTTTATTATTGTGCCGTGTCCCTCGAAGCTGCATCTGGAAAAAGTGATATACTATACGATGATGTTAAAAACCCGACTGGAATTAAGGGCACTATGAGATGTGTAAAAAACAAAGTAACTGTCCCCTATCAAGATTGTGATTTTAAACTTCTGTATAATGAAGGATTGCAGCGAGACTACGGACTAACCAATTCAGCCTATAAAAGTGGAGTAGTGACTTCCCCCTCTAAAGGTTGGTACTCTTTGGATGGCAAGAGCAAAGCTCGTGCCGCCGATTTAACTTCAACCCTCTGTGGTATGATAGAAGAAGGAACCTTAATATGAGCCGTTTAATTAAACTCGATAAATTTGTGGATTCTCGTGGGTGGAGTCTTAACGATATCTATTCTATGTTCAATCCTAAGCTAGTAGATGCTAATGACTACCAAATAAATTATTCTATATTATATCCTGGTATTGTTAAGGCGTGGCACAGACACAAATATCAAGATGATTATTTCTGCATCCTTAAAGGCATGGCTCAAGTAGGCTTATATAGCAAGGAGAAGGGTATTGAAAAACATTTTATTGGGGAACATAACCCTGCAATAGTTCATGTGAAGGCAGGAGAATGGCATGGGCTAACTGCTGTTGGCAATGAACCGTGCGGTTTATTATACCTTGTTACAAAGAAGTATAACTCCGATGAGCCTGACGAGGAACGTGCGTCATGGAATTCATTTGGGGATGACAGCTTCTGGTATCCGGAGTGGAAGTAATGGTTGATTTTATGGTTGAATCGATAGGTTTTATTATAGGATTCTTATTTATCATTTTATGGGTTCCTATGGCGGGATGGCAATGTGGAGTAGCATCGGCAGAATTAATAACAGAGATGTTTAGAAAGGATGAAGACCACAGGAAGCCCACTCCCCAAGAAGACCCCATCCCAGACCGCGAAAAAAGACCTAAGAAATTATCAGGCAAATCTTCAAAATCTAGCTATCCTGTGATAGAAGACTATACTGAGGAATACAAAATTACTAACCCCGTAGACTTTTAGCCCTAGATATACATGAGGATTATCTTATGATTAACGAAGTAAAGGCTAAATCCGGTAACAAAAAGGTTTCTCCTACAAAAAGGGGGAAGCTAGATACGGGCAAAAAAGCTCGTGTTCCCGTTCACGCTTCTATTAGCGATGCTCTTAGTAAGCACAGTTACGGACATTACTTTACGACTCCAGCATCAGATAGGATTTATGTTATAACGCATGGTACATGGGGAGAGAAATCTAAAGACAAAGTTGTAAAGGGATTTCCTGGAAAGACCGATATCAATGTAATTAAAGCATATTCCAAAAGAACCAATGTGAAGCATGGTCCGGCAAAGATGCCAACCAGTTCCAAAGGTAAAGCCAAAGCTGGTTATGCCACTAAAAAATATAAAAACTTAGAAAAAAGAAAGACCCCGCTAGATTAATGCCTAAAATATACACACCCAAAACGAGCTACTTCTCTGAACAAAGAGTTCAGAAGATGGCGAAGGATGTAATACGGGATAGTACGCAGGACAGAAAACTGGCACTTGAGGCTTTTGAGTATTTCAAAGAAATGGTAGGTGACAATCCTCTAGACGATAAAGCTAAGGCAGAAATGTCTAAGGCGTTAGACCTTGCTCAAGGTGCAAACGATAAGGTTGTTAAGATACTTGATTTGATGCTTAAGATGACTCAAGCAGAAATGAAAACCTCTAAAGCGACGGACCCAATGTCGTTTGAAGACCTGAGCAAATGATGCGGAAAGAATTTAAAAACAAATTTATCGTCTACTCTCACTCCCTGGACAGGTTTATACCTATTAAGAAGTTGGATGACGATGAGTTGGATTCTTTGGTCATGGATATGCTTGATGCCATTACCACCCCAAGGTATTCCATTACGGAGTACGTGAGTTTTATATTGAAGCATTTGGTTATAGGCTACGATGAGGTAATGAAGGAGTGCAAAGAAGACGGTGCGCCCGAGGCATTGTTTGAGTGTGTGACTGAAATTTATCAAGGCTTCTCATTAGAGATGATAAACAAAACTATCAACGCTTATATTGAGGAGAAGGGAGGTCGTTCCAAGACCACACGAAGAAAGAAACCACTTACTTACTCTGACCTGTCCTCTATTGAGAACCAGATAAAAGAGATTATAGTAGGGCAGGAGGAGCCAATAACCGAAATAATGCAACAGCTTAGGTTAATGCGTTCTGGGTTATCGGACAATTCAAACCTCTTCTTCATTGGACCTACAGGTGTGGGCAAGACTGAGTTGGCTCGCGTCCTGGCGAAAAAAGTGTTGGGGTCGAAGAAGAAGTTGTTAAAGATAAACTGTGGTGAATACTCCAACTCTCATGAGTATGCCAAATTGGTTGGAAGCCCACCGGGGTACATTGGACACAACGAGAAGGGCATCCTGTCAGAAAAGGCTGCAAAGACTAATGAGTGGGTTATAGTGTTTGATGAGATTGAGAAGGCTCACTCGAAACTTTTTGACCTTCTTCTGAATCTTATGGATGAGGGAACAATAACTGATTCTCATGGAGTTGAATTAGATTTTACCAAGTCTTTGTTATTGTTTACTAGCAATATTGGTTTACGTGAATATGTAGGAAAAACTACTTTAGGCTTCGGAGATGTGCAGCATACGTACGATAATGCTAAGGAAAATATAGATAGAGTTTTCAAAGAGAAATTTTCTCCGGAATTTAGGAACCGTTTAGACAACACTATATTCTTCAACGCACTAAATAAAGATGACGCTGAAAAGATAGTTCGCTTACAGCTTAAGGAACTTCCCATACGCGTCACTAAAAAACTGGTGCATTTCATCACCGAAAACGCTTTTTCCGAGGAATTCGGTGCTCGAAATATCAAAAGGTTTATTAAAAACAACATTTCAATTAAGATTGCAGATGAAATCCTGAAAGGGGGAGACTCTGTAAAATACAAACCATTATTTAAAAAGAATGAATTCATCGGAGTCCAAGCCTGTTAGACTGTCTATGTCCAATCTCCTCCCTGTACTTACCTGTGCTGTTGCTGTAGCTGTGTCATGGGGTACTCTGGACGCTCAAGTAAATGAATTAGAACAGAAGGTTTCCACCTTGGAGGAGAGGACTCTGGTGCAACTGGAAAGCCTCAATGAAGGTATGAATAATCTCCGTGTAGAACTGGCTAAAGTATCCAACGACCTAGAGTGGATGAAAGACCAGATGAAAGAAAACTAGGTTTTCGGGTCCGTTTCGGGGCAACAGGACTATAATAGTATACATAAGGGCAAAAGCCCAGGAGACAAAAATGCACAGTAAAGAATTTTCTTATAAGCCTGGAACTGATTCGAACCCCTCTGTTTTGGTGACTGCTGAAAATCAGCACACCCTGCGGGGCTTCAACACAAATTACATGACCAAAGGTCAAGCGACCCGAATTCGTAATGAGTGGCGAAGGATTGAGAATCAGCCCTGGAAGCTCACTACTAAAGAGCGCGTTCTAATGAAGCGAGTTGGCTCACCAGCCAGGAACTCCTTCCGTTTGTACCGTAAAGAGTACATTAGCTAGAACGAGTTTAAGTTTTACCTTTTAATAGCGTAGGATTTTCCTACGCTATTTTTTTATTTAGTGCTATAATAAGCGTATGAAAGGTATTGTATTAGCTGGGGGTCTAGGTACTCGTTTGCACCCTCTCACACATGCGACTAACAAACACTTGTTACCTGTATATGACCGACCGATGGTATACTATCCGTTACAAACACTTGTAACTGCGGGTATTAAAGATGTTATGGTGGTAACTGGTGGTCCTCATGCTGGGGACTTCATTCGTGTATTGAAAAATGGAGAAGACTTAGGTCTGGAGAAATTAAGTTATGGATATCAAGAAGGAGAAGGAGGAATCGCTGATGCTCTCGCTATGGCTGAACCTTTCGTCGGTGGTGATAGCTGTGTCGTCATTCTTGGCGATAATATTATTGCTGATGACATTTCTAATGTGGTTGAGCATCATGAGTCTATGGGAGGCTGTCAAATCCTTACCAAACAAGTTCCGGACCCGGAAAGGTTTGGTGTAGTTGAGTACGAACCTGTAGGGAGAGGAATAAAGGATATTATTGAGAAACCTGAGAATCCTCCGTCTGATGATGCAGTTATAGGTTTGTATATGTATGATAATACAGTATTCGACCGTATCAGGAGCCTAAAACCATCGGCTCGTGGTGAGTTGGAGGTTACAGATTTGAATAGGTCTTACCTCAGAGACGACCAACTAGAGGCACACAAACTTCACGGCACGTGGATTGATTGTGGTACATTTGATTCTCTAGCTCACGCAACCCAAAAATTCTATGAAGACAAGAATCAAGAATAAAACAATTGTGGTAACGGGAGGCTGTGGGTTCATAGGTTCTCGTTTTATTAATTACGTATACTATAATACGCCACATAATATTATAAATGTGGACAAATATACTTATGCCGCAGACCACGACCGACTACCTATCTCCATTCGTGACGATAATGATAGGTATCACTACCTCAAAGCAGATATTTGTGATGACATAATTAAGCATGAAGAGATTGAGAATGCGGACTATGTGGTTAACTTTGCCGCTGAGAGCCACGTAGACAACTCTATTGAGGACGGTAAGCCATTTGTGGATACGAACATAGGAGGAGTCTACAGTCTCTTAGAACAGTTTAGAAACGCTCCTAACCTAAAGAGATTCGTTCAGATTTCTACGGATGAAGTTTACGGAGACATGGACGATTATAGAGGAACTACCCATGCAACAGAATCATTTTCGCTTAAACCATCTTCGTACTATTCGGCTTGTAAGGCATCGGCGGACCTATTGGTACAGTCGGCTGCGAGAACGTTTGGACTCAAATACCTCATCACCCGAACCTGTAACAATTTCGGACCAGGACAAGACCCGGAAAAGTTCCTCCCCAAAATCGCTAAATGTATCGGGGAAGGAGGAAATGTTCCTGTTTACGGAGATGGAGAACAGGTAAGGGAATGGATGTACGTGGATGATAATGTGGAAATAATCTATGGGTTAATGATGACGGCTCCCGACAATCAGGTTTATAATATCGGGACAGGGTATAGTCGGACCAACAATGAAGTGGTGGATATGATTAGTGATGCATTAGGAGAAAATGTTAAATACGAATATGTGGAAGACCGTCTAGGACATGATAGACGGTACGCACTTGATTGCGCTAAAGTGGATGAATACCTTTTAGACCACTTCATTCCTTACAGCCTAGACAATTATATTAAGGATACCTTTGGGAAATGAGATTAGAAGGAAAAAGAATTTTAGTAACAGGTGCGCATGGACGACTAGGGAAAGAGTTAGTTCCCCTCCTGCGTAAAGAAGGAGCTAGAGTTATGGCTCCCAGCCGCAAGGAATGGGATGTAAGTGCTTTTCCCTGTGGCTTGGCAATGCCCGAAGACCCAGATGTTATTATACACGCGGCGGCTTACACAAATGTTGCGGGGTCAGAGGTAGAAAAAGATGAGTGCCGACTAACAAACGTTGACGGAACTCTCTCAGTTGCTAAATTGGCCAAACAGACAAAAGCTAAATTAGTTTATATATCTTCAGATTATGTTGATGTACATCCTATGGGCTTCTACGCCTTTACCAAGAAGGCGGGAGAATCATTTGTAGATAAGAATAAGGGGTTAATTATAAGAACCTCATTTAAACCAAGGGGTTTGTGGGGGGAGAATAAATTAGAGGGAGTGTTTCATCCTGTTTATACCAATGCGGATTGGGTGGATGTTATTGCCTCTAAGGTTGTGGATGTAGTTTGCTCAGACTTGACAGGTATGGTGAATGTGGGAACCTCACCTAAAACCTTAAAAGACTTAGCAATCCAAGAGTATCCAGAGGTGGAGGAAATACCTGTAGAAGAAGCAGATGAGTTATTAGGGTATATTTATCCACGAGATACTACTATGGAACTAACTATATAATAATACTATGCCACGATATGACCCTTGGACAAAAAAGAGGCACGGATTCCCTCGTACAGACTCCCCTGCTTTTCAAAGAGAATGGAAATCACTAGGTTCTAGTGGTGTTCTTTTGGATGATACCGCTTCACAGATAGTTGTAAAAGCCGCTTCGGGACCCTCTGAATCAGGTGTAAGTGGTACTTTATATCTTTGGGGTCTAGGTATGTGTACAACTAATAGCGCGGCGGCTGGAGGACATATAAAGGATGATGCAGGAAATACCCTCGCTACTGTTGTGTCTACCCGTAATGGTCCGTTCTTCCTTCAATTACCTACTCCGATTAAACTTCCTCAAAATTCCAATCTGGTATACCATCAGATAATATATCGAGCGGAAAGTTATTTAACTCCTTTCTATTCAACTACGAGAGAACCTCAGGAGACGGGAACATAATGCCAGTCAATCCTTGGGGACCAGTAAGTTCGTTCGGAAGTGTCTTTAGAGATTCTCCTGGATTGCTACGAGAGAATGGATGGACATCCGTTTATCAAGTATTATTAGATGGTGCTGATGGAGCAAGTCGTGCTATATGTTCTGGAACAGGGGACAGCGGAACTTCTTATGATATCTTACCTATCTTAAAAGCAGGGGAAACATTGAATATATTTTCTATTCAAGGAGGCTCAGGTAATACTGGAGAGCCTCTACAATTTGGTCTACACGCGTCTGGAGATGGCACTTACGAGAGTGTCGCCGGAGATTCGTTATTAATGGTAGGTACTTCAAACGCTAACGGACCATGGTTCCAAGGATATGAATTACCTATTAAGATTCATGGACCAGCTAAAGTATGGTGGAATGGGTTAGAGACAGGGGCAGTTGCCACCTACAATTTCGTTACCATCGATTATATTGTTGTAGATGAGTCTGCAAGTATAGTTGAGTAGCCTCTGTAAATTAAATAATTAAAAATTATGAATAAATTACTTTTACTTTTGGCAGTTGCCTGTTTAGGTAGCTGTAGTGTTGCACAACCCGTATGGGATGGCACCAAAAATGTCGTAGGGACCGTTGTGGAAACTACGGAAGATGGTGTGGTCTGGGTATACGACCATTCGGTTGGATACCTACTTCCTCGTGAGGAAGAGACTGCTGATTCTGAGGAATAATTAATTTTCCTTTTGTTAATAGAGCCGTATTAATCTACGGCTCTATTCTCATATGGGGGGGGGAAGCATAAGTCAAAGCACTTGCTTCATGACCCTAGGGAAGCATAAGTCAAAGGGACTAGATAATAGTATGGACTCCCTCAACACCTGGAATAAGAAGAATCAGAAACGCAAGGAACTGAGGAATGCTCTGATTCTAGCTCCACTTATTTTGATAGTAACTGGCTTCGCAGTTGTAGGATTTTTGCGCCTATTAGAAGCCTGTAATATACTATAATAGGTGGTATAAGTCAAAGAGTTATTATGGCAAGAGCATTCATTCGAGGAAGGTCGTTCAACCAATATCTCAAAGTGGGATATAATGTTGTTCGTCGATTCCAAAAGGGAGATGAACCTGACAATGATAATGATTTGTTTGAATGGTTATGTTCTGCTCGGACTCCTGAAGCGGCGAAAAGAAAAGCGGCGAAACACGAAGGTGAAACAGAAATAATGGTCTTCAAAAAACAAGAACCTGTAAAAGATAACTAAAACGGTATTCTCGTCGTTATTATATTATAGCTCGCTCCCCTCCAAAATAAACATACAACTCCCTAAATACTATTGCCCCCCATGAAGCGTCCGAAATTACAACTCAATGTAGAGGGAGGAACAGGTGCTTTAATAAAACATCTTCTTCCCTTTGTAAATCTTGTAAGTACCAGAGCGGATAGAGACTTAGCCATTAATCTTTTGGGGTTTCAATCTCCTAGTCATTATGTATTAGCCGTTACGCAAGACAAACGCTATGGAGATATGTTGGCAATTATTCTTTTTCTTTTTATGTTAGATGATTATGAAGAACGAAAAGTATTTTGGGATAGGATAAGTTTCTCTGATAGATTTTTAGAGAGTCGTTTGAGCCAACTATGTGGTATGGATTTAGATGTTCCCACGGCACACGAATTGAATGAGGTTTGGGATTTGAAATTTCCCTACTAACTTTATGTTATGGGCGAAGTCCGTGAGCCGTGCGTAAGTGCTTACGCCACAAGGACTTACGCCTATTTTTATTTCATACATTAACTCCTTTGTAGGCAAGGACTTACGCCCATTGGATTTCCCATTTTGTTCTTGACAGGGAGAATGGATTTTGCTAAAATACAGCTTCATTGTAAACCCAAAACTCCTTTGTGGTCTACACAAAACTTAAATTCAAAAAACATAAAAATAAATCATGAAGTTCGTAATCGACGAAACAAAGAATGAAATGATTCATACTCTTATCGAGGGCGGTAAGAATGTGATGCTCACAGGTGCAACTGGCTCAGGTAAAACTACTTACTGTGTAGAAGTTGCTAAGAAACTTGGAATGGATTATATTGTAGTAAACTGTGGTTCCACGCAGGACGCTCGTACTTCATTACTTGGTTATTTCCAGTTGAAGGATGGTAACACCAGTTTTACACCTTCCGACTTTATTAAAGCTATCCAGAAAGAAAATACGCTCATTATTCTTGATGAACTTTCAAGAGCTTCTGATGACGCTTTCAACATCTTGTTTCCTATTCTTGACCACCGTAGGGAAATAAACATTGAAGAAGAAAATGGTGGTGAGAGAAACATTAAAGTGGCAGACGGAGTTAGGTTTGTCGCAACCGCAAACATTGGTTTAGAATACTCCTCTACGAGAACTCTTGACCGAGCTTTACAAGACCGCTTTATGACTTTCAATCTTCCATACATTACGGGAGAGGAAATGGAGAAGTTTATTGACGACAACCATGAACTCACCAAAAAAGATAAGGAAATGGTTGGAGTCTTATCCAAAGTTTACGATTACTCCCACAACCTTTTTGGGAAGGGCAAAATCGGAACGAGGATTTCAACTAGGTCTGTTCTCGATGTGATGTCTCTCGTTAAGGGAGGTTTCAAGATGAGAGATATTTTAGACCATGCAATTCTTTCGCAGTACGAACAGGATTCTAGCACCATTGTAAATGATGCAAACATTATTCGTGAGTACGCAGATAGCATGGGTGTTTACTTGGCAGACGATTCCGTTGAAGAAGAACTCTAATGAGCAAAACTGAAACCGTCGATATACAGCCTGTTAAGGCTGATGCAGAACTTATGTCTGCATGGCTTGGGGATATGGAAGATATTTCCATATCTCCCAAGTTGTTGTTCGACCTCCAAACCCTTTTGAGGCATTACGCAGACTTTCTTGTTCCAGATAAGAAAGTAAGTATTGATTATGCTTGCGAGGGAATTCCATGTGCGTCTGTGGATAAAAATCAAGTTTTTATTCCAGTTGATATGCTCAAGGAAGGTCGAGTAGATGAAACCATTTCCGCTGTGATACATGAGTTGCACCATATAAAACTCTCTGATGGAGAGACAGAAATATGTCGTAATTTGTTTCCCTATTTTAAGAGAATACTTAAAACTGTGGAAGTAGAACACTACGGTAGAAAGATGTCGTTATGGGATGCACTTGCTTCTCATGGCAACATGACTGCGAACCAGATAGTGCAAAGAGAACTCAAGCACAAGTATAAGGACTATATCTATCAATTCTTTGGTGATTTATTCCTTTTAATGAATGCTGTTGAAGATGTGCGTATTGATGAGATGCAACCTGAGAATCTTAAAAAGTATCGTTTCAAGCATGAAAAGATTTGTTACGATAAATTCGCAGAACGCATTGCCGAAGGCGAAATTGATACAAACACTTTGCATGGGCAGTTTCTGAATTCTTTGTTTCATTGGAAAGGTTATGTGAAAGATGATATTATCGCTAACAGCAACCTTACCTCTGATTTCATTAAAGATGTAGAAACACCTAATGACTACTTCCCAAATACTTTCCAGACTTTTGGAAAGGTTGTTCAAGACCACGCAGGAGCGTTGTGGAAACAATTTGAGGAGCAAACTGAAATGAACCAAAGTGCTATCTCTGATTTTCTCGCTGATGAAGTGGGAGAAGAAGGAGGTGATACTGGTTCTTTACAGGGGGATGAGGAGTTAAAGTTGGAACCCAAAAAGGCTTCCGATTGCACGGATGTGGATGCGGAATTTGTTGAACAGGTTCGACACGAACTTGGTGAAGACGATATCCGAGATTTATTAACAGCAATGGGAAACCCTGAAGGGGAGACTGAGGCTGACAACAAGGGTGAACCACGATTTGTGATAAACCCCCAGCTTTGGGCTGAAATACAAGCCTTCAAAGCTATAAACCATGTTCCATGTAGAGAGATTATGAATCAAGCTCCACAAGGAATAGACTACGATACACTTATTTTTGATTGCTATGCTTAAACTAACAGAACCAAAATCATTTCTACGCTTTGCTAAGAACATGACGGTAGGGGAACTAAAAAATGTTACCACAACCGATATCATGGAATACGAAGCAGAATTTACAACAACCATAAAGCCTGATTACGACGCTGACTTTGCGACGGTTACAGCTACTAACAACACCATGACCGAACTTGCGATGCAAGTTTATGGTGCTGGAAGTAAGCAACATAAGTATCTTGGTCGTAACTTTGCGAAAGGAGAAAGTGTGGTTGATTTACATTACTCCGTATATGCCACTATTAGAGAAATAAAGTGGTGGGTGGAGAACGCACAAAGTGGTCGTTACGATGATGCTTGTGTGCCAGCCCAAAATTATATGCGAAAGGAGGATATCTAGTGGTTAGAGAGAATTCCAACAAACTTAGGTTTGATAAAGAAGCACTTTTTAAGAAGCATAAGCCTCCTGTAAAGAGTTATCGTGAGGAACTGTTCAGAAAGTTTACTCGCAATATGACTGCTTTGCTTGAATCAAGAGAGCCAAAGAGATACCAAAGTAATCGTGGACTACTTGACCCTAGAAAACTTTATCGACATCAAATGGACGATAGTGTGTTCTACAAAAAGACAAGTGTTCCTAAATCAGATACGACATTTCTTTTCTTGATTGATACGAGTGGAAGTATGTCGGGCTACACTAGTACGGAGTATGAGGATTATAACTTAGACCGTATTGAAATTGCTAATGCGATTGTTTCTGCTTTCGCAAAAGCAAATAAAGTAGTGTTGAACAACAAAATCAAGATGGAAGTATTCACTAAGTCCGAAGCGGGTGAAGTGTTTAATAGTTTTGTGAAAGGCTATGTTCCTGTTCTCAGTAGGGTATTTTCTAATGTAAAGAATGATACCGACTGGGATAAGATTTTAGATTTGGAAACCTCTGCTCCTATCACGATTAATGAGAGAGCGAGTGGAAGTTATACTCCAGAGTTTTTGCTTTTACCTGCTCTACTTGAGTGGTGCAGAAAGAACATTACAACTAAGAACATGGTTATTATCAATCTAACTGATGGAGAGGTGGTTCATAACTTTATTCCTAAAGAATCATTGGAGAGTTACATTAAGGATGGATATGGTGTAACAACTTATCGGGCACATAATGAGGATACTAAAGCACTACGCATTAAGTATCTTCGTGGTATTCCCAATCTCACAATGTATTTGGATGGAGGTCGTAGCGACCACCATGCCGAGCAAATAAAAGACATATATGGCACGAATGCTGTTACTGTCTCCGACGATAACTTTGATGTAGAATTTTTCAAAACAATTAACCAACTGATAAACGATTATGCGTAAAAAAATAATAAACGATTATACTCTAAAGTGTATGAGTAACGAAAAGAGAGGAGTGGCTACATTCCTTATGGA
>Ga0114906_1000313_pt1 | contig 28352 bp, 15 predicted proteins | sample MalvirDeepMed_M9_FD_89687 | JGI IMG/M metagenome (GOLD analysis project Ga0114906, IMG submission 89687) | Marine viral communities from the Global Malaspina Expedition - Malaspina viral metaG DeepMed_M9 | ecosystem: Environmental > Aquatic > Marine > Oceanic | place: Mediterranean Sea...
AGAAAAGACAAGGATCCAGTTATGTCCAACACGGCCGTTCGCTACCTCACCATGCTCCGGATGGTGCCCCGGTACCCAAGATCCATCACCACCACCGAACTGGCGAGCCGCCTGGAAGAGCAGGGCTTTTCGGTCACCATGCGCTCGATCCAGCGGGATCTGGAAAAGCTGAGTGCGGACTTCCCTTTGTTGGTTGATGAAAACTCCCGGCCTTACCGCTGGTCGTTCGACCGCAATGCCACCATGGACATCATACCGGCGCTGGATTTGCCGGCAGCACTAACGTTTGAGCTGGCGAAGGCCTACCTCTCACCAATGCTGCCCCCAAGGGCACTGTCCCACTTAAAGCCCCACTTCGATGAAGCCCACCGCACGCTGTTGCGTGAAAAGAACCCCCTGGGCCAATGGCCAGACCGGGTCAGGGTGATCAATCGGGGGTTAGGAGGTGCGCGCCCGCCCGTTGATGCCGATGTTCTGGAAACGGTCACCGAAGCCTTGCTCCGGGAGTACCAGTGCAAACTTACGTACCAGGCCCGCAGCTGGCCGGAACCCGAAGAGATTGTGGTGCATCCGTTCGGGTTGATATTCCGGGACCCGAATGTGTACCTGATCGGCACCATCGAAGGCAGGCAAGGGATTCGCCAGCTGGTACTGCACAGGGCAACCGCCGGTGAGGTAGTGGAAGAGCGCATCGAGCGCCCGGAAGATTTTGATCTGGATTTGTACATCCACTCCGGCGCCATGGGTATTCTGAAATCCGATGAGCCGGTGTATCTGAAGTTACGCTGCGACAAACCGGTGCTGAACCACCTGATCGAATCCCCACTGGGATTTGATCAGATCACCACCGAGATTGATGACAAGGCCTTCGAAATGGCCGTCACCGTGGGCGACACCCAGGACCTGCGCTGGTGGCTCACCGCTCAGGCGGTGCATTGCGATATTCTGGAGCCGGCGTGGTTGCGGGCTGAGATTGAAGACACGCTCAAGCAGGGTCTAAAGCGGACGCGAAGGATCGGTAACGCATGAGTCATTCCCCCAAGGATTCAATAATCACCGTTTTACCTTTGGCCCGTGCATAATTCAGGGCGGACGCGGTACCCCGGGATTTGCCATCCCAGAAGGCGATCATCAAATCAGCCGTATCGACGATGGTACGGTTACGAATCGGGCCGGCCCCACGGCCGTATTGTTTCCAGTCGGGTTTGATCACGGTAATAGGCAGCTTATGTTCCCGGGCCAGTTGCTCCGCCAGAGCATCCGCGCCTTTTGCGCCGCCAGAGATGATTTGGGCAGGCAGCCAGGGCTGAAGCACACGCTCCAGGCGGTCGTAGTCAGTAAAGTGGCGAGAACCAATAACGGCGATTTTGCGCATAGCGAGCTCCACAGGCTGGTAGACAGGACTGAGAGCTTAGCGCCAGTTAGCGACTATCCTTGTCGCTTTGAGCATGATTCGCCACCCCAAACGGAATATGTACCATCGGAACATTCCCCGCATCCGACTGCAGATGGCTGCGCTGGTCATCAAAGAACATATGGGGCTTCAGCACATTCAAAATGCGGTCTTTCTTCATACCGCCCAGGAAAAACACCTCATTGGCATCCACGCCCCAGTGTTCCAGGGTGGTAATCACACGCTCGTGGGCAGGGGCGCTGCGGGCGGTGACGATGGCGGTGCGCAAGATGCGCTGGTAGTCCGGATCGGCTTTCTGGGCCTCATCTTCCAGTTGCTGCAGCAGTGACAACTTTCTGAATAGGTTAGCCAGTGGGCCAGGGCTGTGGGGAATGCGGGCCTTGGAGGTTTCGTGGGCATGGAATGCTTCCAGCTCACCACCTTTGTAAACCCGCTCTGACGCATCATCGGCAATCACCCCATCGAAGTCGAAAGCAATACGCAGCTCGAAATCGTCCTCGTCATCCACCACAGGGGACGGCAGCACCGTGCCTGCCGGGTATTTGTAGTCGATGGCTTTTAGAACATCCTGCTCATTGGACGACAGGAACAGCGACGCATTGAACGCCGGAATATAGGGGTAGGGTGACTTGCCCTCCAGAAACGCCGCCCGGGAGATATCCAGCCCATGGTGCTCAATCGACCGGAACACCCGCTTGCCGGTGATGGACGAGTTGCGGGACAGCAGTACCACTTCGACCGGCGACGTCTCCGGAAAACGCTTGTTGATGTTCAGGAACCGCCGAACAAATGGAAACGCCACCCCCTTGTCCAGCGGGACCTCCAGATGCTCTTCCTGGTAGTCCCGGTAAGCAATGGCACCCTGCTCCTGAAACACCCTGTCAGACTCGGACAGGTCAAACAGGGCGCTGGAGGCTACAGCGATAACGAGTTTTTCTTCTATGGGGTAGGGCAAAGCGAATTCTCCAATTCATCCTAAGCGGCGCAACGCTTCTTCCCGGGCAACCTCCCAGCTGGAATCATCGGTAGGCAATCCGTTAGCTCCCAGCGGTGGTACCCCGCGATCTTTCCGGCGGGCGTTTACCTTCTCGGTGTAGTCCACACTCATAGGATTAATACCATGGCGACGGTCATTGGCGTCTGCGATGGAGTCCATCATGGCATCGTATTCTTCCGGGAACAGTTCGTAGTGTACATCGTGGACCAGCTTGTTGAGCTCATCCAGCTTCCGGCACTCCTCCTCGGATAGACCCTCGCGTTCTGCGGTGCGCTTCTTAAGCATTTCTTTTTCGGCACGATTCATCGTTTGCTCCCTGTTTGTTTCAACGTTGATCACTCTATAACAGGGTCACGACGACTGGTGTCGCATACCTCATATGTAAACAATCGTTACGTTTGTTTGTGTCGCCTCCAACTTTACGCACTATCCTTTATACTCCGAACGAAACGCAGCCTAACCTTCCTGCCCCCTGACAGGCCGGGCTGTGCAGAGAGATTTACCAAACAAGGATGACATCCATTGAGAAAAGAAGGGTTTGTCTGGGTGGCGCAGGAAACCTGAGGTTTATAATGACTAATCATTGCCCATAGTTGCAAACCTGAAACACCACAGAAAACAATTACATAAAATGTAAAAATACGTGAACATCACTTCACCTTTACGCCGCGATAGACCATTATCAGGGTAACGTAACGGTAATCTTATAAAACGACAACGGATGTCGGAGCCAGCAGCTACCCTCCCAACATCCAGTTAAACCAACCAGTCGGGAAGGGCACATGTCTTCACTCTACGCACCAGGCGCCAGAGTACTCATTCGGGATTGTGAATGGATCGTCCGTCGCGCAGATGCCAGCGACGACGGTGGTTACATCCTCACGGTAGATGGCCTCTCTGAGCTGGTGAACGGCACAAGTGCCCGCTTTCTTACCAAGCTGGAAGAACAGGCCGATGCCATCCGCGTTCTGGACCCGGCAGAAACCCGCTTCGAGCAAGACCTGACCCCCGGCTTTGAAAAAAGCCGCCTGTTTATCGAAACCCAGCTACGCCAGATCTCCCCGGCGGATGAAAAAATCCACCTCGGCCACAAAGCCGCCATGGACCCGGTGCCTTACCAGCTGGACCCGGCTCTGCAGGCCCTGAAACAGAACCGACAGCGTATTTTGATTGCCGATGCCGTGGGCCTGGGTAAAACCCTGGAAGCCGGCATCCTGATGACCGAACTCATGCGCCGTGGCCGGGGCAAGCGCATCCTCGTGCTTACCCTCAAAAGCATGATGACCCAGTTCCAGAAAGAAATGTGGAACCGCTTTACCATCCCGCTCACCCGGCTGGATTCCGCCGGCCTGCAGCGGGTGCGCAACCACATTCCCGGCAACCACAACCCGTTCTACTATTACGACAAGTCGATCATCTCCATCGACACCCTCAAGCAGGACAACGAATACAGCCGCCATCTGGAAAAAGCCTACTGGGACATCATCGTTATCGACGAAGTCCATAACGTGGCCGAGCGGGGCAGCAGCTCCCAGCGGGCGCAACTGGCGCAATTGCTCAGTGGCCGGTCAGACACCCTGATCATGCTCTCCGCCACCCCCCACGACGGCAAGGCGCGGTCTTTTGCCAGCCTGATGAACATGCTGGACCCCACCGCCATTTCCGACCCGGACGACTACGCTAAGGAAGATTTCCGCGACAAAGGCCTGGTGATCCGCCGCTTCAAAAAAGACATCCGCGACCAGGTGCAGCAGGAATTCAAAGAACGGGTAGTCAACGACATCTACCTCAACGCCAGCCCGGAAGAAGAAGCCGCCTACCAGGCACTGCTGGACGTACCCTTTACCTACCGGGGCGAGCACAGCGCCACCAGGAATGGCCAGCTGGTGCGCATCGGCCTGCAGAAAGCCATCTTCAGCTCCCCGGCCGCGGCGGAAGTGTCCGTACAGCAACGCATCAAGAAGCTGGAAAGCAAGCCGGACATCAGCGAAGACGAACAGCAGGAAATCCAGGCCCTCAACAGCCTGCTGCTGGCCCTGCGTAACATTACCCCGGCCAGCTTCCACAAATACCGCGATTTGCTGAACCTGCTCGGCAGCAAGGATTACGGCTGGAAGAAAACCGACACTGAAGACCGCCTGGTCATCTTCAGCGAACGCATCGAAACCCTCAACTGGCTGCATAGCCAGCTGCAAGGTGACCTCAAGCTCAAAGACGATGCCATCCGCATTCTGCACGGTGGTATGGGGGATATCGAGCAGCAGGAAATCGTCGAAGAGTTCGGCAAACCGGAAAGCAAGCTCCGCGTACTGCTGTGTTCCGACGTGGCCAGCGAAGGCATCAACCTGCATTACCTCTCGCACCGGCTGGTGCATTTCGATTTGCCCTGGTCGCTCATGGTGTTCCAGCAGCGCAACGGCCGGGTAGACCGCTACGGCCAGGAACAAACGCCGATCATCACCTACCTGATCAACCAGAGCGACAACCCCAAAGTGCGCGGCGACCAGCGCATACTGGAAATCCTCAAAGAGAAAGATGAGCAGGCCTACAAAAACATCGGCGACCCGGCCACCTTCATGAAAGTGCATGATGCCGAAGCCGAGGAAGCCCTCACAATGGAAGCCATGGCCGAAGGCACTGATGCCAAAGCCTTTGATGACAAATACCAGGCCGACGACAGCAACGAAGGGGACGACCTGCTGGCCCTGTTCCTGAACCCCGAGGCCGCACAACCGAAAACCGAGAAAGAAGCGGAGCAATACACCGTAGAACGCTACAGCCTGTTCCCCAGCGATTACGAATTCGCCCGCCAGGCGCTGGAAGCCATCAACCGCGAGCGCAGGCAGGTGCATTTCACGGCCAACAACGACAAACAAACCCTCACGCTCACGCCGCCGGATGACCTGGACTACCGCTTCCGCTTTCTGCCGCCGGAAATCCGCCCGGTAGACGGCAGCCTGGTACTAACTGCTGACAAGCAGCGTTTTGAAAACGAAATCCGCCGCAGCCGGCAGGATGAAAACGCCTGGCCCAAACTCCATTACCTGTGGCCCCAGCACCCGGCCATCCAGTGGCTGCAAGACAAACTGCTGGCCCAGGTGGCCCGCCACAGCGCGCCCGTGCTGGCCCTGCCGGATACCGATGCGGTAAAGCAAGCCCTGCACCCGGGCGAATCCGTATTCCTGGTCAGCGGGTTGATCCCCAACCGCAAAGCCCACCCGGTGATCTGGGAGTGGTTCGCCATCAAAACCCGCAATGGCGAAGTGACAGCCCTAGAGCCGGCAGAACACTGGCTACAAAGCCTGCAACTGGATAACAAACTGCCCAACCGCGCCCAGCCGATCAACATCAGTGAACTGGAAGCCCTGCGCCCACCGGTGATCAGCGCCGCCAAGGCAGAAATGCACCAGCGCCAGCAGGCCTACACAGAACAGAAGAACGAAGAGCTGACAGAGCAACTGAAGGCCCTGGAAGCACTCCAGCAGCGGCAGGTAAAACAGATAGAGCTCCAGCTGGAAAAATCCGCCCAGGCAGAGCACTTCAAAGCCGCCAGAAGGGAAGAGCGCATCGGGCGAATTGAACGGGTGTTCGATGAATACCAGGCCTGGGTACGGGATACCCTCACCATCGAGCCCGTGCCGTTCATCCAGATCATCGCCGTATTCACCCGTGAAGCCGGGGAGCAAGTATAACCATGGCCGTACAAGACACCGCCGCCACCTTCATCGGTTTAACCAACGACAACGAATTCTTCAGCGCCCACTACCTGGCCGAAGTGTTCCAGGGCGACTTTGCCGACACCATCAAAGACTGGGATGCCCGCGAGGAGCAGGCCAAAGAGGCCGGAGCGGAATACACCACGCCCCACCGCGCCCTGCGCAACCTCAACCAGGGCTACTTCGCCCTGCGCCACAAGCTCAAAACCGAGCGCAGCGCCGCCGAGCGAATCCGCCTGCAGCGGGAGTTCTACAAAGACCTGCTGGGCGCCCTGGGCATTCCATACCAGCCAGAAAACCGCACCATTGCCCCCAACACCGAGTTGCCCGTGCTCAGCACCCTGGGCGACCAGCTCTGGGTACTGGGCGCTCTGGATGCGAACAACGAGGGCGAAGACCCGCTCTCCCTGCAACTGCACAGCAACCAGTTCTTCGGCCCCGGCCCGCACCACGACAAACTGAAAAACACCAGCTGGTACAGCATCCTCAACGAAGCCGTGTTCCGCCAGGTGGCAGGCCATAACGACAACCCGCCGCGCTGGGTACTGCTCATCAGCGACCGCCAGGGCATCTTGATTGATCGTTACAAGTGGTCACAAAACCGCATGCTGCGCTTCGACTGGGAAGAAATCCTCGGCCGGCGGGACGACAAAACCCTAAAAGCCACCGCTGTACTCCTGCACCGGGAAAGCCTGGCACCGGAAGAGGGCCAGTGCCGCCTCGACAGCCTGGACGAGAATAGCCACAAACACGCCTTCGCCGTCTCCGACGACCTGAAATACGCCCTGCGCCAGGCCATCGAACTGCTGGGTAACGAAGCCGCCGAACAACTCATTGAACAGGCCCGGGACCGCAAAGAAGGCATCTACAGCGGCAGCAACGCCCTGGATGCCGACCAGCTCTCCAAAGAATGCCTGCGCACCATGTACCGCATTCTGTTCCTGTTCTACATCGAAGCGCGGCCAGAACTGGGCTACCTGCCGGCAGACGACGAAACCTGGCGCATGGGCTACAGCCTGGACAGCCTGCGCGATCTGGAAAGCGTACGCCTGACCACCGAAGACAGCCGCAAGGGCCACTACTTTCACCACAGCCTGCAGCGCATGTTCACGCTGATCTACCAGGGCCACCAGATAAGCCGGCAGCAAGACGACCTGCATGAAAGCACCGCCAACGCCTTCACCCTGCAAGGCCTGGACAGCCACCTGTTCGACCCGGCCAAAACCCCGCTGCTGAACCGCGTTACCTTCAGCAACGAAACCCTGCAGCAGGTCATCCAGAGCATGTCGCTCACCCGCCCGACAAAAGGCAAAAAACGCCGGGGCCGCGTGAGCTACACCCAGCTTGGTATTAACCAGCTGGGCGCCGTGTACGAAGCCCTGCTCAGCTACCGCGGCTTCTTCGCCACCGAAGACCTCTATGAAGTCGCCCCCAAAGGCCAGAACATCAACCCGGACGAACTGGACACAGGCTACTTCGTCACCCAAAGCCAGCTGGACGAGTTCGACGACAAAGAGCGCGTGTACGACAAAGTCGACGGCAAACTCAGCCTGCGCGTACACCCCAAAGGCAAGTTCATCTACCGCATGGCCGGGCGCGACCGGGAAAAATCCGCCAGTTACTACACCCCGGAAGTGCTCACCAAAAGCCTGGTGAAATACACCCTCAAAGAACGCCTGACGGAAGACGTAACGGCAGACGACATGCTCGACTTAACCGTGTGCGAACCCGCCATGGGCAGCGCGGCCTTCCTCAACGAAGCCGTCAACCAGCTTGCGGAAGCCTACTTAACCCGCAAACAGCAGGAACTGGGCGAACGCATCCCCCACGAGGACTACCAGCGGGAACTCCAGCGGGTAAAAATGCACATCGCCGACCACAACGTATACGGGGTAGACCTGAACCCCATCGCCGTGGAACTGGCAGAAGTGTCCCTGTGGCTGAACGCCCTTAGCGGCGGCCACAACGTACCCTGGTTCGGCTACCAGTTGTTCACTGGCAACAGCTTGATCGGCGCCCGCCGCGAGGTGTACTCGAAGATCGCGCTCAAGAAACAAGCCAAAGAAGGCCTCTGGTACAACAACGCCCCGCGCCGGCTAACCCCGGAAACCCTCCTGAACCCGGCAGGCGAGGGCGGCCGTGGCGAAAACGAGATTTATCACTTTTTGTTACCCGACCCCGGCATGGCCGGCTACAACGACAAAGTGGCCAAACAACTGCGCCCGAATGCCTTCAAGAAAATCAAAGACTGGAAAAAAGACTTCTGCGCCCCGCTGGACGAACAGGAAATCAAAACCCTGCAAAGCCTGAGCGATGCCGTCGACCGCCTGTGGCGCGAACACACCCAAATGCTGGCACAGCACCGCCGGCGCACCGAAGATACCTACCCCCTGTGGGGCCAGGAACAGGTGGAAGAACACCACACCACCACCCGGGAAAAAGACAACCTGCGCGCCCACGGCATATTCAACACCAATGCCCGCATTGCCTCCCCGTACCGCCGCCTGAAATTGGCCATGGACTACTGGTGCGCCCTCTGGTTCTGGCCGCTGGACAAAGTGGATGAACTGCCAGACAGGCAGAAATGGCTGTTCGACCTGAACACCATCCTCAACAGCGCCGGCACCTTTGATTTTGCCCCGGAGCAGGAAAGCCTGCTGGGCAGCACTTCAATGCACGAAAGTGCCGCCCCGGATAACGACAAGCCGGCAGAGCAGGGCGAAGACTTGTTTACCAAACCGGTAGACGACCTGTTCGCCGCCGACGAACCCCAGCAAACCCTGCGTGCGGAAACTCAGGCCGCCCGCGATGTCAGCAACCAGCGCGGCGAACTCAATCTGGAAAAACTGTTCAAAAACCCCTTCTTCAACACCCTGGCCATTGCCAATGAACTGGGTGAACACTACCGCTTCTTCCACTGGGAACTGGCTTTCGCCGACATCTTCGCCAACCGCGGCGGTTTCGACATTACTCTGGGCAACCCGCCGTGGCGCAAGGTGGAGTGGCAGGAAGGTGGCATCCTCGGCGACCACAACCCGGCCTTTGTGCTGCACAAACTCAGTGCCAAGCAACTGACCGATGAACGTGAAGCCGCATTCGAGCGCAGCCCGCAACTGGAGCAGGCCTGGTTTGACGAACTAGCGGAAGCGGAAGGCTCCCAGGCTTTTTTGAATGCGACCCAGAATTACCCGCAGCTTAAGGGCGTGCAGACCAACCTGTACAAGTGCTTCCTGCCCCGGGCCTGGGCCAATGTGAACGGGCAAGGCGTGAGCGGATTCCTGCATCCGGAGGGGATTTATGATGATCCCAAGGGTGGGGGATTCCGGCGGGAGGTGTATCGGCGGTTGCGAGCACATCACCAGTATCAAAACGAAAAAGGCTTGTTCCCAATCGGCAACCGCAACAAGTTTAGCGTAAACATATCTGGCCCTTATCGTGGTGAGGTTCGTTTCGACAATATCTCTAACTTGTTTATGCCGCAGACGGTTGATGGCTGCTATGTCGATCCGGTACAGCGACTGGTCGGGGGAATAAAGAATGAGAATGACGAGTGGAATCTTGATGGCCACTCCGATCGCATTATTGAAGTCGGCCAGCATGAACTGGCCCTGTTCGCCCAGCTCTACGACGAAGCCGGCACCGATGCTCTGGAAGCACGACTGCCGGCCCTGCACGCCCGACAGCTCACCAGCGTACTGGAAAAATTCGCTGCCCAACCCCGGCGGCTGGGGGATCTGAAAGGGCAGTACTTCTCCACGGTAATGTTCGACGAAACCTATGCCCAGCGGGACGGTACCATCAAGCGCGATACCCAGTTCCCGGAAAACCCGGAACAATGGATACTCTCCGGCCCCCATTTCTTCGTCGGCAACCCGATGTTCCAAACGCCCAAGCGTGTCTGCGAAACCCACCGGGCCTACGACAACCTCGACCTGCAAACCCTGCCGGACGACTACCTGCCGCGCACCAACTACATCCCCGCCTGCGATCCCGCCACCTACCGCGACCGCACCCCGCGCGTGCCTTGGGTGGAAGAGGGCGAGCATCGGGCGCGGTTGGTGACGGAGTATTATCGGTTGGTGTCTAGATTTATGCTCTCCCAATCCGGGGAGCGCACGCTTACATCGACGATTATGCAAAAGGGCCCCGGTCATATCATGACTTGTCTAAGTGTGGCATTTGAGAGCGACGCTGAACTGCTAGCACAAAGTGCTGCGTTTCTTAGTCTGCCATTTGACTTTTATGTTAAGTCGACAGGACGAGGTGCCATTCCCGGATTGGTTAGGCATATACCGACAATCGAGTCTTCTGAAGCTCTAGATTTGCGTGTTTTGTTGCTCTCTTGCATTACAAGCCACTACGCCGACCTCTGGCAATCCAATTGGCAAGACAACTTCCGCCAACAACACTGGGCTAAACGCGAACCCATCGCCGCGCTGCCGCAGGACTTCTTCGCTAACCTCACCCCCGAGTGGCAACGCAACAACGCCCTGCACACCGACTACGCCCGCCGCCAGGCCCTTGGACTCACGCTGGAAGAACTGCTCACCATCTACCGAGTCCAGTTCCCCGTCATGCGCCAGTACGAAGCCGAAACCTACTACGACCAAACCGGCCGCATCGTCTTCACCCCCAGCAAAGGCCTGGTAGGCGTCGGTCTGCCCAGAAAAGCCAACAAAAAGGAACTCACCGAAGGCACCTTCTACTGCATAGACACACCAGAAAGAAAAGAAGACGACATCGCCCTCGGCTGGGAAGACATTCAGTACCTGCAGGAAGGCAGCGTTTACAAAACCTATATGGACGACACGCTGCCGGGCGGGCCAATGGAGCGGACAGTGGAATACAAAGCCCCGTTCTTCCGGCCGGATCGGGAGGAGGATTATCGGGTGGCTTGGGAAATTTTTGAGGTGAAACCATGATTCTATTCGCACTGCAAGATGAAATTAAAACCCTGATTGAACGGCAACAGGGATTGATGCATAGGCTTAGGAATGAGGAGGCTATTTGGCAGCAGCAGGAAACCACTGCAATGCTGTCACCCGCTGAACTTGATCGGCAATTGGCAGCCCTGAGCAGCGACACTGTAAAGGTTCAGGCACTTGAGTCGACCATTGCGGTGATAGGCACCATGAAGGCGGGCAAATCAACCACAATCAATGCGCTAGTTGGCACTGAAGTATTGCCGCATCGTTTGACTGCCATGACCACCCTGCCGACCCTTATCCGCCATAAACCCGGTCAAAGAGAGCCTCTGCTGAGGCTGCCAAAGGTTGAGGTATTCAAGGCATTACTCAATGAAGTGATAGCGAAACTGCCAGCAGTGGATGATCACGTCAGCGACTTGTCAAAGATAGCTGACGCACTGAAAACCGTAAAAGCTGGGGCTGACGATATTCGTCAGGAATATGCCGGCAAGGACGCTATCCATCAGGCACTGTTTCTGATCAACGATACCTTCCGCCTGGCTGGCCACGACAGTTTCGGGGTTAACCTTGACAATTACCTGCAGCATTTTACCGATATCAGCAGTTTACCAACGGTAGAGGTCGAGTTCCGGTGTCTGGCTGGTAAACCGGAATCTGTGCATAGCGGTTCATTGGCGTTGCTGGATACCCCCGGTCCGAATGAGGCCGGTCAGAGTAAAGTACTCAAGCGTATTCTGGCGGAGCAGATTGAGAAAAATGCTTCGATGGTGCTGCTGGTGATGAATTACACCCAGCTGGATACTGAGCAGGATGCGGAAATCAGACAACACATCAAGGGTATTAAGGAAGTTTTCAGAGAACGCTCCTTCGTGGTTGTGAATCGGTTTGATGAGAAAAAGCATAATGATCTCGACGCAGATCAAACCAAAAAGAAGGCCAGCGATTTGCTGAATGAAAGTGTTGATGATGAGTTTATAACCCCCAGCGAGGTTTTTCCGGTCTCGTCACACTATGCCTTCATTGTGGAAAGGGTTAGGCAGCAAATTGAACAAGGTGTGGCAATTTCAGACTTTATAAAAAGCGAGCTAAACAAAGACTTTATCAAGGCTGCGTTTGGGGAGTTGGATGAGGACGAAGTTGAGGAGCTGACTTACAAACAGATCAACAGCAAAAGTGACCGTTTGCTCAAACGCTCAGGGTACGAGGCCTTTACCAAAAACATGCTGGAAAAAGCCTATACCAAAGCCGGCGAGAGCAGCTTGCAAGCTGCGTTGGCACGGCTGAAGGATAATGCAGGCAAGATTGACCGTTTCTCGGCTGCGGTACGAGGTGGTCTGGCGCAAGAAATGGATGAATTGTCGGGTAGCATCGACAGAACCAAAGACCTGGTTGAGAGTATTCAGTCGGTCTACGAGAAACTGGATGAGGTCAAGAGTGTTGGTATTTCTGAGTACCGCGCCAACGCCAGCAGCGCGCTTCAAGAGCACGTGGGGACTGTGAAGGAGAAAATAGGTAAAGAGTTCAGTGCAGAAAGGGCCAAGCAGCTCGAAAAACTGCAGAATGCACTGGAACACAAATCCAGTGAGAAAAAGGGGCAACGCGAGCGTGACTGGCTTGGAAGAGAAAATAAAGACTTCCAGCTAATTGAAAATGAACTGAAAAACCTCCGCGCAGAAATTACAAAGCACTCGCAGGCTGGTGACGGCGTGCTTGATTTTGGTGAGAACCGACAAGACGCATTGAATTTCAGCAGTAATGCGAGTGCAGTTGTCAATTCGCTGTTGTCGTCAATGGTCGATTCATTACAGCAACAGTTGAATGACCTTGAAGATAGAACCCAGCAAAAGATTCAGGTTGAGTTGTTTGGGCAGCTAGAAAGGTTATGCAGTGACTATGAGAGAGAGATGAAAACTAAAGGCTTCGAGTTCAACGTCAGCCTAGCGGAAAGCTTTTGCCTGGATGTACTGGCGGACTCATCCTTCGATCTAGATCCGTCTAGTGCAATAGAGGGATATAGCGAAACTGTTTTCGAAACAAAGAGAAAAAGGGTTTTGCGCGATGGCTGGGTTCACAAAACATTAAAAGTGCTGAGCTTCGGATTCCGAGATGACTACGAAGATAAAGTCGTTGCCAAAACGAAAGAGGTAAAAAAATATAGGGTTGTTCTGGATGACTATGTGAGGGAGGCAGAGCAGCTTGCAGATGCATTCTATAAAGATATTGAAGGCAAGCTTTCAAAGCAGTTTGAGGACAAGCTTGTTCCTGCGGTTGACGATGTATTTTCCGATGTCATGTTAGATGTAATGGGCATTGAGGAGGCGCTGAATAATTCAAAAAAGTTGAAGGCTGAAAGTGTATCCATCATCGCTAGCATCAAAGAAATGATGGAACAGGTGAAAAGCGATAACCTGACCCACTTGAAGCGAATTGGCGTTGCATCACGAGGCATTGAATCGCTGGCCCGGTGAAGGTAGGAGTTATAATGGAAAACAATATTGATTTCTCTGGCCTCGACTGCCTGTTGGAGAATTACCCTCATCTAGAAGAAAAAGCCATTGTTGATTTCATCAATGGCCTGAGTGTGATGTCTGACCATCTTGAGCAGAAAGCCAAGGTATCGGCCAAGGGGTTTTCAGGCCGTTTTTTTCAAAGAATCACTGGGCATACCAGAAAACGCCAAGAATTGATCGATGGCAGTTTCGAAAACAGCTTTGCCTTTATAAAAGATTATATTGTGAGCAATGAACAGCGTCTGGCAAAAAATGAGCATTTTCTGCATCAGGTGATGGATGGCGTAAGCCTTATATCTGCCAGACTTCAGGATGTGGTTGGTGAGACTCAAGTGCTGCGTGAGGATCTTGTGGAATTGTCTCAAAAGGTTTCTGACATGGAGCATTCCATATCACGGAAAATGAACTATTTTGAGCTGCAGAACAGTGCCATGGCTGAAAAGGAGCTGGCATTAAGCGTGTTTGCATCAAAAGATGCCCTGTTTACCCCGGAGCAGAGCCTCTGGATGCTGTTGACGCGACTCAGGTACGGTGACTTTGGTGCCTGGTTGGCGTCCACAGAGGGTGGTGAAAAACACCCGCAGACAGTACAGAAAGTCATGAAGTCGTTACGTCTTGATTGCATCAGAATTCTTTCAGAGCACACTGGTAGGTCGCCCCATGCCCTGATTGATCGAAACACTCTGTTTGCCAACCTGTGTTCAGCAGACGAGGTGTTGAGTGAGGCCTTGTGTCTGGTTAGTGACAGCGAATCTAGCGAAATAGAATCTGTCATCCTGATGGTGAACAATGCTCAAACGCCTGCGCCGGGTGAAGAAATGCCTTTCGTCTTTTCCAATACCAGCATTTATGAAGAAATGTCGAATGTAATTATTGAGGGAGAAGGGCATGCTGCAATCCACTAAGTTGGGTCTGGTCCTTTCCGGTGGCGGGGCCAAGGGCGCTTATCAGGCGGGGGTTCTGCGCTATCTCGCTGAGCAGGACATCCAGCCCGATGCCGTGTCCGGCGCGAGCATTGGTTCTTTGAATGGTTCCGTCGTGGCCGGTTCTCGGAATGTGCATGAGGCAGCCGAGACCCTTGAAAAGGTATGGCACGAGGTGGCTGAAAGCTCTCCATTAAAGATGGATGCTTTAGCTGTACTGGCTTTTATGGTGAGAATTGCTGCTGCCGTTTTTGGAGGCCCTGCCGGTCGGCGAGCTGCAGCGTCAACACAGATTTTCGAAGGCATTCTACCCGAAAAGTATCACAAGTATATTGGTACCCCAGCCTTTTTCGATAACTCACCAAGTATCGATATACTTCGCCGCTATGCAAGTCTGGACTCGAAAGATATGGCGCTGCCTTTCTGGGCTTCCGTCTATGAAAGTGATGGTGTTGTAACTGATATTTGGAAATTTATTTCTACGAGCCTGGATGTGTACAAAGAGTCAAAGGCCTCCAGTTTTATTCATATAAACACCCTCTTACCAGGCGAGAAGTTGAAAGCTTTGCTGGCTTCTTCGGCTATTCCACTGGCCTATGAAGCGCAGAGAATTGATGGCAAGAAGTTCTACGACGGTGGTTTGGGTGGTGGTAGCAATTTTCAGGGCAACACCCCCATAACGCCGCTTATAGAGCATGAAAAATGCAGCCACATTATTGTCACCCATCTTATGGATGGAACATTCTGGGATCGCAATAGTTTCCCGGACGTCAGTATTCTGGAAATACGCCCTCGGGGAATATCCAAAGGCAGGCTGGATATGCTGAATTTTGAGCGCGGTGCCATTCTTGAATGGATGGAGCAGGGCTATGAGGACGCCAAGGCCAGTATAGAACCGGTCGCAGAAGGGCTGGCGGCTTTTAGGCGTAGCCGAGAAACCCAAAAACGACTGAATAAATCCGCTTCAAAAATGACTGATGGGCTTCAATGGCTCAAGGAATGATTGCCTAGGCTCATATTAACCGGGGCGTAGCATATTTCACGGTGGTTAATAAGTGCCATGTGTCGCGCGCGAATCAAGGAGGCAAATAATCTTGAGCAAGTTAGTCGGAAGCTGCGGGATATTTATGAATAATTGAGGTCTTGTCTGTAAGTTTATTTTTTCCTGATATGTATTGCAGACCAGAGCTGTAATTTTGCCGTGCAACGTTGGTTACTACCGGGTTTCAGTGAGAGGGAGTTGGATGTCTTTAGAACAAAAATTAGAACTGGCCAGGCTGGAACTACTCGATATGGGCCTTAGGGGAAATCCGCTCCTCAGTATCCCTAAGACCATGAAGTTTCTTGAAGTGGTCGAGGAGCGATCCGAAAACGTGTTCGGCATTCTTGTCGAGGACCGGAAGGCCATGAGCTTTCTTCCGCTACCTGAACTCTATGAGAGTGACGCGGGGGGAGAGGGCGAAGATGCACTTCCGTCTCTTCGCGAGTACCTCGAAGACACTTCTGGCGAGTCTCGATTTGGTGATCGCTTTCTTCAGACCGATCAGCCAGCGGAAAAGCTGGACACCCGGTTGCTGAAGATAGAAAGCGAGGCCCACACACTTTTGCAGGAGCAGGGTATCGATGTGCTCCACTTGGCGATGGGGATTCTGGAGTGGTACGAGGATCCGAATGCCAGAACTCCGCGCTATGCACCTCTGTTGTTGATCCCGGTTGAAATGAACCGGGAGTCTGCACGAGTGGGTTTTACGATCTCCTACACTGATATTGAGCTTTCTCCGAACCTCACACTTGCAGCCAAACTCAGGGGCGAATTTCGGGTTCAGTTACCAGACTACCCTGATGAATTTACTCCCTCCGACTATTTCGATGCGGTTGATAGGGTGATTGCGGGGCAGTCGAACTGGAAACTGCACAGGGACAAGATGTATCTCGGGCTATTTTCTTCCGGCAAGTTCCAGATGTATATCGATCTGGACCCGGCTAGCTGGCCCAGTGATGCACCGCTCACTAAAAATCCCCTACTGGAAAAAGTGCTTGAAGCCGGGTTTCGCAGAGATGGTGAGTTGCTGGGGCAGATAGCCGGGCACCAGCACATATCTGAGCCTGAAAAATTGCACCTGGTCAAGGACGCTGACACATCGCAAATGGAAGCCCTGATTGCGGCAGTGGAGGGTGCCAACCTGGTTGTCCAGGGGCCGCCGGGAACCGGGAAGTCGCAAACCATTACCAACCTGATTGCTGAAGCGGTGGCGCGCGGCAAAAAGGTTTTGTTTGTTGCCCAGAAAATGGCGGCTCTCGAGGTGGTTAAATCACGGTTGGACGAGACCCATCTTGGGGATTCTGTGCTTGAGCTGCATAGCCATAAGAGCAGCAAGAAAAGTGTTCTGGATTCGCTTAAATCCTCGTTTGCCCAGGGGGCACCTTCCGTGCCGGATCGCGGTTACGAGTACCGACGTTTGGCCGAATTGCGACAACACCTGGACACCTATGCCGCTGAAATCAGCCGTCCGGTCCTGAACTCTGGCATGAACTTCCTTCAGGCTCTGGGCGAGATGCTTCGGTTACAGAAGAGAGAATCCCTGGCATCTGTGAACCGAATCCGGTTTGACCTCCTGAAACGGTGGTCGAGCGAAGACCTGGATCGGGCTACCCGAACGCTGCAAACCATAGAAGCCTATTTGCGTGAGTTTGGGCGGCCGGAAGCCAATGTGTTTTCAAAGTCTGCTCTTAGCCGGCTCTCCCCCTCAGGCGAGCAGGATATTCGCCAGCTAATAGATGAGGCTTACCAGAAACTGGGTGCGCTGAAAGCGGATTGTAAGTCGCTCACGCAACTTATGCGCCTGCCTGAAACAGAGACTTTCAGTGATATCGATCTCGTCTATCAGGCTGGCCAGCGTGCTTTGAGCGCTCCTCATCTGCAGGGGGTCAAAGTCAGCACACAGGACTGGCAACTCCGCCGGGATGATATTCGGGAGCTTGTTGTTCTGGGTCGCGAGCTGAATCGAAAGCGTGAGAGCCTGGATGGTGTATTTATAGAGTCGGCTTTGTCAGCGGATCTGCTGCCTGTTCGTATGGGGCTGGCAGGCCGCGCCGACAAGTGGTGGCGTATCTTTTCCGGGGAGTATCGCAGAGCTAAGGCGATGCTTCGCGGGTATGTAAAAGAAGGTCTTGCGGGCAAACCGTCAGACTGGTTGGCCAACGTAGATCTCGCCCTGGAGTATCAATCCGAAGTAAAGCGGTTCAGTGAGATAGAAGGTATTGGTCAGTTGCTGTTTGGTGCTCAGTGGCAGGGTAGAAAGTCTGACTGGGATGTACTATCTCGGATCGCCGAATGGATATTTGCGCTTTATGACGAGATCGGAAATGGGGAGCTTCCGGAGGGGCTGACGGACTTCCTTGAAGCCAACCCTGATGTGCGGGAGCGATCCGGCGACATTGAGGCGCTCGCTGACCGGTCGAGAGAAGTCGTTGGGCACCTGGAGGGTTTGGTTGAGCGACTTGAATGGAGTGAGGCTTTCAGCAAAGCCGACCCGATCGTTTTATGGTCCCGGAATCTTGAATCCTGGCGGGAGCGTCCGGAGCAGCTTTACGCAATAGTGCGCTTTAACCAGCTGGAGTCGGATATCCGGTCTGTGGGATTGGAGGTCATCCTTCCGGAATTGAGCGGGTGGCGACACTCGCCGGACATCCTTGTGGACTGGCTCAAACTGAGCTTTTTTTCCGGGCTGGTTGATACCGTTTACTCTGAGTCAGACCGGATCGGTCGTTTTGACCGGGTCTCCCATGAGCGAATGATTCACGAGTTCCGGGAGCTGGACACGGCTTGTCTCAATTTCGCGCAAGAAGAGCTGGTGCGCAAGCTGCACGAGTCTTTGCCCAGCTTCAACGCTCCGGGAGAAATGGAACTTGTCCGGCGAGAAATTGGCAAAAAGCGGCGGCACATTCCGATCCGCAGATTGATTTCAGAAGCAGGAAATGTAATCCAGCAGGCCAAGCCGGTGTTTATGATGAGCCCAATGTCGGTGGCCACCTATTTGCCACAGGGGAAGATTTCGTTTGACCTTGTGATTTTCGATGAAGCGAGTCAGATCCCGGCCCCGGAAGCTCTTGGCGCAATGTGCCGTGCAGAACAGGCCGTTGTTGTTGGTGACAGCAAACAGATGCCGCCTACTAATTTCTTCAGTAAGGCGGTAGAGATCAGCGATGAAGAAGCCGATCAGAGCGTTACCGCCGATGTAGAAAGTATTCTGACGATGATGCAGGCGAGGGGGGCCCCAGAGCGGATGCTGAGCTGGCATTACCGTAGCCGGCATGAGTCGCTGATCGCTGTGTCTAATGATCAGTTTTATGACAACCGGCTGGTATTTTTCCCCAGCTCAGGAGCGAACCCTGATGCACGGGGGTTGAGCTTCAATTATCTGCCCGATGCTTTGTATGACAGGGGGAAAACCAGGGCAAATATCGGCGAAGCTAAGGCTGTTGCACAAGCTGTGCTCGAACACAGTGTGAAGTGCCCGCACTTGTCGCTCGGTGTGGTTGCGTTCAGCACTGCCCAGCGCGAGGTGATTTTGCTGGAGGTAGAGCGGCTTCGCCGACAACATCCGGAGACGGAGGAGTTTTTCCAGCACCATGCCAGTGGGGATGAATTCTTCATTAAGAACCTTGAAAACGTTCAGGGTGATGAGCGGGATGTCATTTTCATCAGCGTTGGCTATGGCAGAACCGCTACCGGCAATGTCAGTCAGAACTTTGGTCCCTTGAATGGGAAAGGTGGCGAACGTCGTCTTAACGTGCTCATTTCTCGAGCAAAGCTCGCCATGCAGGTTTTTGCGAACTTTCGGGGCGATGAGTTGCGTACAGACGCAAGCTCACCGTTTGGTGTGCGCGCCCTGAAAGTCTTTCTCGACTACGCCGAAAAGGGCCAGCTCCCGGCAGTATCCGAAACCGGCAAAGAGCCGGATTCTCCATTCGAAATTGAAGTGATGAATGCGATTAAATCCCTGGGCTTTGATGTAGAGCCGCAAGTGGGCTGTTTGGGCTATTCAATCGATTTGGCCATTGTGGATCCCGGTAATCCAGGCAGGTATCTCCTTGCAGTTGAATGCGATGGTGCCAGTTATCACAGCTCCGCATCTGCTCGTGAGCGTGACCGCTTGCGGCAGGGTGTGCTTGAGGGGCTGGGCTGGCGGTTTCACCGTATCTGGAGCACAGAATGGTTCCGTAATCCCTCCCAGGAAATTACCCGGATGCAGCAGGCCATTGAACGGGCAATAGAAGAGCAGGCCCGTATTGATGAACGTGGTGCTGTTGAGGCTGCGCTGTCCCAGCCTCAACAAAAAAACCACGAACCGACTATTGAGCGAGCCGAGTTCTCAGAGGAAGAGTCCAGCCGGGCTGTTCCTCTTTACGAGCCAGTCGATGCTGACGCTTTGGGACTTCCACATTATGTGGATGATTTCCTGGAGATTCCGTCTGACAAGTTGAAAAACGCGATCCTTGTCGTTTCCGAGTACGAAGGTCCAGTTCATGTTTCGATTCTTACAGCCAGGCTGATTAGCTCGGTCGGGCTAAGCCGAGCAGGCCAGAGGATACAAGCCCGAGTGCTGGAATGCATAAACGATTTGGAGCATGAGGGCGCGATCGACTTTGATGGCTCGTTCGTCAGGCTTGCGGATATGAAGTCTGTAAATCTGCGGGACTGGAGTGAGCTGCCGGCTAATCATAGGAAGTTCGAATTCGTATCGCCCGCTGAGCTATCCGAAGCCTTGTTTGTGATTGTTCAGGATGCGCATTCGGTGGATCGTGAAGGCTGCATGAGCGCAGCCCTGAACCTGATTGGGTTCAAGCGTTTGACCGGAAGTATCCAGGCCCGCCTCGATGAAGTGATTGATGACCTTATCGCAGAGGGCCGTTTGCTTGAACGGTCTGGGCGGCTGCAGGTGTGTGTATGAGCTTGGGTGTGGGTGAGGTCAGGTCAACGGCGCTTTATTCCGAGACTAGAGCTGCGTTGCATAGTCGCGCACTTGCAGTAGCCGGTTTTACCACCCACAAACTGGAGGACACCCTGCCCGGCGGGCCGGCTGAGCGGACAGTGGAATACAAAGCGCCGTTCTTCCTGCCGGATCGGGAGGAGGATTATAGGGTGGCTTGGGAGGTATTCGCCAATGAGTGACAGCATGATTCGCAACTGCCCATGGGGTTATTCCTGCACCAAAGAATGGGCAGATCTCATTGACACTCGGGATGAGGATATTCGCTTCTGTACCGATTGCCAAAAGGAAGTTCATTGGGTCGACAGCAGGGAGGAGTTGGCTGAGAGCGTCCTTTTAAATCGCTGCGTCAGCTTTAGGGCTTTGTTGATTGATTCAACGCTGGTCGGTGAGGAAATAAGTGGAGAGGGCGACGGTTCGGTAACACTTACCGGTTTGGCGACCCCGGACATTCTTGATTATGAACCGACACAGGGTACAAAGAAGGATTACGACCCATTAAACGACTTTGACGATGACGATATTCCGTTCTAAAAGTCGCATAAGACGTAAAGGCAGACCATGGATTCGAAGAACTTTTATCTCTTGGCCGAGCAGTGGCCTGAACTATACAAACATGCGGCTTTGGCAGAGAAATATGTGCAGGACGATCCTGCGACAGCCACTGTCAAGCTACGTTGTTTCGCTGAATCATTAGTCGGATATTTGTACCGAAATCTAGGTCTGAGCTCGAACCCTGATGACGGGCTATTTGAGAAACTGACATCTGAGCAATTCGAAGCGGTAGTTGAGGATGCTATTCGCCAGAAGCTTCACGCGATCCGTATCTTGGGCAATAGGGCCGCACATGGCAAAGAAGTGGTCCAGGATAAGGCGCTGCAGATTCTGAAGGATGCTTACTTACTGGGGCACTGGCTTTACTCGACGTTTCGCTCAGGTCCTGCGCATCCAGAATACCCGGATTTTGAAGAGCCGACTTCCCCGGAGCAACTGAACTCAAACTTAAAAGCTACGAATGAAGAACTGCGTATCCAGCTTGAAAATGCAAAAGAGGAGTTGCAGAAGCTTCAGGCAGCTGAGCGCAAAGCGCAGGAGCAGATTGCCCAGCTTGACAGGTCGCTTGACGAGGAGAAGTTGTCGAGATTCCACCAAGCATCCACTAAGGCTGCTAGTCGAATTGACCTGGGAGAGGAGGCTACAAGACGTTTATTGAGCCTTGAGGATAGCTTTTCGGAATATACGCTTACAAATGGCCAGGCTGAGCTCGTTAAACAGCTTGGGGAATTCCTGTCTTCCCGAAATGAGAGTGCTTTTATACTAAGGGGTTACGCAGGCACAGGTAAAACATTTATAACAAAAGGGCTGACAGAGCACTTTCGCGCAATTGGACGAAACTATGTCCTGGCAGCACCTACAGGTAAGGCAGCGAAGGTCATTGCAAGTAAGACAAAATCTCCTGCTTATACGTTGCATCGAACCATATATTCGTTCAAGGATATTCGGGAATATAAAGACGCTGATGTTGATGGCACTGAAACCTACAAGTTCTACGCCGAGCTTTCGGTAAATGAACTTCCGGCGGATACTGTATTCATTGTTGATGAAGCATCCATGGTTTCAGATGCATACAGTGAGGCGGAGTTCTTTCGCTTTGGTTCGGGGTACATACTCAGGGATTTTCTGAAGTATGTGAATCTTGATCATAACGATCACCGAAAAAAGGTCATCTTCATCGGCGATGATGCCCAGCTGCCGCCTGTTGGCATGTCATTCTCTCCGGCATTGGACGAGAAATATTTGCTTCGGGAGCACAGTGTGCGCTCCACCAGCTATGAGCTCACCGAAGTTGTGCGCCAAAAGGCAGATAGCGGTGTTATGGGTAATTCCATTGCTTTGCGCAATTCCTTGAAAAAACGTGTTTTCAATCAGCTTTCCGTAGATTTCAGTACGCCGGATGTCCAGCCTGTCAGTCATGGCGATCTGATGGACCGGTACCTTGAGTCCTGTGGTGGCATGATTAACGGTGAGTCCATTGTAATCGCCTACTCAAACGCTGATGTTGCGGCCTATAACCGCCGAATTAGAGAGCATTTTTTCCCGGGATATGAGTACGTTCAAGCCGGCGACAAAGTGATGGCCGTAAGTAACAGCAATGCTTACGGGTTTTTTATCTCTAATGGTGATTTCGGGATTGTCAGAGAAGTGCTCGGAACCACTGAACGCCGTCCAGTCACCATAAAAAGGCGAAATGAAGAAACAGGACAGGTCGAAAGTGTCAGCATATCTCTTGAATTCAAGGACGTTGTTGTAGGATTCAGAGACCTCGACGGAAATGCGAAATTTTTCGAGGCTAAGATAATTGAAAGCTTACTCTACAGCGATCTGCCGTCGTTAAGTTCCGACGAGAGCAAGGCCTTGTACGTTGATTTCTGTATGCGCAACAGGGGGCTCAAAAAGGGGAGCCTGGAATTCAAGAATACATTGATGTCTGACCCTTACTTTAACGCACTGCGGTTGAAGTTTGGCTATGCCATTACCTGCCACAAGGCGCAAGGTAGCGAATGGAATAATGTATTTGTCAAGTGTAAAACCAATCAAAACCAGCTGACTGAAGGCTATTTTCGTTGGTTTTATACAGCGATTACACGGACTGCAGATCGCCTGTGGTTGCTTGACTCGCCGAACATCAAGATCGGGAGTGGGTTGAAATCTGTTCGCCGGCCCGGTGTTGTTATGCCGACCCCGACACCAAACCCGGACAATACGCCCGCTGATTTTGATTCTCCGGTAAACCAAAGTCCCGAGCCGAACAGACCTTTGAAAGATGCGCGGGCGGTGACGGCACCTTCGTCTACCGCAGTGCACAGGCCAGACAGTATTGATGAAACATACGGAATCCCGGAAGGAGCCCAATTCCTGCTTGGAGTTCTCAGCAGGGTTAGGGAACTGATAGCTGATCACGGTATTTCGATTGACTCTATCGCCCACCAGCAATACCAGGAAGCTTATACCTTCTGCCGAGGTAACGAATTCGCCCGGGTGGACATTGGTTACGACAGCAAGGAGAAAGTTAAGCGTGTAACGGCACCCATCCCGTCATCTCTCTCAGCCGATGTGCAAAATTTATTGGCTCCTCTTGTAGGGCAGCCAATCGCTGGTGGACCTGTAATACCCGCTGACCAGATTCACTTTGAAGATGATTTCATCAATGACTTTCATCGGCGTTTGCTTCCGCTGGCATCTGAGCGTCAGATCAGTATACAGAATGCCGAGAAGTATCAATGGCATGTTCGCTATAGCTTTGCTCGGGGCAACGATGTGGCTGTATGCGATATTTTCTTTGACGGCAAAAAACGGTTCACCAAATATCAGCCATTGATTACTGCCTGTAGTCCGGGGTCGCTATTGCCAGACGTTGAGGTAATGCTGACAGAAGGATTGAGTGCATGACTACCAGTAAAGACGTGTTTGCAAAGCGAAAAGCCGGTGAGATTGAAGAAGCCTATCAGATGGCGTTACAAAGAATGGGCGCCCCCGATAAAGATGAGTGGGACGATCGGGCCTTCGGCTGGTGCTTGATTGACCTGATCAAGCGGGATGCCAAAGCAGGTCAGCAGGCTAATCTTGGTCATTACCGCCAACAGCTTGAGGCAATCACAGTGCCCGAGAGTGATGACGTGCTGACGAAACAACGGCAGTTTGCCATCTCGCTCTGCAATCCGCAGGGCCAGCGGGGCAACGAAGCCAAACAGCTGAGTAAGGCTGGACAGCATGATAGAGCGGCGGCTATCTATCGGGAGCTACTTCAGGACACACCGGGCGATCGTGATCTATCCGTCTCACTCGGCTGGGAGCTGTATCGTCTCGTGAAGAAGCTGCTGGATCAGAGTGACGCTAATTTGCAGCCCATCAAGCAAAACCTCAATGAGTATCTGCGGCTTAACGTTGAGAAGCCGTCGCTTCTCCACTCCGTTATATTGCAGGTGGCCGCGAAGTTCGCCGGCGCGGATCGTTTCAACATGGTCGCATTCTGCCGATTGTGGAATCTGGAGTTTTTGCGTCCAGAGGATTGGGAGCGATTCCGCACGGATGATGGCAAAGAGCTTCCGGCCCTCGCCGAGCGAGTAATACAGCAGGCGAGCAAGGAGGCTGGAAGAACTCAAGACCCCGGGCTCGCATCGTATATTCTTCCTTACCTTGATCGAGCCTTGGGTGAGTATTCTGACAATATCTGGTTGTTTTTGAACAAGGCGAAAGTGCTTCTCACACTTCAAAGAAATGAAGATGCCTTTAAATTTGCCCTCGATGTGGCTCGCGCAAAATCCAACGACTATTGGGTTTGGGAGCTTTTAGGCGATATCTGTGCCAATGATGACCCGGACCTATCACTGAGCTGTTACTGCAAGGCACTGCTTTGTTCCTCTGATGACCGTTTTTCGGTGAAAGTTCGCGGGAAGCTTGCATCGTTGCTGGTTGAACGGAGTAAGTTCCCCGAAGCGAAGTTCGAAATCAATCGTTTTCTGGAAATTAAGCGGAGGGAGGGCAACAAAGTTCCACCTGAAATTGAACGGTTTGAAAATCAGGATTGGTATTCCACCACCCCCAGGTCTGGCTCGAATGATGAGTTTTATAAAGGTAACTCGGGCGCTGCGGAAAGCGCATTGTTCAGTCAGCTGCCATGGATTTCTGCAAACGTTGGTGATGTCTTTACAATTCCCGGTAAAGAAGATAAGCCAAAAAGACGGATTTATTTAAAGGGGGCTTCAGAGCCAGTAGAGGTTGTGATACCCGATAAGAAGTTTGACCTGTCACGTAGTGTGCTTGGTGATCCGATAAAAGTTAAAGGCGAATGGGATAATCAAAAAAGATTCCAGATGTTTTCTGTTGATAAGCGTGAGCCCGGTGAGGCTTGGGATGTTTTTAAAGATCAACTTGCCGTTGTTGATAATGTCAACAGGGATAAAAAGCTGATTCACTTTTTAGTCAGTAAAGTTATAGATGGCGTTGTCCCGTTCTCAGAGCTCGATGGTGACTATTCTGAAGGTGATGTGATCAGAGTTCGTTTGAGTAGATATTCTACAGCCCATGGTGAGAGATTTCGCGTCCTTTCTGCCAGCAAAACCCAAGACCCGGCACCTATTGGTTTGAAGAAGGAGTTTCGGGAGAGTGTTAGTGTGCATGAATTGGGTTTTGCATTCACAAGCTCGGATATTTTTATACCGGCCAGCTTAGTAAATGGGAGTAATATTTTGGACGGTGATGTCGTTAATGGTCAGGCGTTGCTTTCCTACAATAAAAAGCGATCAGAATGGGGTTGGAAGGCTATTAAAGTGTCCAAAATATAAATATATTTTTAGTGCATGATTACAAGGGCCGTGAACCTCAGGCATTTCGATGAACAGGCTGTCCGGTAATTTGTCGAACAAAACAATCTGAAGTAAGGAACTTTATGAAAATCTCCACCCTCCTGGACCAAATCGAAATCGGCCAGATCGCCCTGCCGGAGTTTCAGCGCGGTTATGTCTGGAACCGGGATCAGGTTCGTGGCCTGGTGCGGTCTTTGTACAAGCGCTATCCGGTGGGTAGTTTGCTGGCCTGGATCACCGATTCTTCCGAGGCGCAGGGCAGGGGGACCAGTGCGCTGGCGTCGGGCCAACAGGTGAAGATGTTGCTGGATGGCCAGCAGCGAATGACCTCGTTGTACGGCATTATCAAGGGTGAGCCGCCCGCCTTTTTCGATGGTGATGCCAATGCGTTCAGGGGGCTGTATTTCCATGCGGAGACGGAAGAGTTTTCGTTCTACATGGCTTCGAAGATGCAGGGAAATCCGCTGTGGGTGGATGTGACGCGTCTGATGAAAGAGGGCGTGGATACCATTCTTGAGGAGATTCTGGAGTCCACCCAGGATTTCAAGCGCACCACCCACTGTGGCAATCGCCTGAACCGGCTGAGGGATATCCGTGAGATTGACGTTCACATCGAGGATGTCTCCGGCCCGGAAATGACGCTGGATGTGGTGGTGGATATCTTCAACCGGGTAAACAGTGGCGGTCGCAAGCTGTCCAAGGGTGATCTCGCCCTGGCCCGGATCTGCTCGGTAGAGCCGGATGCCCGTTCCCGTATGCGCAAGGCCCTGGATGACTGGAACGAGGCAGGGTTTGCTTTCACGCTGGACTGGCTGCTGCGCAGTGTGACCACGATTGCCACGGGCGATGCGCGTTTCGTGGCGCTTCACGACCTGGATGCCGCGACTTTTAACACCGCCTTGCAGCGCGCTGTTAACCATATCAACACCATTCTTGATCTGATCGGTGCCCGCCTGGGACTGGATCATCAGCAGGTGCTGACCGGCCACTTCGCCTTTCCGATTCTGGCTCGGTTCCTGGATGATGCCGGCACCGCCGCGCAGGGTCATGAAACCCAGAACAAGATCCTGTTCTGGTATGTGCAAACTGCCATCTGGGGTCGTTATTCCGGTTCCACTGAGAGTGTGCTCTCCCGAGATCTGAATATCCTGCTGGACGCCGGGCCGGAGGAAGGGCTGGACGCGCTCATCCGGGAGTTGCAGCTGTGGCGAGGCAACCTGCGTATTCGACCTGAGCACTTCACGGGCTGGAGCCGTGGTAACCGGTTCTATTCCATCCTTTACATGCTGACCCGGGTTGGCGAAGCACAGGACTGGGGTTCGGGCCTGCCGCTGAAAAAGGGATTGCTGGGTAAGAACACGTCCCTGGAAGTGCACCATATCTTCCCGCGGGATTTCCTCAAGAAAAACGGCCACGACGACAAGAAGGCGGTCAACGCCCTGGGCAACTTCTGCTTTCTTACCAAGAACAGCAACCTGAAGATCAGTAACCGGCCACCACGGGAGTATTTCCCCGAAGTGGAGGGCCAGCACCCGGGTGCCCTCGCCAGTCAGTGGATTCCCCAAGATCCGGAGCTGTGTAAGCCGGAGAACTATATGGAGTTCCTGCGCCAGCGTCAGGCGCTGCTGGCTGAAGCGTCGAATCGTTTTCTGGATACTTTGTATGACCTGCCATCGGACGAAGAAGCGCCTGAATATCAGGCTGTAGAGCAGGGCGAGTCTGCTCCGGGTGGAATTGCGGATGAGCAGGAAGAAAAGCTTCTGGATGAGGTGAATGCCTGGATTACAGAGCGTGGCCTGCCGGCGGGCGACAAGGAATTCGAGCTGAGAGACCCGGATACGGGTGAACTGAAGGCATTTCTGGATCTTGCCTGGCCGGAAGGGCTGCAGGAGGGTTTGTCGGACCCGGTAGCATTGATTCTCAATGAGGAGATGGATGTCTTTAAACTGGCGACCAATGCGGGATTTCAGGTGTTCGATGATGCCGAGAGCTTCCAGGTTCATACCGCCCGAAAGGTACTTGGTGACCTGCATTATGGTCTACCTGATTGGGCGCAGCAGGTGGAAGAGGCTGCCATTCCGGTAGTGAATCATATCCTCAAGAGTGAGCTGCCCGAGCCTGAGTGCGGTGCTGAGATCCAGATGGATACTGGCGAGGTAGCCGGGGAGTTCGAATTTGTGTGGGATGAGCAGCGGGTTGCTGTGTGGGTGTCGGCAGAAAGGGCACCCCAGCGGGCAATGCTGGCAGCTCAGGGTTGGCGGTTGTTCTCACTTGAGGAGGTGGTGGAGTTGCCTAAGTTGTTGGAGGTGGCTTTGGAGAGGTCTTAGTTGAGGTAGTAATCACACCTGGGAAGGTTTACGATTAGTGAAGTTAACTCAGTTTTGTAAACCGGTGATTCTATGATTGGCGACCGCTTAAAACGCGCCCGGGCTGCTGCTGGCCTTTCAATGAAGGCTCTGGGGGAGCAGGTTGGGGTAAGTGCGAACATGATCAAGAAGTACGAGC
>Ga0114906_1000321_pt1 | contig 27835 bp, 26 predicted proteins | sample MalvirDeepMed_M9_FD_89687 | JGI IMG/M metagenome (GOLD analysis project Ga0114906, IMG submission 89687) | Marine viral communities from the Global Malaspina Expedition - Malaspina viral metaG DeepMed_M9 | ecosystem: Environmental > Aquatic > Marine > Oceanic | place: Mediterranean Sea...
GAGAACTCATCTTCATTAAACACAGGAGAGTATTTTACATCAATACAAGTTACCTTCAGCTTATCGTAGGGGATGGGATGATGATCAGCTTCTACCATCACTCTCAAGAAAGTAAAATAATTAGGATCATTAATAATCTCTAAGTTGTCTTCTACATCTTTGGCAGTATAAACCAAATGACGAGGCCCACATATAGGTTGTTTATATTCTACATCCCCCTCATCATCTAAGATAGCATAAAAATTATCTTTGAATGCTTCCCCATAGTTGGTAGTATAGGGAGTCCCCAAACAAACTACTCTGCTATGAGACTTTGGTAGTCCTCCTTGTCCCTCACGAAAACGGTGAATATGCCCCAAATAAGTAGTAGCATTGAAGTTAGAAAGAGAGATGCCAAAGTCAGCGTCCCCAGCGGAATTAAGACAGCCAGCATAACCAAAGTGACCGAATACCGTATAGCCCTCAGGGACCATTTCCAAAGCGTTGATAATAGTTTCTTCATTTTCATAATGCGGGATAAAAACCCGCTTCCTTCTGTGATCAATGTGAGTGTGTGTTATAACCTTTGTAAGGTTTGATGGTCTTTCAAATAAACTAAGAGCAGTAACCCCATCATCAGCTTTGGTTTCACTGTCATGATTACCTCGTAATATTGTGATAGGGGTCATGTGTCCAGGGTATGTGAGGTCTCCAGGCATCCCTGCAATCAAGTCTCTAAAGGCCAGTAGTTCACTGGGAGAAGGCTTACGATACATAAACACATCCCCCATAATAATAACCTCATCAGGTCCTTCCTTATTAAAGATATCTAAAACACAACCAACCTGGGCATCCAGGAGCCCTGGTATCCTGGAGTTAAGATGCAAATCTGTTACTAAGAGGGTTCGCATGTCATATACTCCCTAATTTCTTGAATGTTCTGTGGTTTACCATCTTTAAAGTCTACCTCCACCCCATCTCCAAAAGAGAAGCCTACCTCAGCATCAATCTTAAAGGGTACGTCAAAGTATATATTAAACGTCTCCTTAATAAGAGGATAATTTACAAGCTCATCGTAAACAATTTCCAAACACCTTGAGATGTTATTCTTATGGCAAATTAATTCAATACTATCGTGAACCGTAGCCACAGGATACGCTTTTACCTTCTCCTTTCTGAGGCGTCTGTGTGCCCCCAGGAGGCCACACAAAAGTATATCGGATGCCGTGGACTGTATAGTAAAATTAAGCCCCTGACGGGCAGCACGGCTCACTACAGAGTAATCCTTGGAGGTAATGTCAGGTAGATTCCTACGTCTTCCGAAAATCGTGTAGGCATATTCATTTTTCTTGATAAAATTCTCTACAAAAGACATGTATTCGAAGATAGCGGGGTAAACATTCTTGTAATTACCAATAATATTCTTAGCCCTACCAATAGAAATTCCCGTGGTTTCAGACAGGTTAAAAGGGCCTCCCCCATAAGCAATAAGGAACGACACAGCTTTAGCTATCTGTCTCTCCTCCTTAGTAACCTGAGGTTTATTGAACAGCATACGCGCAGTGTAAGTATGAAGGTCTTCTCCCTTTTGAAAAGCAGTCTGCATATTACCGTCCTTAGCGATGTGGGCCAAGACTCTAAGCTCCATAGACGCATAATCCACTGTAATAAAACAGTGATCTTTAGGACAGTTAAAGAGGCTCCGAATGTTATTCTCTTTGTCGCGGGGCAGAGTATGGAATGATACTCCCATGGGCTCACTAGCTACATAAGCCGCACAAGATAACCTACCAGTAGAAGTACCATCAAATCGGTAGTCAACGAAAACTTTAGGAACCTTATTATATGCTATAGCTTTCTTGGTTCCCTCAATATAAGTCTTGGTTAGCTTTTGAGACTTGCGAAGATCTAGAAGTCCCTTGATAAACTTTCGAGAATTAGTTAGCTCTTCAGTACTTTTATTCCCAAGGACAGCTTGGCTAATTCTCTTGCCTTCATCTCTATGACTCCACTTACCCACGTTTATTTAATTCCTCTTCAATCTGATTTAACAGTAGCTTTAAAGTGGGGGCAGACACCGAAGGTGACCCCTTCCCCGTACGATCAGGAGGGTACATTTCAAATGCTCCCTCACGAGTATACAGTATCTCAATCAAGTCATTATTAGAGGATAGATTATCAGAAGTTTCCACTTCTTTAAAATTATATAGAAGGTCTTCCTCCTCTATGTTCGCCACTGAGAGTTGCCGCCCTACCTCCTTGAGTTTAGTTTCATCAACACTCATCCCTTCGTGCTCCATCTCCGAAAAGGTAGACAACGACGGCATGATAAGATTGGAAACTATATTTTCCATGCCTAACTCTTTGATCTTATCCTCGATAAGATTGAATAGCTTTAAGGTAAAGTAGGAGTCGGCTGCATTACCCTCGCAGCAATCCGACAGAGGCATGTTAGCCCAGTCAAAGGTTCTAGGGTTAGAAATTGTTAGCATTAGAGGTTCTCCAACTCGTCCGCAAAGTATAACTTAACCAAATCCATCAGGCTCTTAGGAGCAGTCTCATTGATAAAGTGGTGCATGATCTTCGTATCCCACACATTCTTAGGGCGAATTCCATAACTTAGTAGAAACTTAAGATCAAACTTAGCATTATGAAACACCTTCTTATTCCTAGGATTGCGTAGGATACGACGAAGAAGGGTCCACGCCCTGGCGGGATCATTAGTTCCAATTCCTTTTCTAAAGGGGCTGTCCTTATGGTCTAGAGGAATAACATAAGTCTCCTTAGCTGTTGCCAAAGCAATAGTCTGGATCTTATCAGTTAGGAAATTAAGCCCTGTAGTTTCAATGTCCACAGCTATAGTATCACGGGTGCCTTGTAGCTTCCTAGCTATATCTTCTACCTCTTCGATCTCTGTCGCCACCTTGTAAGTGAAGGTTGAGGTGGTCTTTTTGCCAAGTATATATTTTTCATAGGCATTCTTGATATCCGTTTCGAAGAGGTAGGCATGACGCGGTTCTTTAAGTACGGAATAGGGGTGATAGATCGGTACCACGACACAGCTAAAGCCAGAACTAGTTGTAAATTCATAAGAACTCCCTCTCTTGTTAGTAATGCCGCTCTTCCTAATCAGCATCTTCATTGCTAAATTTCCACACACATAAATAAGGCGCGGCTTAACCTGCTCTATGGTAGCATCGAGATGTTCTCGACACAGTTTCATATTCCCTGGTGTCATGTCTGCTTCTTTAACCGAAGGACACTTAACCGCAGCAGAAAACTGAGCTTTCCCTGGGTATAACCTTTCTATAAGTCCTAACTCTTTCTTAGAAAAGGCATCTAGCTTTCCATTTCTATGCTTAAAGGAATCAGAAAGGAAAAGAACGGGACCAGAGACTAACTTTTTATAATCTAAGTAAGCATACTTGGGTTTACTTTGAGAAAGAATAGTACACCCCTCACATATAGGATTACCACAGTTAGGTTTAAGACCTGAGTAAATGTTTTCTAGCTCTGACATTAGCCTATTATAAGATATGGGGAAAAAAGTGTATTACATAGACAACAAAAGATTTGAAGAAATTATCCCCCTATATCTTCTTAATCACGCAGACTACGAAGAGGAACTAATGGGACTGTTCGATCTATTAATCACTAACATACTTGAAAGTTTCAAGTTTAATATAGACAAGGAGGACGCAAAACAAGAATGCTTTTTATTAATTCTTAAAACACTGAAGAACTTTCAACCCTCAAAAGGGAGTGCTTTCAATTACTTTACTACAGTAATAATTAATAATCTAAAACTTCTCTACACTAAAAATAAAAAGTATGAGAAGAAGATGAGTGAATACCAAGAATTAAAAGGAAATCACAAACCTAATTCTTCATAAACCTTAGATAAGTAATCCTCAGACTCCATAGCACCTCTCTTAAGCTGGATAAGGTGAGGAAGTTTAGAGGTGTTAAAGATGACAAACGCATGAGGCATCTTGAAGCTGTCAACTATGTAAAGAGGCTTACCTTTATCTCCCCATAAATTTCTACGAATTTCTTTAACAAGCTTCTCGGACTGATCATCCCACAAAGAAACAAATAAAATTCCTATATCATTCTTAGTTTTTCTCTGTCTCCGTAGAACTTTATTAAGTTCGTTTTCTGTCTTCAGAAATATAGCAGAATACATTATTCTACGAAATCCACAGCACCACTAGCGGTAGCTTCATCCACACCAGTCAATTTACCTGAAGTATCAAAAGTAAATCCTGAAGCTTCATACTCTTCACGGTTAGCTTCCATGTGTTCTACTAAATTATTAGTAAGCTGCTCTTCTAACGCACGCACCCCATTGAAAAAGATCGAGCGAACAAATTCATCCATCTGTACATTATCAGGCTTCACATTATTCGAAAAATTCTTAAAGGCTTCTGATTCTTCTTTATTTAATTTAAGTTGAAACTTCATTCTATTTTTACTCCGATACTCAATTTTAACTTTCCAACCGTCAGGCTTGAAAGTAAACTTTATTTTTTCTGACATGATCTAACAACCTATTATAGTTCAAAGGAACATAGTCATGGACGATAATTACGATATAAAAAAACTTAGAACTAAACCCAAGAGAAAGAACAGCCGCGCTAAAGGGAATGCCTTTGAACGACAGATCGCCAAGACACTCAATGATAGATTCAAGACCACAGAATTTTCAAGAAGTCCTGGATCAGGTGCTTTCGCTACCACCCACACCCTACCAGAACACTTAAAAATTCATGGGGATATAATAACCCCAGAGAACTTTAAATTCTGTATTGAATGCAAAAAAGGATACAATAATTTAAACTTCTATTGTTTATTTAATTATAGATCTGAGTTTTGGGAATTTATAACTCAATGTGAAAAAGATTCTGGCAAATGTAACAAATTGCCTTTATTAATATTTAAGCAAGATAGACAGTCAGCATTAGCTATTATACCTGGAGAGATTGAGTTACCTGAAGAACTTACACACATAAACATACACAAGAATAAAACTTATAAAGTATATATTTTTGAGGAATTAATTAAGTGTTGGGACTCTATGTGGTTTGATTAAGAAGAATTTCTAGTAGTTTTTGTTGACCTTTTAAATAGTCTTTAAACAATCCACTACTGTCTTCCCCAGTTTTTGTCTTCTTCTTGACAGGGTCCTTAGGTGATTTTCTTGGGTCTTCAAAACTTTCTGGGTCAGCAGATTCGGATTTCTTTACAGTGTTGAAAACATTTTTGCTGGTTCCTGATTTTACTTTATATTCTCCTCTCTCCGCGTTGAAAGTAGCTCTAGTACGTTGAGTCCTGTCTCCTTTTTCCTTTGGATCTAAGTCTTCATTAATTATACTCACAGTAGTAGTCCACTTACCTCCTCTCTTAGATCTTTTATATTTAGCGTGTTTTATGTTAGCCCTTTGCTCCGCATTCCTTAGCCCAGACTTCTGTATATCTTCTTCTAAAATTCTTTTGTCATTAAGAGTTTCATTATGTCCCATACTAGTAGCCATACTCTGTAGCTTAACGAACCCTAGTCCCCCTCTAATAAGGTATCCGTTCTCGTCAGTATCCCTATCCAGGTGTTTAGTAAATACTGCGTTCTGAATTTCTCCTTTCATTTTATCTAACTCTTTACAGTTCTTTTGATCTTCTTGGGCTGTTTGATAATCAGCTTGATCAGCAGGATCCATAGGAATAGGTTCCTTTTTATCCCTAGAAGCTTTGTCCATTTCCTGATACTCTTTCATTCTTTCCATGTTGTTCATTCTAGTCTGGGACAGCTTCATGCAGCCTATAGCTGATTTTGCTCTGGTCCTCGCTTTTTCCTTATCGGAAGGACCATACTTTTTATCAAACCACTGTCCAACCATTTCTCCTGCCGCATCTGGGACCCCATCTACCCAGGCCCCAGGCTGTAAAATTTTTAAATACGGATCTATTTCTCTATCCATTTGATTATTAAATTCACACGCTTCTAGAAGAGCCGCTTCCCCTTTTTTTCTATTAGCGACCCCCTGCTCCTTAGTTTCTTTATCTTCACAAAAACTTCCTAGAAAATCTTCTTTTATGTTATCCATAAAAGTTTTTTCTTTATCATCTAATGTTATATTCGCGGCTTGAGTTTGGTAAAACTCCCCTTCGTCACTCCCCTTTGTATCTTCACACAGATGATCCCACAATGCTCTTCTTTTGTCGTGAGACGTTTCCCCCCATGTGGACCCAGAACCTTCCTCTTTTCCATGAATTTTAATTTCTCTGTCAACTTGGTAACACCACTCATCAGGGTCTCTAATTAAATCATTGTCTAATATGTCATCAATACTTCGGGGGGGACATGCCGATTCGTAATACTTTATTTGTTCCTCAGAAAGAAGATTCTCTTTAATTTGATTTCTTATTCTCTCTTTTCCTTCGTACCCGTCATCCTTACAATAAATGTCCAACGCATCTACTTTAGCTCCCGTAAGATCACTTCTTCCTGCTTGTCCTTGCCCTGTTCCTTCTGTTCTTGTAGGAACAGCATCTCCATGAATAGCTCTAGCAAAATCTCCGTTAGCAAAGACCATCATAAATAAAGCTTCCATCGCTACTTTTTGTTTCTCCGTATCATCGCTGTACCTACCCATCAGCAAATCAAAGTACTCTTCCACTTGATCCTCAGTCATTCCATTACGTTCCATTATCTTGTTTCTAACATATCTTGCCATGGCTACATCAATGGTTTCCTCTTCCTTAATAATAAGCTGATCCTTTCCCGCTGCTATACCAATGAGGAAGGTTTCAACTACTCTTTCTGCTACTAGTTTTCCTTCCCCTGCGGCTACACGGTCAATTAATTTATCAAAAAATGCATTACATTCCGCTTGATCATCTTTTCTGGTTTTTGTCTCAAAGCCTTGCTCTAAACATTTTTCAAAGTCAGGCTCCAAAGAATCCATTAGCTCCCCCACCGTTCCCCTATCCGCATCTGGCAACGCTTTACGCACTATTCTTTTGCCCCCTCTGGCTTTAGCTACCTTCCTACGTTGGACTCTATCTATCTCCCTAGCAGACTCTCTTATCGCCCTCCCCAGAGGAGATTCATCCGAAGTAATCCCAATAGAATGCCCATTAAATAAAATTACCCCCTCTGGAGTTCTAATAACGTCATTATCTTCTAAAAATTTCGTGATCCTCTCGGCATAATTTCCCTTATTAGCGTCAACAGGGTTGTTATATATTAATAGAGATAAATTTAAAAACTCAGTAACAATCCTTAGAGTTTCTTCCATATCTACAAGAGGAATATTCTGCAAAAGAGTTTGGTTAAGTTTAATTTTTTCTAGTTGGTCTTCTAAATTTCCCTCTTCAAAATCTTTCAATCTTTCAATAAATTTTCCTAGATCTGTGGTAGCAGTTAACAGGGGTTGAGTATCCACTCCTGTATCCACGGGCCCCTTATCAGGGGTAGGCTCCTCTTCTCCTGGAAACATATTTTTCCACATCATATCCTGATTGGGTCCTTCAACTCTTTGGCCGTTCTCACCTACCAATTCTCCATTTCTTGACCCCAACCTACCCATAACACGTTGGGTACCTTTTTTTAACCACAATTCTACATCATTTATTGTTTGTGCCTCTCCTGGTTTGGATGAGGGAGATCCAGTAGCAGTACTTATAACAGTCTGTATTTGGTCATCCGTAGAACCCCCTCCAACATCTTGCTCTTTCAAAGAAAGCTTAAACTTTCTTTTTTTAAGGAGATCGTAGCTTTCTAGTAGTGAGTTGTAGTATTCCATTGGATGTTATATCATAGAAAAAGCCCAGCCCAAAAAAATCCAGGCTGGGCTTTGTTATATGTTATGTATATTTTATAGTAGAATTATCATTCTTATTAGAGATCTCCATGATTCATGAAATCATAAGCGAAGTTTACTTCAATAGTGTGGAATTCATTGGTACCATAGTTAAATTCAGCAGACTTCCAACTCTTAGGCCAGACTCCAATTAAGGTAGTCTCATACTGCGGAGCTTGGGTGGGACCTAGGTTAAGGATGGTCATTTTTTGAACTTTATTCCCAGACGTAAAAACACCACGCATGGGATCATAAGTAGTCTGGAACCATTGCCATAAGAGATTGGCTATTTTGCCGTTGTTTGCATAAAAGTTATCAAAAGTTACGGTAACACCATCATTAGAAGCCTTGCCTGGATAGTATACTTTATCGTTTACACGATGAGCTTCGATGGCTTCAGAAGAAAACCCTGTAGCTGTAACTTGTTTAGCAGCTAAAACTAACTTCTCTACAGTAGTCTGCCCAGAAATACTGGTGGGGAGTTCAAAATGAATTTCCCATTGATAGGTCCTTACAGAATCTAGTCCTTGTGAAATCAAGGGCATAGATACTGACTGAGGAGTTAGAGTACGAGAGAACGTGTTAGTTCCATAATGTGATTTTGTTGCCATTTAAATAGTTCCTTATATACTTATGCTATTTGAGCAGATTGATTAGTGAGGTTTAGTTCGAACACTACCATTTCCGCAGTCTTCGTAGGCTTGATAAGAACCTTACACCACATTTCATTCCTATCAACCCTTACTGGGGTGTTAGTGGTCTCATCACAGACAACCTTAAACTCTGTGATTCCTCGTCGCATGGAAATATCTGCCAACATCGGCTGAATTAATGTAACAACCCTTTCCCAAGTAATAGGATCATTAGGCTCAAATACTAGCCTCTGAGTAGAAGCAAGAATTTGTTTCTTAATATAGATCATCATGCGTCTAACATTAATTCTATCTAAAGCAGTAGGCTGTCTTTGAGAAGTTCTTTGTCCAAAGATAGCAATACCATTCTGTGGGAAATTAACAATCGGATTCAGGCAGTTACCTCCTGAATACATTGAATCCCTGTCCCCTTGGTTTAGAATAACTTCAACATCTGTAGGCTTAGTTAAACGTCCTCTTACAAAACCAGCGGGAGCAAACCATGGGTCTGAAACACTATCTGTAAAGGTAATCTGTCTTGCACCATAAATCTCAGGAGCTAACCAACGATCTTTTCCATCAAAGACCTGGAATACCTTTAACCAAGGCCAGTAAATAGCACCATAAGAACTATTTATAGCAGCCGTTCTCTGAGTAGCAAATCCATTACTCCAGTTGATAGCATCCCCTGGGGTACCAATCGCATATGGAGGGGAAAGAAGAGCTAGGAAATCTGTAGTTGCTTCTGCTTTAGTAATAAGAGCATTTTGTACATTCTGAAGATCTCCTACGCCTGGACCAGGAGCGAGACCTATTGAAATATTAAGCACTGGGTCATCCATCGCTTCAATACCAGTCTTCCCACCATCCGATTGTACTGCTCCTATAATTGCTGTAGCAACAGCCGCATCAGTAGTGGGGATACCATTAGTACCTCCTCCTAAATTGTAAGTACCTTGAACCAACTTGACAAAACGAGGATCAGCAGGACCCGCAGCACCAGTCTGGTCACCAACAATTGTTAATGCTGTACCTACAAGGCTAGTAAGAGGCTTTTCAAAGGAAGTTATAGCTGTTACTCCTAGAGTATCGTCTAAAGTTCCACCAGCATTAGATCCTGATGCAAAATTAGCTGTTATATAATTAGAAGTTCTTCCCGCATAAGTAGTTCCAATTACATCTTCCAGGAAAGAAGCAGAGACAGTACCCGCTTTAAAGTCCTCAGCAGCCACTCCCAAATCGTTAACTTGGTTATTAGTTGTGTGTCCACCGATAGCCTTTACTTCAAAGCTTACACCACTAGTAGACCCATCTGATTTAGTACCTGCATTATACCCTTCCCCTGGCCATAAACTTTTAGCTAGATAGGATACCGAAGTAGTATCCACCGAAGTTCCTGATGCAGTAGTAGAGGAAGCCGCAGTTCCGCTAGCCCCAACCATATTTAGTGGGGCAATCATATCAAAACCATGCCACGTACTATTACCATCTAGAATTTCTGCTTTAACCTCGATAGTAGCTGCGTCTCCTGCCGCTAGGCCAACCAAGAAGGATGAAGCATTCAGACTATTGGAATCAGCAAACGCTCCAATCTTATCGGCATCTAATGATCCACCCAATACCTTTTGTAATCCTAAGATAGTAGTAGCCCCATTAGAAGAGGATAAACTTAGAGTACTAGGTGGGATAGTATAAACTTTAGCATCAACAGTTTTAGTTCTAGCTTTATCATAAGCTGTGATGGTGAATCTCACAGAAGAAGTAGTATCATCTGCACTGCCTATAGCTGACATTCCAATATTAGCGCCCCCTCCCCCAGAATTAGGTGCGATAGGAGCATACTGCGTACCACTAATAGAGAAAGCAGGGCACCCACCTATTGTGGTGAGGGCAGAAGCATTAATAGCATCCGATGCACACCTAATGAATCTCATAGAATCAGTAGTCTCTAAGATTTCAAGAGCCCCCTCCAAGGCTTGACCTTTAATGTCCTCACTTGGCTCTCCAAAAGTATCAATCAGTTGCTGAGGGCTAGTAATTAAAGTTGCTTTTTGTTCGTTGGTCCCCGCAACAGGGCCTCGGCCAGCAAAGCCTACAATTCCAACAACAGACGAATTAATGGTGACGGGATAATCTGAGATGTCTTTCTCAATAACATAGACACCTGGACTTACAAAATTGGGCATTTAAGATCTCCTATTATACATCTTGAATTTTAATCAGATTTCTTTGGTGATACCTGATAACATCCTCGGTAAGATATGAAGCAGGAACCTTAATTGTCTTTTTGGGAGTAAGAAAAAAAGTTTTCACTCCCTCGGGTGTTTGGAATGGGAGACTCCAGCTCTGTAGACTCGTGTTGGTAATAGACTTCATAATTTATTCTCTTTAGTATTTACTATATGTAGATCAATTTTTGATCATTTTTTTTAATAGATTGTGGTCTCACTATTAAATTCTTCAATTTCTCCTGTACTTGTTACTAAAAACTTAGGATTAGGAATATAAGCTTCTACTTTAACTTTGAATGATCTTCTTATTATCCTCTCTTCTCTGTCTGATATATCTAAAGTAGAAGTGTCGGACTCCTGCTCCACAAAAGATAAAGCTGTGGTAGTATAAGGAGTCTCTACTACTAAGCTAGGATTAAACATAAGCCTAATTTGCTCTACAATTTGATCTAAATTTGCTTTATACTTGGCCCATATATTAATCCCATATTCTATATCCACGGGCCTAGGAACAATAGAAAGAACTCTAAAAGCTCTTTTTCTTTCCGCACTCCACCAACTATCTACAACTATATTTGAGGACTGTCTCCTTCTTTTATCAGCGTTATCAGAAGAATTTTGGCTAATAGAAATTATAGGAAGTATGATATTATCTTCTTGATGTAGCTTGGCTATAGTCCTTTCAGGATTAGAATGTATGCATTTAATATCAACCAGTTCAGTATCTGAATTAAGGTAAGCTAAATTTCCTAATCTAGATATAAAGAATCGTAAGACCTCCCTATAAAAAAGAGGAATGGTATTAGAAACAGTGGTTTTTTCTTGTACTTTTTCTTTTGCCCACTCTAAAGCCCTTTGAGACGTAGGAAAGGACGGTAGTACTCCTGATGCCTGGGATTCCAATACATAAGTTTTAAAGGCCATCGTAAGCCTCCTCTATAGTCTTCGGAATATTTCTAGAAAGAGGATCAGATACCTGGGTGATAACACTATCTTGAACATCAGGAGAATCTCTCAGGAGTTTAGCCGCACATACTAAATGATACACTCCATAAATCTCAAAGCTATCTTCTTGAACTTCAATGATTTCATACTTTTGATTTTGAAATTTTGGTTGAAGAACATCTCCAGGTTTTAAATACCCCTTAATTCTCTGCTCCATATAACTTTTATTAAATATGAATACTTGATCATTGGTTAGCTCAATACCAAATTGTCCTAAAGCTTCCTCCAAAACCTTTGGTTCGTAATGCCCATACACTAAGATTGGCTCTTTAGATAAAGGTTTATTTCGTGCCTCCATATAAACAGGGTCATACTGCATGTCCCCCTGCATATAGGAATAGTATAAAATTTCAGATCCAGAAATCTTAATCATCTCATCATCTACTAAGTTGAAAAGATTAATATCAGGATTAGCAGGATCAAAGAAGTTTAACTGCCCATCGGATTCCTCTAATTGAGGGAGGGGTGGAGGCTTGACACCAACTTTATAATTTTTATTTGACATTAGTATGTTGAGAAGCGTGGTGGCTCTTCGAACTCATCCAGTAGCCTTTGAATTAATTTATCTTTTTCTTCTTGGCTTTCTTTTACAAGAGCGTCCCCATTTAATCTCGCCCCCCCTCCTGGAGAAGGCACAGTCTGATACTTGCCTCGAATCTGGCCCAAGGTTCCTTTAGCCGCAGCCAATGCATACTGCTGTATCCAATTTCTATAAGCAGGATGCAAAGTATCTGAGTTTATTGCTCGGTATACAATGATAACAGTTTGAGGAGTTACGACAGGCTTGGGTGTAATGTGCAAATACTGATTATCTAATACAGTGAACGCTCCTTCTTGCCCTAAAATCTTTCTCATCATCTCTAAATTTTGTTGGAGAAGATAAAAATCTCCCACTCCAAAATTTTGAAAGAGGAAGTTGTCTTGAAAGTATTTAATGAAAAAGTCAAATTCTAGGGTGCCTGCGGCTTGCTGAATAGATAGAAGGGTCTTCTTATACACAACATATTCTAGGTTATCCAAGATGTAACTAGGAATTTTATAAGTACTATACCCAGCGGAAGCATCAAAAGTAGCAAACTGATGAGCAAAAAGCGGAGCATGATTATACATAGTCCCTACCGACTCATCTATGCAAGTCTTTATTTGGTAGGGTGTAAGTTCAACACGCACTACAGGATGTCCCAAGCGTGCTAGTATAAAATCTTTTATGTTCTCTTCAAAATGAGTCCACTCCACCCCGTCAGACATGGTGGTATTGTTAAGAGTCTCATAATTAATTTCCCCATTAGTTATACTAGCGGAATTAATATTTTGCCCCGCATAGGGAGCAAAACTATTTCCCCAGGCTGCTAGTTTGGGTTGTAGTGGCATTCTTTCTCACCTCTTTTTGTGGTTGAGTTACTTTAGGCGTAGGGGCACTCATCTTTTTTTGTGGAGCACCATAAGATACCACCACAAATTCCGAAGAAACAGGTTTAGCAATATTAACAAGGTCTCCCTTATTAACTTGAATTAATTTACCCTCAACTACACATACCGTGGGTATAGTTCCTATGTATTTATACTTCATAAAAAACCTCTCTCTTTATATAGGTAAAAAACAAGAGCCAGGAAATTAATTTCCTGGCTCTTATTTATTTAGTTAGACTATACTAATCTACTTATGCATAAGAATTGCGTATTGCAGCATTGTATGGCTTGAAGATGTAGTTAGCACTGAAGCCAACCAGTCTAATAATCCGATAGAACCTATTTTCAGGAGTAACCGCTGCCTTACCATAACGAGTCAGGATTCCCTTTCTCGGCTGGAAGGTAGACGGATCCGTGATAGTAGGCAGTTGCTGGAGCGGAATGTATGGGCAATAAACAAACCCTGCATCCATCGGTCCACTACCTTTGTAGCCCATCATGATTTCATCCTCTGGATACATAGGATCAACATAAAGATCATACTTACCAGCGAATTTACCCTTGTATTCTACGCTATTACCCTTAATGTTAGTGGGGCCAGCCTTAGAATCAATACCCCCCTCTAGCTTCGCAGCAGACTCAAGCATAGCTGCGACGGTCGGAGAGGTGATAACCCAAGTACCAGGACCACGCATGGTGGTTACATAGATATCCTGTGAGGCAAAGTTCAGTGCCGCCAGCAGGTTAGCATACACCTGACCAACATGTTGTGGTGCATAAGCCGTACCCAGGAAAGATCCAGAAAGATCAAGCAAGAACACGTTGCTAGCAGTACCCGATGGGTTACCAACACCAGCGTTTGCAAAATCATACAGATAAGTACCAGGAATAAAGCCCTCAGTGTTAAAACCAGTTTGCGTACCAGCAGGACCAGCACCAGTAGCAGTACCACCCTTCGGTGTACCTAAAGTACCTACCTGTCCAAAGTTATTGGAGTTGGGGTTATCAAGGGAATCTCGGTTCCACCCTGTAATACTCTTAGGATCGTAAGCAATCATACGAAGATCTTCGATAAGCTCACGGTCGATCTCCAAGGTCAATTCCTTGGAAAGCAGATCCGTAAGTTCACCTTCAAGATCCAGGTTATGGTATGCGCGAAGATCCTGTGCAGCTTCCAGAGTCCAGAGAGCCCTCATCTTACGAGTACGGGCCACAACAGCCTGTTGCTCGATATGCATGTTCATCTCAGGAATCTCACCATCAGCAAGATGCTCACCAGCAGAGACACTGTAGCCCAAGATAGTAGAAGCATCAGGGAACGCAGCAATTTGACCACCCATGGTAGCCGAAACATTAGCAGCGAGTCCAGGAGCTACACTGGACAGGTAGAGACTCATCGCAGACGGGTTGCTCGCCGCTTGGGCCGCAGTGATTCCGCCATCATACAGGCCACTGGCAACCATGCCGCCGTAGGTCAGGTTATATTTACTATAAATAGTCTGGTCACGGCCCCATTTATTAGAGGCGCGATCGTAGCCCAGATAAAAGATTTGAGAGACAGGGCCTCCCATAGGTTGAACGCCAACAATCTGGTTGGCAATCAGTTGTGGGTAAACACGCCGAACGAGGGGGAATGCGAACTTCTGGAAAGTACCTAGCTTACCAACCGTAGTTGGTGAAGCATCTGACATCCCACCTGCCTCGTCTAATCTTTCGGACAGAATAGACTTGGCTTGGTTTTCAAGCAGTTGTGCGGTAACTTTCCTAGTATAATCGCTATCAATTCCCTCCAATACAGGTGCCCACTTATTCAGAATTTCAGAATTTTCTGCTAACATAGTGTTTTTCCTTACTTAAGTATTAGACTGAGGCATGAACTTCATAACCTCTGGGGTTAGAAGGTCATTTTGTGCTCTAGACAGTATATCTAGCTCATCTACCTCCTTCTTGTCAACATCTTCAGAGATGATGACGGCTTTTTCAGAAGATTTAAACGGCTGATCTTTAGATTCCTCTAAAATTTCGACTGCCTCTAAAAGAGTAGCCTTGTCTCCTTCAAGTTTATCAACTTTTGTAGTTAGAGCATCAACAAGATTATTAGTTCGTTCGTTTTCCTCAAATGATTTTCTGAGTTCGTCCGTAAGAACCTCTACCTCTGCCTCAAACTCCTTCTGCTCTTCAACGAGATCGGAAACAGCGTTTCCCTCATCGTTTTTATTTATTTCTAGTGCCATAAGAGTCTTCACTGATTCGAAAAGAGATGCATTTCGCATTGTTTCGTCCTCTTCATGAAGCTCTCTCAAAGCTTGATCTTTTAATTCGTCAATTCTAGAGCGCATAAAACCCCTTACTTTAGATTCTAGTTCTCGGGTTTTGTCTTCCACTTGCTCGGAAATGACATTGTTTACCAGCACCGCTATCTCTGAAATAGCTGCTTCCGAAAGACCTTCAGGAAGCAACTCTGCGATAGGCAGTGTCTGCTCAGTTTTTGATTTTACCATAGGATGTATACTCCAGTTTAAATATTTACAGATGTTATCCATAAAGTGTTAAAAATTTTTATTTTTTGCAAAGTTTATTTTCTAATACCCTTATAAAAATTTTCTCGTTTAGGGCCTTATCGTATGTGGTCCTAATAGTTTTTTCAATAAATTGAGAATTATTGGCTTCATTTACAAGGTCAGGGAAGGCACCTTTGGTGGAGGGGTCAGCCACAAGATCAAAAGTTACAAGCTTAAAATCATCATTAACCATGGAATACTCCCCCTTCTCCGTCAAAGACCCCATACCTCTTGAGGAAATACCTAACTTAACTCCACCCTTAATAAGGGCCTGAGCCACTTGCCCACACGGAGTATTAAGAATTTCAGCTTCACCAAGCATATCATTGCCAGCCATTTTAAGATGCGTAATAAGATGAGATACATTTCCCAATTTGATAGCATCGTGTGTAGGGTGGTCTAGTTCCCCCATTAAACGTCGCTCCTTAATAGCCTCATCTAATCTACTCATTTCTCTTACTAAAATTTTCTTTTCATAGATTCTCTTGTTATTATTTGGAGAAGCGGCTCTTTGGAAAATACCTGCAATCTTCATAGTGCCGTTAGCCTTAGACTCTTCTAGCACCTGTAAGTTTTCAATGATAAATGTATCGGTAATAAACATTTTTAAGTTCCTTGCTTTACTTTTCTTTTAGAATTTTTAATCTTATCTTCAGCTCCAGGACCGTATAGCTTTTCTAATCTTTTTGATTTAATATGGCCGTGTTTTAAAGAAGTTCTAATAGAGTGGGCTTTAATACTAGACCAATCAGAGCTAGGGGTAGAACTTCCAGGAGTAAAGCCTTTAGCTATTCTTCCCTTACTCTTAGAACCCCAATCAGCTTTAGATATTACATAGACTCTATCTGCTCCTTTGGTCGTAAAAGCTTGACCCACATGCCCTTGTTCCAATGCATGTGCAATAGTAGCAAATACTCTTACCCTACTTTTTTTAGCTTTAACAGCCCCTTTTTTGGTAGCTCCCTCTTTTGAAGTATACTTCTTTCTACCTTCTTTGGAACCCCTACCTTTCTCGGCTCTGTCTTCATTTAAAATATCGAACAAGGTCATCATTTTTTCTGCTTGATTCTTTTTAACATTTTAGCTAAATCAGTTTCTGATTTAGATTTTTTAGTTTTCCTAGGCCCAACCCCTAAACCACCTACAGCAGTTATTTCAACTAAAGTTTGCCTTACTTCAACTAATAGATCTTTAATTTCATTCATAAGATTTTGAATGTCAACCACTTCTAGAATAGATTCAACCTCTACTATATCAGATGCGGCAGGAGTGTGTTCCTCCACTACAGCACAAGAACTATCCTCCTCATTACTTTCACAAATCCTAGTAACAAAATCAGTAGGAACCACCACCTTAGAAATGTCGGGAGCTTGTTCTACTACATTAGAAGAATAAAAGGAGCGAGGTGTTTCTGTGAACTCTACGAGTTGCGACGGCTCGCCCTTTGTTACCACTCCCTTCTCTTGTTCCTGAGCTAATAGTGATGCGGCAAAATCTCCAACTGAGACGTTATCCATAACTTACCCTCAGCCTTTAGAGGCGGCTTTTAATTCTTTAACTTTGGCTTTTACTTTTGCAGTACGCTCATCAACCTCTTCCGTCTCTTCCGTCTCTTCCTCTTCATCAATTTCCTCTTCTTCCTCGATGGACTGAAGAGCAGACTGAATTTGAAGTATATGCTCCTGAATCTGTTCATCAGTGAGGGCTTCCTGAAGCTCTGATTCACATAAAGGACATGTGTGTGCCTCAACACTCTCACATTTCTCATCATCATCTTCGTAATCCATCTTACCAGGATCGGTCTTAGACTTGTCACCCTTACGGGCTTTTGTGGTAAAATCAGGCTTGTCACCCTTCTTACCCTTAGCAGGCTTGTCACCCTTCTTTCCACCACGCTCTTGAAGCTCCTGAATACCAACACGCGCAGCATCCCAAGCAGCATTCTCTACCAGAGCCTCAACAAAGCTCTCTTCAACTATAATATGATCTGTCATAACATTTTTCCTTAATTAAGTTAGCTCAGGACTGTATTTAGAACGTCCCTACCATATATTTATACATCTCACCTAAGATATAAATTTTTTATTTATTTTTGTATCAAATCCCCACCCAGACAGTAGACTGATATACAGGTTTCACAATATCAGGAGTTTCAGTCCCCCCCACTTCCGTCTTATCGTCTTCTCTAGCGATAGGACGTAGCCCTACTCCAGGGACTCCCACGAAAACAGTCTGACATGCTGCTTTAATTGTAGGAGTATGATTTTTACAGTCCGCCCCCTCCTCAATCTCATGTGTTGTAATACTAGCACCGTGATATGTTATTGGGGCTACATAAATCCTCACACTCTCTACAGACTGATCAGTTGTTGAAATTTTATCACAATCATGATTAGTTTCAATACCATCAAATCCTTTCCCTCGTGCTACTTTCTTTAACTCGGCCATGCAAATAACTTCCCAAAATATTTTTGATTAACATACCCAAGATCATTAGGGACAGTAACCTGAATCATGCTCTCCACCAAATCAGTCCCCCCAGATTTTAATCTTGATGTTGTGAGATAAGTTTTCTCTAGATCCGTTCTCTTAATGGGTATAATTTTTATATCATTATAGGTTCCATTCCATATCTTAGATACTATATCTTGAGGGATATCCTTAATCAAACTTACAATTTGAGGCATCGTAAGCAAACCAAATAAATCTCCTTGCGGGAGCTGCTTTCCGCCCTGCCCATCTTGTAAATCATAATTTGTATCCACAGTAGAAATCATGTCAAGAACGGTTCCCAGGATTGATTTTTGTGAAGTAAAAGATAGTCCAGTCTTAGACAGATTTAGAGTTTTATTTTCCGCTGAAAAATTCTTATTGTAAACAAAAGCTCCTGGGCTAGGTTCGTTACCAACCCCCCTCCCAGTAGGGGATAAAATTGATGCAACGTAATTCTCATTTTGCACCTCTCCAAAAGGATTATTAATAATTTGAATACTTCGTTTAACAGGTAATCCCTCAGTATATTGATCTAAAGTAGATTCTATACCGTAGTAGGGATCATAAATAGGATTATTCGCTGCGAATATCATAAAATCAGAAAAAATTTGCCTGGGATACACCCCGTTTAACGCAAGATTTAAATCATTAAAAGTTAATTTAAGATAGTGGTTACCGTCTGCATTTGGAATTAGCATTACATCTATAAAAGGATTTTTAGGATTAATATAAATACTAGTTCTGGGGCCTGAGTAACCCGACACTACTGCATTAAAATCATCATCAGTATAACTCCCACTATCATCCTCCTGCCATGCTAATTTATACGTGGCTTCTGTAGTCCTAAATTGTGAATTGGAGGGTGGCATCTCTTCAATTGAACTCGGAATAAGAGTATACAACATTCCTTCGGGGATAGCTACACCTCCCCCCGTCACTTCTACACTCTCTTCCCCAATACCCCAATCCGTTTCTGCCGTAATAGTATACGTGTATTCATTATTAGAACTATTTTCATCATAAAACATCCCATCTAGTATACCGCGCCCAGCAACAGGAGTATAATAAGCTTCATTTCTACGAGAAGGAAGGGCAACCGTAACCTCAGTATTATCTTGTTTAATAATAGAATAAAACTCATTTTTTTCTGTGATAGTGGCAGTAGTGGCATCCTGTTTAATAACTGAAATAGTATTAGCATCAGACACACGAATCCCTGTCTCTCCCCCCTGAGTAGTAACACTAAAACATAAATCTATATCAGTGGGGGGGATATATGCTAGTCTTATATTTTGTTGAGCCATAGAGACAACCTCCTGACCAGAAGCTAAACTCTCTCTAAATTGTTCTCGTAGTTGGTAACCTGTATTTCTATTATACTCTTTGTCCGAAATAGGAGTTATATCTTTAGTCTCTAAACTAAAGGAAGAAGAGTCTAGTATTTTATCAAAAAACCAGTCAGGATAGTTTTCCTGATCCCCATACATAGTGGCTTGCCATATACCATTTAGTAAATAAGATGGTAAAGAATGGGAAGCTATATTAGAACTCTTAACTGCATTTAACCAACCTCTAGTGGTTTCATTTAAAGAATCACTAATTATAGATGGATTATATAAAAACGCCCCCAATGTTACACCATTGAAAGGAATCGTACTTCCCCCATTATTATTTAATATATCAGCTAAAGTTTTGGGGATAGAGGACTTAAAGATGTAAGCAGGATCCCACATCCGATCATTAGGAACTTCCTCGTTAGCTAAATCTAGAAAAGTAGAGTTCGTGGCAATTTGATAATTGTAACTTTCATCATAAATTATAAATGCATAATTTAGTTCTCCAAAATCAGGCCCCTCACTAGTAGAAGTCGGTAATCTTTCAGGCAACGGGGGTCTGTCAGGGCCTGGAGAATTTCCCGCCCTGGGTCCTTTTCCTCCTATGACGGAACCCGCACCATTAAAGGTCCCACCTCCAGGCCCTTTTAAAAAATGGCTAGCATCAGGAATACACTCTTTCCAATAAAATGTTTCTCCACAAAAACCTACCCCATTATTCCCCTTAGGAGGAGGACAAATTGGTGACGGAAGACAAGGGCAAGGATAGGAAACAGACATTTGTAAAAACTCTAATCCATTCTTTAACTTATATCAATTATAGTTTCTTTCTGCCATGGGACATACCCACCATTGATGGCATCAGCCTTACCAGGGTTGCCTGCGTTCCCAATACCATACAGCATAGTGTGTTGGTGAGCAGTACTACCCCTATAATTTTTATTACTAAATACGGGATCTGCTGGATATCCAATAATAGTAAACTTAACAGTGGGTAAAAAAGCTCCCCCTACTTTGGGTATCTTTCTAGTGTTAGTCTTGGGAGGTAGCCACGACTCATGGACCCCATACTTTGTTTGGGGAAATTGAGGACAAATTACAGAATACATCATCCATTGCCAATCTCCTCTGCCTGGAATGCCACACGCATTACTCGCACAATCCCACCCTTTCCAAGATTTGGTTGGAGTTGGACTGTACTTCAGATCATAATTATAGCCGTTCGTTGGGTCATCCCACTGGAAATCCTTAACGTAACTGCCAGTGCTTGCGTCTCCCTTATTAGCAAAGGAAGTAATTATTATAGTCGCCCCACCGCCAGCATCAATCGACCCCTTACTAACCTGTAGCCCTGTTGCCATCTTGACAGATCGGCCACTCCCGCCACCCTCTCCCTGCGCTGGACTACAATTTGAGTATTCTGTCAGGACATCGTAACTCTCTACCCACGCTGGCATTTGAAGATGCAACTTCTTACTACAACCGTAAATCTGACCCGACTCGATTACAGGTTGTACAAGCGGGCCACCACCCCAACCAAAACCCGATTGTGCAGGCCAATTGCCCTGTTGAGGATTACCCGTGCCAACGACCAAACCTTCCCAAGGTCCAGCCCAGCCAGAGGTATACCGCATAGGTCTAGAGTAACTTTGACCCTCCATCCACAACCAATAAGTTGGAGCAGGAGAACGCCCCCTGAATCCAGATTTGTAGAAGGGGTCTCCAGCCGATTTGGAGCCGCTGCCATAGCTGTGGTTGGTGCCTACCATCTCATTATATTGTGTCAAATTCTCTACGGGCATGTCCCATTCAGGCCATAGCGGTATACATCTCCCTATATGTGTAGTATTATCTTGTGCGGGTAAATCTAGATAAGTACCAACAGTCGCAGTAGCGGGTACACTAGGATTAGAAAGCCATCTTTTCAAGTCACCCTGTCTCTCGTTAACTATATACTCTAAATAAGCGGTTTTTAACATTCTATCGGGTTTCAACATATATTCTTTGGAACTTGTAAGAGACGCAAAACTATAGCTTACTGCATTACCTTTAGATGTATAGGTTTTATTCTGTGTCGTACTTCCCCAAGGATCATCAGCACCTGTGCCTACATCACACATGGCTAACATAGCACCCTCAACCCCAAAAGCCAAACCTCCCATTATATGATCCGTATAAATAGCTTGTCCTGCTGCTGGCTTCTGGGCTATTAAACCTTTCAACGCATCAATCTGCCTCTGTAAATCTTCCTCCTGAGCATCTAGTACACTGTGTAATTGATAAGCTCCTACTGCGGGGTTTGCAAAAGATAGTGGCGGATTGGCTGCGGCAACACCCGCTCTCTCGTTATACGTAAACTCTGTAGTACGCAGGAACGGACGAATATCAATAATATTCTCTTTAACAATTTCTGGTTGGTCCTTATTCACCACAATATAGGCCAAAGGTAGAGCAGCCTGTCCAACTAGCTGTAATTGATCTAAGCCTGTGACATCCAAAGCCATAACAGGTGCTATATTTAAGAGATCATCAGGAGATGGGAAACTTCCATGAATTTTTGTCGGCAACGGTTTATCGTTACCTGCGGTAATTCCTACATTTGCATCGGGCTCTGTGTCGGATATATTAGCAAGAATTTGTCCAGCCTGATTCTTATCCGCGTTAGCAAAGCCCTTTATACCATGAGGCACATGTCGGTTCCCCCCAGGGGGATGTTCGTCTCTAGCAATACCAACTCCAGCCCCCATTACTATTCCCAACATAGGTTTGGTTAATTTTTTTGGTGTCCACGTACCATCAGATTGTTGGCTCCCTGAAAGTTTTTCCTGATAATCAACAATATGAGTAGCACTAGAATCAATAGGTAAACTATAAGCTACCAATAAATCAATTCTTTGTTGTGCTTCAGTAAGGTACTGCCACTCATTGTTATCATCGTAATAGCCAAAATCTCCAGGATTAAATGCAGGTACTTCAATAGTAGAATCAGGGACATCTACTACAGCAGTTCTAAAAACTCCCCTCCACATTTGAACAAACATAAGATGAATAGTAGGCAAGTTTGAAGAAGAATATCCATTTGGCTCAGAATAGGTGTTTAACTTCAAACCTAAATTAGGATTTCCTGCCATCCACTTCTGGTAAGTACCTCTGATGTTGGGCCATAAAGTATTCTGGGGCCATACCTGCCCCTCATACCAAGGATAGTTTATACCTACTGCTGCTGGCTCGTTTGTATGAGGATCCACACCCCAGCTTCCCCATTCCCCCTCCTCTACTGGGGTAGAATAAAAAGAATAGTATAACTCCAACCCATTTGTATTATATGCATTAGCAGCCGCTTTTGGTCCTATGAAGTCACTCCACACTTTATCCCTCTGAGCTGTAGTCCAGACCTGCTTAAGCTCAGGCAGTATTTTAGGAAGCCCAGCATACTGATCAACCATCAATTGTGCAAGAGGTTTATTCATATCAAATGCATCATTTATACGAGATACAAACCTGCCTGCATTTACCTTTACTGTTCGTCCCCCATCAACCTTTGGTCTAAGCTCTTTAATATTATAAATACTTATCTCATCCCCTTCCATGACAAAGCCCTTCATCTTAGCATGAGTCTCAACTTTATCTTTAACGTAAAGAATATTTTCTTCTAGTTGACGCAGAGGGATATTATCAACCTCGTAGTAATAGGGGTCATTAGCTTTGTAATATCTAATAGGGGTAACAAAATTATAAGGTATTGGGTCTGCCATAGTTATAAATCTCTATCTAAATCGAAAAGGTTAGCGGACCCTGCCCATACTGGGCCTGCTCCTCCACCACCCTGGTTTTGAGTAGGGACCTGTGCCTCGCCTGGATAAACAGTCTCTGCTTTATAATAGCTAAATATCTTCTTCCTGCCTGAGGTGCTTAGAATACCATTCTTAGCATTAGCAAAAGTATTAATAGCTGATTCATCTAACCATATTCTAGAGGCAGAATCATGGGGAAGCATAGCACTTGTGTAAAAGAAAGAAGAGGCTACATAACGAGTTTGGTGGTTATTAGGCAATGTACCAATATAACCACTAAATCCTAAATCTTGATAAACTGCGCTAGTATTCGTATAATTGGGACCTTGACTATTAAGAGCACTACAATCAGAAGAAGTAGCATACCCTTGAGCAAATAATTGATAAGGTTCTCCTTCTTGAAGACTAAACACATCCCCAGCAAAATTAAAGCCCATACTATTGAAATCTCCAGGTGAAGTATAATCAATATTAGGCATATAATGTTGCCCATTAGCATCCACTGGATAAGCTAGGAATTTAGCTTTGGGGTCTGGGGAGACATATAATCTAAATGGTCCGATATTTTCCTGTTCCGTTTTCCCATAATATCCTAACGCTCCTCCAGTCTGTACTCCTCGTCCAAAGGAATCTAACACACTTAAAGATGACGTATCAGGCGTAGAGGATGGTGCTCCCGATAACCCCACCGTAGTAAGAGAGGAAGTCCATACAGCACTAGGTCCATAATAATAACCACTTAAATCTTGAGGATGTTTAGGTCCCCCTGTACTAATATCATTCCCCACCGTTAAATAGGAAGCGTGCAACTCAGAATTATCGGCAATATTCCAAATCCTTAATTGGCTACACTGTCCAGGAGCTGAAAGACTATAAACAGGGCCTGACGCATTCTCCCACCCACAAGGGAATACCACATTTTTTACATTAACTTGGCTATCTCCTACTGCTCTCACACACATCCCTCCATAAGATAATCCGCTGACAGCGGGGGGAGTAATGGGTGCTCTAGAGAACCCCCCATAAGTTCGTGCATTAGACCCAGGACTCACTAGCTGTGTCCCAGGATACGTAGCTTGGTTATTAGCCAGCCCTGGATTATCAGAATAACTTACAAAGGGGTTAGCATAAAATTGCATATACCCAGCATAACAAAAAGACGAAGTATTCAATGTGGCAGTAAGATAATCCTGATTCGCGTTATACTTGGACTCCCAGAACGCCCCGTAATCCCCTAAGTTATACATATTAATAATAGAATTTTTATTAGCTACTAAACAAGCTCTAGTAGAATGTAATTCAACCTTGGTGTGATTAGCAGGATCTCCCAAATTCCAACCACTTGCATCTAGGATACCATCTCTACTATGCGGGCCGAAATCTATAGTAGAATTATCCTCTGCTAAAACATCTACTCCTGCCTGCACAATGGTAGTGGGCCCCGCAAATTTAACGCTTGAATTATTACCCACATAAACAGCAGCAGTTTTTTGGTTCTTAGCCCAATCAGCATTTCCAATTATAAAAGTATAATCATTCTTATGTCCATTCAATTCTAACCTACTATCATTAACAACTCTAAAACAGGTACCCTTGAGTGAGGTTTGGTAATAGGTACTGATCTGCGGGTCTCCCCAGTAGGCTCCCAATAAAATAGATTTACTAGCTACAGCATTCATGTAAGAATTATTAGTAAGTTCAACTGCTGGTACAGTTTGCCTTGTGGTAACCGCTGGAGGCGGGTCTAATCTAATATCGAATTCGTGGTTTCCACTAAAGGATAATCGAGTATAAATATTATCCATAGATTCCCCGACCCCACTTACATAGGTAGGGACAAATTCCGAAGAATTTAGTTTAACATGCTGGCCGTTCCCTGTAAAATTAGTAACGGGATAAAACGGACCCTGGGTATAAGTTATAGCATCTGCATTTTTGTTATAATTAAACTTAGATTTAGAAGCCAGTAATCCTTGTTTTTCATTATGGTCTAAGGATATTTGGGATACTCTACATATAGAATTATCTAATTTCATCCCTATATTATTTTGGAAAGAAGATATTTTATTACTTATATCAATCAAAGATTCCGTAGCTTTAATTCCTTCAAAATTATTAAAGAAGGACTGTAAAACTACCGTCTGTGATCCGAAAGAGTCTGCGGAGGTCTCCCCATCCATATTTGTACCATATCGTACTTTCTGCGGGGTCACTAGGTTAGAATTGTGAAGGTCTACACCTATTATATTTCTATAAAAGCTAAACGGAGCATCTATGGGGAGACCTCTATACTGGTCCGTAGAAGCACTCAAAGTAATATTTGAGTTGACAGCTTTTAACCCCGCTGTAGGATTTTCCAGTATTTTTGTATCTAAAGTCGCGGCACCTGTAGTAAGTTCATAATTACGGAATGCTATGAACCCTCTATTCAAAGTAACATTAGAATTAACAGCCAGCATCCCTGCATTCTTACATCGTGCCACAGTACAGTTTTCTATAACCACATCCGAATTTTGAATATCAAATCCTATATTAGTGTTTTGGGCAGTAATAGTCCTAGCATCACCTCCGTCTACACAAAATCCTCTAATATAAATATTACCATTACAGTTTTTTATCTTAACATTTTGTAAAGCATTAGCATAAACAAATCCAGTAGATCTCCCTATATTAGTAGTAGGAGGAATAATATCAGGACGTTGAACAGTTAACCCTCTACTCTCAATATCTGAACCAACGGAGTTATCAGTATAGGCATACACTGTAAATTGATTAGGAACCCCACCGTTCATAAAAACTCCATCTGCTGCCACATTTTTAAAATTGGTAGATAACGATATAGTTTTTCTACTATTACTTTGGGGTCTAGACCACTCAGGAGTCTGGACAAAAGTTCTCGTAAAATTATTCCAGTAGTTAGCAGCTTCTACAGATGTACCTCCCGCACTATCCCATACCACAGAACTTACCCCAAGAGCTTCTGACGCAAGCATAGTATTACTGACATCTGTAGAACTAAAAATAGTAATGGAACTTCCTTCAGCAGGGGTTGCTCCTCCATTCGTAGCAGTGATACAAGCAGAAAGTGTATTGGTCCCAATTCCAGAGCCTGTCAAAACTTTAACAAACCCCCTATTAATAATTTCTAAGCCAGCACCAGGACCTTCAAATTCTATACTCTCTAAATGTAAGTCTCCGAGGTAACCACTGGTTGCTACCTCAATAGTTACAGGGAACCTAATAGTATTAGGCAGTGCATCAACAGCGGCTGATAAAGACCCAAATACTTTTTTATTATCTACACCCGCAGAGGAAACGGTTAGCATCACCCCATCTACGGAGGATGTGGGGTATCCTGCCATTTCAAATAGATAATCGCCTCTATCTTCTAGATCATAAATCGGAAGGTTATCTTGTTCCCAATTATAAAAAGAACTTGAATCAAATTTATAAACAGGATCTACCCAATTATTGATTAATTGAGCCGTTCCAGATGCTAAGTATCTATCGTTAGGTAAAAATGCCATATTAGAAGTTTAATGTCCACTTAAAAACTAGTGAAAAATCACCAGTCTTATATATGTTTGCGAAAGGTCTATATGCTACTAACTGAGACCTTTTTATAGTTTCTCCTAGAGGGTTCTTCATAAACAACCCAACTTCATTAAGGATAATATCATTACAAGAATTTCTCTCAATCCATAATATATAGGTAACAGAATTAAGATCCACTCGTTTAATACTATTATCAGATATTACCCCAAAGAACCATAGAGGATTATTTTTTGAATCAAGTTTAGATGCTCCATTAGATTCCATCAACTGGTGCTCTGAGAGAGGTAAGTTGGCAGCACTATTAGTTTGGTAGTCTTTCCATCTTTGTGTGGGCTCAGAGGGATCCGCTTGATTTTCTTGGGCTAATGCAGAAACTAACGTAGTTTCACTTACCCCATAAGTATCAATAATCGTATCTCCCCCTACCCCTAATTGGAAATACCGAATTTGAAAATTAGTTATATCATCGGCCCCAGACCCAGCATAAAGTAACCCAAGTCCTACACCCATTCCAGAGGTTATAGTATTAGGATCACTAAAAACTTGCTCCTCAGTGCCATCTTCATAGACCTTATAAATTTGTAAGTGTCCTGAAGGATCTAAAAAATCTTTTTGTTTCATAACAGTTCCTGTTTATTATAGTTATTTAGGGTAGATGAGAATATTTAATAAGAAGACCCTCCACCAGCACCAGGAGATGTACCTCCTCCCCCACCACCGTAACCTCCGATAGATCCTCCACCCTGGCCTCCGACATCTCCCCCTCCTCTTACTCGCCCTATTGGTCCAGGTGGGGAAACCGATCCTGTGAAATAAGTATCCACTGTATTATTTAATCCTAAGAACCCTATACTCCAGTGCATCACTATAGAAAAATCTTTAGTTTTAGGTATAGCAGTAAAACTCTTATAAGCTATTAGTAAAGGAGAATCTTCCTGGAAACCTTTAGGGTTCCTAGCGAAGAGTCCCACTTCACTAATAC
>Ga0114906_1000327_pt1 | contig 27686 bp, 44 predicted proteins | sample MalvirDeepMed_M9_FD_89687 | JGI IMG/M metagenome (GOLD analysis project Ga0114906, IMG submission 89687) | Marine viral communities from the Global Malaspina Expedition - Malaspina viral metaG DeepMed_M9 | ecosystem: Environmental > Aquatic > Marine > Oceanic | place: Mediterranean Sea...
CACGAAAGATTGCTCTATAGTCTAGGGTTGGCAGGGTCGGCTTTCAAAAAAGTCTACTACGACCCGAATATGGGCCGACAATGCGCTATGTACATACCCGCAGAAGACGTTATTGTGCCCTATGGAGCCTCTAACATAGAGAGTGCGGAGCGTGTTACGCATATTATGCGTAAAACCAAGAACGAATTACGTCGATTACAGGCCAGTGGCTTCTACAGGGACGTAGAACTAGGTGAACCACAGCCATACCACACTGATATTGAGGAGAGAAAGGCCGAAGATAACGGTTTTTCCCTGACTGACGATGATCGGTACGCTATTTATGAGATTCATGCTACTACTAACCTTGAAGGGGTAGATGGTGAGGACGATCTTGCCAAGCCTTATGTAATTACTATTGAGAAAGGTAGTAATACGGTACTTTCTATAAGAAGGAACTGGAACCCTGATGATCCTCTACAGTTAAAACGGCAACATTTCGTACATTATGTGTACGTGCCCGGATTTGGCTTTTACGGTCTTGGTCTTATACACATCGTAGGGGGGTACGCCCGTGCAGGTACTTCTATCATACGACAACTTGTAGACGCAGGGACGTTAGCTAACCTACCGGGAGGGTTAAAATCCCGTGGTTTACGTATAAAAGGCGACGATACCCCGATAGAACCGGGAGAGTTTAAGGATGTAGACGTACCTTCTGGCAGTATTAAAGATAATATCATGCCACTTCCTTACAAAGAGCCTAGTCAGACGTTGTTACAGTTGTTAGACAACATAACAAAAGAAGGACGTAGACTAGGGGCGATTAGTGACATGAACATATCAGACATGTCAGCTAACGCACCCGTAGGTACTACTCTTGCCCTTCTTGAACGTACTTTGAAGCCAATGGCAGCAGTTCAAGCGCGTGTTCACTACGCTATGAAGCAGGAGTTTAAACTGCTCAAGGCGATAATGGCAGAATATGCCCCTAAAGAGTACGGATATCAGCCTGACCGTGGAGAGATAAGCGCGAGGCAGATGGACTATACCTTGGTGGATGTCATTCCTGTCAGCGACCCGAATAGTTCTACGATGGCACAACGGGTAGTACAGTATCAGGCTGTTTTGCAGATGGCACAGGCTGCACCTCAGATATATAACCTGCCGCAATTACACAGGCAGATGATAGAAGTATTAGGTATAAAAAACGCAGAAAAGCTTGTTCCCACTCCTGAAGATGCCGAGCCAGTTGATCCTGTTAGTGAGAATATGAATGCGTTAGTAGGTAAGCCGCTGAAAGCGTTTATATACCAAGACCATGCAGCACACATCACCACCCACGAAGCCTTTATGAAAGATCCCATGATTGCTGCATCGCTTGGGCAGAACCCACAGGCACAACGTATTATGGGGTCGTTACAGGCACACTTGATGGAACACTATGGGTTCTTGTATAGACAACAGATGGAGGAGAAGCTTGGTGCGCCATTACCTGCACCAAACGATCCGTTACCGAAAGAGATAGAAGTGCCTTTGGCGAGGCTTGTCGCACAGGCAGGGCAACAGTTAACGCAGACACATCAACAACAAGCAGCACAGCAGCAAGCGCAACAGAAAGCGCAAGATCCTGTAATTCAAATGCAACAACAAGAACTACAGTTAAAAGCGCAAGAAATGCAACAAAAAGCACAGAAAGACGCTGTTGAGTTAAAACTAAAAGCAGAAGAACAGCAACGCAAACAACAGAAAGATGTGGTTGATGCCCTGATGGATGCTCAAGAGTTGAAATTAGATGAAAAAGAATTAGAGTTAGATGCTAAGAAAGCGGGAGTAAAACTAGCATTAGACACTGAAAACCAGAAAAACAAGATGGACATGGATATTTTAAAAGCCATACAAGAGACTAATAAAGAATAATGGCAGATACTATCTTTCACGTACTAAAGAAAAAATTTGAAGAAGATAGATTATCTGCGGTAGAATCTCTCGCATCTGGGGGAGCAAAAGATTTCTCCCAGTATAAAGAGACAGCAGGTTACATACGAGGTCTGGAAACCTGTCTGCGAACTGTAGAAGACCTTTCGCGCAATTATATGGACGATGATGATGAGTGAAGCTGAAGCTATAACTGAAGAACAGTTAGAAGAAATGCTACCTCTTCCTGTTGGCTATAGGGTGCTCATAGCACTGCCGCAGGTAAAAGAGACATTTGATGATACTGACCTTGTGAAGTCCTCACAGACGCTACACGAGGAGCATGTTATGTCAATAATTGGATTGGTTGTAGATATAGGTAGTCAAGCGTATGCCGATAAAGACCGTTTCCCCACAGGAGCTTGGTGTAAGGTAGGTGATTATGTCATGTTCCGCGCTAATTCAGGTACACGGTTTAAGGTAGCGGATACAGAATATCGACTTATGAATGACGATTCTATTGAAGCAGTTGTACAAAATCCATACGGTATATCAAGAGCATAAGGACTTATCATGGCGTTTCAAAAAGTAGAGTTTGAGTTTCCTGATGAGCAGGAAGAAGAATCCACAGAAATAGAGATAGAACCTTCTGGTGAGATAGAAGTTGATATTTCAGGTAAAGAGCCTGTTGTTGAAGCAGTTGTTGAACCTGAAGTTGAACCTGAACTTGAAGTAGAGGTTGTTGATGATACCCCCGAAAAAGACAGAAATAGAACTCCATCTGCACCGCCTGAAGATGTCACTGATGAAGAATTGGAGAACTATTCTGATAAAGTGCAAAAAAGAATACGTCATTTTAGCAAGGGATATCACGATGAACGTAGAGCGAAGGAGACAGCAGAACGGGAACGTGATGAGCTTCAAAGAGCAGTACAAAATATGTTGTCTGAAAATGAAGCCCTTAAAGAGACAGTTACCAACAGTCAAAAAACATTACTTACCCAAGCTAAACAAAGCGTTGATGGCGAGTTGGCGCAAGCTAAAGCCGCGTTTAAAACAGCGCATGAATCAGGTGATTCAGAAGCATTATTGACTGCCCAACAACATCTCACTAATGCTACGTTAAAAGCAGATCGTTTAACTACACTTGAAGAACCTAGAGAAGAAGTACAAAATACGCAACAGGAGGTTAGTAGACCTCAACCTGATCCTAAAGCAGTAGAATGGAGGCGACAGAATACATGGTTTGGTAACGCCCAGTATGAGCCAGAAACTGCATATGCTTTAGGGTTACATAAACAACTTACAGAAACAGAAAATGTTTCTGCGGCAAGTAATGAATACTACGAGAAGATAAATTCTCGTATGCAAGCAAGATTCCCTGAATTGTTCGGGGACACCAATGAACAGGAGGTACAGGTACCAAAACCAAAAGCTAGTAATGTAGTTGCCCCCGCTACGCGGAGCACAGCCCCTAAGAAAGTTAGGTTAACGGCAACACAAGTAACACTATCTAAGCGTTTAGGTATAACTCCCGCACAGTACGCTCAACAGCTGCAAACAGACATGAGGAATAAGAATGGCTGAAAACAGATTAGACCGTAAGTTAGAGACACGAGAGAAAACCACTCGAAAGAGAGCGTGGACGCGACCAGAAGTATTACCTTCTCCCACGCCAGAAGAGGGTTACGTATTCCGTTGGATACGAGTTAGTTCCCGTGGAACGACTGATGCCACTAATGTTTCCTCAAAACTACGAGAAGGTTGGGAACCAGTGAAAGCAGTAGACCACCCTGAAATTACTTTAGTTACTGTAGAGCAAGAGCGTTTTGCAGACAACGTAGTAATGGGAGGATTAATGCTTTGTAAAGCCCCAGAAGAGATGGTGGAAGAACGTAGTGAGTACTACGAAGATCAAACACAATCTCAGATGGCCTCTGTGGATAACAACCTTATGAGAGAAAGTGACCCACGTATGCCGATTTTTAATGATCGTAAAACAAAGGTTTCTTTTGGACACGGAACTTAATTATAGGAGTGTATAAGCAATGGCTTATCCAACTATTGATGCCCCTTATGGGCTAATTCCGGTAAAACTGATAAGCGGTGTTCCTTTTGTTGGTACAGTTCGACACTATTCTATTGCTAGTGCTTATGGTACAAACATCTTTTATGGGGATGCAGTTAAATTAGTTACTGGAGGCACCGTTGAGCGTGATACGTTTGATGCTGCCATGACACCGATTGGTGTTTTCTTAGGGTGTTCTTTTACAGACCCCGGTACGAGTCAGCCTACGTTTAAGCAGTATTATCCTGCTAGTACGGCAGCGTCTGACATTCAGGCTTATGTTGTAGATGCCACAGATGTACTGTTCAAAGTAGCAGTTGTATCTTCTGGCGAAACGATTGGCGATTTAGCAATTACTGATATTGGAGCTAACGTAGCTGGTGTGGATAACACTGGTAGCACCATTACTGGTAATTCTAAAAGTGCTATTTCAGACACTTCAGCAACAACAAGTTCATTGCCCTTCCGCATTGTAGATCTGGTGCCAGAGACTAAAAACTCTTCTGGTGGGTTTACAGAAGCACTCGTTAAGTGGAATGCAGGGCATGCTTTCGATAACACGACCGGAGTATAGGAGCTAACATAATATGGCTATTTCAAGAGCGCAATTATTAAAAGAACTCCTACCCGGATTGAATGCTTTGTTCGGATTGGAGTACGCTAAGTATGGTGAAGAACATGCAGAGATTTATGAAACTGAATCTTCTGACCGTTCTTTTGAAGAAGAAACCAAGCTGTCAGGCTTTTCTGCGGCACCTGTTAAAGACGAAGGCTCTGCCATCGAATATGACAATGCTCAAGAAACTTTCACAGCTAGGTATACACACGAAACCATTGCAATGGGTTTCTCAGTAACAGAAGAAGCTATAGAGGATAACCTTTATGATTCACTGTCTGCTAGATACACTAAAGCATTGGCTCGTGCTATGGCTTATACCAAGCAAGTAAAAGCTGCTGCAGTATTAAATAATGCTTTTGCTGCTGGTACGACTTATGGGGACGGACAGACTTTATGTTCTACCGCACACCCATTAGTTTCAGGTGGCACAAACTCAAACCGCCCCGGCACTAACGCTGACTTGAATGAGACTTCTTTGGAAGCCGCTATCATTCAAATCGGAGGTTGGACGGATGAGCGTGGTTTGTTGATTGCTGCCCAAGCTACTAAGCTAATCATTCCATCTGACTTACAATTTGTGGCAACACGATTGTTAGAAACAGAAGGAAGAGTTGGCACCGCAGATAACGACATCAATGCGATTCGTAACAACGGTGCAATCCCCGGTGGATACTCAGTTAACCATTATCTGACTGATACAGATGCTTGGTTCTTAATGACTGATGTACCTAACGGGTTGAAGCATTTTGTGCGAACCCCAATGTCAACATCTATGGATGCTGATTTTGATACGGGCAACAGCCGTTATAAGGCGAGAGAAAGATATTCCTTTGGTGTATCAGATCCGCTTGGCATTTTCGGTTCACCCGGAGCATAATACAGGGGGGGCTTTGCCCCCCTTAATTTTTCCTGACAGTCTTAGGACTGACACTAGCCAAGACAGGAGACTCAAATGGCTACTACAACTTTTAACGGCCCGGTTCGTTCAGAAAAGGGCTTTCAAATGGTTTCAAAGAACGCCACCACTGGCACTATTACTGTAACTAGTGGGGATAAGTGGGCTGTTGAAGCCACTGGTAGTGCAGGTATAGAAGGCACTGCTGCTGTTTATGTCACCCAAGTTAATCGCTTAAAAAGCGACGTATCAACAAACGTCAACATTGTTAAATCAACTATTATGATTGATCTAACAGGTTTGAAAGATGGCGGCACTGCAGGTGATATTATTGGTAAAGATGGTTCTGGCGTTGCGTTTATCGGACAAGTGACCACTGCTAACCAAGGTACAGTATTTGGCGTTACAATGACTTGTTTAGAAACCCCTGCTGGTGGAAGCGACGATATTGACTTGTACTCTGCTACAGAAGGTACAGGTGTAAACGATACCGCTATTGGTGATTTGACAGAAACTCAAGTTATTAATGCTGGTTCAGCTTCTGCTGGCACACTGGTTGCTGGTGGTGACATTGCAGCAGACCAATACTTATACCTTGTGAGTCAGGGCACTGGCGATGCAACATATACTGCTGGACGGTTTATGATTGAAGTTGTCGGCTATGACGTAGCATCTTAATTGGAGGTAAATTACTATGGCCTTAAAAGGTTCAGGTAGTGATGTAACATCCAGTTTTATAACTGCTGCTGCCGCAGATCCAGACGGTATTTCGACTGCCGCTGCAGTAGGTAATAACGCTGCGTTGACGATAGGAGGCGCATTAGCTTCTGGGGGGTCTGTTACTTTTGACTCTCCAAGAAACGTCACGATTCTTAGTGGTGGAGATGACAGCGCAATATCTTTTACTGTTGCTGGTACAGATGAATCAGGTACTGCAGCTACAGAGTCTATAACGGGTGCTGATACTGGCACAGCTACAGGCACAAAGTTTTTTGCCACTGTTACCTCTATAACCGCAGTAGGTGATCCTGCTGGTAATGTTAGCGCAGGTTCTGGTACTAGTTGTTGCGGAGTAATATCTGTAGCCCGTTGTAGATTACGTGGTATTTACGTAGTCAACGGTAGTTCAGCCGCTACTATCGTGTTTAGAGAGGGGTCTGGTACAGGCACAATAAAAATGCAATTTGCAACTGTGGCTGGAGCTAGTACTAACTCTTACCCTGATGTACCTGATGATGGACTTTTGTTCGTTGGTGGAGGGTTTGTAACTTTTACTGCTGTTACAGATCTTACAGCTATGACTACGTTCTTCTCATAAGTGCGCTATGCGTAGCTACTACAAATCAGGGGGAAGTGTTCGTAAAGATACGGGCATGAAAGGTATGTCGATTAAAAGTGGGGATAAACGCCCCACTAAATCGGGTGCCGGGATGACTAAAAAGGGTGTAGCTAAATACCGTAGGAATAACCCCGGAAGCAAGCTACAAACGGCTGTTACAGAGAAAAAACCTACAGGAAAACGAGCGTCTAGGCGTAAGTCTTATTGCGCTCGTTCCGCAGGGCAAATGAAGAAATTCCCTAAAGCAGCTAAGAATCCCAACTCTAGGTTACGACAAGCTAGAAGACGGTGGAGGTGTTAATGGCGTATTTGCAGTCGAATATACCTCATTTTAAATGTTGGGTTAGGAAAGAATATACCTACAACCATCAACAGTATCATGGAGAGTATATACACGCATTAGCAATAGCCGTGACATGTATACCCGATAGATGTTTAAGTTTTCAGTTAGTTTTTACAGGGGCTGAGACATATGACGATGATAACGAACCTAACGTACATGGTGGAGCTATGTGGGCACGTATGCCTATAACAGCGTTAATAGGAGATACAGTGTTGGATGAGTGGCCTGAAGCTATGACTCCACGCCTATGCCAACCTTGGGATTGTAGTTCTCGTGGTCATCAAGTGCATATCTACGATAGAACAAGTTCTAGTCCTTGGGTATGTAAGATAGATGGAGAGTTCTACACGGGCAAGTATATGTTCACAGTTGATTATACGGATAGTAGTATTTCTGATGATCCTGCTCAACATAAACAAAGTCATGTACTAGAACTTACTGATGCTGGGCCTTGGACAGGTAATATAGTAGCTCTTCCAAATAACAGAGTAAGAGTTACAAATCCTGCTCTTTGGGAGTGTGGAGAGGGAGCACCAGACTTTAGACCTAGCCAATGGACTCATAGTGCAGAGTGTGACGATAGTTACATGGATGCTTCAATTACATTTGATAATTTGTACGCGGAGAATAATGATGATGAGAACTAAAATGAACACCAAAGGCGGTATGAAAGGTGGGGGCATGATGAAAACCAAAGGCTATTCCAGAGGCGGTAGTCTTAAACAAGCTACTGATGACCAAGTAGGGCTACAAAAATTACCAAAAACTGTTCGTAACAAGATGGGCTATATGAAGGCTGGCGGTATGACCACTAAAGGTGGCATGAAGGGTGGCGGCATGATGAAAACCAAAGGCTACTCTAAAGGCGGTGCAATGAACACCAAAGGGTCTGCAAAAGGTGGTAAAGTGCGCGGTGCAGGTATTGAGAAGAAAGGACTACGTGCTGCTAAAATGGTTACGATGAAAAGGGCTTAAAATGCGTAGATATTACAAAAGCGGAGGTAAGATTTGCCCAAAAGGTAAAGCTTGGGCAAAGCGCACGTTTGATACGTACCCTTCTGCTTACGCTAATATGGCAGCCAGTAAGTACTGTAAAGATCCTAATTACGCCAAAGGTGCAAAAAAAGGTAAGAAGTAATGGGTGAACTGAAAAAATGGCGAGATCAGGATTGGGTGCGTATAGGCACTGATGGCAAAATAAAAGGGCCATGTGGAACTTCTAAAGATAAAAAGAACCCTGACCGTTGTTTACCTAGAAGTAAAGCTCAAAGTCTTTCACAAGGACAAAGAGCAAGCACCGCTAAGAAAAAGAAAAAGGAGGGGGGTCAAGGTAAAACTGTAGTAAAAAATACCCCCGATGCTGAAGTAAAATTACGTAGTGGAGGTCTTGCTAGAAGACGAAGACACCATAAAGGTTGCGGGGCAGTAATGGATGACCGCAGGAAAAAAACACTATATGTGTAGGAGAAAATAATGGCAGTACCATTAATACCATTAGGCATAGCAGCAGCAAGAGCAGCAGCCCCGGCTGTAGGAAGATTAGTAGGTAAAGGGCTTGCAAAACTTGGTAAAAATAAAAAAACTTTAACTAAAAAAGAAAAAGCTGAAGGCCCACTTGCGGATGTAAAACCAAGAAAGAAGAGAAAGCCCAGTAAGAAAGCAATGGCAGCAAGACGTGAGGCTAATAGAAAAGCGCAAACTAGACGAGGGGCTAGGCGTGTTGCCTCTGGTGTTGGTAGCACGGCAGCACTTGGTGGGGCAGAAGCACTTCTAACAAAGAAAGAAGAAGCTAAAAAAGTAGATAAACCTAAAGTTGATAAGCCTAAAGCTAGTAGACCAAAGCCCAAAACTGAGGGTAAAACTTTTAAAAAACCTACAGTTAAAACAAAAACCGAACAGCAACGCGCAGAGGATGCTAGTCGAAAGAAAGTCCCTGTTACAAGGGTATCAGATGCTAAAGCTACGAAACGGTTTGTGGATAAGGACAAAGCGAGAAAGTTAAAGACACCTCTTCAACCACCTTCTTCTTCTAAACAAAAAAGAATAGACGCAAGAAAAGAAAATATGGACGCAGCTAAAAAGCAAAGCCGTAAAGCAGACGTGCCTATGCCTACAACTGTTGCTGCAGGTCAAAAACGTGCAGAAGCTAGAGGAGAAAATAGACTCGCTGGTACGTTTAAAAGAGCAGAGCAAGATAAAGCTGCTCCGGGCAAAGATGCTAAATCGACTGCCACTGCAGTAGGCAATAAAACTACGAAGTTTGTTGATAAAGCTGCTGTTACTAGAGAAGATTTAGAGGCTTGGAAAAAACGAACTGGTAATGAAGACCTAGGTTATAAAGAATCTTTGCGAGGGTTACTCAACGAAGCACGAGGGCTGAAGCGTAGAGGAGCTAAAGCTGGAGGCACAATTAAAAAACAAGGGTTTAAACAAGGCGGTAAAGTTCGTGGAGCAGGTATAGCCACTAGAGGTGTACGTCCTACTAAAATGGTTAAAATGAAGGGGTCATAATGAGCAAACTTGAAGTCTTTCAGAATGGGGTGTTTTCTGGTACAGGAGAACCTGTATTCCAAATAGGTACTAAAAAAGAAGATGGTACTTATGATATATCTGTTTATGCGCTTATGAGTAAGGAGCAAGCAGAGACTAAGTTAAGTGAGTTACAACCTGCTCCTGCTAAACCTACCAAACCAAAAGCAGAAGCAAAAAAAGTACGGGAGATAAGAACTCCCTCCAGAACTGATTTTGCTCAAATGACTAAGCTTGAGTTAGAAGAGGAAATGCGAGGGTATGGGCTTGAATTAGATCGTAGAAAAACTAAATCTGCCCTTGTTAAAGAGTCTCTAGCTTTTTTAAACGGTAAATAACTATGGCAACGTCAGGTACTACTGCATTTGATATGGACTTCACTGAAATCGCTGAAGAAGCGTGGGAACGTGCTGGGCGAGAAATGCGTTCTGGTTATGATCTACGGACTGCTCGTAGGTCTATGAACCTGATGACTATAGAGTGGCAGAATCGTGGGATAAATTTATGGACTATAGAAGAGGGTAGTGTAACGCTGACTAAAAGTACTTCTCAGTATACGTTACCTGCTGACACTGTAGATCTTATAGAACAAGTAATAAGAACTAATTCAGGTAATACCACTACGCAATCAGATATAACACTTAATCGTATAGGGGTAAGTACTTTTGCTTCTATACCGAATAAGTTAACGGAAGGCAGACCTATTCAAATGTGGATAGATAGGCAGAGAGATGCACCTGTATTGAACTTGTGGCCTGTGCCTGACAAGAATGACACTTATACCATTAGATATTGGCGTATAAGGCGTATCCAAGATGCTGGTAGTGGAGCGCAAACGGCAGACATGAACTTTAGGTTCTTACCTTGTTTGGTAGCAGGATTAGCCTACAATATTGCGTTAAAAGTGCCTGAGTTGATGGATAGAGTGCCCATGCTAAAACAAGTGTACGACGAAGCGTTTGCACTTGCGGCTGCAGAGGACAGGGAGAAAACTTCTGATTACTATATACCGCGCATTGGAGTTATATAGTGGCTAGGTACGCATCTGCAAAAATAGCAATAGCAGAGTGTGATATATGCGGATTTCGGTTTAAATTAAAGGAACTAAAGAATTTAATACAGAAAGGGCGTGATACAAACATAAAAGCATGCCCTGAGTGTTGGAACCCAGACCAACCACAACTTAGATTGGGAGAGTTTCCAGTAAATGATCCACAAGCTATCAAAGATCCAAGACCTGATTTTGCTGGGTATGAGAGCAGTAGAAAGATACAATGGGGTTGGAATCCTGTAGGGAATGGAAATAATCCATTTGGTCTAACAGACAATGATTTGGTCGGAACCGCAAGTGTGGGTTCTGTAACAGTAACAACAACGTAAATGAGGTGTTTATGTTATTCGAGCAGCCAAAAACAAAGAAAAAGAAGAAAGGAAAAAACGCTAACAACCGTCAAGTAAAAATACGCGGCACCGGGGCTGCTACAAAGGGTATCTATGCAAGAGGCCCAATGGCGTAAGCTATGAACTACACGGAGCTAAAGGCTAATATTCAGGACATTTGTGAAACTACTTTTACAGATGACCAGTTAAAACTGTTTACCCAACAGGCAGAACAGAAGATATACAACACTGTTCAATTCCCTGCCCTGCGTAAAAACCAAACAGGTGTGCTTACCAGTGGCGTAAAATATCTTGCGGTTCCTAGTGACTTTTTGTACTCCTATTCTCTTGCAATAATTAGCTCAAGTGAATATATCTATCTGTTAAACAAGGACGTTAATTTTATACGAGAAGCATACCCCAATGCCTCTACGACAGGTATACCCAAGCATTATGCTTATTTCACGGATACGGTGTTTATTATTGGGCCAACTCCTAACGCTTCTTTTGATGTAGAGCTTCACTATGGGTACTACCCAGAGTCCATCGTTACAGCAAGCACCACTTGGTTGGGTGATGACTTTGACAGTGCATTGTTAAATGGGGCGTTGGTAGAAGCTATTCGATTTATGAAAGGAGAAGCTGATTTAATAGCTCTGTATCAAAAAATGTATTTAGAGGCTATTACGTTACTGGGTGCATTAGGAGATAATAAATTAAGAGAAGACTCTTATCGTTCTGGACAATACAGGATGCAAATAAACTAATATGTTTGATATTGAAGTCAAAGCAGCCGTGGGATCTTTCGATGTGCAAACCACTGAAGGTAGGGGGCACACTGTAGAAGAGTTAGCAAATAATGCAGTGGCAAAAATAATAAGTATATCCGAAACAGCAGATCCTGTGATAAAACAACAGGCAGAGGCGTTTAGAGAAAGAATGTTCTACGTCATTGTTCATACTTTAGAACAAGCAGTAAAAAGCGATAGAACTACCCTTTATAATCTGTTTAAACAACAGGGCCATGATGACGTGGCTGAATTACTGAGGAGGCTGTAATGGCAATATCCCAAGCACTATGTACATCTTTTAAGCAGGAGTTATTGCAAGGGGTACATAATTTTACCAGTGGTTCTGGTGGGGGCACTACAACGTCCACTGGTTCAGGTAACACGTTTAAAATAGCTCTATTTACTAGCAGTGCTAGTCTTGGAGCAGGTACTACTGCTTATGCCGACAGTAATCAAGCTTCTGGCACTGGGTATACAGCAGGTGGAAACACGTTGACAAATGTTACACCTACAACTTCTAGCACCACCGCATTAACAGATTTTGCAGATACTACATGGTCTAGCTCGTCAGTCACTGCTAGGGGAGCTTTGATTTACAACAGTTCTACCACAGCAGGGTCTGCAAACAGAGCAGTTGCAGTATTGGATTTTGGATCAGACAAAAGTTCAAGTAGTGGAGATTTTACTATTACGTTTCCTACTGCTGATGCAAGTAGTGCGATAATCAGGATCGCTTAATGACTGATGTAAACATTGCATTTTCGGGTTATAACAGTATAACCCAAGGATATAATGAAGGAGGTTACAACCAAGACGTTGCTTTTACTGGATTAGCCAGTGCTTTAGGTAGTATTACTACTACTGGCGATACAGGCGTAACTGTAACAGGTGTTTCTGCCAGTGCTACTGTAGGAAATACATCAGAAGCTGCGGGAGGAGGAATATCTATAGGAGTTACAGGTTTAGTAGGCACTTCTGCTTTATCAGAAGTTCTAGTATGGGGTATAGTACCTACAGATCAAACTCCTAATTGGCAGGATATATCTACTTCACAAACACCAAATTGGACAGAGATAGCGGCATAAATTATGGCTTCTACATATGTAAATAATTTAAGAGTAGCAGAACCCGCAGATGGAGATAGTGGTTGGGGAACAAGCACTAATACTTCGCTTGAGTTAATTGGTGAAGCTCTTGGTATTGGCGAAGAAGGCATTACAACCAATGCCGATACGCATACTTCTACTATAGCTGATGGGGCTACTGACCCCGCACGAGCACTCCATCTAAAATATACAGGCACTTTAGATTCGACCTGTACGATTACGATTGCCCCAAACACATTAAAGCGGGTTCAAATCATTGAAAACGCCACCAGTGGCAGTCAATCAATTATTATAAAACAAGGCTCTGGCGCGACCATTACGATAACTAATGGCACAAAACGTATTGTGTATTTGGACGGGGCAGGATCTGGCGCAGCCGTAGTCGATGTCACCGCTGCCGCTTTTGGATCGCAAGCATTCTATGTGCCATCAGGCTCGACAGGCAACAGACCCACAGGTGTTGCAGGAGCTTTTCGTTATAACAGTACAACAGGAGCTTTTGAAGGATATACAGATTCTTGGGGCGATATTGGTGGTTCGGGTGCAACCAGTGTATCGCTTACGGAAGCAACAGGAGATGGCAGTACCACGGCATTTACGCTGTCAACCGCACCGGGGTCAGAGAACAATACCCAAGTATTTATTGATGGTGTCTACCAAGAAAAAGGCACCTACGCTGTTTCTGGAACGACGTTAACTTTCAGCACGGCTCCTCCTAATGGCAGCAGTGTGGAGGTAACAGGGTTTTCAGAGTCTTCCGTGGGAACGCCCGGTGATGGCACAGTCACCACCGCTAAACTAGCAGATGACGCAGTTACCGCTGCGAAACTTGCTTCAAGTGCGGTTGTTACGGCTTCTATCGTTGATGACGCAGTTACCGCTGCAAAACTAGCCTCTAGTGCTGTCGTCACGGCTTCCATCGTTGATGACGCAGTTACCGCTGCGAAACTTGCTTCAAGTGCAGTTGTGACCGCCTCTATTGTCGATGATAACGTGACCCAAGCTAAAATCGCAGATGATGCGGTGGGCGCAGATCAGTTAGCCGCCAGTGCGGTTGTTACGGCTTCTATTGTCGATGATGCAGTGACACAAGCAAAAATAGCGGATGATGCGGTGGGTGCAGATCAGTTAGCTGCCAGTGCTGTTGTTACTGCGTCTATAGTGGACGATGCCGTGACTCTTGCTAAGATGGCAACTGGAACTGATGGAAATTTAATAAGCTACGATGCGTCAGGTAATCCTGTAGCTGTGGCAACAGGTAATGCAGGACAGATTTTAACATCTGCTGGAGCAGGTGCGCCTCCAACCTTTGCGGATGCCGCAGCGGGTGGGCCTAGTGTCGGTAAAGCATTTTTTATGGGACAATTATAATGGCAGTAAAAATTTCAGGTGTAGACCTTAGTGCAGACACAACTGCAAATATTGGACAGGCTGGCTCCAGTGGGGGCACTTATACTGTCCACATACTCAATCGTGGAACGGGTTCTGCGCTTGTTCAATTAGGCGTAGGTGATAGCTCTGCTACTTTTGCCAACGCAACGAAACTGTTGCACTCGACCTTAGTAGGGCCGAATGAATCTTTAAGCTTTTCGCCAGTGGTGGCAGGGGCTAGTGACTATGTTATCGGACGTAGTTCATTAGCAAGTGTCAATATGGTAATGATGGGGTTTGATGAATAATGGCTGGTCTAACTCGTTCTTTAAATATAGTCACAAGTAAAAATAGAGCCTTTCCTAATTTTCCTAGAGCCTATATGCCTAGTGAAAGTTGGCCTTACTACGGCAGTCATATGTATACAGTTACCTCTAACGTGATGCTTCCGGGATTTTTAAATTTTGGGAGTGTTGGCAGTAGCATAATGGTTAATTGCACTAATTCTACTACTGCCCTGAAAATGTACAACGGACAGGGCACTGAACAGACCGCTGGAAGTTGGAATAGCGGTTTTGCTCCGGGAGATGGAGCAGCAGCTTACGATACGTGGTCAGCCCTTTACATGGATCGCGTGGACAATCTACTTTATGTCATGGTGATTGATACCTCTACTGACCCTGATACTTATCGTATGATGACGATTGATAAGGACGGGACTGTTGCTTTTGTAACAGCCGCTTATCAAGTGACAAATACTGGTCTAGAAAACATGAAACTTAGTTTTGATACTACGCCCCCACTTTATCGTGTCGGGATGGTTGATGGCACAGGTAATTTTAGGATGGATCGTTATAGGGCAAACACGCCTAACGATAATGCTACACAGCCTTACGACGGGGTGCGGTTAGAAATAAATACGTCAAGTGGCACAGTAAACGGCATCGCAGCTAATACTATAGCTGAAACAACTGATGGCCTTATTCCCAACAATATCTTTATTGGGAATAGTAGCTTTAGTGAAGTTGCTACTTTTATGGGGCCAACAGACAATGGAATTATGGGTGCTCCTAGTTATGGAGACTACAGATATAACGCAGGAAGACCTTACGGTGTTCTTGGAAACGTAAACACTGGACAAATCATTCAAAATATATCGTTTGGTATGGATATCCCTTTTTACTACTGGTCTGATAGTGATATCAAGCCTGTCCCGTGGCTAGGGTCTTATTTCTTTCATCCTATAAGTAATGGTTATGTATCAGGGATAAACAATTTTTCTCGCACTGATGCACACGCTTATATAGACGAAGTAGCTGTTTGGTATGGGTTACTATAATGATAGAAAATAATAGATATAAGCCAGTAGATGACGGACAAAATGGAATAACAAAGTTCCCTGCAAGTGTTTTTCTCAACATGCTGACAGAAACAGAGGCGTGTGCATTATTCAGAAGTAGCACACAAATCATTGCTGATACCGCATTGTTAATGAGTAATAGAGATTCAGAAGTTAATGTTGAAAGCACACGATTTGATGATGTGATGACAGCTTGTGTTTCTGAAGATATTTTTACTGCTGACAGGGTGACTGCTTTCAAGCGTGGTATACGTCCTTTCAACAAGTTTGAAACTCATGGGTACTGGTAATGGCCTTAACTAAGGTATCAAAAGAACTTTTTAACACAGATACTGTATTTGCAGTCGATTCGATTGGTGGCAAGTACGGTAGTAGTTCTTCTCCAATTAGCATTGCTGTTACGGTAGGCACAAAAACAGCCGCGCATCCGTATAACGGAGATGGTAGTAGTTCTGCTTACTTTTTAGACGGTATTGAAGCCCCTGCGCTACAACTCAATGGTGCCGACAATGTGACTTCTGATTCGGGGTATTACTACCGTTTCGATCAATCTGATAGCACGAACTCCTCCCACCCGTTACGTTTTTACCTAGATGCGGATAAGACCACCGCGTATACCACGGGAGTCACGACTAATGGTACGGCAGGAAGCGCGGGCGCGTATACTCAAATTGACGTAGACGAAGATACACCTAGCATTTTGTACTATCAGTGTTCTTCCCATGAATATATGGGCAATTATGCCCTTGTTCCTGCTTCTAATGTAATCAATCACACAGAAGCCCTGATTAGTATGCCGACGGCAACGACGACGCTAGTGGGCACGGATACCACAGACACGTTGACGAACAAAACGCTTACGACTCCTACTGTTACAACACCTGTGGTCAATGCAGGGTTGCAGTTAAAAAATGGGGCTACGAGCGCAGGATTCATAGAGTTTTTTGAAGATTCAGATAACGGTACCAACAAAGTAACGCTTATCGGCCCTGCTGCTACAGCCGACGTTACAATAACTTTGCCTGATTCAGCAGATACCTTAGTCGGTAAAGCAACGACAGACACCTTGACAAATAAGACACTGACTACACCTGTTATCAATGCGGGAGCGCAGTTAAAAAACGGAGCTACTTCCGCTGGTTTTTTAGAGTTTTTTGAGGACTCAGACAACGGTACAAACAAAGTAACGCTCATTGGCCCTGCGTCTACAGCCGATATAACGCTTACGCTTCCATCTAGTGATGGTGATAGTGGGCAGTTTTTACAAACAGATGGTAGTGGAGTCCTTAGTTTTGCTTCAGCCGGGGGAGCCTACAACGCATGGCTTGTAAAAACCAGTGCATATACAGCATTAGCTGGTGATCAAATAGTGGTAAATAGTGCTAGTGCAGTGACAATAACGCTCCCTGCTTCAGCTAGTGCTGGAAATACTGTAATAATCAAAGCGACGGGTGGTGGTACAGTAACAATAGGAAGGAACTCACAAAACATTAACAGCACAGCAGCAGATTCAACTTTATTTAATGGAAATGCAGTTCAACTTGTCTATGTAGATGGAACGATTGGATTCCTTGAAATCTAGGAGAATTAAAAGATGGCAGTAATTGGTAGTAATAATGAACAAGGTGCTTATCCCACGATGGTTTTTCAAGAAAGCCAAACTTGGGCATGTCCTGTTGCAATGGAAGCGATTGTTTACGTCATAGGTTCAGGAGGCTCTGGGGCTACGGTTGGGGGTAATTCACAGAGTTCTTATAATGCCAGAGGGGGAGCCGCAGGCGGTTGTGCTGTTTCCAGACTTTCTTTAGCGGCACAAAATTACACTGTTACCATTGGCAGTGGTGGAGCCTATGCAAGTGCTACTACGGTCAGTGCTGGAAACGCAGGGGGTAATTCAGTATTTTCAGGAACTGGCATTTCCACGATGACGGCCAATGGGGGTGCAGCAGGAACTTTTTCTGGTATTGCTCAAGATACTACTGCTGGAGGGGGTACTGCTACAGGTGGTAATTTAATGAATAATACTGGTGGAGGTGGAGGCGCAAATACCAGTGCGACTGGTGTGATTAGTGGAGGAGGGGGTGTTAATTTGTATGGTAGTTCTTGTAATGGACATGGAGAGGAGTCCACTTATGCGGCTGGTGGGAGTCCCACTGGAATTTCTGGTAACGATTATGCAAGAACTTTTTATTCTCCCAATAGTAATCGATATAATCGCAACCAAACTCTTTCAGTCAATTATTTTTCATCGTTGATGGTTCACCAATCAAGTTTTGATGCTGGATCAGATGTTGATAATGCCAGCGTCAAACTAACACGCTTTCCATCAACAGTTTATTCCAATACTCGCCACTACGTGACAATATCCGCTAACTCTCAAGATAAAGGGCTTTACGCACAGGCAGGGCCATTTTGTGGTGGTGCAGGATATAGGAATTCTTGTAGTTCGGCTGAAATAAATTCAATGGCTGGTGGAGTCGGGGCTGGAGGTGGCGCAGCTACGAACCAGAGTAGTGGTGAATCAGCGTATAGTGGCCCCGGTGGTTCTGGTTTAATAATAATCTTTCCCATTCAACTAGGATAAAAATATGGCAATTATTAAACTTACAAAAGATGGCGTAAGTAACGAGATTGTTGCTGATTTTAAATGGGCTAAAGCAACTTATCCTGATTATACTGTTGAGGATTTAACTGTTTATCCTACAAGCGATGAAATACTTGAGGCAGAAAAAATAGAGGCTAGGCAATGGAGAAATGAAGAGTTAGAAAGAACTGACTCATTATCGTTGTTAAGTGACCATCCTCAAAAAACACAGATAACTACATACAGGACAGCACTTAGAGAGTGGCCTAGCACCAGTGATTTTCCTGATACACCTCCTACGGAGGAAACAGCCGCGAAATGTATCGAGCGATGGGAAGCTGATGAAAGAAGTTAATTTAACAACTCCAGAGCAACCTTGTTTTATAGGAGCTTGGTATCTTCCTGATGCAAGTTTATGTGATGAAATTATTAGTGCTTATGACACAAATTCGTTTAAAACAGTACAAGGGGTAGTAGGCGGTGGTGATAACGATATAGTAGATACAACAATAAAAGATTCAATAGATTCAAGCCTATATGATGTTCCCGATCTTGCGAATAAATTTACAGCTAATTTACTTGCTGTTTTAGAACAGTATAAACAGAGATTTTTTTATTCAAATCATGTTGATACTTTTTTTGTTGATCGTATAAATATCCAAAAGTATCCAAAAGATGCAGGGTATCATGCGTGGCACACTGAAAGGATGAACGCTAATTTTAGGCATTTAGTATGGATGACTTATTTGAATGATATTAAAGAAGGTGGTGAAACTGAATTTTACTATCAGAAGCTTAAAGTAAAGCCACGCAAAGGACTGACACTGATTTGGCCTGTTGACTGGACGCATACCCATAGAGGGATAGTGGCCCCAAATGAAGAAAAAATGATTCTTACAGGGTGGTTTAGTTTTTCACAGCCTCAAGTTAATTTAGAGGCAGCCTAATTAACACAGGACAGGAATATGGCTACATATGTAAATAATTTAAGACTAGAAGAAATAACAACAGGCGATGCTTCGGGCACTTGGGGCACAAAAACAAATACTAATCTTAGTCTCATTGGTAAAGCTTTAGGGTATGCAACGGAAGCTTCTTTTGGTTCTGATGCTAATGCCACTACCACTGTTGCTGACGGTGCAGATGATCCCGCACGAGCCTTATATTTTAAGGTTACTAGTGGAGCCACTTTAACCGCTACACGAGAGTTAACGATAGCTCCTAACACCATATCAAGAGTGATGATTATTGAGAACGCTACCACTGGTTCGCAGATAATTACTATAAAACAAGGATCAGGAAGTACAGTCAATATACCCGCTGGGGGTGTAAAAATAGTCTATCTTGATGGTGCGGGTGCTGGTGCTGCGGTAGTTGATGCACTTGTAGACTTAGATCTGACAGGTACAACTACAGCAGCAGCCATAACAGCATCTGGTGCCATAACAGCATCTGGGGTTATTACTGGATCTACTATTGAAGCTACAGGAGATACTTCTGCTAGTGACAATGCAGCTATTGGATACACCGCTGCTGAAGGTCTAATTCTAACAGGTCAGGGTTCTACGAATGACGTAACTATTAAAAATGACGCTGATGCAGACGTATTAGAAATACCTACAGGAACTACAAATGTAGATATTGTTGGTGTCGCTACTGCTGCAACATTTGAACCTGATGGAGATACCGCTGCTGGGGATAATGCTGCTATTGGTTACACAGCAACAGAAGGGCTTATTCTTACAGGGCAAGGTTCCACCAATGACGTAACTATAAAAAATGATGCTGACGGAGATGTCATTGCTATCCCAACAGGAGGCACTGACGTTAACTTTCATGGCAACGTCAACATTCTAGCGGAGAACGATTTACGGCTACAAGATGCTTCTGGAGGACAATATATAGCATTGCAAGCACCCTCCACTGTTGCAAGTAATGTGACGTTAACGCTACCCGCTGACGATGGAGAGGCAAATCAAGTTTTAAGTACTGATGGTAATGGGGTATTAGATTTCATTACTAATAGCTACCTTGGTTTTGCTATAATTAACTCTGCTACTCCTATGGAGGCATCAGGACAATATGTATCAAATAGTAGTAGCGCGTTAACACATACGTTACCTTCGGGTGTAGCTGGGGCTACAATTATATTATCTAACGTGGGGTCTGGAGTAGTGACTGTGGCGCGTACCAGCAGTCAAAAAATAGATTCTGCTGCCGAAGATGGGACATTGAACCAAGGTGCTTCTGTGCAGTTTGTCTACGTTGATGGTACTGTTGGATGGCATACTTTATAGGACAAGATTATGGCGGTATTAGGCAACAGAGTAATAAAATCAATTCAAAGAGGCTCCACCGGGAAAGGCGGTGGTGGAGGTGATGTAACCATAAATGCTGTTGATCTGTCCAAAACGATAGTCAATGTTAGTGTAGCTACTGGTAAGCAACGATTTGCCAAAACTGATACTCCATCCTACGCATATCAACAAGCGATTGGCGCGGGTGTGTATCTTAGCGATAGTACAACGCTTACTGTAGTAAATGGGACTTATGACACAACCAGTGGCACTGGATATACTTTTTCAGTGCCATCAATCTATTATGAGGTAGTTGAATATGAGTAGTTTAGTTTATGCGGAGCTTGACGGTAATAACATATGCACTGGTGTGAATGAATACTTTCAAACTTTAAATAACCCGCCTTCCAATTACCAGCAAATAGATAGTTTCGATACTAGTGTTATTGGAAAAAGATGGAACGGTTCTTCTTTTGAAGAGGTGTAAGTACTAATGGAAGAATCCGAAGCTTTAGCTGAAATAAGAGCACATGAAAGAGAGTGCGCTGTACGTTGGGATAATATAAAAGTACGTTTAGAGCGTGGTTCTCAGCGCATGGATAGACTAGAGATTTCAATATGGGGAGTGTACCCGTTCATTTTAGCTACTGTATTTTTAGCTAAGCATTTTTGATATAATTAATTATGTTCGCTGAACTTGCAGCGATAGGTAGTGCTCTTAGTGCTATCAACAGTGCAGTATCTACTTATAAAGAAACTAAAGCTAACGCTCAAGACGCTGCTAGGCTTCTAGGCAGATTTAGTGAAACTTCAGATAAGTTAGATAAATGGGAAAAGAAGACTAAATTAAAACGTCCTCTGACTCCTAAAGAAGCGATGGATCTTAGTATCCAACGCAGAAAGATCAAAAATACAGAAACACAAATTAAAGACATCTGCTTGATGAGTGGATGTATTGACATATGGCAAGATGCCCAAAGAATAAGGGCACAAAGCGAAAGGGAGCATCAGCAATATTTAAAAACAGTACATATCAGAAGACAAAAACGAAAGAAGAAAATAAAGCAAATCAGCATCGTTGTCCTTATTGTGACATTTATAATAACGCTGGGTGTTACTGGCTATGGCTCTAAATGGCTGTATAAACAGTATAGACTTCAAGAGGCCAAGCAAGAATTAAAAGAAAAACGTAGGATACTACGTAACATTCGTGAATGTGGTAGGCAAAGGTGCTGATCTTAGCGTTTATGCTAGTAGTTATTGTAGATGACAATATAGTATCGGATAATAAAATGTTATTTAAGAATATATACCGATGTAATATATTTGCAAAAGCTATAGAACAAGGTAAAACAAGTGCCTACGATAGACCTAGCTACCGTCAGCAAAATATTACCTCATATTGTGTCCCTAAGAGAGTTTCTGAAAACGAAACCTTCTACGACTAGGAGTAAGTACATGTGGCAAATAAGTGCAGGATTAACCGTTGCTCTAGTAGTAACTAGCGGTGCTTTCAAACTGTATTACGACAAGTCTGAAGCAGAAAAAGAAACCATTGCCATGCAGTTACGACAGTCTGCAGATAATCAGGTATTATTAGAAAACAGTATTGCTAGTCTTAATACACAAGTTTTACAGGTTGAAGAGGACAAAATAAAAGCTTTTGAGCAGATTAGTATGCTCCAAGAACAGAATCAAGAAGCTCAAGCAGAGGTGTCTAAGTTAAAAAGTAAATTCGATAAACACAATATGAATGTGCTTAGTTTAAGAAAACCTAAACTAATTGAGAATATCATTAATCGTGGCACAAGAGAGGTTCTAAATGAGCTTGAGGCTATTACCAGCCCTGCTACTAATAACATGTAGTGGGTGTGCTTTACTGGGGAACGACCCCTATGTACCTGAAGTAAAGCCAGTAGAGGTAGTTACTATCACTAAACCTGCTGCTGTATACCACCCCCCTCTTCCTAATAAAGTATCCACTAAACCTGTTGAATGGACAGTGTTAACTCCTGCTATTATGAGTGAGTATCTTACTGATTTAGAAAAGGGAGAAGCTCCTACTAATGTATACTACGGAATTAGTCCAACTGGGTATGAACACCTATCTTTAAACATAGCGGAGTTAAAAAGGTACATACGTCAAGTTCTTTCTATTGTTGACTACTATCAAAAATTAGATGAAGACAGGAGTGTTGAAAGTGCTCAACCACCAAAAGATAAGTGAGATTTGTGCAGAATCATACGAAGCCCTAGATTTTGAAGAGCTTAACATTGAGGTTATTGTACGAGATAACGTATTTGCTTTTCGTGGGACAGATGAACCGTTGGATGCTGTGCGAGACTTACGCATCCTGCCCATATGGACTCGTGAATTAGGGTGGTGTCCAGCAGGGTTCCTCCGTGCAGCCAAAAGGTTGATGCCCAAATGTCTATCAGAATGTATGGACAGAGACATAGAAAAAGAAGATATTGTGCTTACTGGGCATTCTCTTGGGGGTGCGGTAGCACTTATTGTAGGTGCGTTAATGGTACGCGATGAAGTTAACATTCAAGAAATTGTAACTTTTGGTGCGCCTCGATGCGGCAGACTTAAAATACTAGATAATACCCCCGTCACCATGTACAGGCACGGTAAAGACATAGTGCCTATGGTTCCTCCCGTTATGCGTAGGCACAAGAAAATGAGGCGTTTTGGGGCCAGAGAAAGCTATATAAGCGATCATTATATGGCTAATTACGTTAGTATGGAGAAAATACCAAGGGCAGACATATGAATGCAAAAAAACTAGAGCCTGAGTCTCAATACAATGGGTTAGATACTAATGGTGATGGCATCATTAGTGACCTAGAGTGGGAGCAAAGTGAGCGTATGGTTAAGCTTGAGCTTCTTAAAAATGAAGACCAGAAGCAAGACGCGCAATTACGTATGATTTGGTTCTCTTTAATATCATTACTAATCTTCCCTATACTCCTAATGATATCTTCTATATTTGAGCTAGAGGACGCAGGTAAAAACTTAACCGATATGAGCAGCATATTCTTCCTTACCATAGGAGGTCTGGTTTCGGTATACTTCGGTGCTCAAGCTATAAAAAGAAACGGTAACGACAGGTGAGTGTTAATTTAGATACATTGTATGAAGAAATTGCTAGTGATGAAGGCAAAATCTTACATAAATACAAATGCTCGTTAGGGCATGACACCATAGGCATCGGGCACCTTGTCTTAGAGAATGACCCTGAAGCAAACCTCCCTGTATACGGTGCTTACGAAGAGGTGCCTGAAGATGTGTGCATTACAGAAGAACGGTGCAAGGAGTTATTTGAAACCGATATACAAGAAGCCATAAAAGGGTGTGAGAGGATATATACTAATTGGGAAGACCTGCCCCAAGAAGCTAAACATGTACTTATCAACATGTGTTTTCAATTAGGACAGAACGGATTGAGTAAGTTTAAAAACATGAATCTTGCTGTACAAAATAAAGACTACCGATCATGGGCTGTTAATATGATTGACAGTAGATGGGCTTTACAAACTCCTGAACGTGCAAGAAGATTACGGGATAGAGTATTAACATTAGCGGGTACTTAAATGACCTTACAGAAACTAGCGTTAAACCCCGGAGTAAACAAAGAGAAAACTAGTTATAGTAACGAAAACTCTTGGGTAGAGTCTGATAAAGTAAGATTTAGGCAAGGTTATGCAGAACGTATAGGCGGTTGGACTCGAATATCTATTAATACGTTTTTAGGGGTATGCAGATCACTATTCAACTGGGTAACTCTAGGTGGTGCAAACTACATAGGGGTAGGCACTCATCTTAAATTCTATCTAAGTCAAGGTGGTGCTTATTATGACATCACTCCACTACGATCTACCACGAGCGCAGGAGATGTAACTTTTGCAGCAACTAACGGCTCTTCCACAATTACCGTTACTGATACTGCTCACGGAGCGTTGGTAGATAATTTTGTCACCTTTTCTGGAGCAGCTTCTCTTGGGGGGCTTATTACTGCTGATGTGCTTAACCAAAACTACCAAGTAATTTCTGTCCCAAGTGATAACACGTTTACAATTACAGCTAAAGATACCTCTGGAAGCACTGTAACTGCTAACTCTAGTGATAGCGGTAATGGAGGAAGTTCTACAGTTGGTAAATATGAAATACCCACAGGCACCGCAACCCCTGTACCATTTATAGGTTGGAGTGCAGGTACTTGGGGTTCAGGTACTTGGGGTAATGGCACTAGTTCGACCACTGTATTACGATTGTGGAGTCAGGCTTCTTTTGGAGAAGATCTTGTATTTGCCCCTCGTGAGGGAGCTTTATACTACTGGGATGCCACTGGTGGAAAAACCACTCGTGCTGTTCTAGTATCTAGCCTAGCTGGTGCGTCAGATGTACCTACTGTAGTTAATACTGTGCTTGTCTCAGATGTAAGTAGGTTTGTATTCTGTTTTGGCGCAAATACTCTAGGAACTTCTACGCAAGACCCGCTTCTTATTCGCTGGTCAGATCAGGAAAGCGTAGTAAATTGGACACCTGCAGCGACAAATCAGGCTGGAAGCTTACGCTTGTCAAGGGGTAGCTCTATTATAACGGCTGCTCAAGCACGGCAAGAGATCTTAGTTTGGACAGATGCTTCGTTGTACGCCTTACAATACGTTGGTGCTCCTATCGTGTGGAATTCTCAATTAGTAGGAGATCACATATCTATAATCTCACAAAACTGTGTGGCTTATGCTAATGGGGCTTCTTACTGGATGGGCATTGATAAGTTCTATGTTTATGACGGCACAACTAAACAGCTACGATGTGATCTCAGAAGGCATATATTTAATGATATAAATAGAACACAAGTAGACCAAGTGTTTGCAGGTACAATAGAAGCATTCCACGAAGTATGGTGGTTCTACCCTTCTGCCGACAGCACCACCATAGATAAATACGCTGTTTATAATTACCAACAGGATATATGGTACTACGGAACTTTGGCTAGAACTGCTTGGATAGATTCTGGGCTACGTAATTTTCCTTTAGGGGCTACGTATACCAATAATTTAGTTGAGCATGAGAACGGTGTAGATGACAATGAAACTAGCACTCCCACTGCTATTACTGCTACTATTTCTTCTGCTCAATTTGATGTTGATGATGGGCATAGATTTGCATTTATCTGGCGCATACTACCAGATATTACATTTGAAGGGTCTACTGCAGACAGCCCCACTGCTACTATGAGCTTGTTACCATTAAATAATTCAGGTTCTGGGTATAATGATCCTACCTCTGAAGGGGGAAGTAATAGCGGATCAATTACACGCACAGCTACCTTACCTATTGAAAAGTATACTCAGCAATTAAATACAAGAGTACGAGCGCGACAGTTGCAGTTAAAGATAGAATCTACTACTTCAGGGGTAATATGGCAGTTAGGTTCTCCTAGAATAGATATAAGACCTGACGGGAGGCGATAGTGACTGTAGATACCACTGAATACGACATAACTTTTAGGGCACCTGTACTGCCTTTAGCTTCTGTAGAATACAATAAACAAGACTTTGATAGTTTAAACAACGTATTACGTATCTATTTTAACCAATTAGACCAAGCCTTACGAAGTAACAGGCTTATTAATCAGTCCGAAGCGACTGCTTGGTTCATAAGCTAATGGCAAATACCTACGTCAATGCAGCCGTAGACTTAACTACGACGAATATAACAACACTATACACCTGTGCGGCACTGACCACGAGTATAGCAAAGTCGATAATAGTCTCTGAAGATTCAGGAAACGCAGACACAATAACACTAACTCTTACCAATGGTTCTGGTGCAGTATTCAGTTTGTTCAAAACTAAAGCCATATCAGCTAACGCAACCCTAGAACTACTTACGGCTCCTCTTGTATTACAGGCAGGAGATATATTGAAAGTAACCGCAGCTACTGCAGATAGATTACACGTAGTGGCAAGCATACTGGAGATCACGTAAATGTCTGACACTGGTATATTAGACGGAATACCTCCAGAGTTTTCTTCTGATTTTTATAAGTCTGATTTTGACCAAGACTTTATAGATAATATAAGGGCGACAATAGAAAGAGATCCAAATAGAGCGTTAGACCCTATGGACACTGGAGGAGCAGGACGTGAAATCCCCCAATATGCTCCACAACAAAGTAGAGACTCTGATTCTAAATTACCCAGTACTCCAGAAGATAGAGGGGCAGAACTTAATGAAAAATTGGCTAAAGATTCTTTTTATAGAAATCTAGGTTCTGAAGAAGCTAAAAAACTCTATAGAGAGTACATGAAGAATAAATTATTTGGTCGCGGTGCGTTTGGATCATTTATAGATTGGGTTAATTCTGACCCTAGTAGAGATTTCAGAACCCCCGGCATGCCAGATTCTACCCCCATAGATGCAGAGGATTTACAAAAAATCTATGCTAACGAGGCAGAGCGAAAGGCTTTGAGTGAAAAATTAGGTAGAGATGTTACAGGTGCAGAGTTTTACGCCCGTCCTTCTTCTAACATTATAGGTAGGATTCCCCAAAAAGTATTTGAGGAGTTGAACGCTTCTGGTGCAGGTCTAATAGACATGGCTACTATAACCCCAGATGAGTTAACTATAGCTGATCTTAGACATTTAGGAATTACTCTTGAACAAGCGCAGTATATATTTAACACCACTGCTACAAATGTGGCAGAAGATGTTGCAGCTAACTGGATGAAAAGGTTTAAAGAATCTGGCACAGGCACTCAACAAGATCCCAAGAAAGATAGAACCTACGAAGGAGTAATATCTAGCAAAGACTACGCTGACTTTGATGCAGGTAAAGATGTTGTTATTGAGCAAAACGGTGAATATTTTGTTATTAACAAGAAAACGCACGATTGGGAAGAAGGTAATGTAAACGTAGACTTTGACGGGAGTTACGGAATATTTGCAGCAAAAGATGACACTTTTGATAATGAACGACGTGGCGGTGGTGGTGGCGGTGGTAGTAGTGCTGCTGATGACAGTAGTTCAGATGATAGTAGTTCAGATGACAGTAGTTCAGATGACAGTAGTTCAGATGATAGTGCTACCGATGAC
>Ga0114906_1000330_pt1 | contig 27601 bp, 22 predicted proteins | sample MalvirDeepMed_M9_FD_89687 | JGI IMG/M metagenome (GOLD analysis project Ga0114906, IMG submission 89687) | Marine viral communities from the Global Malaspina Expedition - Malaspina viral metaG DeepMed_M9 | ecosystem: Environmental > Aquatic > Marine > Oceanic | place: Mediterranean Sea...
CGCGATGCTTGCGGCCCATCAGGATGCCTGTGACGCACTCGACGGCGTGCCCGGCTTTAGCGTGCCGCAGATCCTCGCGGCGGAGGCGGGCCAGCAGGCCTATCTGATGTGCTTTGCCAAGGGCGACACGTTTCTGGACCTGTGCCGCCAGACAGAGGATCACGCCCCCTTGCTGCGACGGGCGGGCGGCTGGATGGCGGCGTTTCACGGGGCCACTTTGCAGGGCACCCATCCGTTTCAGCCGCGGTTCATGGTCAATCACCTGCACCGTCTGGTGGCGCGTGTTGAAAGCGGTGCGCGCCGGATCAACGGCAAGCAACGTTTTGCGGCCTATGTGGGCCGTATCGCGGACTACGCGCCGCAGGCCCAAGGGCACGCAGGCCAGATCGCGGCGAAACATGGCGATTTGAACGGGTATAATCTGGTGATGGCGCCCGAAGAGACGGCAGCGTTCGATTTTTCAGCGACCACACCGTCGCCCGTGGGCTATGACATCGCGCGGCTGCTGCAAAGCTATACCCAAATGGTAGGCGACCTTGATGCCTTGCCCAAAGGCCACAGCGTTCCCCCCGCCGCCTGGGGCGCGTTCTTTGAAGGGTACACGCTGGTGCCGCCCGATGATCCCACGGTGCACTTCCTGACGCGGGTGCAGATCCTGACCGACTGGAACCGGATCCAAGAACATGGATCTATCGCCAATGTCATGCGGTTCGAGCGGATCAAAAAAATAGCGCGCCAAGCCTTTGCCTGACGCGCCATTGAATGTGCTTGCTGCGGGTGCGGCAGCTTAGATCGACTCTTCGATCCAGCCTTGCAGCGCGGCCTTGGGGCGGGCGCCGGCCAGGTTCGATACGACTTCGCCGTTCTTGAAGATGAACAGGGCAGGGATGCCACGGACACCCATCTGGGCGGGGCTGTTGGGGTTTTCGTCAACGTTGACTTTGACGATCTTTACCTTGCCGTCCATCTCGGAGGAAAGTTCCTCGAGCGCGGGGCCGATCTGCTTACAGGGGCCGCACCACTCAGCCCAGAAATCCACCACAACGGGGATATCGGAATTCTTAACTTCTGCGTCGAATGTTGCGTCTGTGACTGCGACGGTTGCCATGTTGCTGCTCCTGCACGGGGTTGGTTAGAGTGGGAACCTATGTAGCCCCATGCGTCCCGTCAAGATCGCGCACCCGCGATAGGGCGTTTGTGATCAGCGCGTCGGGCAGTTCCATCAGCGTGGCGGTACGGGTCCATAAAATAGCGGTGCGGATGCGGTGATCGGGAAACACCTGCGCCAGCGCGGCGGCATAGGCCCCCATCTGGCGCAACAGCCCTTCGGGGCAGCGATCAGGCGTATCGGGCACCACGCGGTTGGTTTTGTAATCCACCAGCAATACATCCGTATCCGACACCAGCAGCCGGTCGATTGTCCCGTGCAGCCGTTTGGGGCCCAAGGGCGCGGTGATCGGCACCTCTGCCAAGGCGTCCTTGCCAAAGACATGTGCCAGTTCGGGCGTATCCAAGACGGCGATCGCCTCTCTCAAGGCGGCTTGGGCGACGGTTTCATCATATCCCTGCGCCAGCGTGTGCAGCACGCCGTTCCAGCGGTCGCTGTGCATCATCGGCAGGGTTTCCAGCATCTTATGCACCAGATTGCCGTAGGATTTCGCCGCATCTTCCGATTGGCCATCATCGCCGGGCAGGGCCTTGGCACCGCCCAGATCAGAGGGGGCCAGCGTTTTGGCGCGCAATGGGATATCGGTAAGGGCTGTGTTAAAAACAGGCTCTAACACTGGCGTCGTATGGGTTTTGGGGGCGGTGTCGATCACTGGCAGCGCATCCCAGTCGCCATGTTCAAACCGCATCCCGCCCGAGCTGCCGACCGGCTTGGCACCGGCCTGACTCATCGCGGCGCCGACCATCTGATACCAGCTGTTGCCATCCTTGGGCAGCTCTCCCGCCGCGGCCACGATCAGCCATTTCTCGGCCCGCGTCATCGCCACATAGAGCAGCCGCAGCCGTTCGGCCATCTCGCGCGCCTTGCGGTCGTCCAGCGCGCCGCGCATGGCAGCGGGCATATCCCCTTCGGACAGTTTCCACACAGGCGTGTCACCGATCTTGATGATCTCGTCCCGGATCACCAAAGGGCGTTTGCCCGTGTCCGGCAGGATCACAATCGGCGCCTCGAGCCCCTTGGCCCCGTGCACAGTCATCACCCGCACCTGATCCGAGGCGTTGTCGATTTGGCGCTTGATTTCAAGGTCGTCGGTCTGCATCCACACCAGAAACCCCGTGAGGCTGGGGATCGCGCCGCGCTCGTACGATAGCGCCTGCGAGAGCATGGCGTTGATCCCGTCCTCTGCCTCTGATCCCAGCCGCGCCAGCAGCTTGCGGCGCCCGTCATGGCGGGTCAGGATACGTTCGATCAGGTCATAGGGCCGCAGGAAATCGACCTGCGCCCGCAAATCTCGCAAGATCGCAACGGTTTCGGGGTAGGCATCGCTGCTGCGCAAGGCCTGCCACAGGTGATCTTCCTTGCGGTAGTGGGACAGGGTGAACAACATCTGCTCTGTCCACCCGAACAGAGGCGATTTCAGCGCCGTCGCCAGCGACAGGCTGTCTTCGGGCGTGGCAAGAAAGCTCAGCAGCGCCGCCAGATCCTTGACCGCCAGTTCGGCCCCGACCTTGAGCCGGTCCGCGCCCGCAATCGGCACACCGGCGGTTTTGCACGCGCGGATGATTTCCGAGAACAGATCGCTACGCCGCTGCACAAGGATCAAAAAGTCACCCGCCCGAATACGCCGCCGCGCAAAGGCGCCGGGGGTATCGGTATCGACGGGCAGATAATGTTCGCCCTCGATCAGTTCCTTGATCTGCGACGCAACCTGATCGGCCAGAACGACCGTATGGTGATGCGCCGATTTTTGATCGACAGGATCGGACCATTCACGGTCATCGGGTTCATCGGTTTTCTCGACCACGGGCCAAAGATCAACACGGCCGGGCAGGGCGGATTTGAACGCCTTATGCGCCGCATCGGCCTGAAACCCTGCATCCGTATGCGGGGCGAGCGTTGTATCCACCAGTTGCAGGATCGCCGAGGACGATCGGAACGAATATTCAAGACTGCGCCGTTGAAAGATCTGACCCGCTTGGGTGATTTTCTGTTCGAACAGATCCTGTTTGTGATCAAACTCGCGCGGGTCGGCCCCCTGAAAGGAATAGATCGACTGTTTTTTATCGCCCACGACAAACAGCGTGCGGTCTTCCTCTTCGCGGGCACCGTCGCCGCTGTAGAATTCATCGGCCAGCCGTTCGATCACATCCCATTGGCGCGGGCTGGTATCCTGCGCTTCATCCACCAGAATATGATCAATGCCACCGTCGATCCGGTAAAGCACCCAAGCGGCCACCGCAGGGTTGGTCAGCAGCGCCCGTGCCTTGAGGATCAGATCATCAAAGTCGAGCCAGCCGCGTTTCTGTTTCTCGTGGGCGTAGATTTCAAGGAAACGATGCGCGAATTGATGCAGCACATGGGTCTTCTGCGCCGCCCGCAGCGCCAACCGTGCGTCACGGGCGTCTTCCACCCGCCGCATCAGGTCATCGACCTGCGGCATCAGATCAAACAGCAGCTTTTGCGTCGGTTTCGTGGGCAGGCTGCCGACCTTGGCGGTAAAGGGTTCCTTGGCGCCCGCACCGGTCAGCATCACGTCTTCCAGAACGGGCAGGGCGGAGATATCCATTGTCTGGATCGTCGCCAGCTTTTCCGCCGCTTTGCCGTCCAGCCCGCCCTTGGCCCGCATCGGCGGGATCATCTGTTCAAGGATCATCGCCTCTGATCCCAGAAACACCGAAGCCGTGATCTTCTCCTCGGTCAGGTCGGCGGGCTGATCGAACAGCGCCAGCACATCTTCCCATGACAGCACAGTGGCAAAGCCTTCGCGCTGCCCGACGATACTGCGGGTAAGCTTGCTGAAGTCCTCGCCGGTGTACATCCGCGCCAGCGTGGTGATCAGCGCGGCATCCTGCCCCTCGGCCATCGTGTCCACGATCTCGGCCCGCAGCAGATCGGCGGCGCGGTCTTCGATTTCGGTGAACTGCGGGCTGACCCCTGCTTCTAGTGGAAAGCGCCGTAATAGAGACGCACAGAACGAATGGATCGTCTGGATTTTCAGCCCGCCGGGGGTTTCGATGGCGCGGGCAAACAGGGTGCGGGCCATGCGCAGCTTTTCGGGAGTAAAGCCATCCTCGACCCCCAGCTCCGACAGTGAATGACGCAGATCGGCGTCGGTCAGCATGGCCCAGGCACCGAGCCGTTTGAACAGCCGGTTCTGCATCTCTGACGCGGCGGCCTTGGTGTAGGTCAGACACAGGATATGCTGCGGTTCGACCCCGTTCAGCAACAGCCGCGCCACGCGGTCGGTCAGCACGCGGGTCTTACCCGACCCCGCATTCGCCCCCAACCACGTAGAGGCATCGGGCCGCGCCGCGTCGATCTGGGCGCGGGTGGCATCGTCAAAGGGGGCGGTCATGTCAGATCCTCCGGCGTGGGTTCGGTCGTGGCATCCCATTCGCCAAACCGGGCCAACTGGTCATAATCGCCCGCGAAATCCGTGGTTTTAACCATCCGGCGCGCGGTAAACCCCTGTTCATCCGACAGGTAGCTGGTGATCAGCGCGTGTAGCTTGGCCAGCACCTCGTGCGGGGGTTCATCCTCAAGCGGCGCTGGGCGTTCTACCGGTTTGCTGCCAAGCCCGATATAGGCGGCTTGGGCAACGGGGGCGGGGCCGATTTCCTTGAAACCGCCTTCCTCGACCATCGCGGCTTCAAGCAGCAACTGCTTATCAAAGGCTTTCTGCTCGGCCACACTGGGCGGCGTGCCGGTCTTGTAGTCATAGATCAGAATATCGCCATCTTCCGTCCGGTCGATCCGGTCGGCAAATCCCATAAGGGTAAACCCCAGATCGGGGAATGCGTGACTGCCCTTGGCGGCTTTTTCAAAAGCGGCGGGGGTGGAATAGCTTTGTCGCTGCAGCTCGTTTTCGATGAACCAATCGGCAATCCGTTCGATCTTGGTCAGCCACATGACGCGCGCGGCGGGCCAGGGGGCTTCGGCCTCTAACACGGTGCGGGCAGTCTCTAACAAGTGGCTTTTCGTCAAAAGCGCAGGCTCCGCTGTCACCGATTTGATGAACCGTTCCATGATCTCGTGCACGATGATGCCGCGCACAGGCGCGTCTGGCGATTGCACCAGCGGGTTCAGCGCACGCAGTTTCAGGCTGTGTTTGGCATAGATCGCATAGGGATCACGGATCAGGCGCTTGATCTCTGTTACCGACAGCGCGTGGGGGCGCGCGGCACGGGGCGGGCGCGGCGACGGGCGCGGCGCGGGGGGCACACGGGTCACGGTTTCCAGCGCACGGGCCTGATCCAACCAGTGGTCGCCGCGTTTGATCATCGCCGTCCACGCCGCATCGCCGCCCTGCGCGGGCAAACCGTTCAGCAGGTTGCCCAAGCGGTTGAGCCAACGCGAAGGCACGGTCTCAGCCTCGTCCGACCGGATCGCGCGGGTCAAACAGACCTCGGGCGCGGCGATGGATTGTTGATAGTCATGGGCCGACAGGCCGATCCGCCGTTCGGGCAGCAGCAAACCGGCTTTCAGGCGCATCGGGCGGTTCAGCCAAGGGTCGGGCGGCGGGGCTTCGGGCCATGTGCTGTCGTTCAGCCCGCCAAGGATCACCAGATCGGCGCCCTGCACGCGGGCCTCTAGCGTGCCCCAGATCATGACGTTGGGATGCGGCGCGTCGCGGTCGCGGATTTCGCCCTGTTGCAGCAGGGCACCCACCAGATCGGTGTAATCCGCCGCCGACATCTCGCCCCCATAGGGCGCGTTTTCGGCAAGATCGTTCATCACCTTCGCCGCCTCTTCGCCCGCGTGGTGCTGCCACAACCCGTTGGGCTGGCTTGGCGTGGCACCGTCGGCGATGGCATCGGCCAGCGCCATATGCAGGGCGACCCATTCCTCTAGCGGCCGGTCGCCGGTCAGTTCGCAATCAGTCAGATGGGTGCCGACCCAATCGGCCCAAACATCCATTTGCGCGGGGTCTTTCGACCGCGATACCGTCTTGCGCGCCAGTTTCAACACACCTTCCGCATCCGGATAGGGCAGCCCGTCGCGGCGCAGTTGCAGTTCCAGCCGTTGGGTGTTGAGCTGGTGAAAATTGCGATCCCCGCCGCTGTGGGTCAGCGGGTGTTTCAGCAGGGTCAGCAAGGCTTCGGAATCCAGCTTGCGCAGGAACAGATCGCCCACGTGACGCAAGAACCGACCCGGAGGCGACAGATGCAGCGGCAGGCCCGCGCTGTCGTCGGGCAGGATGTTCCACCGGTCCAGCGCCGAGGTCACCTGACGCGATAGCATCCGGTCCGGGGTGATCAGCGCGGCGGTTTTACCGTCCTCGACCGCTTGCCGCAGGCGCAGCGCAATCGCAAGCGCTTCGGCACGCGGGGTGGGGGCCTGTATCAGGGTTAACCCTTCGGTGGCCTGATGCAGATCGGGCAGTTTCGGCCCTTCGGTCAGCCAGACGTGGGTCACAGGGGCAGGGCGCAGGGACAGCGACACCAACGCATTGCGTGCGGCATAGGGCGGCGGCGTGTCGGTCCAGGCCTCGATCTTGCTGCGCGACATCTCGAGCTGGCGCAGCAGGTCGCGGAACCGGTATTGCGGATGATCCTGCGAAATCTTTTCCTGATCCTCGCCCAGATCGGTCCAGACCGCTTGCGGCATGTCGAAACAGAAACCCGGAAGCACAAGCGCGCCTTGTGGCAGCTTTGCCACCGCCTCCATCAGCAGGGCAGAGGTGCCCCGCGATCCCGTAGAGCCCGCGACAATCACCGGATGCTGAGGCGGGTTCTGCTCCCACTCTGCGATCAGGCGCTGTGCGACCTGACGTTGCCGCGCACGCGGATCGGGGCGGGTGACGCTTTCCCCCAGATACTGATGCGCGATGGCGAGGAACTGTTTCGCGCGTTCCCAATGGCCCGATTGGTCACTGACATCCAGCTCGGTCACGGCCTCGACCGGCACGCCTTCGCCCTGCATTTCGTCGATCAACTGCGCCAGACTGTCCGACAGGTCATAAAGCGACGCGCGCGGGGCCAGTTCAGGCGCTTGATCCAGCAGCTTTGACACTAGCGTAATCAACTCTAACCGGCGGCGTAGAGCCGGACCGGGGCGCGGCAGGTCAACGCCGCTGCCAAGGGTATCAAGATTGTCGATCAGATGGATGCGCGGCAGCAGGCTGGGCGGGCCCGCGTCAAAGATATCGCGCAAACGCCGCTGCATCCGGCGGGTGTTCACCACCAGATCGATCCGCCCGATGGCATGGGCGGGTTGCCCTTCCAGCCGTGCAAGCAAACCCCGCACCAGTTCCTTGGGGAAGTCGACGCCGGGGGCAAGCCCGAAAACGCGCGGTGCGTCCTGCGGTTCAAACATCGGCGGCGTCCAGCATGTCTTCGGCAAGGGTGATCCCGCCGGGGTGGCCAACATCGCACCAGCCGCCGGGATAGGACAGCCCGTACATCCGCCCGCGGTCCAGCATCACATCCCACAAGAGGTTGAGAGAGAATGCACGCTCTGAAATCGCCTCTAACAAGTCGGTTTTGATGATCTGCACCCCGCCATAGACAACCCCCGGCCCGCGTTTCAACGCGCCGTCGGTGCCCATCGTAAAGTCTCCGTCGCCCCCATGCCCCACGGCCTGCGCCACCGGCACGCCCATCAGCAGCGCATCCATCCTGTCGGGGTCCCATGCGTCTGCCAGCAAGGACAGCGGGTTGGGGCCTGCCCAGATCGCATCGGTGTTCATGGTAAACACGGGCCCGTCGCCCAAAAGCGGCAGAGCATTGCGCAGCCCGCCGCCGGTTTCCAGAATATCGGGCTGTTCTACAATCGTCTGCACGTCGCGCCCTGCCAGATGATCCAGCAGCGGGTCGGGCTTATAGTGCAGGTTTACGACGATCCGCCGCGGCGCGACACCGCGCGCCAGATCAAGCGCGTGGTCGATCAACGGCTTGCCCGCGACAGGGATCATCGGCTTGGGCTGGTCTTTGGTCAGATGTTGCATCCGCGTGCCGAAGCCGGCGGCAAACATCATCACGGCATCGGGGGCGTGGCGCATCTGGCTTTCAAATCCTTCAGAAAATCGGGGGTCGGCGCGGGGAGGGCGGGACGCAGCACATTGGCCAAGGGTGCAAGCGCCGGATCATCAAGGTTACGCTGCACATAGCCCCAAACGCGGGGGATGAAATCGACGTAATGCGCCTTGCCGTCGCGCAGACAAAGCCGTGCAAAGATCCCCAAGATCCGCAGGTTGCGTTGCAGGCCAAGCAAGGCATAGGCGCTGCGGAAGGCGGCATCATCCTGACCGCTCAGCCGGATGTAATGGGCGATCATCGCCGCCTCGATCTGCGGGGTCACATCGCGCCGCGCATCTTGCAGGATCGACACCAGATCATAGGCGGGGTGGCCCTGCAGCGCGTCTTGGAAATCCAGCAGCCCCACGCGGGCAGAGCCCGTCCTCTCGGGCCGCCACAACAGGTTTTCAGCGTGGTAATCGCGCAGAATGATCACACGGGGGCTATTGTCCAGCGCACGGGCCAGCGGGGTGAAGAGGGTGTTAAACTCCGCCGCGGCGCTGCTGTCGGGGGCGTACCAGTCAAACACCATCTGCGCCGCCTCTGTCAGCCAATCGGCATCGCAGAGCGGCAGATCGGGGGGCGGGGCCTTGTGCAGGTCCAGCAGACAGTCCGTCGCGGCGGTATAAAGCTGCGGGGTCATCGCGGGCGATTGGACCATCAGCCGCGCAAACAGGTCATCGCCCAGATCCTCGATCAGCAGAAAGCCGTTGCCTGCGTCTTGCGCGTAAATCTCGGGCGCGCTGGCCCCTTGGGCGCGCAGCCACTCGGCGATGCGGACAAAGGGGCGCACGTCTTCACCCTTGTCGGCGGGGGCGTCCATCAGCACGGCAGTGCGGCCATCATCAAGGGTCAGACGGTCATAGCGGCGGTTCGATGCGTCCCCGGCCAGCAGATCGCGCCGCGCCTGTGCCCAACCCGCATCGGCAAGGAAGCTGTCCAGAGCGGTCATACGGTCGTTCATTTGCGCCAGGCCCCCAGCTTTTCGGGCCATTTATCGTCGTTCCACGTGGCAGAGAGCCGCCGTGTGTCGTCGCCGGTGACCGTCAACGTCAGATCAAGCGCATCTTCGGGGCGCAGATCGCCCAGCCTGTCGGGCCATTCCACAAGGCAGATGGCATCGCTGAACGCATCGGTCAGCCCCAGCTCTTCGATCTCGTAGACAGAGGTCAGACGATACAGATCCGCATGCCAGATCGCGGCGGCGGGGGCGTCATAGGTCTGCACCAGCGTGAAGGTGGGCGAGGGCACGTCTTCGGGCACCGCCAGCAGCGACTGGATCAGCGCCCGCGCGAAATGCGTCTTGCCCGCGCCAACGTCGCCGGTCAGTAAAACAACGTCGCCCGCAGTGAGCGCGCGCCCAAGGGTCACGGCCAATCGGGCGGTTTGGTCTGCGTCATGCAGCGTAAGATCAAGTGCGTGTGATGCCATGCGCCAAGGTTACTTGGGCGCGGTGGTGCGCCGCAAGGCGAAAGCGGGGCGTCAGGCGTCTTGCGGCGGTTTCTCGGCTTCGGGGTTTTCAATCTCTGCCACCGGCTTTTTCGGCTGGTGAAACCGGATCAGCGTGGCCCCGTCCACGATGGGGGAAAACAGGCAGGTCAGCTCTGTCCCATTGGCAAGATACAGCGGCATGCTCCACTTCATGCGATCTTCGCGGTTGGTGACGAAATCCTCTATCTCTTGCCACAGCAGATTGGGGGCGGACCGGCGGTGCCAGCCCTGAATGGCGTCGTGGATAGAGATATCGGCAAAGGTCATGTCGGGATCGACACCCCAAAGGTCATTATACGCGGTGTTAGAGAAGGTCAGGATACCCGACGACGAAAAGACGACGATGGCATCGTCCAGCGTATCAAGCATCGCCTGCCCCTGTTCCAGTTCTGCCCTGAAGGTGCGGGTCAGGCTGACCTGGGCGCTGATATCCTCTATCAGAAAGGCCGTGGCCCCGTCGGGGTGCGGTCGGCCCTTGACCCGAAAAGTCTGCCCTGACTCAAGCGACCATATCTCTTCATAGCGGCCATCATGGGCGGCGCTGATCAGCTCGGACACGGTGGTGCGCCAGGTGGCATAATCCTTGGGCTCGGGGATTTTGCGCGCCTCGCGCAGCTTGTCGAAGAAGGTCTGGATCGCGGGGCGGGCGCTCAGGAACTGCGCCCCCAATCCGGTCAGGTCGATTAACGCCGGGTTAAACAGCACCAACTGGCTTTTGCGGTCAAATATCGCGAGCCCGATGGACAGCTGCGCAAAGGTCTTGGTCAACGTTTGCACGAAATTGCGCTGCGCCTCTTCGGCGCGGACCAATGTGGTGATGCAGGTCGCCTCATAGCAGTTGATGCTACGCGATTGGCTGTGGGTGACCGCGTACCAGTCTTTCACCCCCGTGGTCCGGTCGCGCAAGGACAGACGGTGGGTCGCGTTGCTGAAATCGCTGGGAAACAGCCGCTGGGTTTCAATCGCCTGACCGGGGTGACAGGCGTTAAACAGCTCGTGATAGGCATCGTTATACCAAAGCAGCCGGTTTGCATGGTCCGTATGCCAAAGCGGCACCGACACGGTAGAGCGTAGCCGCGTCAGCGTGACCTCTGCCTCTGACCGCAGATCGACGCCCATATCATTGGGGTCCAGCACCACCACGCGGCACAGGTGCTTTTCCCAAGTGATGCGGATCAGCGTGTGAATCTTGGGGTCGGTGGCCGGGACGATCAACTGGCCTTCAGGCGTCGAAGGGGGTTTGTCGGGGAACATCGCGAAGCGACCTGACACGTTGTGATGCAAGTCGGACCATTCGTGAAACCCCGCCTCTAGCGGGCAAAACTGCGCTGTCGTGCCAGAGGCGTGCTGCAACACCCCGTGGTCAAAAAGATAGGACAGCTCGGGCTCCCCCCGCGGATCGGCCTTGTCGGCGGTCTCTGCGTTATCGAGCCAGAGATAGGCGATATAGCCACTCGAAAGAATGGCAAAGATCACGAGCGCAATGTCGAAGGTGGAAGCCACGGCGGGACTCAATTCTTTAGGGTTCCACTCAGTTAAGCGCCCAAATAGTTAACAGTTTATTAACCGCCGCGTGAATGGCCGCGGAAAATCGCCGAGATCGTCTTTGGTGCCCCCCACGCCGCTGCCGCATGGATCACGTGAAGCGTGTGTTCTCTCCGGTGGGCAGGGGCGTTTCGCCGTGATGCGCATCCAGCTTTTCGCGGGGCCATGTGACCTTGACCACCGCACCGACGGGGGTGTCCGTCTTGGGGGCGCTGTCCGGCCCGTTGGCAAAACGAAGCTCCGCACCCGAACGTTCAAGCAAGGTCTTGGCGATGAACAGCCCCAGCCCCATGCCTTCGTATTCGGGGCGCCGCGCGTTGCTGCGGTCCGAAGGGCGCCGCCGCATGAAAGGGTCACCGATGCGGCCAAGGATATGCGGAGGAAAGCCCGTACCATCGTCAAATATCCGGACCGAAATCACCGTGTCAGACCAGTTCGCCTCTACCCAGACTGTTGTGGCGGCGAAATCCACCGCGTTCTGCATGAGGTTGCGCAGCCCGTGGATGATCTCGGGTCGGCGCAGGATCGCGGGCTGGTCGGCGGCGTCCCCTGCATCTGGCCCGAGGGTAAAGGTAAAACTCTTGCCGCGCATCCGGTGCGGTTCGGCGGCTTCTTCAAGCACCGTCATCAAGGGGGCTTGGCGCAGATGCAGATCGTCTTTGCCCGCCCGCCCCATGTCGCGCAGAATATCGCGGCACCGGTCGGCCTGATCGCGGATCAGCGCGGCATCTTCGGCCAGATCGGGCTGGTCTTGCAGTTCATTCCACAGCTCGCTGCTGGCCAGTTTGATCGTGGCAAGGGGCGTGCCCAGTTCATGTGCGGCAGCGGCCACCACGCCGCCAAGGTCGGTCAGCTTCTGTTCGCGCGCCAGCGCCATCTGGGTGGCGGCCAAGGCGTCGGCCATAGAATGGATCTCGGTGGTGACGCGGCGGGAATAGGCGGTAGAGAACACAATCGCGATCACCAGCGCGATCCAGATCCCGAAGATAAAGATGCCCGGCAGCTCAAGCACGCCCCCATCTTGTGTGATCAACGGCAGGTGAAACAGCGCCAGCCCCGTCGCCAGCCCAATGGCTGTGCCACAAAGCACGATGGTCGACCGCAGGCTCAGCGCCGTGGCAGAGATGGTCACCGGCCCCAGCAACAGCAGCGAAAACGGATTATGCAGCCCGCCTGTCAGGAACAGCAGAAAGGCAAGCTGCACCAGATCGAACAGCACCATCAACAGGTTTTCATATTCAGACAAACGCTTGTTTTCGGGAAAGACCAGAATGGCGATCAGATTGCCGATCACCGAAACGCCAATCGCGAAATAGCACAGCCCCAGTTCAAGCTGCAGGCCAAAGATGCGTTGCGCGACGGTGATCGCCGTCAGTTGCCCCGCAATCGCCACCCACCGCAGCACGATCATTGTGCGCAGGCGGATCCAGTTGGCACGCGCGCCCTTGCCCAGGCCTCTACCCACGGGAATGTTAGCGGCCTGCGTCATCGGCGCACCTTTTCAAAATGTCGTTTGCGTTGATAAAGGGAAAGCGTAGGTCTGTGTCCGACCGGGATCAAGAGCGCCTAACCGCGCAGGAGAATGAATATGAGAAGAGTGTTGGCAATTGGCGCGGTGTTGGTCGTGCTGGCGTTTCTGGCGGTGTCCCTGATGCTGGTATATCGGACCGATGGCGACAGCGACAAATACGCGCAGTGCAAGAACTCTGCCGTGGCCGGTGGCGCCGAATTGGGCGGGCCGTTCGAACTGGTGAACGCCCAAGGCCAGACCGTGACGGACGCGGATGTGATCACCGAGCCCAGCCTCGTTTACTTTGGCTATACCTTCTGCCCAGACGTCTGCCCGCTGGATGTGGACCGGAACGCCCGCGCTGTGGATGAGCTGGAGGCGCGTGGTATGTCCGTGACGCCGGTGTTCATTTCTGTCGATCCTGCCCGCGATACCCCTGAAGTTGTTGGAGATTTCGCCGCCAACATGCACCCCAAGATGATCGGGCTGACCGGATCGCCCGCACAGGTCAAAGCGGCAAGCGATGCCTACCGCACCTACTACAAGGCGCATGAGGATGAAGGCGAAGACTACCTCGTGGACCATTCTACCTTTAGCTATCTGGTGATGCCGGGCGAAGGTTTCGTTGATTTCTTCCGCCGCGATGTCCCGCCAGAGCAGCTGGCCGACAAGGTCGCCTGCTTTGTGGAACATCAGTAAAAGTTTGACCAAGCTAGGCCACCGCCACATATCTGGATAAAGTCCCGGTACAACATTCAACCAGCGGAGCATGATATGGTTCAGGAAAATGCGCTTGATCTCGGTGAGGATCGGTCCCTCCTTCTGGTGGATGATGACGAACCGTTTCTGCGACGCCTTGCCAAGGCGATGGAGAAGCGCGGCTTTGACGTAGAAACCGCCGGTTCCGTCGCCGCCGGTGTGGCGATCGCCACCGCGCGGCCCGCGGCCTATGCGGTGGTCGATCTGCGGTTGCAGGACGGCAACGGGCTGGATGTGGTCGAGGTGCTGCGCGACAAACGCCCCGATGCGCGGGTTGTGGTGCTGACCGGCTACGGTGCCATCGCCACCGCCGTCGCCGCGGTCAAGATCGGTGCGACGGATTACCTGTCGAAACCCGCTGATGCCAATGACATCGTGAACGCGCTGCTGGCCACGGGCGATGACATGCCGCCACCACCGGAAAATCCCATGAGCGCGGATCGTGTGCGGTGGGAACATATCCAGCGTGTCTACGAGCTTTGCGATAGAAACGTGTCAGAAACGGCGCGGCGGCTGAACATGCACCGCCGGACCTTGCAGCGCATCCTGGCCAAACGGTCCCCGCAGTAACGCGTTACACGTCGTAGCGTTTGCTGATCTTGTCCACGATCTGACCCGAGGCAAGCGAGACCCCTTCGTCATAGTGCCAGTCGCGAAACCCGCGGCTTTGGTAATAGGTCAGCCCGCCGTGGTTGTCGGCGCGGATCGTGGCGTTGATCCAGACATACCCCAGCCGTGCCGCTGCCTGCGCGGTGGCATCAAACAGCGCGGACCCGATGCCCAGACCGGTACGACCAACCTGCACAAAGCTCGCGATGTCGCAGGCCTCGGGCGGCAGATCGGGGTGCGGGCTGATCCACTGGAACCCCACGACGTTTTCCTGATCGTCCAGCGCCACATGCCACGCGCTTTGATCGGCGTTGCTGGCCATCCATTGGGTCAGATCCTTGCCGGTGACAGGGCGGGTCATCGCGGTGGTGCCCCCGATGGTGATGATCTCGTTCAGCAGTTGCGCCATATTTCCGGCATCCAGCGCGATTGGCGGGCGGACCTTGACCATCACAGCGCGCCCAGCAAATCCAGATGCCGCGCGGTGAAGTCATTGCGCGTGTCCACCGGCGGGCGCAGCACGATCGACAGCCCCTCCATCAGATCGGGGTTGGGCCGGCCAAAGAACTTGGACGCCTCGGCCTCCGAGAAACCGGCGATCTGCGTCGCCTCCATCCAGGCGCTGACCTTATCGGCGCGCTTGATCTGCTGCTTGACCGATTTCGGCAGCGCCGCAGGCAGGCCAAAGCGGATATGGATCGCGGACATCAGCCGGTCATCCAGCGCACCATATTCCGGCCCGACCGCCGCCTTTACCGGAGAGATCATATCGCCGATCACATATTCCGGCGCATCATGCAGCAGCGCGGCCAATCGCCACTTCGGCGGGGCCTTGGGGTTCATCCGGCCATAAATCGTTTCGACCAGCAGCGAATGTTCGGCCACGGAATAGGCAAAATCCCCCCGCGTTTGCACGTTCCACCGCGCGACAAAGGCCAGCCCATGGGCGATATCCTCGATCTCTATATCGACCGGCGTCGGGTCCAGCAGGTCAAGCCTGCGACCGGATAACATACGTTGCCATGCACGGGATTGCTGCGCCATTCTATTGCTCTGCCTTTGACACGTGGAACATTTGCGGGTTTCGCCGTGTTCTTCCCACGAAGGAGACGATCATGAAACCTGTTATTTCTGCTCTCACACTCGCACTTGGCCTCGGGACCGTGGCCGCACCCGCAATGGCAAGCGATGTCTGCATGCCCGCGCAAGAGCTGAAGGCGTCGCTGGTGGATTGGTACGGCGAAACGCCGGTTGAAGGCCAGGACGACGGCGCGGTCCAAATCTGGGCCTCGGATGACACAGGCACATGGTCTGCTGTAAAGACCCTGTCGAACGGCATGGCCTGCGTCACCGCGCAGGGGGCAAACTGGATGGCGGGGATGACCACGGACGAGATGATCGTCGCTTCGGCAGAGTAACCGTTTCGTGTGACGCTTGACCGCCACCGTTGAGATCACCGCATCAAAGTGCTACGGCCCTTTTCAAATATACGATACATAGCCGATCTTTTGAAAAGGGATGCCCCGATGGCCAACGATTACATCGTTAAAGACATTAGCCTTGCCGCCTATGGCCGCAAGGAACTTGATATCGCAGAAACCGAAATGCCCGGCCTGATGGCCCTGCGCGCGGAATATGGCGACAGCAAACCGCTGTCCGGTTCGCGCATCGTCGGCTCGCTGCACATGACGATCCAGACCGCTGTTCTGATCGAAACGCTTGTCGCATTGGGGGCCGATGTCCGTTGGGCGTCGTGCAACATCTTTTCGACCCAGGATCACGCGGCGGCGGCGATTGCCGAAGGCGGCACGCCTGTTTTCGCGATCAAGGGGCAATCGCTGGAAGAGCATTGGGATTATCTGGACAAATCCTTCCAGTTCCCCGACGGCCCGAACCTGATCCTTGATGATGGCGGCGATGCGACGCTGTACATCCTGCTGGGCGCCCGTGCCGAAGCTGGCGAAGACGTGATCCCCGTGCCAACGTCGGAAGAAGAAGTCGCGATCAAGGCGCAGATCAAAAAGCGGATGGAGCAATCCCCCGGTTGGTTCACCAAGATGCGCGACCAGATCAAGGGCGTGTCCGAGGAAACCACCACAGGTGTCCACCGTCTGTATGATCTGGTGAAGCAAGGCCAGCTGCCCTTCCCCGCGATCAACGTCAACGACAGCGTCACCAAGTCTAAGTTCGACAATAAATATGGCTGCCGTGAATCACTGGTCGATGGTATCCGCCGCGCGACAGACGTGATGATGGCCGGTAAGGTCGCTGTTGTCTGTGGCTATGGCGACGTTGGCAAAGGCTCTGCTGCATCGCTGGCCGGTGCCGGTGCCCGCGTGAAAGTGACCGAAGCCGACCCGATCTGCGCGCTGCAAGCCGCGATGGACGGGTTCGAGGTTGTCCTGCTGGAAGACGTGCTGGACACCGCCGACATCTTCATCACCACCACCGGCAACAAGGACGTGATCCGCATCGAGCATATGCGCGAGATGAAGGACATGGCGATTGTCGGCAACATCGGCCACTTTGACAATGAAATCCAGGTTGCCGCGCTGAAGAACCACAAGTGGACCAACATCAAGGAACAGGTCGACATGATCGAGATGCCTTCGGGCAACCGTCTGATCCTGCTGTCCGAAGGCCGTCTGCTGAACCTCGGCAACGCGACCGGTCACCCGTCCTTCGTCATGTCCGCGTCCTTCACCAACCAGGTGCTGGCGCAGATCGAACTGTGGGAAAACACCGGCAAATACGAGAACAAGGTCTATATCCTGCCCAAGCATCTGGACGAGAAAGTCGCCCGTTTGCACCTTGATCGTATCGGCGTGAAACTGACCCAGCTGAGCAGCGAACAAGCCGCTTACATCGGCGTCACACCCGAAGGCCCGTTCAAGCCCGAACACTACCGCTACTAAGCCGGTTCATACCGTCTGACAGAACGCCGCCTTGCAGGGATGCAGGGCGGCGTTTTTTGTGGGTCAGCTGCCAAGCGCGAAGCGTTCGACCTCGTGAAAACGTCCCTGCGTATCCTCGCCACAAAGCGTCAGACTATCGATGGTGAAAGGGGCAGGGGTATCCGACCCTAAATAGCAGTGCAGAGCCGTCTTTACGGGGTCGATCTGATCGGGCGCAAGCGGCCCGGTGAGGGTGATGTGAAAGCGGAAATACTCCATAATATGGGGGTATCCGTAGGTTTTGAGGTAAATCCGCTGCTGATCGGTCAGATAGGGGGCGTTCTTGCGCGTGAACTCCGCCTCTGACAGCGGCGCGCGGAAGGCGTCCAGCACCACATTGGCCGAGGCCGCAAGACTGCCAAGCGCGGTCGTGTCTCCCTGCGGGACCAGCGCCAGAAACCGCCCGATCTGCGACAGGGCCAGCCCATCCAGCTGCACCGGAGCCTGCCCCTTGCAAAAGGCGGCGAGGCCATCGGTCAGCTGTGCCGCGCTGGTCGCATCCGCCAGAAAGAACGGCGCCTTGACCGTCCCGTGTAGCCCGTATTTGCGTGGTCGTTGGGTCAGCTTGGCAATATCAAGCCCGTCGATATCGGGATGTGCCACGGCTTCGCCCGCTTGCACATCCCAGCCCAACCAAGCCGCACCCCGCCGGGCGAAATCCCCCGGCGGCGGCGTATAGTAAATGGCGTAGCGTTTGAACATCTTCGGCCCCCTTTTCGGTCAGCCTAGACCCCTAGCAGCGCCATGTAACAGCTTAAAGATAGCGGTTAACCAGATTTTCCAGCGCTTCCTGACGGCCCGAGGCGGGCTGCGGGTTCAGCGCATCGGCTTTGACCTGCGCGTTGATCGTCTCCAGATCGCTGCTCAGCAAGCCTTGGCCGCGTTCAGAGCCCCAACCGGCATAGCGCGCGTCCCGCGCCGCTTCGAGCTTGCCATCCTCCAGCATCGCGGCGGCGGCTTTCAGGCCCTTGGCACAGACATCCATCGCACCGACATGGGCCAAAATCAGATCCTCGGCGTCCAGCGACTGGCGGCGCAGTTTGGCGTCAAAGTTGGTGCCGCCGGTGGTGAAACCGCCCGCTTTCAGCACTTCGTAATAGGCCAGCGCGACTTCGGGGACGGAATTGGGGAATTGGTCGGTGTCCCAGCCTGATTGGTAATCGTTGCGGTTCATGTCGATCGACCCGAAAATCCCAAGCGCCGAGGCCATCGCCAATTCGTGTTCAAACGAATGCCCGGCAAGAATGGCGTGACCCTGTTCGATGTTCACCTTCACCTCGTTCTCAAGCCCGTAATCCTTGAGGAAACCATAGACGGTGGCCACGTCGTAATCATACTGGTGCTTGGTCGGTTCCTGCGGTTTAGGCTCGATCAGGATGGCGCCTTTGAAGCCGATCTTGCGGGCGTATTCGACGGACATCTGCAAGAAACGCCCCGCCTGTTCGCGTTCGCGTTTCAGGTCGGTGTTCAGCAGCGTTTCATAGCCTTCGCGTCCGCCCCACAGCACATAGTTCTCGCCGCCCAGCTTGTGGGTCACGTCGATACATTCCTTCACCGTCGCGGCGGCATAGGCAAAAATATCGGGGTCGGGGTTGGTGGCAGCACCCGACATATAGCGGCGGTTGGAAAACAGGTTGGCCGTGCCCCACAGCAGCTTGGTGCCCGTCTGCTCCATCTTCTCGCCAAAGTAATCGGTGATCTCGTGCAGCCGCGCGGTGCTTTCGGCAAAGGTATCGCCCTCGGGACGGACATCGGCGTCGTGGAAGCAGAAATACGGCTGACCGAGGATCTTGAACATATCAAACGCGGTGTCCGCCTTGGCGCGGGCGGCGTCCATCGTGGTGTCAAACCACGGGCGCAGGAAGGTCTGGCCGCCAAAAGGGTCGCCGCCTTCCCATGCGAAACTGTGCCAATAGGCGACGGCAAAGCGCAGATGCTCTGCCATCGTCTTGCCCATCAGCATCTCGTCGGGATTATAGCTGCGATAGGCGAAATCGTGGTCCGCTTGCGGGTCGTAAGAGATCGTCGGGATGCCGTCGAAAAAGCTGGTCATGGGGATGGTCCTTCTTGTCTTAGCGCAAATGTTTTACGGCGCTATACGTGTCTGAATATCGGGCGTGGGCCTCTGAAAAGGCATCTACCAGGGCTGGAACAGGCTCTATCACGCGGGAAATGGGGGGCGGCACGGCGATCTCGGCCCCGGCACCGGTGGCGGCCATACGACCCAAGCGCGCAGCCCCAAGGGCACCGCCAAAGTCACCCGCGGCGGGCAGCTGGATCGGCATGTTCAGCGACGTTGCAATGGCCGACAGCCAGTAGTCGGATTTTGACCCGCCACCGACGGCGATCAGGCTGTCGATGTGGGTGCCGGTGTGCCGCATCGCGTCGAAACTGTCGCGTAGGGCGTGGGTGACCCCCTCCAGCACCGCACGGGTCATGGCGGCGCGGTCGGTGTTATGGGCCAGATGCAGGAAACCGCCCCGGATATTGGCGTCGTTATGGGGCGTCCGCTCTCCGCCCAGATAGGGCATAAAGATCGTGCGGCCGGGGGCCTGTAGCGCGCCCAGATCAGAGGTGAGCGTCCGCGCGTCCTCGTTCAACACACCAGCCAGCCAATTAAGCGAATCCGTGGCCGACAGGATCACCCCCATCTGGTGCCACAGGTCCGGCAGTGCGTGGCAAAAGCTGTGCAGCGCGCTTTCAGGTGCTGCGGCATAGCCGGGCGTCGCGGCAAACAGCACGCCCGAGGTGCCAAGCGAGACGAACGCCTGACCCGGTTTCACCACACCCATCCCGATGGCCGAGGCAGCATTATCCCCGCCGCCCCCCCCAACGGGGATCCCCGCAGGTAGGCCCAGTTGCGCAGCGATAGAGCCGCTTAGGTGCCCTGACACCTGCGATCCTTCGACCAGTGATGGCATCTGCGCCCGCGTGAGGCCGGACCTTTCCAGCAAAGCGTCGGACCAGTCGCGCGCGCCGGTATCCAGCCAGCTTGTGCCTGCGGCATCGGACATCTCTGAAACGGCTTCGCCCGTCAGCCAGAAGCGCAGCGCATCCTTGGGCAGCAGCACCTTGTCGATCCGCGCGAAAATATCGGGTTCATGGTCGCGCACCCATTCCACTTTGGGCGCGGTGAAACCGGGGAACACGATGTTGCCCGTGACCGCACGCCAGAGGGGGTCAGCATCCATCGCGGCGGCCTGTGCTGCGGCGCGGGTGTCGTTCCACAGCATACAGGGGCGCAGCGGCGTGCCCGCGGCATCCAGCAGGGTCGCGCCATGCATATGCCCGCTGAGCCCGATACCCTGCACGGCGGCCAGATCAACCCCCAGCCCTGCAATCGCATCGGCGCAGGCGGTGAACCAATCGCGCGGGTTCTGTTCGACCCAGCCATCGTGGGGGCGCGACACCTGCAAGGGTGCCACGCTTTCCGCGATGATGTTTTCCGCGTCGTCCACCAGCAGGGCTTTCAGCCCAGAGGTGCCAAGATCAAGCCCCAGAAACATGGTTTTCCCCTTTGTCAGCGCCTATGCGGCGTCGCGCGCCTTGCCCATGATGATCATGCTCAGGATGTCATCCTCGGTCACGTCGCCGACCTTTTCGGTGCCGATCAACGCGCCGTTTTTCATCACCGACACACGGTCGCACAGCTCAAGCATCTCGCGGGTATCGTGGCTGATCAGGAAGATGCCAAGCCCTTGGGCCTTCAGCTCTTTGATCAGATCGGCAACCATCTTGCTTTCATGCACCCCAAGGGCGGCGGTCGGTTCGTCCATGATCAGGATCTTGGCGTTGAAATAGACCGCGCGGGCGATCGCAACCGATTGCCGCTGACCGCCCGAAAGCGCCGAGACAGGCTCGCTTATCTTCTTAAAGTTGGGGTTGAGCCGCGCCATGATCTTGCGGGTCTCTGCCTCCATCCGCGCATCATCCACGAGGCCGAATTTATTGGTCAGTTCGCGCCCCAGAAACAGGTTGCTGGGCGCATCAAGGTTATCGGCCAGCGCCAGTGTCTGGTAGATGGTCTCGATGTTGTGGCGGCGGGCGTCACGGGGCGAATGGATGCTGGCTTTCTTGCCCTCGATCCAGATTTCACCCTCGTCCATCTGATAGGCACCGGCAAGGATCTTGATGAGCGTGGATTTCCCCGCGCCATTGTGCCCCAACAGGCCGACGACCTCGCCCGGATACAGGTCCAGAGACACATTATCGACGGCACGCACCCCCCCGAAGGACAGCGAGATATTCTTGAGCTCTACAAGCGGTGTCATGATTTCCCTCCCATACGGCGGCGATAGACGATGTCGATCCAGACGGCGAAGACAAGAACCGCACCGACGACGATGTTTTGCAGCGGTGCGTCAACGCCCACCATAGCCATGCCCGATTGCAGCGATTGCATGATCAAGGCACCCAGAATGGCACCGTGGATCGTCCCTATACCACCCGCCAGAGCCGTGCCGCCAATGACAGCCGCCGCGATGACACGCAGTTCGTCCAAAGTGCCGATGTCGTTCGAGTGGTTGGTCAAACGGGCAGAGGCAACAACCGCGGATAGCGCCACCAAGGCCCCCATCAGGGCAAAGACCTTGACCGTCAGCAGACGGGTGTTGATGCCCGACAGCTCTGCCGCGTCGGGGTTGCCGCCCGTGGCAAAGATATAGCGCCCCAGCCGCGTGCGTTTGGCCATCACGGTCATGCCAATCGCCAGCGCGATCAGCAGCAACACCGAATAGGGGATACCGTAAGACGCGGTATAGCCTTCGGGCATCACATCGCCACGGGCCTTGAACTCGCGCATCAGACGCGCGGTCGGAACCTCGTAGGCGTTCAGGATGGCGACAAAGCCCAGAATGCCCACGGCGATGATCAGACCGACCAGCACCTCGGCCCAAACCGGTTTCACGTGAAACCCGTGGTTGACCTTGTTGCGGCGTGACGACCACAGCGCCCAAAGCGCCAGAACCACGGCGATCAGCCCGACGACCCAAGACCATGTCTCGCCCAGGGTCCCATTGATTCCGCCGAACTTGCGGAAGGTTTCATCCAGCGGCCCGATGGTCTGACCGTCGGTCATATACCACGCCACGTTGCGCCAGATCAGCAGCCCGCCAAGGGTCACGATGAAGGCGGGGATCGTGAGGAACCCGATCAGCCAGCCCTGAAACGCGCCGATGATGGTGCCAAACAGCAGGCCGACGACGATGGCGATCCAGGGGATCATCGGATGCCCCAACCCCATGCCCAGCATACGCGGCAGGATATCGGTCTGGGTCATCGCCATCGCGGCAGAGCAGGTGGCCAGCATCGCGCCGACCGACAGGTCGATGTGACGGGTCACGATCACGAAGACCATACCGGTCGCCATAATGGCAACGCTGACCGTCTGGATCGTGAGGTTGAAAATATTACGCGGCGTCAGAAAGCGCCCGTCGGTCAGCACGTTGAACACGAGGCAGACCAGAATGAACGCACCGATCATCCCTAACAGACGGGTATCGATTTCGAGCTGGCTAAGAAAAGAGCGCTTGGGCGCTGTCGGCGACGGATGTACATCTGCCCCGGTTTCGGTGGTCGTATCTGTCATGTGATTGGCTTCCGGATTGGGTCGCAATGTCAATCAGCGGGGCCGCAAAGCGCGGCAGCCGGGCTGAAGCAAACGGGTGGCACACCCCGCATCAGGGGGCGGGGTGTGCGTTTTGGTCTTAGTTACAGGCCGCGACGTCTGTCACGCCTTGGCACAGGGCTTCTTTCGAAATCCAGCCTGCGTCCAGAACCGCGTTCAGGTTGTCGATGGTGACAGGCACGGGGGCCAAAAACTTGGCCGACAGGGCTGTGCCCGCAGGGGATGTCCATTCCTGCGCGCCGTCCACGTCTGCCATCTCGGTGCCGCCGGCAAGGGCAACAGCGATTTCGGCAGCGTTCTTGCCCAGATCACGGGCGTCTTTCCAGACGCTGACGGTCTGCGTGCCCTTGGCAACACGGTTCAGCGCGGCGTGGTCGCCGTCCTGGCCGGACACGGGCGTGCCTTCCATGCCTTGCGCGGTCAGCGCGGCAACGGCGCCGCCTGCTGTCCCGTCATTGGAGGCAACAACCGCATCAACGTTGTTGTCTTGCGCGGTCAGGATCTGCTCCATGTTGCGCTGTGCGTTGGCGGGCAGCCAGCCGTCGGTATAGGCTTCGGCAACGATGGTGATATCGCCCGCATCAATCGCGGATTGCAGCACTTCTTGCTGGCCGCCGCGCAGGAAGTCGGCGTTCGGATCGGTGGGCGAGCCCTTGATCATCACATAGTTGCCCTTTGGCATCGCTTCCAGCACGGCACGCGCTTGCATACGGCCCACCTCGACGTTATCGAAGGTCAGGTAAAAGGCGCGGGGGTCCTCGATCAGGCGGTCATAGCCCACAACCGGAATACCTTCGTCCGCGGCTGCGGTGATTGCGGGGCCGATGGCCTGGCTGTCTTGGGCAAGGATGATCAGCGCATCAACGCCTTGGGCGATCAGGCTTTCCACATCCGACAACTGCTTGGCCGACGACGATTGCGCATCGGCGCTGACATATTTCGCACCGGCAGCGTCCAGCGCGGCCTTGATCGCGGCCTCGTCTGTTTTCCAGCGCTCTTCTTGGAAGTTCGACCAGCTCACGCCGACGGTGATATCCTCGGCTGCTGCGGTCTGAGTGAAGCCAGCAGTGGCGACGGCCGCTGCCATAAAGAGTTTACGCATTTCTTCCTCCCAGATGAAATGATCCGATGTCCTTGGTGGCATCGGTGACGTCGTAGTATGAGGTTGCGCACTTTAATTCAGTTGTCAAAATAAATTTTACATTATGACACAAAGAATTTGACACAGATCGGCAAAACACGGCTTATTTCCTGTGGGGGACAGAGGGATTAACTTGTTGCAGGGGAATTTCAAAATACATCGGGAGGATAAAGTTTGGCGAGCGAACTAATTCGCGACCTTGGGTCGGAGGGGTCAAAACTTGTGTCTTCAGGCTGTGGCCCGCTGCTGGCCTTGCCGCAGGATGATACACGCCCGCTGCGCCAACAGGTGTTTGAACAGGTCCGCGCGAACGGGCAGATGCCGCGCATGGATGTGGCGCGCAAGCTCAACATCAGCCCCGGGTCGGTGACCACCATCACCTCTGATCTGATCGCGCGCGGTCTGCTGCAAGAGGTAGAGGACAGCCAGCGCGGCCCCAGCCGTGGCCGCCCGCCCATTGCCCTGCGGGTCGCCCCGCAAAGCCGTTTCGTCGTGGGCATGAAGCTGTCGGACGAACGCCATACCGCGGTATTGCTGGACCTTGCCGGCACGATCATCGCCGAGGCCCATGTCGCCAGCGCGTCGCTGCGGCAGTCTACCGAAGATATGTTGACCGAAGTCAGTTCCCTCATGGAAAGGCTGTTGCAGAAATCAGGGCGTGTGATGTCCGACATCAGCGCCGTGGGAATCGGCTTGCCCGGGCTGGTGGATGCGAGCCTCGGGATCGTGAAATGGTCGCCGGTGATGCTGGACACGGACATGCCGCTGCGCGATCTGCTGTCGAAAACGCTGGGGCTGCCTGTGTCCTTGGACAATGACACCAACCTGCTGACGCTGGCCGAACTGTGGTTCGGGGCCGGTCGGGGGATTTCCAACTTTGCCGTGGTGACCATTGAACGCGGCGTCGGCATGGGGCTGGTGCTGAACAACCGGCTGTTTCGCGGCGCCCTTGGCCCGGGGATGGAGCTGGGCCACACCAAGGTGCAGCTGGACGGCGCCCTGTGCCGTTGCGGGCAGCGCGGCTGTCTTGAGGCCTATGTCGCCGATTACGCCATTATCCGCGAGGCAGGCACCGCGTTTGAACGCGACCCGCGCGCCGAAAGCTCTGCCGTGTCGATGATCGAAACCCTGTATGACGAGGCGAACGCGGGCAACGAAGCCGCGCTGGCGATCTTTAACCGTGCCGGACGGTTCCTGAGCGTCGGGCTTGCCAATATCGTGCAGTTGTTTGACCCCGAACGGATCATTCTCAGCGGCGAACGGATGCGCTATGACTATCTGAACGTTGATGATGTGCTAAGCGAGATGAACTCTATGATCCTCCCCGCAGGCCGCGCGCCGACCCCTGTCGACATCCACGCTTGGGGCGGGTCCGTCTGGGCGAAAGGGGCCGCTGCACTGGCCTTGTCCGATGTGACCGACGCCCTGCTGGGGGAGACTGCTGCGTGATCCATCGTTTGATGGCGGCAGCCTGTGTCTTTGCCTCTGCTGCCCAAGCCGATCCGTTGTTTCAGGACATCAGCGCGGGCCTGCCGGACCACCATTATACCGGCGGGTGGGAACATTTTGTCGGCGGCGGTGTGTCGGCGTTTGACTGTTCGGGCGACGGGCTGCCCGATCTGGTGGCCGCAGGCGGCACTGCACCGCTATTGTTGCTCAAAAACGTCTCTGATACGGGGGAAATCGCCTTTGAACGGGCTGTGATCGACCCCGAGATTACGGGGGCCACGGGGGCCTATCCTGTCGATATGAACGGTGACGGGCTGCTTGATCTATATGTCATGCGCGTCGGGCCGGACCGCGTGCTTCAGGGCGGCGCGGATTGCCAGTTCACCGATGTGACAGAGGCATGGGGGATCCCGCAAACCGATCAATGGACCACCGCCTTCACCGCCTGGTGGGAGGATGGCGCATCCTTTCCCACGCTTGCGATCGGCCATTATGTTGACCGCGCCAATCCCGACGGGCCGTTTGGCGCCTGTGATACCAACACGCTGCTCAGGCCCAAGGACGGCACCTCGCCCCGATATACCGCGAACGCGCTGTCGCCGGGGTATTGCGCGCTCTCGATGCTTGCCGCAGAGGATGCGCGCGGGCTCAAATCGCTACGAATCTCCAATGATAGACACTATTATGTCTCCGGCGGGGCGGAGCAGATGTGGGATATCGCTGAACAGCGGTTCCTGACCGAAGCGGACGGCTGGGCCAAAGTTTCGCTTTGGGGGATGGGGATCGCCAGCCGTGACCTGACGGGCGACCAACGGGACGAGCTGATGCTCACCTCTATGGGGGACCAGCTGATGCAGGTGGCGCAAGCCGACGGCAGCTATCGCGGCGCGCCCTATGACATCGGCACCTATGCGCAGCGCCCCTATGTGCCCGGCGATGGCCGCCCGTCTACCGGATGGCACGCCAGTTTCGCCGATGTGAACAACGATGGCCGCGCCGATCTGTTTATCGCCAAGGGCAATGTCGACCAGATGCCCGGCATGGCGATGCGCGATCCGAATAATCTGTTGATCCAAGGGGCGGATGGCCGCTTTACCGAGGCCGGCGACACCGCAGGTGTGGCCGATATCGCGCGGTCACGGGGGGCGGCACTGGCGGATTTTGATGGCGACGGGCTCCTGGATCTTGCCGTGGTGAACCGGCGCGCGCCGATGCGTATGTATCGCAATGTGACGCCCGAGGCAGGCCGCTTTGTGCGCATCGCGGTGCGGGGCGCGGGCGGCAATCGCTTTGCCGTGGGGGCGCGGGTGATCGTGACGGTGGGCGACGCCGTGCAAAGCCAGCAGATCACCCTTGGCGGCGGTCATGCGGGGGCGGTGCTGGCACCGCTGCATTTCGGCATCGGCGACGCGGCAGAAGCATCGGTGCAGGTCCGCTGGCCCGATGGCACGCAAAGCGACCCCATGCGCATGACGGCAGGCGATGAGATCACGGTCACGCAGCCCGATTGATCAGGGCGCACCGCCCACGGCCAGACCACTTGGCACCGTGTCAGGGATACCCAAGCGTCCCGACAGCGCCTGCGGGTCATCCAGACTGCGCAAGAAAGACACTAACGCGGCGATATCACCGGGATTCAGCCCTTTGGGCGCGCGGATCATCGCGGCTTGGGTGATGGCATCGCGGGCGGCGGGGTCGTCCATCTCGCGCCAGTCATCCCCGTCCAGCGGCGGCAGGCGCACCCCGTTTCTGTCAGCCGCGCCGGGGGCAAAGCGTTTCGCCGCGCGGGCCGGGTCCATATGATCGCGCAAGAACTTCTCTATCTGGCTGTGCCCGCCCGCATGCCCCCAAGGGCCGGTCTGCATCACATTGCGCAGGGACGGCGTGCGGAAGGCATAGGCATCGGCCCCATTGCCGGTCACCCCCATGCGCCCCGTATCGCGGGTGTGGGTTTCAAACACGGCTGCCTTGCCGGGGCCAAGCTGCGGTGCCCCCATCGCGTGAAAACTATGGTCGGTCTGGAACGCCCCCGCGTGGCAGGTGCTACAGCCCGCCTCGCCATAAAACAGCGCCATGCCCTTTTGCGCATCGGCGTCCAGCGGGGCTGACGGATCGCGCAGATAGGCATCAAAGGCAGAGCTGTCGGACCGCCATTCATGGGCCACAAAGACGGCAATCGCGTTTGAAATATCAGTAAATCCGATGTCGTCGGGCGTGGTGATATGATCATAGACCGATTGGAACCGCCGCGCATAGTCGGGCAAGCCCGCCACCCGTCGCGCCAGAATATCCCACGCCCCGCCCTGCGCCGTGATCAGACCCTGACGCACGGC
>Ga0114906_1000332_pt1 | contig 27535 bp, 43 predicted proteins | sample MalvirDeepMed_M9_FD_89687 | JGI IMG/M metagenome (GOLD analysis project Ga0114906, IMG submission 89687) | Marine viral communities from the Global Malaspina Expedition - Malaspina viral metaG DeepMed_M9 | ecosystem: Environmental > Aquatic > Marine > Oceanic | place: Mediterranean Sea...
ATAACAGATTAGAAAATCTTAGGTTTTTGTGCCCAAATTGTCATAGTTTAACTCCAACTTGGAGAGGAAGAAATATTAATTTTCTTGACAAACCAGAAAGGGCATGCTAAAGTATGATTAGGGACGTGAGGGTTCAAGTCCCTCTTCAGCTATTTTGAAAAACTAAATTAAAGGAGAATTATTTTATGAGCCAATTAAGAAATATAAAAAGAAGGCAAGCGAAATTTTTAAAAAATAAAAAGAAAATAAAGTTGTCTGACGTTGCCAAAATGGCGGGAGCAGTACCCTTCAGCATATGCTCAGAACATGGGCCGTATACAGCAGATCGTCTTTGTGCTTGTTATGATAAAGGGGGCTCACATGAAGGGGTAAACTATAAGAATATCGAGCTTGATCCGAGCAATTTTATGACGGGGTGCGTGTGTCCAATCCATGGAGAGTATTCTGCTGAAAAGCCTTGTGCTTGTTATGGCAAGGATGGCAACCTTAAAGAAGGTTGGGATAAAGATTTATCTTGAATGAAAAAATGATATATACTCCCGTAGCACAGTTGGTAGTGCAGATTCCTCATAAGAATTTGGTCGTAGGTTCAAGTCCTACCGGGAGTACTTTAAAAAAAAAAGGAGGGCAGAATGCCTAAAACAAAAGAAAAAAATATATTTGAACTAAAACCTTATAAAAAAGTCGCACAGCCACAAAGGGAGTGGATGCCAATTGGTGCATTTTTTGATTTGCCGCCCGTTTTTTGTCAGCGACAAACTAACTATCGGGCGCCCAAAATAAAAAAGCTTCTTAAGGAACGATATTTCGATTCTCATTTGGACGTTGCAGTTTTTGAATATCCTGACGGAACAAGAGTTAAAGGAAATGGTAATACGCGAGATGTTTGTTGGAAAGATTTTAAAGAGGATGGCCTTTACGAGCACATTCCTTCGCACGTGAACGCAACAATATATTCTGTTGCAGATAATGATGAAGCAAAAGCCTTGTATTACACTTTTGATAGCGATGAATCTGTAGAAAAAACTGCAGATAAAATTACTGGAGTGTATAGAGCTTTGGGCATAACTTTTAATAATGATAAAATTGCTAAAGGAAACGTTGCAAAATCATTGGAGTATGCCTCTGCGACAAGGCCCTCTAATTCTGTTAATTCTAGAAATCCGGATTGGTTTGCAATTGTTGGAGACTTTAAGGATGAATTAGTTGCTTTTGATGCGATTGGCCCTAAAAAGATTTATGATGCCACCTTGACATGTGCTTCGTTAATGATGCTTAAACGCCATGGTACAAAAAATAAATTGTTATTGGCTGGCTTGAAACAGCTTAATGAAAAGGTTAAAGGTGCACAGCACCCTAAACTTGGAACAGACGGGATCACTAAAATTCTAGAAGAATGGACAACTCACACGCTTTTTGAAGACAAACAGACTAGCGGAGTAGCCTTTCCTAAACAATTAGATTTCGTACTTTGGTGTTTCGAAAAATGGATGAATAAAGAAAATGCAATTCGGTTTCGTAAGCCTTCTGGGAAGTTAAATAAAGGCCGCGGCTGTCGTAGAGACGCATATGAAACGTTTTGGGTTTAAAATAAAAGTTTGAAAAGGAGAAAATTATGTTTAGTGGTATATGGTTGACAGTTATTATAGGCGCAGTTACACTTGGGCTTTTTGTTTATAGCTTGCTTAGACACGAAAAGCGACTTCAAGAGACAGAGCGAAAAATTACAATGAACCAAGACAAATTTATTAATAAGTAATGGGGCGCCGCAGGAAGGCATGGGCTTACAGATGCCTTTATACTAAAGGATTATATGAAAATTTTAATAGGGTCACTGTTTTTTATAATTGGAAATATTTTAGCATGGTTTCAATTTAATTCTCAGTTTGTCTGGGAATGGTGGAAAGATAAACCAATATTACCCAATGTTATTTTTGCTATTCCAATGGGTCTTTGTTTTTGGTACGCCGTTAAATATATAGTTGAAGACACAGGCCTTCTCTGGACTTCAAAGCTTGTTGGATTTGGAGTTTCTAATGTCATTTTCGCCATATTGACATACGCCCTCTTAAAAGAAAGCATATTAGTTCCTAAAACTTTGATTTGTTTATTCCTATCAGTTGTTATTATTGGAATACAAGTGACGTGGAAATAAATAACAAAATTGTTCTTGACACACCCACTTTAAAAATGATAGAATGTAGCTCTGGAGGTTGTAATCTTGAATTACAATGAAAAAGAAGATTTTTCACAATTTGGCAAATCTTTTCAAGAAAATCTTTGTCAGCTAGTTCTTCTAGATCGAGCTTTCGCAGACCAAATGGTAGAAATTCTAGATATTAATTTTCTAGAATTAAATTATCTTCAAGTATTTGTCAAAAGAATTTTTGACTATAAAATTAAATATAAGATGCATCCTTCTGTAGAAATAATGACCACTATACTAAGGGCCGATATATCAGAAGAAAATATTTTAATACAAAAACAAGTACGCGATTTTTTTGCAAGGATGATAAAAACTTCCGTGCAAGATATAGCATATATTCAAGATACTGCGGTAGATTTTTGCAAAAAACAAATTTTAAAAGAGGCAATGCTAAAGTCTATTCCTCTGCTTAAAAAATCATCTTTTGAAAATATTCAAAAACTAATTAACGATGCAATGAAACTGGGTACGAATAATGATTATGGCTATCATTATATAAAGGATTTTGAAAAAAGATTTGAACTTGTGACCAGAGATCCAATTACAACGGGTTGGAGCCTAATTGATAAATTATGTGGAGGGGGTCTTGGAAATGGAGAACTTGGTGTAGTTATTGCGCCAACTGGTGCAGGAAAGTCAATGGCTTTAGTTCACTTAGGCGCCCAAGCTCTCAAAAAAGGTAAAAACGTAATTCATTATACATTAGAGTTGGCAGATACTGTCGTTGCTACAAGATATGATAGTTGTATTACAGGAATTTTGTTAAAAGACGTTTATGGCAAAAAAGATGAAATTTACGAAGATATTAAAGACATAGAAGGACAATTAATTGTTAAAGAATATCCTACTAAATCTGCCGGTGCAGGAACTATTCGCGCACATTTAGAAAAGATCAAACAACGTGAAATTGACATTGGTATGATAATTGTTGATTATGGCGATTTATTAAAAACAAATAAGCCAAAAGAAGAGAAAAGACATCAACTAGAGTCTATTTATGAAGAGCTTCGATCAATTGCTCAAGAGAATGTCTGTCCAGTTTGGACAGCTTCTCAAACCAATCGTGGAGGCTTAAATGCTGAAGTGATTACCATGGAGTCGATATCAGAAGCTTTTAATAAATGTTTTGTGGCTGATTTCATTTTTTCATTATCTCGAACGGTAGAACATAAAAATGAAAACAGCGGGAGGCTTTTTGTGGCAAAAAATCGAATCGGACCAGATGGTTTAATATATCCAATTTTTATGGACACCTCAAATGTTAAAATTGATGTTTTACCGCAAATTGAAACGTTTTCTGAGGTCAAAAAAAATGCTCTTAAAAGACAAGAGCAAAGTTTACAAGACAAATATAAAAAATTTAGAAAAGGTAAAAAATGATAGAAGCAGCAACGGTCAGAAAAAAAATAGTAAAAAAAGAAACATTAAAATATTTTAACGAAGACGAACTAGCAACCAACGTTTTCATGACAAAATATGCTCTCAAAAATAATAAAGGAGATTTTGTTGAAAAAACACCTGATGATATGCACAAACGTCTTGCCAAAGAATTTGCAAGGATGGAAGATAAATTTAAAGGACCAGGCAAATTATCCGAAAAGAAAATTTATGATTTCTTAAAGGATTTTAAATATATTGTACCGCAAGGTTCGCCTATGATGGGTATCGGAAATGACCATGTAAATGTCTCTTTATCAAACTGTGTTGTAGTACAATCGCCTAAAGATAACATATCTTCTATCGTGGATGCGGGTAAAGAGTTGGCAAATTTATTTAAGAGACGCTGCGGAGTTGGCCTAGATATATCTAATCTTCGTCCAGAAAATGCACTTGTTAATAATTCTGCTGGTACTACAACTGGTGCCTGGTCTTTTGCTGATTTTTATTCTTATGTATGCAGGATGATTGGCCAGAATGGCCGCCGCGGCGCACTAATGATAACCATGGACATCCGCCACCCTGATATTGAAAAGTTTATTGAGATGAAGCATAATTTATCAAAGGTAACAGGAGCAAATGTTTCTGTCAAAATTACAGACGATTTTATGCGCGCAGTTGAAAGTGATAGTAGTTATGCCTTGAGGTTTCCTGTAGATTGTTCGCCAATGGATTATAAAGTTGCTAGAGAAATTAAAGCTCGCGACCTATGGGAAAAAATCATAAACTCTGCTGCAAAGACAGCTGAGCCCGGGATATTGATGTGGAATAATATAACAAAGTACTTACCAGCTGATTCTTATGCAGAGGATGGATTTAAAACCATCTCAACAAATCCATGTGCAGAAATTCCCTTATCGGCTTATGACAGTTGTAGGCTTATTTCTATTAATTTAAAGAATTTTGTAAAAGAAAAATTTACAGACAACGCATACTTTGACTTCGAACATTTTAGGACCGTTGCAAAGGCCGGTATGAGATTGTCGGACGACCTAGTGGAACTTGAAATAGAAAAGCTTGAAAAAATTATTAAAGTTGCCGACATGCCCGATGAAAAAGAATTATGGGGTAAACTTTTATCTGCATGTAAGAAAGGAAGACGCACTGGATTAGGAACACATGGTTTGGCCGATGCTCTAGCTTGTCTTAATTTAGTTTATGATTCTGAAAAAGCTCTAGGTATTATTGATAATATATACTGCACGTTGAAAGACACTGCCTATGAAGAAAGTTGTAATCTTGCCAAAGAACGTGGGGCCTTTGAAATATTTAATTGGGAAACAGAAAAAGATAATCTTTTTATTAAAAGCCTAACACCAGCGTTACAAAAATTGATCGCAAAATACGGCAGAAGAAATATTTCAATATTAACGAATGCCCCAACTGGATCCGTTTCAATTATGTCCCAGACAAGCTCTGGCTTAGAACCAGTATTTCGAAATTCGTACATCCGTCGCAGAAAGTTAAGTCACAATGAAGGTGATATCGAAGCTGATTTTATAGACGAGATGGGAGACAAATGGTTAGAGTATAAAGTTTACCATCACAATATACAAGAATGGATGGATATTCATAAAAATGATAAAATTCCAGATTTGTTTGTTACTAGCAATAATATTGATTGGAAACGCAGGGTAGAAATTCAATCCATCATCCAAAGACATATTGACCATGCCATTAGTTCTACAATAAATCTACCAAAAAATACTGCCCCGAGTCTTGTTGGAGAATTATATTTTAAAGGGTGGAAACTAGGGTTAAAGGGAATTACAGTTTACGTCGATGGATCTAGAAGTGGTGTTTTAATCGATAGAAAAGAGAAATCAAAAGACAATTTCCCACAGAATGGTGCATCGAAGCGCCCGGGCGACTTAAATTGTGATATACGACACACAACCATCAAGAGTGAAAAATGGACATTTTTGGTGGGTTTATATGACGATAAACCCTATGAAGTTTTGGGCGGTTTGTCTAACTTAATTGAGATTCCAAAAAAATATACCACTGGTATTTTAACTAAACATCAATTCAAAACAAAAACAAATCGTTATGATTTAAAATTTGGTGAGAACGGAGAAGAAGTTATTATTAGAGATGTTGTAAAGCTCTATGATAACCCTAATCATTCAGCATTTACAAGAATGATTTCACTTGGCTTACGTCACGGCGCCCCAGCAAAATTATTAGTTGAACAGCTATTAAAAGACAAAGATCACGATATGTTTAGCTATGCAAGATGCATTGCCAGGATTCTTAAAAATTATATTAAAGATGGAGAAGAAGCACACTCCGACAAAGCATGTCCTGATTGTACGTCAGGTGGGCTAATCTACCAAGATGGTTGTGTGACTTGCTTAAACTGTGGCTGGGCAAAATGTGGTTAAAAATAAAACACAAATTAGATATAATACAATAAAAGGAGAAATATATGTCTACTAATTTAAAACTATACAAAGAAGAAAATCAAGACGAAAGTCAAAAAGAAATTTCAAGAGAGGAATATGCTGTAAGTTATCTTAAGTCTATGATTACCATTGAACAAGCCATGGAACCATACAAAGAACAAAAGAAAGAATTACGAAAAGAATATATTGAAAATGGCTGGCTTACCCGTCAAGATATCTGGAATGCAGTAAAGGCTCTTCGTTTATATGAACAAGATGCTGATATGGATGATTTGAATGACATGTTTGAAACAGTAGAAAAACAATTTGGAAGCAAGAATGAGCTTTAAACCTTTCAACAGGCATTTGCTCGTAGTGCCGGTAGAAAAAGAAGAATCTGAACAATCAACAACCATTCTTTTACCCGATGATTATACTAAAATTAAAACTCCATATGAAATATATGAGATTGCAGACGTGGCTTCTGATTGTGAGAAAATTTGTGAGACAAATATCGGCCAACGAGCGCTTGTTAATAATTCGATGGTTGAAGAAGTTAAAGTTCGTGGACAAACATACTATTTACTTTTAGAGAATTACATCTATGGTGTATTTGGAGGATGAACAATGGCAAAATTGACTCTAAAAGAATTAAAAGGCTTGATTCATGAAGCTGACGATGGTAAAATATTTTTAACGGAATCATCATACAATAGAATTCGAAGCCATATTGAGGAAGGCGCCGCCTTTGTTATCATGACGTCTGATCGACATGAACGAAGCGGAAAAGAAAATAGATTAATGTACCAACAACTGAAACAAGACTTTAAAAATGCTGGGTACCCTTTTACTGAAATAAAGGGCGGCTTCAAAGAAACAACAAAAACAGTTCAAGATCCTGAAACGGGTGAAACAAAACAAGTTGCTTTAGAAGAGCCGATTCAAGTCACGGAAGATACCATTTTGGTGACAATTGATTTTAGACCAGATATTGGCATTGAAACAACTGGCGCCGATCTCTTAAGTTTTGCTGCAGAAATGTCTCAAAAATATAACCAAGAAGCTTTTATTTTTGGAGAACCAGTTACTACTTCGTCTGGTAAACAATTTCAGTACATCCGCGCTTATGATCAAAGTGGAAATACAATCAATGAACCGTGGGCTGGCCCATGGAGTTCTGTTGAAACAGTAGAAGGAGATGCAGATTTTTGGTCAAGAGTCAAAGGCAAACATTTCCAACTCAAAGAACGAAAGAAAACTTCTCAACCACGCTCTTGGATAGAAGCACTGAAGAAAAGTAGATCAGGCGAAACTTGGTAGAAAGGAGAATAAAACAAATGCATAATTATACACTAAGAAAAGGAAATGAAGGCCAAGAAGTAAAAAGACTTCAGAAACGTCTTTTAACGCGGTCAATCGATGGTAAGTTCGGCCCAAAAACAGAAAAAGCCGTCAAAGATTGCCAACAACACAACAACTTAGCAGTCGACGGTATAGCTGGCCCACAAACATTAGGCCATCTAGGGATCGAAGTACTTTACGGTCTCGATGTTAGTGCATGGAATGGCAGCAGAATTAATTGGGCAAAAGTAAGCAAAACAAATGTTAAATTTTGCTGGGTTAAAGTTTCAGAAGGACAAACACATGTGAATCGTGGGTTTGCTGATAAATTTCAAGGTGCAAGAGACAATGGTTTAGCTGTTGGGGGTTATCATTTTGGTCGACCAGATCATAATAAGTATGACGATCCCCTTGTTGATGCAGAAAAAGAAGCGACTCATTTTTTAAAGACGGTTTCCAAAGTTGGTGTACAGTCTGGCGATCTTTTACCTGTCTTAGACGTTGAAAAAGGCATGAAAACCGATGACCAATACAATGTGGATTGGTGCTTAAAATGGCTTGAAGAGGTCGAGAAAGAGCTTGGTGTTAAGCCTGTTGTTTATAGCGCTAAATGGGCATGGGATCTTTATCTAAGAAAAGCAAACAAGGCGGACTTAGAAAAGTTAACAGAATATCCAATTTGGTGGGCTTCCTACAATAAAGGTGTCGAGCCAAAAAGAAATGTTCGAGGCTGGACAGAATGGGATGTTTGGCAGCATGGAAGTAAAGGAGTTGTATCTGGAATTCCAGGAAAAGTTGACGTAAACTGGATGGCAGGTGGTCAATTATCAAACTTAACAGTGCCCTAAAGATTTTATGAAAGATTGTTTTTATTTCGATAAGATCATCGTTGGCGGCACCTTGAATGCTTTTTTCTACAGCTATAAAAACAATTTGCCTTTGATAATTAACAAATTATGTCCGCCACATCGTTTTAGGCCAGAGGAAAAACAAGTTTGGAATAAATTATATTTTTTATTATCCCTTGCAGGACTCAATACACTAGGTGATAAAGTTGATTCTATACGAATTGATGAAAAACAACTAGTAATAACAACGAATGAACTTAAAGTAATTAAAATACAGTTTAATGAACTTATAGTGTTCGACGATCAGTCAATATCTGGTCTCCCATTGCCACTAAAAGAAGAAAATGAATACATGGTTTTAGATTGGATGATTGCTAAACCATGTGCTGAACACAGTAAAGAACATATATCTACCGATGATAAGTTTGTAAAAGATATATATTTTTACCCAACAGACAGATTAGACGGTAATCACGCAAGCATAAAAGATTTGGTGGCAGTTTCTTACCTGACAAAAGAACAATTAAAGGATTTTGATTACTCAGATACTTATGCTAGATTTAAGACGGAAAAAATCTTAAAAGAAGAAGGTTTAACCGGCAGGAAAAATGGATTTCAAAACGGCAAACAAGTAACTTACGCGTTGCGACTTGAAGTTAAAAAAAGAGAAATAAGAAAATTAAAAATGCATTTATATGAAAATACAAGCAATATAAAATTTAAATATAAAGATGAGTTAAAAAATAAAGTTTCTCTTTGTTCTTACACGAACACACTTAACAATGTATTAAACGTTTTATAATGGAAAAAGGTTCACAAAACTCACATTCTTTTCATTTGGCTGGAATTGTCCCAGTTGCTGGCCAAAAATTAGATTTTAATTTTCCCTGGCACGATTGTTTGCAGCCAATTGGTAAAAATTATTTAGCAATCGAAAGAGCAGTTTTAGAGTGTGCATATGCAGGATGTGAAACGATATGGGTTGTTTGTCATGATGACATGCAGCCATTAATTAAATATCGCTTAGGAGAATATATATTAGATCCTGTCTTTTTACAAAGAAAAAGATTTAGTTCCGATGGCGAACAATATGAAATTCCGATACATTATGTACCAATACATCCAAAAGATAGAGATAAAAGAGATTGTTTAGGTTGGAGCGTCTTGTATGGCGCTTTGACTGCTTATTGGTTAAGTAAAACAATTAGCAAGTGGCTTATACCGGATAGATTTTATGCAGCTTTTCCCTATGGAATATATGATCCAAAATTAATACAACCTTACAGAAAACAAATATCTAGCAAAACTCCATTTTATATTGAATACTCCAATCAAAATATTAAAGACAATCAGTATCTAGGATTTACATTTGATGGAGAAGATTTTAAAAAATGCCGCGGATATTTAAGGAAAGAAGGCACGGGAGAGTTTTTTGGGTACGATACCGATAGAATACCCATTGAAGAAAGATGGTCCGCTCGCTTTTTTGAGCTTGACAAAGTTTTTAAACATGTTAATATAGATGGTGCCAATGCATTAAAGGTGCCTTGGTATTACAAGATCGATAGCTGGGAGGGTCTTTGTGATTTTTTTGGTTCTAAAGAGTGTAAAACACTTGACAAACCCTATGAGATGGGATATCATAGATTTAACCCAGTTGGAATAGACAACTATGAAGAAAACTAATATACCTTTTGTTAATCTACACGCACACAGCGTAGCTGGGTCGCCATTTGACGGCTTAGGATATCCGCAAGAACACATGGATTTTGCTTATGAAAATGGCTGTGATGCACTAGCTTTAACAGATCATGGTAATATGAATGGCATGGCCTATCAAGTATTGCATGCTAAAAAAATGCAGAAAGAAGGCAAGAACTTTAAACCCATTTTTGGTGTCGAAGCATATTTTTTGCCTAGTTTAGATAAGTGGAGAAAAGAGCGCGACAAAGCAAAAGCTGATAAAAAGAATAAGATTAAAGAAGATGCCCAATCAGGCATAACGATTGAAGATGAAGCTTCATCTAAAAAGGCTCTAAAAAATATTCTTAACCGTCGTAGACATATTATTCTTTTGGCCCAAAATCAAACTGGTTTAAAAAACATTTTTCAACTGGTATCAAAATCTTTTTTAAAGGAAAACTTTTACAGGTTCCCTAGAGTTGACTATCGACTACTTAAAGAACACAACGAAGGCGTAATCGCTGCCTCTGCATGCCTAGGCGGCGTGTACGCCGGAAATTATTGGGAGAATAAAGAATACGGTGAAGATGCTGTCATCGAAGTTATGCGAGAAACCACTCGTAAAATGCTGGAAATTTTCAAAGATCGTTGGTATGGAGAGCTTCAATGGAATAATATCCCAGATCAACACAGGTTAAATAAATATATAATTCAACTTCATTATGAATTTGGTATACCTTTAATCTCAACTGCTGATAGCCATTATCCTAATCCAAACGCCTGGAAAGATCGAGAATTATATAGGAAATTGGGGTGGCTTGGCAAGGGCGCTTTACCTGATTGGGCAACAACAGAATTGCCCGAGGGTATAGAAGAAATCGGGTATGAACTATATCCTAAAAACGGCGACGAAATGTGGGAGTCATATAAATCATACTCTAAGAAATGTGGTGTAAAGTATAATGATGAGCTAATCAGACAGTCTATCGAAGAAACATACAATATTGCTCATAATAGAATAGAAGATTTCTCACCAGATAATAAAGTTAGACTACCAGATTTTGTTGTACCGGCTGGAATGACAGCAACTCAGGCATTGACTAGAATTTGTATTGATCAGCTAAGAGCGAAAGAGCTTCATCACAATGAAGAATATATTGTCCGCTTGAAAGAAGAATTAGAAGTCATCGATGATCGAGGTTTTAGTAAATATTTTCTTACAATGAATGCAATTGCCGACAAGGCGAACAAAATTCAATTGACCGGTCCAGGTCGCGGATCGGCTGCTGGATCGTTAGTTGCGTACGTCCTTGGAATTACACAAATAAATCCAATTAAGTATAACCTTCTTTTTTCAAGATTTCTTCGGAGAGATACAGAAGACTATCCAGACATTGATTATGATGTTTCGGATCCAATGGAGCTGAAAGAATTATTAATTGAAGAATGGGGCCCGGGCACTGTGGTTCCAATTTCTAACTTTAATACTTTGCAGCTCCGTTCTTTGATTAAAGATATTTCAAAACTTTATGGAGTGCCGTTTACAGAAGTTAATCCTGTAACATCGCGAATGATGAAAGAGGCGATGCCGCTGGCAAAAAAGAAACACGAAATAAAATCAGGAGTTTATGTACCAACATTCGAAGAAGTGATGGAATATTCAGATTCACTTAAGAAATTCTTGGCCAAATATCCGCAGATTGCGAACCATATTAATGTTTTATATGGGCAAACACGCTCTGTGTCTAGACATGCAGGCGGAGTTGTGATTGGAGAAGATCTTGATAAGTATATGCCTTTGATTAATAGTGGAGGAGTTACACAAACTCCTTGGTCCGAAGGACAAAACGTTCGACAGCTAGAGCCTATGGGCTTTATTAAATTTGATATTCTTGGATTATCTACCCTCAAGATGATCGAAGGTGCTATTAGTCACATATTAAAACGACATCATGGCATTGTAAATCCGACATTTGAAGAAATACAAGAGTATTATGATAATAACTTACATCCAGATAAGATTGATTTAAAAGATCAAAAGGTATACACAAACGTATTCCACAAAGGTAAGTGGGCAGGAATATTCCAGTTTACAGAAGCGGGAGCACAAAAGTTTTGTCAAAAAGCAGAACCAAAGAATATAATTAATATTGCTGCCATCACTGCTATTTATCGCCCGGGCCCTTTAAGTGCTGATGTGGATAAATTATATGTTGAGGCCAAGAATAGCCCAGGCAAGATAAAATATGGCAATGACATTGTAAAGGATATTACAAAAGAAACATATGGTTTTCTCATTTTTCAGGAACAAATTGCCTTGTTGGCACATAAGCTTGGTAAAGATTTTAGTTTAGATGAGGGCAACAAACTTCGCAAACTTTTAACTAAAAAAGGAACTGGTGAAGTTGTAGAACAGAAGAACAAATTAAAAGTTAAGTTTGTTGAAGGTTGCACTGAAAAAGGCCTATCTAAAAGTTGGGCAAACAAAATGTGGCAAAAGTTTGAGTTCTTTTCAGGGTACGGTTTCAACAAGTCGCATGCAGTATCTTATTCAATTATTTCGTATCAATGTGCTTGGTTATTTAATTATTATCCTGCTGAGTGGATAGCCGCATTCCTGGATAAAGAACCAGAAAGTAGAAAAGAAAAGGCAATTAGTTTAGCAGAGAGATTTGGTTTTAAAATTCAACGGGTTGATATTAATAATTCTGGGGTAGTGTGGGAAATCGACCAAGATAATAAAACTCTTATACAACCGTTAACTTCGTTAAAAGGTTTGGGAAATAAAGCGATTGAACAGATTATTAACAATCGCCCTTTTAACACAATAGAAGAGCTTTTATTTAATGAAGAGATTATTTATTCTAAATTAAACAAAAAAGCTCTTGATGCTCTAACAAGAAGCGGTGCTGTTGGTAGCCTAGTCGACGAACGCTTTTCTGGCCTCAAACACTTTTGGTCAGCCGTTGTCGTTGATAGGCCAAAAAGCCTCAAAAAGCTCAATGAAAATGTTGAGCTTTTTAAACCAGAGGGAAACTTCTCTAGTGAAGAAATGATTGAAAACTTGGTATCATTAACTGGAGTGTTTCCAATGAACCTAGTGCTAAATGAAAGTGTCGTACAACAATTAAATGAATATTATATACCGCCTTTGGGAGAATGGGACAATGATCTTGGGGTTGCTTGGTTCGTCCCAAGAGAAGTGATTGAAAAGAAAACCAAAAATGGCAGTACCTACTGGATAGTGAGAGTTATCGATGACACTTCAGCAACCAACAGTATTAAATGTTGGGGGGTCAACTCAAAGAAAGATAAAATACACCTAAATCAGCCGTATATGGCTAGATTAGATTACGATCAAAATTGGGGCTTCAGTACGAGGTCAATTAAACACAATTTTAGACTTTTAAATCAAGGAGGATAAGATGAACATCAAAGTTTTTAGGATTAGAAAAGAGGCCAAACTGCCCACTAGAGCATATAATTCTGACGCGGGGATGGATTTGTATTATTGTCCAAACGGAGACAAAAAACTATATAATTGGACACAAAATTATCACATGCCGCCGCACTCTTCACGATTAATACCTACAGGAATAAAAGTAGAAGTACCTTATGGACACATGCTAGAGGTTAAAAATAAATCTGGGATTGCTTCTAAACGTCAATTAATTGTTGGCGCCTGCGTAATAGATCCGGGATACAATGGCGAAGTATATATCAATCTGCACAATATTGGGCAGAAGACACAAGTAGTTAAACCCGGCGACAAAATCGCGCAGGCCGTTTTGATTCCCATTGTGCACTGTGGAATTATGGAAGTGACCGAAGATAATTTGAACGAAGACACACTTCGAGGTACCGGCGCCTTCGGGTCCACGGGGAACAGGTAATGACCCCTTCTTGTTCCTGGTTGCAAACAAAAATATTCATAATTTCTAGCTTGATATTCATGCTTGTATATTACATGATAGGAGACGAAAAATAATATGTCATCGTTAAAAAGAAAATTATCTAGAAAAAAAGTAAGCAAGGCAAAAAAAGAAGCTGAAAAAGAAATGGCAGCTAAAGTTGCATTATTTGGAAAACTTCCTGATAAATGCTTGACTTGCAGCGAATTATTTGATAAAACTAATAAAGAAATGGTTACGACGTGGAGCGTTGTCGTACGTCAAAAAGAAGATATAGTGCGGTTGTATTGTCCAACCTGTTGGAAAAAGGCTCTTCAAATCATTGAAGACTTTAAAGAGCATCTTAAGGAAAAAAATGAATGATGATAACATAAACCACCCGAAACATTATAATATTAATTGGCAAGGTGAAAAAGCAATAGAAACGTATGATTATATTAATTCATGGAGAATGGGATACGCCGAGGGAAATATCATTAAATATGTTTCTAGACACAAATATAAAGGCAAAGCTTTGCAAGATTTAAAAAAAGCACGTTGGTACATTGATAAACTTATTGAAGAATTAGAAAATGAAAATCGGTGATAAATGAGCGTTATATTGCGACACATGAAATTTCCTTTTATGATTATATATAAAGACCCCCAAAAGAATTGGGATAATATCGTGAAGGATCACCTTATTGAAGAAATAAAAAATGATGGGTTTGATAACTTTACAGTGCTAGACTGGAAAAAAGCTACTTCCTTTTTGGGAATTTCCACCCCCAAAAAGAAAAAAAGAGGAAAGAAGATATGATGGGCCGCGACAATCAATGAAAATCGGTGATTTGATAAAACATAAGAAAGTTGGAAGGACCGGCATGATAGTGGACATTTTTACGTTTGATCACCGGTGGGAAAAATATGCAAAAGTTTTATTTTCAGGTGAGTTGACTACATCAACAGCACCCCTTAAAATATTAAAAGAGAATTGGGAGGTTATTAGTGAGATTTAAAGAAGTTTTAACATACGACGATGTGTTATTGGTGCCTCAATACTCAGATATTGAAAGCAGGAGAGAAGTTGATATTGGAAATGAACTACACGAAAAAATATATTTAGAGTTGCCAATCATTTCTTCCCCCATGGACACAGTTACAGAATCAACCATGGCTTTGGCCATGAACGATGCAGGTGGCCTAGGAATAATTCATCGATATAATTCAATTGAAGAACAGGTAGGACAAGTAAAAAAAATAAAGAAAACACTAGGTGGCTGGGCAAGTGAGAAATCCTTTTTCTTGGCTGCAGCAGTTGGAATGACTGGTGATTATCGCGAACGAGCATCGGAATTAATTTCTTACGGCGCAAAAGTAATTTGCATTGATGTTGCACATGGACACCATATATTAATGAAAAAGGCAATACAAACTTTAAAAAAAGATTATGAAAAAGATATTCATATTATGGCTGGCAACATAGCAACGCTACAGGGATTTAATGATTTGGCAGATTGGGGGGCCGATAGCATACGTTGCAACATCGGCGGCGGCTCAATCTGTTCTACCAGGGTTCAAACTGGCCACGGTATTCCTGGTTTACAAACTATTCTTGAGTGTTCGAGGTCAGACCGCAACGCGAAAATCATTGCCGATGGCGGCATCCGTTTTTCTGGTGATATTGTTAAAGCAATTGCAGCAGGAGCCGATTTCGTAATGCTTGGTTCGTTGTTGGCAGGAACAGATGAATCTCCTGGAAATACAATTGTTAGCAAATTAAGTATAAAAAGAAAAGTTTATAGAGGAATGGCTAGCAAAGAAGCACAATTTGATTGGAAAGGAGAACACTCTTCAAATGAGGGCATATCCACAACGGTTCCATACAGAGGCCGAGTTAAAAATGTCTTAAAGGATCTTAGAGATGGAATTGTTTCTGGATTTTCTTATTCCGGAGCACGGACGATCGAAGAATTGCAGGCAACTGCTAAGTTCATTAGGCAAACGAATGCGGGCCTGGATGAAGGCAAAACTCATATATTGAGGCGGCATTAATGCCAGAATATGGAAATATAACAAAACAAATTTGTTTTGACAGCTTAGATAAAACTCATGCAGATTTAAAAATACGTTTGCACTATGATGATATTAAAATAAAAGAATTTTTTAATAAAATTGTAACTGGATACTTAGAAAAAAATGAATACATTATGAATTTTATTGAAGAACTCAAAGAAAAAAAGCAATTATCACAAAAGAAGCGAAATAAAATTAATCGCTCAAGCGCAAAGGCAAAAGAGACCGAAAGAAAATTTGCGCTAGATAAATCTGAGATCGAAAATATATTTGATATAATAGAAAAGGAGCAAGGTGTATGAATAAGTGTGCTATGGAGTGTATTATGAACAACAATCAGTGCAGCGAGGAGGGTTGTCGCATGTGGATTGAATATAAAGAAGACTTAAATTGTACTTTGATAGCGGTGCACAACAACAAAGGCTCCATGAGTTTAGAGGAAGTTTCTAAAAGGTTTGGCTTAAGCATTGTGAGAATTAAACAGATACAAGATAAAGCTTTACAAAAATTAAGAAAAAATAATCCGTTATTGAAATGAAATACTATTTAATAATGTAGAAACGCCTATTTTAAGGAGAGGTATAATGAGTGATAACAAAAAGCAACTTTTAAATGAATCAACAGTGCGTCGTTTTATGGGTTTGGCAGGCATTGGTGCACTGTCCAATAACTTTGTTGATGAAAAACGACTTACCGAGGAAACGATAGAGATACCCGATGTCCCCGATGTCGAGGACGCTACAGATGTTGAGCCCGTCATGACCGAGCAAGAAGAAGATGAGATGCCGCCGATGCCAGGCGAAATGGCGGAACCCGGCCTTGAAGATGAAATGCCTTTGCCAGATGAAGAAATGGAAATGGAAGAAGAAGGGGAAGTGGAAGACGTTGATCTCTCCATGGAAGAGGCTGAAGTACTTATTTCTCTCGGTAGAAAACTAGAAGGCGAGTTAGAGGGCGAAGAAGCTGAACTAGAAGGAGAAGAACTGATGCCCCCAGAAGCCGAAGCTGCCGAAGCGGGATTGCCACCTAGTCCTGAAACTGCCATGGCCGAAGCTCTTATCAAAAAACTTACCTCGCGAGTTTCTAATCGAATAAAAAAAGAATATGTTGTCAACGAGGTAATGAAACGAGTTGCTGGTCGCCTTAAAGGGGCAACAAGTGCAAAAAGAAGAAAGAAATAAAAAAAGTTTTAAGTTTAAACTTCTTAACGTACAACCAACTCGGCCATTGTCGCAATGGGCATGTCCACTACAAGAAAATCAAGAAAAAATAGTTGACAAAGTAACAGATATTCTGATAAAATATTTATCAGATAGATGATAAAACAACAATAGGAGTTTTCATGGCTGAATTATTATGGTTTCTAGGCGGCGCTCTGGTCTATCAAATGTTGATTAAAGTGCTTAGAATTTCTCAACTCTATGTGCTTTTTCAAGAAATCCACGCACACACATTGCTGATGCTCGACAGCGCTTCTCAAGATTTGGAAACCGCAGTGCAATTAAAAATGGAAACATTAGAAGCTTCTGCTGTTGAACAAGACCAAGTTAAATTAATTAACCATGCAGATAAACAAGCTGTCGAAACTTGGCGCACCACAACAGTTATTAAAATACAACAATTTGTTCCAAACGTTTTTAAATCTGCAATTAAATATGATAATTGGAATGAAATGAAAAAGTATCTTCGTGATATACTTAAATCATGAAGGAAAGTAACAAAGCGATCTTAGATTGGTTAAAAGATGAAGGCGCCATATCTATAGACGACAATCTAATCATAGCAGAAAAAGCATTTTTTGTAAATTCAGTTGTCAAATGGTCCAAGGAACAAGTCGAAGGAGGAACGATGAAAAAACCACAGATTGACAACTGCATGTTTATTTTAAGAAGATTTTTAAAAGGAAAGCTTGACCTTTGCTGGGATAATGGTATAATTAAAGTACAGGAAATCTCTTCCAAAAGGAGCAAAAAATGCAAGCAATAGCATGGCGAGTACAAACCGAAGATAAAGAAAAATTTAGTTATCGACTTCAAATCGATGGCATCAGGGGAATTCGGGCACAGAATCGAATCCTAAAAATCGTAGAACAATGGAATCCTTCGGGCGAAGGGTATTGTCCTAGAAACAATGAAGCTATACTATTTTTTACACGGACTTTTGAAACGGTTCAATCTTGGATAAAGTGGGCAAAACAATATCCTTATGAGCTTATAGAGATAAAAAAAGATGGTACACCAAAGCCCATTAAATTAGGTGCAGCGGCGCGCAAGCGGAAAAAAGGCACAAAAAGATCTTAAAAGGATTTTAAAATGTTCAATTGGCTTTTGACCATAATTAATAAACGTTTATCGAAAAAATATGGTTGGCAGCCGATATGGTTTTTAAGAAAAAGATTTGATAAAGTTTTAATTAAAAGAATTAAAGCATTTCAAAGAAAGAACAAACTATTTCCAAGCGGGATTTGTGGGAAAAAAACATATCGCCTTGTCTTATTAAAAGTCTTGCTGGGTATTAAACAAAGAAAACACTAATTATGACATGGTAGATATAAACAAATTAATTTCAAAGCATTATGTGAATTCAAGCACTTTTCTAAAAATGATTCAAGAGCAACTTCATGATACAAGGGAGCGTTTGTTTGAAAAAGCTGCTCCACCCGAAACAGAAGTTGAGGAAGAAATAGGGCGTGATATTGTTTTAAAATTTACGCGATTGAGGCTTTCAGAAAAGATGTGGGGCAAAGAAGGTACAGAAGATCGAGCTATTATAGAAAACATAATGTCTAAAATTATAGCTAAAGGTGACACTTTAAAAGATAAAATACGCATTCTTAGCAATTTTATTGATAGCCCCCCACAAACAAATGATATATCTGAAATTTTAAGTCACATTGTTTTCCTTGACACACTGACCAATATCATGGTCCACTTTAATGCATCTGCTGCTGGTTTTACTTTTGAAGGTTTTTTGGCTGCTTTGTTGGGAGGTAGACAAATCGGTGTTGCTGAAGGTGCTGGAGTCCAAGACCTTATCAATAATGATAAAATGCCAATTAGTTTGAAACTTCTTACGGGCGAAGGTGGAGAAGGCAAGGCTTCTGTTGAGGGTAGCTTTAGAGATTTGTGTGATCATTTCATTGATCCAGGCGGGCTTAGACAAGATCCAGAAAGCGGACATTATCTTGGGGGAACTGCTGGTGCAGACGGTCATATGACTTATGTGGTGGCCTTAAAATCATTCAGGGAGAAAGAAGTTCAACAAGCCCTAGAGGGTGAAGAAGCTCAAATAATAAACTTTTATCAATTTGATTTTAATGCTTATAATTTCTTGGATTCAATGCGATCCAATCCAAATAACATGAAATTGCTTTTACTACCAGAAGATTTAGCTAATGACCCTCGAAATGATGCCCCAACGACCGAGGTAGAAGCTGGAGAGCAAGATTTATTGAATCTCATTAATGCTGACGATTATGATGCGTTAAAAGCCCCAGATAAACAGAAACTTATGATTCTTATTAACAAATATGATGCTGACACTGTGACGGATCTTTTTTCAAAAATGGACTTTGAAATTGATCCTAAAAACACAAAGTACAAAACTTTAGTTTGGAAAGATACAAGAAAAGGATTTGATAGACCAAGAACAGACGCAAAGAAACAATTACCATGGGAACCACAAAAAGGTTCTGAAAAGTTAAAAGCTGTTGGCCCTATAAAACATGACACATATTTGGACGTTGCAACTTCTATTGGAATGTTAGAACAAGCATTGGCAGAAAGCCCAGAGAAATTTTGGGGTTACATTGCACGAACATTAGGCTATGTTCAAGGTGCTAGCGGTGTAACACAGTTTCATATAGCCCGAGCGTATTATTCTAGAAAAAGCTATGATACACACGGTATGGGCTGGATTGGTGGAATTCCTATTGGTCGAGCAGCAGTTAACACACTGGCTCAAGCATATGTTGATGTACTTAATCAAGAAATCTTTGATTTATTTGAAAAAGTTGAAACTTTAACTAATCAAATTAATGGATATTTTGTTGGCGGAGACAAGACACAAGGTCTTGCAGCCGCTGGAACTGCTAATGAAATTGAAACAGGTACACGAGAGTACGTTGAAAAAGCTGAAGAAATTGAAAATCCCTAGTTAAAATATTAAATTTAAATGTTATAATATAATCAAACAAAGAGGTTAATGTGAGCAAAAAATATGAATCTAATTTAGAACTTCACAATAAAATTCTTAAAGGTGTAAAAACACTCACTGACAATGTAGCATCAACATTAGGCCCAAGAGGTAGAAACGTTATCCTTTGTAAAAAAGGCCAAAGACCTGTCGTCACTAAAGACGGGGTATCAGTTGCTAAATTTATAGAATTTGATGATCCATTTGAAAATGTTGGCGCGCAAATTATCAAACAAGCTGCTGCAAAAACTAATGCAGAAACAGGAGATGGCACAACGACATCTACTGTACTGGCAAACGCCATATTTGAAAAAGCACAAAAGTATTTAATTGCTGGCGCGCCACCAATAGAATTAAAAAGAGGAATTGATAAGGCAGTAATTGAAATTGTTAAAAATTTAAAGGAAATGTCAAAACCAATTTCTTCTGAAGAAGACATTGCACATATTGCTACAATTTCTGCCAATGGCGATAAAACAATTGGAAAGCTCATCGCAACGGCAGTTGATCTAGCTGGAAAAGATGGCTCAATTACCATTGAAGAGGCTCGCTCAATTGAAACCAGCTTAGACATTGTAGAAGGCTTTCGCTTCGATTCTGGCTATTTAGCCTCCGCTTTTATCACAGATGAAAAACGTGGCGCTGTAAAATATGAAGATCCTTTGATTTTAGTAACGGACGAAAAGATTGAAACTGTTGATGAAATGATGCCAGTCTTGGAATTGATTTCTAGAGAAACAAGACCGGCCATTATTGTTGCAGATAACATTGACGGACAAGCACTTGCAGCACTCATTATGAATGCCGTTCGCGGTACGCTCCGTATTGCAGCGGTAAAAGCTCCTCGCTATGGAGAAGAAAGAAGAAATATTTTAAGGGATTTGGCACTCTCTGTCGGCGCAACTTTCATTACACGATCTGATGACTTAAGATTGCGAGACATGAAATTAACAGATTTTGGCACAGCAAAAACATTTGAATGTTCTAAAAACGAAACAACAATAGCCGGTGGCCGCGGAAAGTTAGAAGATGTTGAAAAAAGAATTGAAGCTTTAAAAGTTGAATTAGAACAAACTGAAGATATGTACGAGTGCGAGAAGATCCAAGACAGAATTACACGATTGGCTAGTGGCATCGCAGTAATCAGAGTTGGCGCAGCAACAGAAATTGAAATGATAGAGAAGAGACACCGAATTGAAGATGCGCTAGAAGCAGTTAAGGCAGCACAACAAGAAGGAGTTGTACCAGGTGGAGGTGTTGCTTTAATCCGCGCAAGTAAAAACCTAAGTGTTGAGACAGACAATGAAGATCAAAAACTAGGAGTTAAAATAGTTTTAGAAGCAGTAAAAGCACCACTGCAACAAATGACCGTTAACGCAGGAGAATCACCAGATTTAATTTTATCTACTGTGGAAAATCAAGAAAATTCTTTTGGCGTGGATTTCATCTCTGGTGATGAAATTAACATGCTAGAACAGGGAGTTATAGATCCGGTAAAGGTGACGCGATGTGCTTTACAAAACGCAGCATCGGTTGCGTCAATTTTAATTACGACAAACCATGCTGTTATTGAAGTTTAGTCACTATTTATAAGTGAACGGGGGGGGAGCTTTCGATGCCTGAAAATTCTGCAGTTGCATTCGCTGAGATGTCCGGAAAGTTTGATCAAATAATGGATAAAATAGAAACAGTCAAAGAAAAACAAGATGAGATGGCTGCGGACATTGGGCAAATTAAAGAGGCGGTCTATAATCCAGACCAAGGATTATATGCTAGACTTCGTGAATTAGAATCTTGGAAAGACACCTCTTCTCGACTTATTTGGATTATCATCACTGCCATTGTTGGCTTAACTTCTGCTACAGTATATAAAATAATTTTTTAAAAAAGTGTTGACAAGGGCAATTCTTTGTGTTAGTCTATACTTAGAGGAATTTTATGAATGAAAACAGAGTCAGCATTACCCATTCGGTTGAATTTACAAAAGTACCAGAGGCGGTAAGCGATTTAATAAATAAAGTATACAATTCAGATTATCTTTCATTGTCTAAAGATTTCGATGAGCTATTAGCCTATTTAAATAAGCAAAATGAAAAACGAGCTATTGAAAAAATCGAAGGCATACGAAAAAAACTAATGAATATTGACTTTTGTATGAGTGATAGTAGCGGTATACTTTCATCGTACCAAGCGTATCTAATTGGAACCAAAGAGGATGATGATGGCACCAAATCCGTATGATTTAGTTTATTATCCAGCCGGAACAATGCTGATACAATACAACAAAGAAGTTGAGGATATTGAAATTGATCCTCGAAAAACATATATTGGACCTTCTCCGATAAAGTATAAGAAATTAGAAAAGCCTATAAATGTTATTATACTAGAAAAAGTTTCTAGGGATAACTATTCAAAAATTTGGTTTGAAGGAGAAGAATGGTATGTTAAGGAGTAAAAAATATGATTAAGTTAGTTGAAATTTGTGAATCGCTAAATGCTGCGGTCGCCTCACAGAAATCTTATATTTTAAGAGAAATATATGTAAACCCAAAGCACATAATTTCGCTGAGAGAAGAAAACTCTTATAAACAAAAATTAGCTGAAGGTAAACTACCAAACAATCTAGATTCAAGGCAATGTTTTACAAGAGTCACTTTGGACAAAGGTCATACTGGTCTAGACGTTGTAGTAGTTGGCGCGCCAAGTCTCATTGAATCTAAGCTTAGTGAAGGGAAAAGAGAGTTACTACATGGATGAGCACTACACAATCTGGATTAAAACTGATTGTCCTTTTTGTGTTAGTGCAAAAGACGAACTTTTTAGACAAAAAGTCGACCACACCATCAACATTATGGATACAAAACCAGAAGCCCTTGATAAATTAAAAAAATTATGGACCCACTCCACAGTCCCAATTATTGTTTACCGCGATAAGGTAGTAGAAGCTTTAATTGGCGGCTCCACCGACTTAAAAAAATGGTTTGATGAGAGAAACAATGATTGAATGTACTTTAGCGAATATGGAAAGATCCTTTTTAAACACAAATAAAACAAAAAATGGTCTATACTCCAGTTGTATGTTTTATGGGGTCAAGGGATTTGGCAGTAAGGTGTGGGTTGTTATAGTTAATATTGATTTAGATTATGACAAGCATGACTCGGAAGGAAAAAGCCTAGAAGAAATTGCAAAGGAATGTGTAGAATATTTGAACACTCCACCTAAAAGCAAATATGGTAAACGAAGAAAGCGAAAGCCCACATATGGCTCATTTCACGATGAACCATATAGAGCCTATTTAAAAGAGAAAAACAGTAAAAAATATATACAGGCCCTGTTGCTTGTCAGCGACAGAAAAAGAAGTTGTTTTTGGGGTGCAGGCGAAAAGTTGTCTCTAAAAAGATGAGCAATAAAGAAATTGCATATTCGATTTCTGAAAATGAATATATTGACTACATGAACAAACTTTATCTGGACCAGCAGGCTGTCAATAATTTGCTTTTCGATGAGCCTTCTTCGTCTGGCAATGTGACCACTAAAGCTTTACTGTGTGAACACTACACTACTTGTTATTATTTTGACCGATTCTTAGAGGAGCTAGAAGATACTTTTGTCGCTGAAGATGGAATGTTTTACTTAGATGACAAGCAAGCCATACGTGTTACATTTTTATTATTTACTCTGGCACAGACTAAGGAAGAGTTGCTAAAAAATACGGTTTCATTATCTTTCCACTAATTAATTTTAGGGGGACAAAGGAATGAAAATGTTTTTAACCTTAATTATTTTTATTTTATTTTCTAGCATGGCCTTTGCCAAACCACCAAGCGAAAAACGCTCAAAATTCTACGACTTCAATGAACAACTTATCAATGGCGAAATAAAAAAACCAACTGCGTTGTACACTAGTGCACGCGAAAAAGTAAGATTTGATCGTCTGCTGAGTTTGAAAAAATCTTTCTTGTCTAACCTCTTTAGGACACACAAGATGAAGATTTTTAAGTGATTATTATTAAATAAAATATATTTTTTTTCTTTTTTAAATATTTGAACCATATGTATTAATAGAGGTGCGTAATTCAATGCGCACTTTACCAAAAAATTAAAGCAATTTAAGACTTGGAGCACCATTTACTGGATTAGTTTACGCGGAGAAGAAGTAAGTGTCGAATGGGACAAAAGCCAAATATCTCACCTTTTTTATTTTTTTTAATTTCATATCATATTTCAGCATTCAACTACTTTTCACGGCCAGTAAATATAATTTTATAACAAGCTTTGATCACGTAATCCCATTCATTCCAGAGTTCGTTTGGATTTATCACACTCTAATTCCAGTGATTCTCATAACAATGTTCAGCCTCATAAGTAAGAAAAAAGTATTTTTATCTGCATTTGCAGCCTTTATGATTGCTACAATCACACTAAGTGTATTTTATGTTCTACTTCCTTCTTTTTATCCACGCGAATCTTTTGTTGACCTTTCATCCGTTTCTGGCTGGCTGCTTGAATTGACTCGAACCGTCGATGGGGCAAATAATACTTTTCCATCCGGCCACGTAACATTTTCATGGCTTCTAGCTTTTGTTGTTAGTTTGACACAATATGCAAAAAGCCGACCGTGGATTAAGACAGCTTATTATATTTGGGCAATTTTAATTACTATTTCAACGCTAGCTCTGAAACAACATTTTATAGTAGATGTTCTATCTGGTGTGTTGTTGGCTACTACGTGTTATTATTTGTCTAAAAAAATTACCTTTAAACGACTGCTAATAGCTAATTAGTATATGACCTTGACATACCCCGAGGAAATAAAACTCAACGACAACAAACGTATAATCAACAAGGTATTAAAAAAAAGAATCTCCCTAAAAATAAATAATTTTTCTTTACAAGAAGACTTTGTAAATGACTGTTCTTGCGTGTCTTTTGTGTTAAAATGCAACGGCAATAAAGAACAGCAAACACTTGATATTTCTAATAAAGGCTCTGGGGTGATTGATGCCGTGTACACGGGAGTATTAGAAAAGTTTAAGGACAGGTACATTTCATTGCAAGAGGTGGTGTTGCATGATTTTATAGTTACAGTTGACTTTAAGGGAAGCAAAACAATATTAAATACCGATGCTCCGGTAGAAGTAAAAATTGCGTTGTTAGGTACTTCATCGGCAAGAAATAAATTATATTTTAAGGCAAAGTCTAATTCTCTTGTAAAGTCTGGTATAATGGCGGTTTGTAAAGCTATGGAATACTTAATTAATTCAGAATTAGCAGCCATACAATTATACAAAGACATACAATCTGCAAACAAACGACAAAGAACAGACTTACAAGACGTTTATGTCTCTCAGCTTTCAGCATTAGTAGAATTCGTTTCATATGCGGAAGTCATAGAAAGGAGCAAATAAATTATTTTTTTTATTGACAAAGTGGTTAAAATAGGTTACATTGGTTATGTGAAAAGTGCTAGTTTTATCAAAAAAGGCTTGACAAGTTAAGCCCAATATACTATAATACGAATAGGATAGTGATGGAGAACAAAATGGTTGACAAAATTATTCAATATGAAAATGGCGAGATGAATGACGAAGAAGTAATATCATTTTTTCAAGAACTTATTGATTCTGATTTAGCATGGAAGCTTCAAGGTCACTATGGTCGTACTGCAAAATTTCTTATAGAAGAGGGACAATGTGTGCCGCGTCGGTGATATAGTCAGTTATGATGGAAATATATGGGACGATGTTATTGGCATCGTGTTAGAAATCAAAGGGCGAAAATGGGTAAAAGTACGATGGGCAGATGGTGTTATCCACGATGAACACATAAAGGACTTAAAAATAGTTTCGAGAAGTCGATAATTTACATAACATTGATTAAACCTTCAATGATGCTCCTGAAGAAAAATAAATTTTAGTTAAAAGGCATCTGGTAATGTGGCGCGACGAGGACAGCGGCTCGACTTCTCTAATTTCAACATAAGGAAAATATGAAAAAACACAATGATAAAATTGTTTGTAAAGATGGATTTGTAATGAGCGTACAAGCAAACGAAGGCGCATATTGCAGTCCACGAGTTGACGACGCAGCAGAATATACCGCAGTCGAAGTTGGTTATCCAAGCGAGTGCGAATCTTTATTACTGGAATGGGCCGAGGATGCAACTGCTCCAACGGATACAGTTTACGGGTGGGTGCCTGCTTCAAGAATCTCTTTGGTGTGTGCTAAACACGGCGGTGTTATTTCTGGCGAATTGCCACCAGGCATCCCCTTACTTGAGGTGGACAATGAAAGTCGGTGACATGGTTGAACTTTCTGCTGCTGGGCGAAATACAATGTATTGTCGGAGCATGCGAGGAAAAACCGGGATAGTTGTTGAGATACGCTCGAAAAAAAAGTACATGTATCCTATTGTTGTAAACTGGATTGGCGTGGGAAATGTAGGACTGTTAAGAAATAGTTTAAAATTCGTTTCTAAGGCTCAACGATGAAAATACGACTCAAGAAAAAAAGACTAATTATTTCAATAATTTGGGTCGTAACCGCTTTTGCCTGTGCTCACTTTCTTGCCAAATTATTTCTATAAAAAGTTCTTGACAAGTAGCTTCAAATTTGAGATAATAGTTATAGATGATGGACAAGGGAAAAAATATGCTCAAAAGGTTTGAAAGCGCAAATCGCAACGGGAGTCTTCTTTCCCAATGGGAAAAAGGTTTTATTGAAAGCTTGACTGAGCAGTTTAATAAACGTGGTCGTCTTTCACCCAAACAGATTGAAATATTTGAGCGCATTGAAACGCAAAAACTATCCAAGACGGCACAAGAAGCTAGCCAGAAATGGGCTGCAAGCTACGATGATGAAAAACGACGGATTGCTTTAATTTGCGCGAAATATTACCTCACAGCCGGATACTTTACTGCTCTGGCAATGAACATCGTCGAGGATGCGTCTTTTGTGCCTTCCGAGAAGGCATGGAAGAAAATGTGCCAAAACAAGTACGCCTTGAAAGTTGTCGCAGCTTACGACGCTGCTCCTAAGTATGCTGTCGGCTCTGTTGTAAGATTCCGTGCAACTGCCGATTGGGTCATGAAAATTAAAGCTAACGATATGCCGTGCGTAGTCATATCTTCTGGTGGGTATGTTCTTAACGCTGCTAAGGGCGCGAAACCATACAAAGTTTTACCATACGGCTCAGTTCAAATGATTGAATGTGAAGAACGTCATATTAAAAAGGGTAAGAAAAACCTAAAGAAAACAAAGAAAACGGACACTTACGATGACGTCCCATTCTAAAGCGCCAAAAGTGGGCGACTTAGTTTCCTGGGTCGAAGACGTTGGAATTGTTGAAGAAACTCGCGGCACAGATATAAAAGTACTCTGGCAAGTACCTATCAAAAACGGATTCGATGACATTAAAATCTGTTGGGTGGCGTGTCGCAGCGTAGAAATACTTTCGAGAGCATAAAAAAACAAAA
>Ga0114906_1000336_pt1 | contig 27369 bp, 37 predicted proteins | sample MalvirDeepMed_M9_FD_89687 | JGI IMG/M metagenome (GOLD analysis project Ga0114906, IMG submission 89687) | Marine viral communities from the Global Malaspina Expedition - Malaspina viral metaG DeepMed_M9 | ecosystem: Environmental > Aquatic > Marine > Oceanic | place: Mediterranean Sea...
CTATGAACTCGGGGATCCTAGCAGTTAGATCAGAGCGATCCAGCCAATTGGCCGTGGCCGTCTGAAGCTCTGCGTAGGTGGTAATCGCCATTAGACTCGTCCTGGTCTAGTTCTGAATACCTTATTGTCTGGGTCATTCAACCAGCGTCTAATCACTTTTTGGTCCTTGAAGTTATTCGACGCCTTGGAGAGTTGGTGATAGATGACCATTGGTATGGAGGCCACCTTGTGCGTATCGCCCTTCCACGATTTACGCTCATCTGCCTGATTGAAAATGCGCTTGTTATGCTCAACGATGTCAGTGACATCCTGAACATTCTCTAGGCTGATGTTGCCTGTGATATCATCATAATGATACCACTGCGTAACCTTGGTTACTGGGTCATAGTCGAGTATGCGTTTCATAATCGCACCATCGGGGGCAGGGGCCGAAGCCCCCGCCCCACTAGGTGTTTCGGTTATGCTACTGCTTTAATGCCAGCAACAACACCGTGGGCTGCTTCATTGTTAACCATCAAGCCAAATTCTATGAGGGCTAACCGAGCGTCCGCATCCCCAGTCTTCGCCATTTCCTGAATACTATATGGGCGAAGTGTAGCTAATTTTAATTCATCTGGGTCGATTAAAAATGCCCAATCGTTATGCGCTGTACCAGCACCCTCGTCCTCCACCGTAGTCATAAAGCGTTGTGGGACTACTGATAGATTACCAAAGTCGCTCACGAAGATGTCTGCCGCCGCGATTATGGTGCTTGGCTGCGCCCCATCTACATTAAAACGGCTTTCAGCGATTCCACTGAATCCACTCACAACAGTCTTGTTGTAAGGTGATACCATCAACATGGATGGCTCGCCGCCCTCCTCATAGACAGCTTGCATACAGGTCGAAAGCATGGCTTCCGTAAAAGCGACAGGCGTTCCGAAAGACTTCCACACCTGTGCTGCACCTGTAGGAGTCGAACCTGTGTAACTGGGCTTCGTAGAGGCATTGTCAACCGTGTTGGTCTTAAGCCATCCTGGGAGTCCAGCCGTAACTCTTGCTGTGTTGTTAGAACCAACAACAGCACCTACCCCGTTCAGCAGGCAAGCCTTTTCAACATTACGCTTTAGCTCTTTTGCTGCCTTGGCTGCCTGATACCCAACCTCAGAAGAACGACCAGCCTTAACTACACGCTGCTCAGTCCCCGAGATGAGGAAGTCCCGTATATTGATCTGACAATAATTCCCTAGACGGGTGGTGGGTGCGGTGATTGTGTATGTTGCTAAGTTTGTTCCTTCTTCAACTGGTGTGGCACTTGCAGCCAGCAGGCTGTCAGTTTGCCACTCAAAATATGTGTTCTCCGCCGAACGCGAGCCAATATTTGATTGCAGCGGCGTCTGAATCGGTGAAATGTCCGATATTAGGTCGCTGAGATCTTCTCTAATGCCTATGGCTGTGTAGGTTTCAAACGTGGTTGCTTTTGTAGCCATGATTTAATTTTTAGTTAATCCGTAAGGAGTTCGCCAAATAAGGCAGCGGCATCATGCACTTTTCCAGTGTCTCTTAGCTTTTGCCTCATAGCTTTCTGCTCACGGGAGCGCACTCTTCGGGAAGTCTCCTTGTTCCCTGCTTTTGCGCTTCCGATTTTCGATTTCGCCGTCTGAATCTTCTCGCCGTTGGTGAGTTGGTTGTAACGCCAAGCATCCCGTAACGCTATTAACGCCCTGTGGTCATAAATCTGACCCAGTTCTTCGTCACTGAATCCTAGTGTTTTCCCATACTCTAGCAGCTTTCGCTGTTCATCGGCCTGAAGATCCGAGTCGGACCATTCAGGAATCTTTTCCAGCACCATTGTCCGTTCCTGGGAAAGGCGTCTTTCCAGTTCCTGGGACTGCTGTCCCTGTAGGAGTTGCTGCATACGCACTTGTTCCTCTTGTACGGCTTGAATCTGCCCCTCCCGATCTCGCTCCATCTGCTTGAGCTTTAGCCATTGAACGGGGTCTTGTCGCTCTAGCGTATCCCAATCAATGTTCGGTTGTGCGGCAGCTTCCATCTGTTGCCGAAGTTGCTGAAGCACAGACGCATACGTCTGACGCTCCTGCCCCAGAGCCGTCTGCTGGTCAGCGAACGCATTGCGTTCCTCTGCCAACGCCTGACTCTTTTGTGTGAATGACGATCCCCTTTGGTAGCCCGATAAGAGTTCGTCCAGCGGAACTTGCATCTCTTTGCCGTCTACGAGTACACGGTAGGTTGCACCTTCGCCTTCGGATTGTTCTTCGTCAGCTTCCTCGTCTGCGAACTCATCCACTTCATCCAAATCGTCGGATAATTCGGATTCTACCTCATGCTCTTCCAGGGAGTCCTCTGCCTCAACTGGCTCGGGCTGCTCCTTTGGTTTTCCGACAAGCATCTCATTGAACGAATCTGTAATCTCGTCCATAGTGCGCTGACGGTCACTCCCTACTGGGTTGGTGACTGTTGTTTCGCTCACTATTTTCTCCGTTTATTAGATTTATGCTTTTTCTCTACAGCCCAATCAGCGACCAGGGTGCGAAGTCCACGAACAACCTCATCTAGTCCCCGTCCCTGCATGAACAAATTCTCCCTAGTGTTCACCTCGTTCAGATCCGTTAGATGCCATTGTGTAACGATGCTGGCTCTTGCGGTTTCGATAACTTCGGTGAACACAGGATCTTCAAGTATCTCCTGCGCTCGCCTGCCCTTCTCTTCGCGAGTCAGGTTATTCATTGTCTAGCATTTTCTTCAGGATTTCAAGGTCTACCTTGGATTGATATTTTTCTTCTGCCTCAAATTCCCTAATTGTAAGGTCACCTGCGATTCTCGCACGCTCGCGTTCATCCATTTGCTGGGCCTTAGATGCGTCCAACATGACCTTCTGCTCGGCTATGCCCAGCTTCTGTTGGTCAACCGCCGTGCGAGCTTGGATGTCCGCCATCTGAGCCTGCACCAGCAACTCTTCGGGTGTTGGTGGTGGAGGTTCAGGCGGCGGCGGTTGCCAGTCCACTGGAATTGGCTTAAAGAACTGGTCGGTGTCCTTGTAGCCGCTGATCTCCAACATCTTGGCAAGCGTGTTTCTAATGTTCCCCAGGCCGACTAATGGATTGTCTGGCCCAAGTTTTTCCATCGCCTCAGTTTGTCTGGCCGCGATGTTGTTCAGCACCGCCAGCCGCTCGTCAGTTACCCCTGATCCGAGGCCCACATTCACAGAGCAGTCCATAGAGGAGTTCCACACCCTGGGATCCACTGGCACCCACTCGTTACGAAGGCGCACAACGCGCTCCTTGTCCTGGTGCGTGATAACAAGCCTGAGAAGTCCTTTGAATAGACGCTTAAATCCATTCTCGGCAAACAGTCTGGCTATCATTTCCAGGTGCTGTTCGGCACCACGAATCGTGGCGGTTACAGCGGCCCTGGTTGTGGATTGAAGCACATCTGGATCCAGGCCCTGCGATGCAGCGGTCTGGCCTGTGCGTGATTCCTTCATCTGGTCCAGATACGCGACCATAGGAAACGCTTCCTTACCCAGGAACGGCACATCCAACTGCTGCACCATACCAGGCTGGCGCATCCTGATAATTGATCCTACTTCTGGGTTAAGGACATCATCAATGTCCACCATACCCTCAACCACCCCTACTCTCGGGTGGATGGCAAAGCTCAAGCTATCCAACATACCACGCAGTACAGCAGATTTAATTCTCTGGATATCCTTTGTGAGGTCGGCCAGATCGGAGCCAAAGAACAGGTGTGGCTCTGGATCGCAGGCGAACATAGCGAACGGTATCTCATCCGCTGATTCATTGTTTACAACCTTGTAACCGTCGCCAACTGTGCATACCCGTCTGAGTTCCGCTATACCGTCACCGTCATAGTCGATGTAGCACCAAGCCTCGCAATACAGAACGCGCCTGCGCTCATAGGAGGATAGTGGACTCATGGAGGATCGGTTTTTGTACCGCGCCCAATACTCGTCTGTGTCCGTAAACGCCACCTCGTCCGACAGATGCTCTTCCAGCATTTTCCTGTCATAGCCCAAGGCAACCAGGTCGGACACCGTAGCCATTGTTCTGTGGCCTACCACCATAGCGTCCTCAAGGCTAGTCGCGGCTGCGTCCACCAAGAACTCCTCGGGGGGCATTGTTTCGATCTTAACCTTATTGCGCTTGACCTTGCGTGTAATCTCAGCGTCATAGATTTGGGGCACAGGCATACCTTGTGCTTCCATCATCATGGCCTGCTCTTGGGGCACGTTAGGTGCTGGACGGGCCTCGACTGTCACAGCCTCTACGCCCTCTTCCTGAAGGATAAGTCCTAGCTCTCCCTCATCTAGATTCTCAAACGTGTGTGTTGTGACCTCAATTGAGTCATCCCACCACCATTTAATAAATCCGCCCTTATTCATTAGCGCGTCCTTGAACACACTATAGAACAGCCCTACCGCATCGTTGTCCTGCTGGATGACGTAGTTGATGTAGTCTGTAGCCTGTTCAGCCTGTGCTACATCTTCTGGACCCTGGGGTACGAACTCCACAAACTTCTGGCTACCAAAGAACACCCTCATCATAGAGGGTAGTACGGCCTGCACGGAGTCTCTCACATCCCGACTGACTACCTGACTCCTGCCGTCCTGTTCATCACCGAACGGGTCGCCGCGATAGTACCTGGTTGACTCTGCCCTGATAGGGCTGATGTCATCGTCAATGTATTGAATAGCGTCTTCGATATATTGGCGAACTGCGATCTGCACCTCTTCTTCTGTCATCTGCTCGGGCGGTGCGGCCCCCTCGGTCTGCGTCTGGTCTTCTGTGTAAGCCAACGGCCCCGAGTCCTTATTGGATTATGAAAGCCAGGTAGTACAGGGGTGAGAGTGAGATCACCCCTATACTATACCCATCAGGTCGCGCTTGATCCTGCCCCTGTGCCTGCCGCCGCGACCACCTATAGCTGTACCTGCTTCAGAGGCGAAAGTCAACATGAAGGCGTCAGCGGCATCTGGACTCGCCACCCCACGCTTCTTTAGGTCGGCCTTAGACTCGATTTTCACCCTGCCCGTAGATGTGTAATTGTAGCGCACTGTCACCAACTCCATTTTCAGACGCTCATCCCTGGGCAGGCGTACATCCCTGGCCTCCAGCCACGACTTGGCCTTATACCAGAGTTCCGCTCTAAGGTTCAAATAGTGCTTACCAAGTGCTGGACTCTCTGCCACGTTAATCGCGTAGGCTGGCAGTCCGAGTTCTCGGAGCCTGTCTGCGACCCCAGCACCTAATCCTATGGCGTCCACAAATATCTCCAAGGGCGTGTCTTCTGTGCTGTCATATTCAGCTTTGATCGCCCCTGTAAGTTGCATGGTGTCCAGGTTGCGCCAGATACGCACGGGTTCCGTGACCGCATTACCTCTTCTTTTACACAGAGCGGATGCGTCTGCGCCGAACCTCGCTACGTCCACACCCCATACCATCGGGCCGAACTCCGTAGGTAGCACATCTCGACTAATTGCGTCCGCGACCAACTCCTGTGGGATAACCGTATCGTCATCAGCACGGGGGAATTTTCCCAAGACTCTAACTCTGTAGGTGTTGGACTCTTCCCCGTAACGCAGGCGGCACTCTTCAATATATTCCTGAGACACCCTCGGCGTCTCCTCGCAGGACACATGGAAGGTAGTCCAGCGGTCTGCCAGTTTGTGGAAGGTGTCGTAGAAGTAGCCTGTGGAGCGCACGGGGTTTCCTGCTAGAACCATTGTGGCGTGATGCGCGGACATGGATCCAGCAGCGGCCTCATAAACCTGCTCGGGCACGCCCGAAGCCTCGTCCGCGATAAGTAGCACATGGTCGGCGTGAATACCCTGGAGCGCGTCTGGCTGTTCTGCGCGACTGGTCCTGGCCGATATGAAGTTTCGCTCTGGATCAGAGGCAAGCTCTATGCGGTCTGCCTTGATGTTGAATCTCTCTTTGAATTTATCAGAGGATTGCTTGAGCCATGACTTGGCCTCTGGCAGTAGCGCATCGTGCAACTGCGCTGACGTAGGTGCTGTGATGACCACCTTGGCGTGATGGTGAGTGAACACCCACCAGAGTGCGAGCCAGGACAGGCAGCTAGTCTTGCCGACTCCGTGACCAGAGCGGATGCTGACTCCTCTATCCCCTCGGGCTACCGCCTCCATGACTTCTTTCTGCCAGGGGTCTGCCTTCGCTCCTAGCACCACCTCCACAAAGAACGCAGGATCGTCCGCGCACTCTTCTATGAGGTTATCTACATTCAATGGTGGTTCCTATTGGTAGTGTCATAGGTCATAGTTATATTTAGGGTCACCCTGTCCCGAGAGTATCATGGCTCAAAGATGGTTTCCCACATCAAACGGAAAAGGTTGGTACACATTAGACTCAGGTAATGCAGAGGACTGGTTTGAACTAATGAAGAACGCTAATGGTGTCCAGCGAATCACCTCAGTAAACCAGAGGGCGGCTGACCATCGCGTGCATCAGCAGGCGCAAGATGGCGAAGACCCAACGCCCCAAGAATAGCGACTGAAGGAAGCACTTGATTATTTTGGACAGCCGTGCGTAGTCCTCGCAGTCCTTGTTCTGAAAGAATACGGAGCGCGTTCATAATATCCTGACGCACCACATCACCCGTGCGTTCAGCGTACTCCTGGTTCCGTGTAAGATTCGCAGCCGCCTTGGCGCGTAGCTCTGGCTCCAACGCTCTAGCTAACTCAGGATTCCTTAGAGTGTCATCCAAGAATTTTGTCGTAGCCTCCCTGGACCCCTCCGTCTTCCATAAATCAGCGTAATCGACATACCCCGAATCAACCTTAACTCTCTGTAAATTCGAGCCAGGTAGAATTTCAGTAATCTCAGCACCAAGGTCGCTTCCAATACGCTTACCTAGTGTCTCACCATAGAGGCCCCAATCCTGTAGCTTCTCCACCTCGGTTGGGGTGAGTGAACGCTTATCTTTTAGGGCCTTCTCCATTAACTCGTTGATCCCTTTCGGCCTAACAAACGAGTCTTCAATTAGGTTCACTCCACGCCCTGTATCGACCACGAACATCCCCTCTCGCTCCGCGATCTTTTGAAGTGCCCTTAGTTGTTCATCGGTGGGTGATCCATCAAGAGCGATATGAAGAGAGGTGCGCTCAAGTGGGCGTGTCTGAGCGTTAGGGATTATGTGGTGCCACGCACCTGCATTTTGTGTGTCTACAAAAGCCCTTCCCCCCTCAACTGTGTCTAATATTTCCCGAGCTTGGGGCACCACCTCACCACCCCTGCTTTGAGCTAACATACCAGCCCTGGTTCCTGGGTTGTACTCAATCCTCCCAGTATCTGGGTTCCTGAATATCCCCCTAATAGAGCGCACACCTTCTTGTATTTGCCCTGCTGCACTATAGAGAACATCTAGGCCACGCCTAGTCCAAGGTGTTTCCTCACCAAACGCCACTTTTTCATCGTAAGGTAAATCGGCCACAGAAGGGAGATGTCGTTCGTCGGGAATTTTGGGTCCACCTGGGTATGACTCAATCTCTCCAGTCCTGGGAACTTGTTCGTATGTCGCGTTAGCTGCATAGCGTGGCGAATAGTCCCCAAAATGTAGAGTGGCTTGGTCGGGTGAAATCCGCCCTGACTTAATTTGGATCCCAGACCATGCAGCGGCCTGGGCGTTCGCGTGGTTCCAATCAGTGTGACCGCCAATTTTGTTGTCATTCAAAAACTTAACCACCTCATCCATCTGCTCGTCCATGAAGGCGTGCTGCTCTCCGCTATACCCAGCGTCCCAGGGCTTCGCGGTTTTCCATTCCTTACCTTCTTTGAACACTCTCCCTTTCACGTTACCCTTGGCGTCTGTTATGGAGTCGAGCGCGGCCTTCTTACTCGGGAATCCCTTCTGGGATATATGCTCATAACCAAACGCTCGGCCCTGCCAAATATCATGGACGGCTGTTTCGGCCTGCTTTGAATCCCTAGTTAATCTTAGGTTCTCCCAGAATGGTCCTATCTTTGGGCCGAACATAACATCCTCACCTGCTACTACCCCTTCGATCTTTGGACCCATAGCACCTGGGAAGCGTCCAGCCCGTATAGGCGCACCGCCCACTCCAGCTTGGTTGAGGGCGTCTACCGCGAATCCAAGGTTGGTTGATACATCGGCTTGGGCAGATGTAATCCCTAGAATCTGTGCGACCTCGTCCTCCATACCTGGAGGTACTGCCCCCTCAATCCATCGACCAGCATCTCTATACCAATCGCGCCCACCCATACCCTCAATTACGTTGTGGATATATTCATCACGCATATCCTTTAATGTTTCTGGGTTGTCCAGCCTTGTGGTGCCCTGGTATCTCGGTCCACCCACATAGGAGCCGTCTGGATGCCTGTCTTTTACTTTACCAACATCCCTGGTCCTCTCTAGGTCGGTAGCAACGTCCGCGCCCCTCATGGCGTCAATGCCCTTGGCGACTGGAGTTCCTACAACGGGCACGGCGGCTAATGCTGCTAGTCCTCCACTCACCCACTCTCTTTCTTTAAGGTAGTCAGGCACGCGAGCTAAGTCCGCTATATCTCCTGCTATGGTGAACTCGGGCGCAATACTACCCAATAGTCCCCCTGCCCGACCCTCTGGGCTGTCTGGTACTTGCTCTTGTCCCCATTGCTCCATAGCCGCCATTCGTGGCTGCTCTTTCGGTAGCAGTCCTTGTCCGACTCTGAGCGCACCAGCACCACCACCATAAAATGCGCCCTGGGCGAAGTCGCTCACCCTGCGTGGTATGGTGGATGCGTAGGTCCCGATTCTGTTGAGCAGTGACGGGGTTGGATAAATCGACGGTTGGTCTGGGCCACGGGGTGGTAGCTCCGTGCCCCTCTCGGGCCAGTAGTCGGGTGTCCAGCCTGTAGCGTCCTGTGCCTGTAACAGACCCTGTTGTCGCTTCCACCAATCTGGATCGCGCTGTCCTAGTAGTCCGTTAGCCATCAGTGCTTAACGTTGGCTCGAAGGGCGTGCAAGTGCTGCATAGCTGCCTTAACTGTTGGGTGCGCTTTCAGTTTCTTCCATCCACTAGGTCGCTTCACTTCCACCGTCTTACCCCTCAGTCGGTAGGGCACTCTAGTTCCTGTAGCTCCTCTGGTCGATGGATGGGTACTTCTTCTTGACCGCCCTTCTGACCTTAGACTTCTCGCCCTCGGTTCCGTGCTTGGACACCATAGCGAGTGCCATCCTCGCGTGGGCCTTGTCGTTGATCGGGTATGCCCTTTGTCTCGGGAGCGCGAACTGGCTGGTCTTGAGCTTCTTCCTTTGCTTCGCCGTTAGCTTCGCCATTGTCGCTCCTGAAATAAGGATGGTCTTTCAAAGTCTCAGCACAGAACACACAGGTCAACCATGAGTCTGTGGCCTCCTGGTACTGGTTACAACTCCCACACACCAGCCATTCACTAGTTACGATAAAGCACCAACGCCCGTTATGGATCCATGCTCAAGGTTCTCTGCTTGGAACGCTTACAAGGTCTTGTAGATGAAATGCTCCACATATCCTCTGCACCAACCAGCACTACACGGTCATCACGGTTGTAGGTAGGCCCAACCCTCCTGTACACCTGGCTGGCTGGATCTCCCGTGCCAAGCACATTCCACAAGTGCTTGTCCGTTACATAATCTTCCTCACTCACACCATACTCGCCCATCAGGCTCTCAACAAGCTCCACAAGTAAAAATCTCCAGACCACAGTAAACGTGTCTGGGTGGTTGAATGCGATGCAGTGTGCGCCGCCATACAACCAGCCAGCCTGACCGTGGACGTTCTTCAACTCAACTGGAAAGGCATAACGCTCCCTGTCCACATTGTTCTTTACATCAAACTTCAGCACGCTACCAGACAGGTCAGAGTACACACCAGAGACATCCCAGTGCTGGTACATATCCTGGCTGCGCGTGGCCCCCACTGGATTCAGAAGCAGCTTGGCGAATTCAGACTCCGCTTCAGAGCCTAATTCCAGATCGACAAATTTAGACATAATTTAGTTAAAAGATTTCTTACTCTTCTTACTTTATGTAGCGAGGTTGTAACGGCGTCCTGTTACAAGCCTCAGTTAGCATAGGGAATTTTTGGCTTAGATACAACACCTATAGCACTACCTGTCTGTTACGAACCCCTGTTACAAGCCTAGCTTCTTTTTTTGAGCCGAAGTTAGAGTGATTTCGTGGCCATTAAGCCACTCAACCACAGACTCAATCGTCAGACCATTTGAAGGCTTACTCAGGGCCTCAATGCTCTCGGTCATAAGACGCCTATCCACTCCACCAAGAGTTAGGAATTTCAATCTGGATTTCATTCTCACTATCAGATCCTGGTCAGTCATAAAATCTCCTGAAAATTAGAATTGATGTGTGTGGGGTACATATAGGTAGGGGGGGGTGCCCTCGGCTTTGGGGGGGTTCCCACCCCCAAAAAGTGTCCTGTTTTGATGACAAGTTCGTATAATATCCATTATGTTACCTTGTGATAACTCTCTAAGTCTATGCAACACAACGACTTAGTGATTCCATGCATAAACCGTCAATGTTATTGTTACTTAACAATGGACAATTACGCAGTGATTCTGCATAAAACCCAAACCTGAACCCAGTCCTGGTTCTTGAACTGGTTTGGTCGTACAGTTCCACAAACCGTTGTGGCACAACGACTTACGCCGTCGGTTCACGCGCACGCGTGTTGGTTCGGCTCGCTGTCCGCGAGTTGACCCAAAAGCCCTTTCACTCATTACCCGAACCTATCAACAGTGAAGACCTGTAGCTGGTCGCAGTCCATTCACCATTCCTACCGTCATCACAGTCCTTGCACACTCGGTCAGGGTTCCTACCCACTGGAGCCTGCTCACCACACTCCACGCACACCTCAATCTTCCTGACCACAGGCTTGTCACCACGATGTCCTTCAGTCACGGTTATGAATCTCCTCTCAACCATCCACCACCTCGGCCTCGACCACTACCTCTTCATTGGCTGCTGCCAGTCTCCTGGCCTCTCTCCTGGCTGACACTCTCTTGAGCGCGTTCAGGAAGCTCTCATCATCCGTTATGATGTTCACCGTCTGATCGGGCTGCTTACCGAAGGTCGAAGGCTTGTACTTCTCTGCCATCCACTGACGGTATGATGCTCTAAGCTTTGCTCCCTGCACACTCGTAGGGTCATCACAGTTGTCTACAATCTCCAGCCCTTCCTCGGCAAACCCTTCAGCCAGGATACCCTTAACCGTGTTCCACCTCTCAATCCTACCCTGGTCGGCCTTCAGCCACTCATAGAACACACCAGTGGACATTGTGCCCACCTCCTTCGGCAGGTTCTTCAGCAGCGGCCTGACGCCCTCATGCTCCAGATACAACTTGAATATCCTCTCCTCCCCATACGCATCCAATCTCTTAGCTGCGCTTCGGGTCATCTTCTTACCTGGCACGCCACTTCTCCTTGGCCCACGATTTAATCAATCCATCCAACTTGGCCTCCAGGTTCTTCCTAGAAAGCCTGTCACCAACCTCATTAAATCTCAGCGGATCGTCCACATCCAGGCCATGACCAACCAGCCCGTGGATCGCCACCTCAATCTCCTGCCTCCACTCGTCAGCATCATCCGTGCAGTCCTCCAGCGGCAGCAACTCCAGCGCACGCAGCACGGTCACGGCTCGGGTTATGTCGGCCATCTGTCCTCCTCACTCTCGTTGCCCTCGGAGATCTTCAAGGTCCGATAATCAAAGATGATTGGTATACCGTCCGTGATCGTAGGGCCGTGCCTGTTCTTGCCGATCAGCAACCAGGTCAGGCCAGTGTGATTGCCCTCTCTTTTCGCTCGGCTGTGATCCAATAATAAAACCAAGTCACTAGATGCCTCTACGATTTGCCCACCAAAAAGCCCAGACATCCGAGGAGGGTTCTCATAGTTCGATGAGGTTGTCCTGTTGAACTGGGATAGGCACAGAATCGTGCAGCCCTTCCTGACGCCGAACGCTCTAAGCTCGCTCACCACCCTCTGGGTGGCCCTGTAGATCGTGTCCTCATCGCCCGTGTTGCATAGCTGTAAATAATCCAGAATGATGTACCTGCATCCAGCCTCGTAGCACTGCTCTGTGTACTCCACAACAGCCTTCCAATCCCCAAGCACAGTGTCGGGCACATAGAGAGGCGGCGAGCCTGAGAGCTTCTGTTTAGTCTCCAGCCATGACTGGGAGTTGAACCCTCCATGTTCCAGGGTCTTCAGGTGCGTGCCAGTGTGTAGAGCATACAGACGGGTGCTGACCTGCTGGGCTGACATCTCAAGAGAGATCAGGCCAATCGACTCCCCATGATTCAGGGCAGCGGACGCGAAGTTCAGAGCCATCGCTGATTTACCAAATCCAGCAACTCCAGCTAGGACCACGAACCATGACCTGCCTATGCCCCTGCCGCCTCCTGCGTCCCTACAGATTCTGTCCAACGTAGGCAGTCCAGTTGGTGTGGCATCGACTGGCGCAGTCTGGTGACGCTCGTACTCGGCCAGGAACTCGGGGCTGAAGACGTTCTTCATCTGTAGAACGCCCAGTTAGGCAGGCTCAACTCCTGTATGCCCTGCTCGTATCCAGGCCACTCGTTTGTGTCCTGGCAGTGCTTGTAGATGGCGAGCAACTCATCTATCTCTGAGTTGCCTAAGTCCAGAGCCTCATCGGAGAACTGGAATATGGACAGGCCGAAGGGTGGAGTGGATTCGACTGTAACCATGACGAACGCCGTCCTCTCAATCTCCCAGGGCGATAGCTCACCCCGAGCGTAGCCGCTCAAGTAGAACGCCGCCTGCCTGTAGTACCCAAAATCATACGCGCTCTTGGCGAACGCACCGCAGTCCCTGGTGGTCTTCAGGTCGGCCAGCACCGAGCCGTACTCAGAGTCCTTGGCTGGGATCGCGTCGATCCTGCCACGGCACCTCACGCCAGTCTTCTCGTCGCTCCAGAACATGGACGCCTCAGTGACAGCACCTTCATCGGGCAGCAGGAGCTTGCACGCTATCGGGTTCGACAGGACGCTGCTCCTGATCGACAAGATCTGCTCATAGACGGCTGGAGCGATGATGCTCTCGGGCCTCCATCCCTCTTCTTCTAACTCCGCCCAGGCTTGCTTGGTTTTCTTCAATCGCCTGTCGCCCCCAGGCCCGACCACATAGTCGGTCAGGAACCTCTCATGCTCTAGAACGCAAGTATGGACCTGTGAGCCTAGCACCATAGCAGGGGTAGGAGTCGGATCGGAGGCCAGGTAAGCCTTCAGATGTAGTGGGGATTTTTTCAGGTGATTCAGTTGAGAGTTGCTGACCTCATCGCAGGAGTAGTAACTGCTCTCATCCATCTGAGTGTCAATCTCCCACACCGACTCGTTGTAACCATCTGCGTCTGTTTTCATTTTATAGTGATGTAAGATGGGTGAACTTTCTGTCGCCTCTTTTGTGGTTGTAAACCTTTTCTATATGACTTAGGGCATTTGTCCATTCTTTAGGCTTATCCTGAAGACGCTGCAATAGTCCTGGGTGAGTCTCTGCCTGGGCTAAGAACACCTGCGGATCGAAGACCTCATTTTCACTCTCTGTGTGTTCGTTTCTATAGTGGAGCAAGTAGTGTAGGCTGCAAAGGTATTCACGGGTTCTCAAGTGTATAAAACGGTTTCTGTGCAGCCTGCCGTTTGCTCGCTGCCTGGGAAGAACCGAAAAGATCTTAATGAGATAGTCCAAGGTGGTGATACCTTTAGGCGCATTGGTCATATCTATCTCGCCGTTCCTGAAGAGAACCGTCAGTTTATTTTCTGTCTGGTTGCCGTGGTTCCAGGGGTTGGAAGCGTGACGCAAAAACGCATTTCTTTCTATGCTGTCTCTTCCACAAAGAAGCCCGAGCATGGAAGTGAATATGATTTTAGTGGGACCGCCTGAGTTTACTGTGACACCCACCTCATCAAGCATTTTGTCATAATGCTCGTATAGGTTCTGAAATTGTATATAATCTCCCCTTCCATCCTCTACATAAAGTTTCATGTAGTCTGGGAGGGTGTGCGGCTTCTGTCCTGTATTCAACTGACGTATTACTTGGGTAGGTACAATGTCATCAAGCACCAAGAAAGACACTGGGAACCCACCCAATTTGGCCGCTTCAAGCCTGTGCTGACCATCCAGCACTCGCTTGTTCTCGTCAACGATAATCGGTACAGGGTAGTACCTTTCATTGAAAGACTTCAGTAGGTCTTTCACTTTCGTTACATCGACATTTCTGTTCCCTGAGTAAAACTCAAAAATATCGTAGTCTCTCGTCTGATGAATCTGTAATGTCATTATTCTACTCTCCAGTTTCTGCCAACAGAATGTTGTGTCTTCTTCTTCGATTTACTTATAGCCTCCAGTACCCACCGCTCGCTGCGCTCCACGTTCCTGAACAGTGACTCTGGCATCTGGTATCCCCTCACGCTCATGTGGTGCTTGCTCTTCTTGACCTCACGCAGCACCGCACGGAACAGGACCAGAGGATCGCCTGGGTGCTTGGTTAGCTGCTCGGAGTAGAGCTTCATCAGCACCTTGGTTCTTCTCTGGGTGAGCCTGGGGTGCGGCTGCTTGCCACCTAGCTCTTCAAGCCACACATCCCAGAGCCTCTGCACCTCGGCTGGAGTAGGCTTGGGCTTCGGCCTGTAGCTCTCGCCGTCCTGCCTTTCGGCCCAGTTGGTGATCTCTATCAGGGATCCCAGCTTGCCCTGGCTGATGACCCTGATCCTGCCCTCGGCCTCCAGGGTCTTCAGCATCCGACCGATCTTGGTTCGGGACCAGCGCACGATCTTGTTGCCAGTCGAATACTCGCAGTCCTCCGAGATACGACTGAACGAGCGCAAGACCTGACCAGGCCCGACCACCACCTTCTCCGAGCCTGCACGATAGGTGAACGAGTCCGAGCCGTAGGTACACTTGAGCAGCAGGTAGGTCCAAAGTCTGAGGTCATCACTGGACCTTTTCCAGATATCGTTCGTGAGTATGTCCCTGGACAGCTTGATCCATCCACTCACTCTCCTTCCCTCTTGGCTGTAATCACACCCCACTCGACCAGCCAATCAAATACCTCTCGCACATCCTCTGCACACAGCCAGGGGATATCTCTGAGCCTGCACTCTTCAGCGAACTGGGCCTGGGACTCCCTGAGTTTCTTCTTAGCCCTCGGTGCCTTCACCTCTATGAAAAACAGAGGCAACTGACTGCCAACGGGACCGAACACAACCAGGTCGGCAAGACCAGGGGTCATGCGAGTGCCCCCCCTGTCTTTCCGATAGCCCTGCTCAGTGCTATAGACCGAGCAGCCAAGAACCTTCAGGAACTCGATGATCTCTTTCGAGACAAGCCGCTCACTTCTCTTCACTACCACTGCCGCTCGGGAACTGCTTGTAGAGGTGCTTGAGCGCGACCACAATCTGGTCGTTCGCACTTTCGAGTGAGGCTATAGCAGACTTGATCGCTGTGCGTGATCCATTGTGCAGCAGGGCCTCGGGCACGCGCCCTAGTCTCAGTCCAGCACGGCGCACCTCGTCCTGCGTGGCACCGATCTCCTTGACCAGGTTGGGCAGAAGCTGCTGGGTTAGTGCCTCCAGATTAGAAACTTGGCTCATCGGTATTCTCGGTAGGCTCCCAGGTGTCCAGCTTAACGTAGTAGGCTGACTTGTCTTTCTTCTCCAGCACATCGGCGTTAAGCCATTCCTTATCTGACTTCGATTTCAGGAACGCAGCCAGGTCAGCGGTTTTGATACTGAGCTTGCAGATTACGAACGGAGGTGCTGCCTCTGTTCTCTCTTTGTCGGCGTACAGGCCACCAACAAATTCACCGTCGAATGATGCCATCTTAGGATTCCTTTATCTCGTTGAGTTCTTTAGTTAGAAAAGCGATTGCCTTGTTTACTCTGAGCAGCGGCCCACCAGCCTTCAGGACTTGCTTGCCCAGCTTGATGTCCTTGACCTTGACCTTCCTCCCGTAGGGATAGTCTGGGTCACGGCTCAACTCACACTCTGTCAGCACCTCTGACAGTTGGGTCAGCTTCGTAGCCAGGGTCTTCTTCTCCCGTCTGGCCTTGACCTCATCCCTCACAATAGGCTCGGCTGGTTTACCCTCACCAGCACGGAAAAGGTTGAAGCCCAGGCCAGTGAGTATCGCCGTGCATTTAACAAAAGCACGCCATCGTGCATCGTTGATGTCTCTGCTCGACGGGCTGCTCTCTGGACCAGCGACTATAGCGTTGAACTTGTGATCCATCACGGGCAGGAAAACCACACGGCTGACCTCACCTATGCTGACCTTGCAGCCGACTTCAGCGGAGCCATCAGGGTACAGAGTGATGGGGTAAAACTCGTACTCGAAATCTGGGTAGTGGGATTGCAGGATCGCCATGCAATCGGACCACGGGATCCACGATAGGGTTTGGCGACCGACCGCCCTGCTCTGGGTCCACTCACTCACATCAATAGCTGACATCGACTTCCAGATGTCTGCATAGGTTGGACTACTCATTACTTCCTACCTCCAGAATACGGAAACTTCCTACTAGATATTCTCTGACGCACTTCGGCACTGGACTGGCACCTCTGAGCCATCGGTACACCGTGCCAGGTGGCCTCACCAGAACCCTCTCAGAATAGGCACCTACTCCTCTGCCATCAGCGTCGATGGCCTCCCTCAGAGCTTTGATGGCCCAGTCCCCTTCATGTGGATTTCCGCTCATATACTACATCTCCTTACGACAAATTTTAGCAGGTAACGATAACCTATGTCAGGGTCTAATGTCAACTTTGGGTGCAGAGCTATCTCCTACAAACTAAGTAGGTTACAGCACTCCTGATAAATAAGTGTCATTGGACACTTGCGTGGTTCTCCTGTCCTTATATATTCCTAGTGTGACATAAGTCACATGGCTCTAATAGGAGATCAACTGATGACCAAGGCCGACGCAAGAAAAGCAGTCCTGCGGATAGCGCAAAGCACAGTTCAACAGACTATCTACGCTGATGGGCGGCAGGAGTTCAGTGATGGCGGCAAGCTACTTAATGTCCTGTACGATTTCGTCGATGCGATATACGCGCACTACGATTCAGAAACTGCCTTTGGACTAGTAACACGCCAAGCTCAGTGGGCCGCAGATATTTATGGTGAGTCTCTCAACCAGGAGGGGGCCTGAGACGGTGCGGATAACTAAAGTTGAACGCCGACCAAACGGAACCGTCATCACATACGACTGCGGCCACGTTGGCCGTCATAACCAGATTTACACCTACAGGGTGGGCGAAAGAATCCGTTGCTTTTACTGCGCCCAACACATTGAGGCACTCAAGTATAACGAGAAACCCTATGAATGGTCAGCCATCACCAACCTGGTAAGGGAGCGCAACTAATGACCAAGAAAGAGAAGCGCAACATCAGACAAGAAGTCACCGACAAGATCGTGGATGCTCTTGAGTCAGGCACGGCACCTTGGGTCAAGCCTTGGTCCTCCACAGACGGCGCGACTGGCTTGCCATCCAACGCAGCTACGGGCAAAGCATACCGTGGCGTGAATGTGTGGCTGCTCACGATTGCTCAGACCTTCGGTGGGTTCACATCCTCCGAGTGGCTGACCTACAATCAGGCCAAGAAGATTGGCGGCAATGTTCGCAAGGGTGAGAAGTCTCCAGCCTACGTCATCTTCTGGAAGCAGATTCCGAAGTACGAGAAGGACGCCAACGGAAAGTTCATCCTCAATACCCAGGGCAAGAAAAAAGTCGTCGGAACTTTCTGGTTCCTGAAGTCCACGGCGGTCTTTAATAAAGATCAGGTCGAGGGACTACCGCAGCCCGAGGCAGTCGAGGTGATCGACGTTCCAGATTTCGAGCGACACCAGGTCGCAGAGAATGTCATCAACAACACCGACGCCACGATCCGCTACGGACTGAGCAAGGCGTTCTATCAGCCCAGCACGGATGTGGTTGGACTGCCCGACCGTGAAGTGTTCGACAACCCCGAGAGCTTCTACTCCACAGCCTTCCATGAGCTAGGCCACTGGACTGGGCATAGTGATCGGCTAGACCGTGATGGCATCAAGAGCCACTCGGCGTTCTTCGGCAGCGAAGAGTATGCCTTTGAAGAGTTGGTGGCCGAGCTTACCAGCGCGTTCCTCTGCGCCGAGCATAAGATCGACGGCTCGCTGCAACACCCCGAGTACATAGCCAACTGGCTGACCGTCCTCAAGAACGACAACAACGCAATCTTCCAGGCCAGCAGTCAGGCCACCAAGGCTGCGGACCTCATCAACGAAGGCAACCAAGAAGCTGCGTCAGAATCCGCTGACGCAGCAGCATAGGAGGAGATTATGAACCTGCACCAAGCAGTGAGTGCCCTGAGTGCATATCACCCGAGGATCAAGCTGCGTCGAATCCATCGCGGAGCGCACAAGGGCAAGTACGGGATCACCCTCAACTACCCTGCCGCCAAGAGGGCACGCAGGGATGGTTGGATAGAGCCTGAACAGTTCGACACCCCTGGGGGCACGCTAGGCTTCCTGGCCTATGCCACCTGGATCGGTGCCAAGGACGCTAATGGCAATGGCGGCTGGTTCGGGACCAAGACCCCTGAAGCGATCCGCAGCGAGCTTCGCTGGAAGGGACCAGTGCCGAAGCGTGGGGTGAGCGCGTGGCACCTCCCAGCCCTTGAGTGGCTCGCCAACAGGGAGGGCTGACGATGTACGGATATGACCTGGAGTTCGTGATGGTGTGCGGAGGTGTCTTCTTCCTCTTCCTGATCGTGGTTCAAATCCTCGAAAAATTCTGGAGGAAATAACAATGCACAATAAAGAGAACGGTGCGATTGGTAACGGCGTCAGCAGGATGCTCGGCTGGAATGTTAACGCAGCCGCCAAGCGATGTAAGTCTGCAATCAAGAATCTAGGGGCTGGCACTTTCCTAGACGAAGATCAGACTGCGCTCCTGTTAGGATGCACTCTAAAAGAGCTAAACAATATGCGCGTCTGGAAGCGCATTGATTTAGGTTTCTATGTTAGGTCCGAGAAACCTAGTGAGCATTACGAAAACAACAATCTCGAATACCATTATAAATTAGTTAATACGACCTATCCTTTTCAGGTGACTCCACCGCTCCAAGCCCTGGCTGTTCACGATATTAGCAGGGTGATAGGCAGCGACACTCGGCGTGTAGCTAATGCAGTTATATGTGACGGGTTAGCCCAGATGGATGATAGGCCCTGGGCACAATGGTTGCCCAAGCGCACTGGCCTTGGTGTCAGGGCACTCAGCACAAAAGGGCTACCGTCCTTACTGAAGGGCAGCGGCATTAACCCTGACAGAGTTAAACAGCGTAGGGAACTTAATGAGCGATACGGGAAGGAGTCGAACTACTATAGGGGTCTGACTCAAGATGATCTCAGGCCCGTGCTAGAGCGGTATCCCAATCCACCAAAAATAGACCTCACTGAGTACACCCGAGTACCTTACCATGTGCCCATCACCAACGGTACACGGCAGGGTGGCACGATCACCTACAAGCTAAGTGACATTAAAAAGTTCTTAGATGACCCGTGGCCGTACAAGATCGACAGGCTCGGAAGATCGAATAAAGAAGTGATCTACTGTATCGCTTCCGAAGGATGGAAGGACGGCTTAGTCAAGATTGGCTACGTTGATAATCGGGAAATCGTCGCCCAGAGAATGATCGACTATCGGAGTGATTCAGTGTTCCCAGGATCACCGATTGTTCACTGGGCTGTTGAGTGTGCGAGGCGTCCAGTCTTAGAAAAGCGTTTGCACAATCTGTACCTACCTAGACAGTGGAACAGCGTCGGTCCAGGGAAGTGTGGTGGTGAAATGTTCTGGGGTTCACCAAAGCGTTGGTCGCCCGAGAGGATGCTCAAGGCTGCTGTGAACATCTTGGAAGAAACTGAATCGAAGTACACCGTGCTAGACGTTCATCCCATTACCTACAAGGTGAGGAGGGCAGCTTAAATGAGTGAGTGGATTTCAGTAGAGGACCGATACCCCGAGAAAGGCCAGAAGGTTTGGTACTTCTTTGAGAGTGAAAACCTGCCAGTAAGGATCCTAGCTCGGGGAGAGTTCTTTGGCTTTGAGGGGTGCTATGAGGGCTATGTTGATGCTAAAGGGAATGATGCGAGCATGGGGTGCAAGCTGCCAGACTGCGGCTACCGTGAAGGTTGCACGGGTATCGACTACTTCGGTAGTGAGCGTGGCGTCTTAGGTGGTGATGTTACCCACTGGATGCCAGACACTGGGCAGGAAGAAAAGCCCGAGAGGCCAGAGGTTAAGGCCCCCGATATTTTAGCTCCCCCAGTTCAATGACGATCTGTGCGAGGCGATACCACTCCTTGGAGTTGCGCTCATGGCCCTCCGAGGAGAGGTACTCCTCCAGCACATCATCGGCGGTCGCACCTATGAAGAAGCAGTGCCCGTTGGGCATCTTTTTATAGTAGCCAGGGAAGGTCGCTGCCAGGTCAACGCTCTTGAGTTTGCCCACCCTGGTGGACTGGTTGCGTGTCTTGCTGACACAGTAGGATTCTACGGCGCGGTCGATGACACGCTCAAGCTCATTCTTCGGCATCCTGCTTCTCGGGCAGAATGCGATAGCCCCACACCTTGCGGAGATTCCCAGTCAGACTCTCTCGCATGATCCGTACTGGCACCAAGCGACCTGTCTTGGATATGCGCTTCAGCCGTTTCCGTACAGCAGCTTCACCTACGCCAAGTAAGTCAGCCAACTCCCCTGTAGTAAACGCATCATCAGGTGCTTCGACATTCTCAATTGCCGCTTGAAGTTCTGCTATTAAATCAGCCTCAGTCATCTTCATATCGTCATCACGCTTGATCTCTCAGCGTTGAACAGTATGGGCATCACTTCAATCCTTCCTTCATCACAGATCAGAAGGACGATCCCAATGTCAGCTAAAGATTCTGCTGCAATCCTATGGACATATTCGGTGGCGAACTGCCACGCAGGCATGGATACGACCCTGGTAACACCACGGTGATCGTAGCCACTGTCCATGTATCTGTGGTTATGACTTCGCACTGCGATATCTGGAGGTCGCCTTGCGATAAATTCTGATAACGGATCTTCAGAAACAAGCATCGCTTGATACGCTTCAAGCATACGTTCTGCCCAGATATCGAATCCATACAGATTGGCGTAACCGCGAACAGTGTGCGCTCGTTGTCCCATCCTACCGTGGTGAGCCACATCCAACCTCACACCTTCCACATCTATCCTACGCCTATAGCTGGACATGGTGCCTGTGTCAGGGTCTTTGATGATGGGCCACAGTTGACCCTTCAGTGCCCTGGCAATTCCTTCTTCAGCATCCCCTGATCGGCCTACATGGGACGGTGTACCACGAATCACATGAACCTCTTTAGGCTTCAGTGCTAGTGGCACTCTCAAGGACTCCAACGCGCAATGCACATGGAGGCCAGTTAATGGACTGGCGATCTGGGCTGTTCGGTGGTGGTCACCATCAATAGCATCACCATTGATGACCAAGGTGAACTTCTTTTTACCAATAATCTTCTTCGCCTGTTTCCAGGCAGACTCCCAACAGTGCCATAGCCAGTTCTGTGCGTCACTCGGCTCGTACATCCCACCGTCATCAAGCTCTAGACCTTCAGGTGGGCACAGGCCCACGGTCGAGCCACAGTGTAGGTCACCACAGATGGCGATGATGTGAGGCATTACTTAGTGCCCCAGAGAACGTATCCCCCTGCCAGCCCTACAACCGCCAGCCACCAGTCAGCCTTCAGCCTGAGTCCCAGGCTCGGCTTCATCGCCTGCTTCAGTGCAGACACCTGTGCCTCCAACATGAAGGTCTTAATCCCTAGCTCACCCTGGACCTCGCGCAGACTCAGGATTAGTTCACTGGCCTGGTCTGCCCTCAGTGCCTCGGCCAGCTTCGTTTCACGTTCCACTACCAGCATTGAATCCAGGGTAGTGATTTGGATTTCATAGCTTCGTATGATGTCATCCAACTTGATCGCTTGCACAGAGTCCAGGGACGCCCTCAGACTCTCAGACAGCATCTCAGAGCGTTGCCGCTCTTCTTCATGTCTACGAGCCAGCCTAGCGACCTCTCGTTCGTTAGCGAGCCTCTCAGCCTCTATCGCTGAATCAGCTTCCTGTAGCACTACGGACAGCGAGTCCGACCTCAAGACCACCGAGTCAAGCACAATCTCTTGGACTTCGATTCTGTACTCGGCGTCCTCTGCTATTCCACGGTAGTAAGAAGCCTGCATACTCTGCTGCACCATGACCCAAGCGAGTACCAGCGCAGGCGCAGCTATCCATACCCAGGTGGGTACGAGCTTTAGGTTCACCATCGTGCTGGTGATCTGCGTCCTAGCATCCCACGGATGTCGATGTGCGTGAACGTGTTGTAGTTACCAATACCAAACTGATCGCTCAACGGATGTGCTTCCAGCATCGCTGCCACCTGATAGGGTTCATAGCCAACCTTCACAATGTCCGCTGCACCACAGGTGAGGTGCATGGAATGTGCTACACCACCGATTGCATAATTGTAATCGGGATCCCGATACCATGAATTAACCAGTATGGGAGTCCGCACCTCGTATTCCCGTACCCACTCTAATACGTCTATTAGCTTAACAGCGTTTCCAAGAAGGTCGAAGGTAGGAGTAGCCAGTTCAACGCCCTTCGCCGTGCGTCCTACGTCACAGATTTCCAGTGGTGAGAAGTTCTGTATGCCTAGCGCAGAGAGTTCCGCGCCGCAGATATCCTTCCAATCACTTCTCGTCATGCTCTTGGAATCTTGAGTCGTTGTCCAAGAGATCGGGTCTGCGTGGATCTTTGGTAAGGGAAGCACCGATACCATGTGCTACTGCACCGATCTGTGGTAACAGATACTGTGCGATCCTGGGACCAGCAGCCCACGCAAGCAAGCCTGTAAATACCGAGCCGAGTAGCGCGTAGATAGCATTGCTTACATTGCCCCATAGTACGGTGTCGAAAAGAATCAACGCACCAGTGAATAACAGCGAGCCTACAAGGAGTGTCCGTGCTGCACTTACCTTGCCCTTCTCGTCAGACAGAAGCTGGCGAATCATCTAGCAGGTAGCACGCCAATACTTCTTAGATATTCTTCGTCTTCTTCTTCTGTGCTGGGCAGTAGCTCGACCCCTGAAGTGGGTTGGGTAAAGTCCTGAAGCCTAGCACCAGTACCCTGTCCTTCAGGTTCCCAGGCTTCTGATCTCATTGCTGGAGTGATCCCACTAACCCTCATGCCTCTTGCGAAGTCTGCCGCTGCGCGTGCAGGTGGAGCAATTCCTGACGCTACTCGGCCTGCGCCGTGCGCCACTTCTCCTACTAGCCTGGGACTGGATGAAGCTAAATAACCCATAGTGCCTACAGGATTAGTGGTGAGGCCAGTTATGCCTGCTCCTCCCACCAATCCTGAAGTGACCCTCTGCATACCCACAGGCGTGGCTGGATTCATTGCCCTTCCAGAAAGCTCGTCCATCAACCCAGGCGCAAGCTCGTCCAACATATCACCAAGGCCACCCATATCTGTATTCACGTTCTGGCGAGTCGCCTGCATCATCCTTCTAATGGCTTGCATCTCCGTTTGGTTACGCCCTGCGCTGAAGGCGTTCCTCATTTCACGTTCATAGGTCTTCAGTTGATGGTAGTCAGCCATCATCTCGGCGTATATTGGATCTACCTCGCCTAGATGGTCGCCTATCTGCCTAACCAGAGATGAGGTAACGGCTTCTGCTGGATCTAACTCTCCTGCTGTGCGTGTGATTAACTCATCAATGTCTTTTTTGAGGATGTCTACATCCCCTAATAACGTATCATCCTTTTCGATAAATTCTTGGAGTAGCTTCTCTGCCTGATCCAAGCGAGCGTGAACGGGACCACGCGCTTGACCACTAGTGGTTTTTGGGGGACGTAGATCATCTATAAATCCCTGTATCACATCCGTGTCTATTTGTGTGTTGGCTAGACTTCCTTCAGCGGCTCGGTATTGGTTGCGCCTCCTGGTCCCTATTGCATCAAGTTGTTCATTTAATCTTCCATATAAGTCTGAAGGTAAGCTCCTACCTCTCAGGCCCTGTCTGAATGATTCTCCACTGGTGCCACCCTCAAGGCCCGTCTGAATAGCTCTACCAACAGTACCACTACCAGTTCCCGTGGTTACCCCAAGGACGTTCCGTGCGCCTGCTGTTGAAAGTTGCCCACCACGCTTTAGTAGTTCTCCTGTGCCCCTCATGGCTAATGAGGCTGGATCTAGGGTGTTACTAACCCTCCCAACTCGGGACGAGATAGAACCAACCCGTCCACCCATCTTGCCGAGTAAACCACCACCTCCACTTGCCAACCCAAGAATGTCGGACACTATGCCCACAGGATCGTCACGGAATGTGCGTGCGATATTACTGACTCCACCGTACCTCTCCCCGAGGTAGTCGCCCACCGCTTGCCTAGCCGAAGGGTCTTCCCCAACCAGTGACAGGAGGCCCTTAACGGTTTCTACGGGGTGTATAAACGGGTGGGATAGATCCTTGATAAGCTGCTGTGCGGAGCCAGGTAGGTTGCGGACTAGTTGCTCCCCATACATTCCTACACGTTTGCGTCCAGTAGGCTCATAGCCACGCTCTTCCATCTGCTCGCGTGTGGGAATCCCAAGACCCCCAGCAGTGAATCCACCGTTAGCCATTATCTACCGCCTTCAATTTTCTGGGCCAGGGCAACAATTAGTGGATGCTCTTTGTCCATCCCCTTGCGTGTGAGCCTAGCAGCAACGGCTATCGCCTCAACCCTGTTGAGATCCCGTACATCATCCTCAACAACCTCGGCCAACTGAACGCCACTTAGTCCAGCATAGTCCTCGGCTGATATAGCTGCGCCAGCCATATTCGACTGACCACCGTACTCGGCCATTCCTAGCTTCATTTGCTTATACTCGGGGCTGTTGTCCATCGCCCACTGCTCAAATCCCTGCATACCTCTGTGGAGTGCGAAGTATTGCGACTGAAGTTCCTTCACTACACCAGTACGCATAGTCTGGGCTGCGAGGCGTTGAATCCTTCTGGCGTTCATTTCTTCAGATAGGGACATATTGTAGGCAGCGTCCACTAGACGATTACCTTCACGTTCCGTGAACTGCGCCCCTAGTGTCTCCCTTAGACCTTCAAAGACAATACTCCTAACTAAATCCAATGCCTGTGCTGCATCGTCGTTCAAGACTGCCAGCACCTTGTCCCCTCCTACGGCGTGCAATGTACCCCAGTCTCTGCCTGTTATGCTCTGACCTGATGCTAACAGGGCTTGGACTTCCTCTAGGGTTTCCATCTTCGTATAGAAGTTACTACGGCCAAGGGAGGTCCAAGCGGCGATGTCCTTGGCTACTTCTATGTCCAAGGCCCTCTGCCCAGGGGTAATCACCCCCAACGACAATGCCATTTGCTGTGCGCCAGTAGGATAGGGTTGGTCCCGTGTCCAGTTCGGATCTTCTGCTCTCGCCTGGGCCTCAATCTGTTCCAACTTCCACTGAGACTCATATCCCCTGGCCTCCGCTCGCGGTTGTGGGAACAAGCCACGCTCGGCATCAGCAAGCTCTTGCTTCAGGGCTTCGTTATCGGGATCGCCCCTTAGTCTTGCTCTCAACTGTGTTATGTACTGTTGCTCCTGAAGGGGACCGCTCGTACTACCGTAGCCACCTTTGTTCTTTAGCTGGGCCGTAAGCAAGTCTGCCGCCGCTTCCTTGGGCATATCCGTGTAGATTTTACGTTGCTCTGGATCTGTGATTTCAAGGAGATCCAACATCGACTCTACAGACTGACCTGCTCGTAGTGCCTCCTGAACATCAAGCCCCACCCTGGTCGCCTCTAGGTTGATTCTTTGCTGCTCTCGCGCTTCGCGTGATTGGAGGAGTTCCTGTTCGTCCCCATACCTCTGGGCCTCCGTGTAGCCCTTCTGGCCGAGCATCAGCCCTTGGCCGAGGGATCCCAGGAAGGTCGCTCCAGGTTGTGAAGCGGCCTGCATCATGCCTGCGGCTGCCGAAGTCATACCTGCGCCGACACCAGGGCGTCCGAAGAATCCTGGTTGCTTGGGTGCAGGGGGAGGTGCCTGTCTGTTGAGTTGAGGGGCATACGGGGGCATTGAGGGCGGTGGTGTGCCTGCAAGTTGCTGCTGAAAAATACTCTTAACATCTGGGGGCGGACTAAGCTGGTCACGCCATCCAAGCTGGGCCTGTGGCGATAAGCCACCAGGACCACCAGTCATGGGCCTTACACCGTACCCAAGTCTGCGTCTGCGTGGATCGTTCTGGAGCATGTTGTTGCGTACACCACGGCTACCGAAGTGTCCACGGGTAGCGTCTAGAAATCTCATTCTAGCCATTATGCGAACCTCCTGCTTCTACCAGCGTAGCCAGGTAGTCCAATATTCGTCATCGGTCCCACTGGCTCTCGGCGTCCCCCTGCTAGAAGCATTTCACTGGCTCTCCCGAACCCAGATGCCAGTGCGTTCCTTTGGTCCCTTTCTTCCCTCTCCCTGCGCCTTCTCTCTTCCTCTGTCTCCGTGACAGAAGCACCTAGTGAATCATAAATGTTTCCATCCACAACATCCCAATCAAGAGAACCAGTGAATCCACTCTGCCGAGGGGAAGCACCTGACTGCATGGGAGGGGCACCTGGTGGTTCAGGATAGGGGCCTGGTTCTAAAAGTCCCATTGGAGCTTGGGACTGAAGAGCCTGCCCAACCGCGCTACCAAATCCTGGTGAGCCATAACCTGGAAATCCGAACTCTGGGTGCCAAGGTTGATGAGCCATTAGACCGCCTCAAACTGGACGCCGATAGCGTCATAGTTCACGCGATAGAAACCGTCCTGTATCTCTACGGCATCTGGACGCTCGACCATCACCTCTTGGGCCATGACGCCCTTGTAGCGGTTGTCTCTGCCCAGGTAGTTGAACTCGTAGGTCTTAAAGCCGTTCTCCATACCGACGTATTCTATGTTGTCTTTGATTCTGGCATCACTACCGAACGCTCCTGCCTGTGCTGCGACACCAGCACCAGCGAGTAACCCACCACCAATCTGACCCCATACCGAAGGCTTACGCTGATACTGCACCTGCCCTGGCGTCGGTTGCATGGCCTGTAGGAACGCAGCTTCGTCTGCGAAGCCCTCCTGGCTTCTGAGCCACTGCTCGTAATCAGCCGCTGCTTGCATCTGCTGACGCTGTTCCTGGGTCGCACCCATTTGCTGTAACTGCTGTGCGGCTGCGTATGTCGCTGCCTGCTCGTCCATACCCTGACGGCCAAGCTGTTGAGCCAG
>Ga0114906_1000337_pt1 | contig 27368 bp, 30 predicted proteins | sample MalvirDeepMed_M9_FD_89687 | JGI IMG/M metagenome (GOLD analysis project Ga0114906, IMG submission 89687) | Marine viral communities from the Global Malaspina Expedition - Malaspina viral metaG DeepMed_M9 | ecosystem: Environmental > Aquatic > Marine > Oceanic | place: Mediterranean Sea...
ACCAGGCAAACAGATCATCCACGTCTCATTCTTCGATGAAGCGACCGATGCCGTCGATGAAGAGGCCAGAATAAGAATCCTAGAGGCCGGTCTGGATGCCCCAGTGGTACTGAGGGTCACCTTAGGGGTTGGTCGATGATCATCCACCTCGGGCACCTCCCTGACCCGGACCTAAGCCCCAACAAACGCTTGCATCACATGGCCGCCTACCAAGCCAAGCTCCTCGCCAAGGAGGAGGCGTACCTGCGTGTTCTTGAAGTGGGTAGGCCACGCACCTCCATGCCCAAGGCCCACATCACCATCACCTGGGTAGCAAAGGACAAAAGGAGACGCGACATAGACAACTTGTTCGCGTCTATGAAGGCGTCCATCGACGGGCTCGTGTTCGCCGGTGTCATTGCTGACGATAGTGCAGACTGCGTGAGCTACACGCTGCGGTACGAGCGAGGGAATAAGAACGATACGGTCATTGAGATTGAGGAAAGTTAAATTCTATTACTTACCCTGGGTCTTATAGACCCTTGGGGGTAAGTAATATAGAATCGTTGGGTCTCGCGTTGCCGTCTCATGGCGTGAGGCCTCCCCGAAACCCTCTCGAGTCTTGATGGCCGGGAGGGTTTCTTCTAGCCAGGGCGATGCATCATCGCCCGGTGCCATCGCATCTTCCTTAGCGCGCTTCCCTCTATCTGCCGGATACGCTCGCCACTCACCCCGTAGAGGCGGCCAATCTCTCGGAGTGACGATCCCGAGAGCTTATCTATGCCGAACCTCAGCTTTAGGATCTCCCTGTTCCTCTCCTCTAGCTTGTCCAGAAGAGCATAGACCTCCGCCTCCCCCGTATCCGGGTTGTATCCCGAGGCACCTAGTTCTCGCAGGAGATATCTCATCTTTGCATGCACCACAGAGAGCGGGACATCGCCGGGCACCTCGGGCCTAACGAGAAGCCGTAGCTCAGATGCGGGGCTGCGAAGCACCCTGCCGCATTCGCATGCGGTGCGGTAAACGAGACTCCCATTAGCATTGTGTTCGGCGCTGAGGATCGAGGCGATGTGCCCGGCGTGCGATCTTGCCCTAACGCCGGACACTTCAACCGCGTCTCCGAAATATAATTTTCTCTCTGCCATTTTCCATTTCCTCTAGAAAAAAGATTTTCTTATAGAAAAAAGATTTTCTTATCGTTTAGTGGTGAAGGCGTCCCATCTTTACTGCCAATAGGCCACGCGCGATGTTCCTGTTCGGGGCGTACCCCTCGATCGTACCCTCTAGCCAGACAGACCATGGCGAGATGAAGCGCCACGGTGTATGCACGAGCCCCGTGAAATCTGAATTGGGTTTCGTTGCCGTGATTTCTCCGATAACCTGCTCTGTAATCATGGTCACTCCTTCTTGCAACATGTTGTACATAGAACGACGGCATCTTCCGGGCACCCTTGCTCGCCATTGATACACGCCGTGATCCCTGGGAACACTGTTCGATAGGCTTTCTCCATGCGGTCTACGCGGTCTAGCAGTAGGCTGCACTGGTTGTTGATGTCAGACAGGGCTTGTTGGGCCTCACAGAGCGCCGTACGCACCCCTTCTGGGTCCGAGGTGATGGCTATCACCTCTACCCGCTTGGCTTGCAGCATCCGAAAGATGAGAGCAGCCTGCTCTCTGTCGTAGTCACCCGTCGGAGGTTTGATATCGATCTCGTTACCGTCCGGCACCAACCGCAGCTTGTTCCGCAGCGCCGTCTCGATACATGCGAGACCGATGTCGTACCGTTCTAGAGTTTCCACGCTTCCTCTTCCTCCCACGCCCGGTTGGCGTACTTCCCTCCCTCGAGGACAACGAACCTACCTCGCTGCTTCCCCTCGGAGAGTTCCTTGCGTATGTGGGATTCCGTTTTCTCCAAGGCCTCGGCTATGTCCGTTACGCTGAGACCGCCGGGCTTGTTCTTCAAGACGTTCTGGATACGGTCGATCACCCGCATGTGTTCCTCGAGCGGCGTGTCTCGCACGTCCCTCCGCAGGACACTCACGGCCTCATCGGAGAAGGAGAACTCGAAGCCCATCGGGCGCATCATGCGGTTGTTGTTGGCCTTCTTGTGGAACAAGCCGAACACTAGCTTGTCCTCCTCGGGCTGCTGATCCTTCACGGTCTGGAATACCATCCGGGCCGCGTTGTACTTGTACACAGATCCGAACAGGTTCTGTGCGTGCTGGCCGTTCATGTTGTTCTCTTTGTTCGTATGGTCGATGAGCAGACTGCTGATACCTAGGGTTCGCAGTGACGTGAACGTCCGCAGCACAACCTCTGCACTCTCCGGCTCACCCATACACGCGGAACCTAGTGAGTCGACGATGACCAACGTGATTCCCTTCTCTACGCAGACACTCCGAATGGCCTCGATATCATTGGACAACCCCTGGGTCATGGCCTTGTACCAGATGTGGGATGCCCCCTCCAGGCCAAGGCCACGCCTCAGTAGCGTGATGCGCGTTCCTAGCTCTATCTGATCGGTCTCCCAGTCGAGGTACAACACAGAGGATGGCTCGACCGACAGGTCTCCATGGCGCATACCTTCATCGGCGAGGGTGGCGAGGTACTGCCCGAACCAACTCTTTCCGGTGGAGCCGGGGCCATAGATCAGGGTGGGATTATTGAGTTGGATCAATGGCTCGATGAGCCACTTGGCCTGCGCCTTGACATCCACCTGCCCGTCTAGCTGTACGACAGGGCTGCCCTGTCGCCACTCCCGTAAGACGGCCATGCATAACTGCTCGAGGACTTTGTCCCAATCTACACCGGCGTCCCTGGCGGCGAGGGACTTGCCGAAGGTGTTGCGTGCGCTCGGGCTCGTGATGTTGAGCCGCCCGGCACGCAGATGCCCTGCACTGGTGGGCCTGGTGCTTGTTAGTTGCACCTCGCCCTTGACCTCGTGATCGGTGGACTCCTTGATCCTGTCGACACGGGCCGTGATGTTTAGCTGCGGCCACGAGAGGGAGTACAGGCCATGGCTACCCGCCATCTCGAAATCGTACTCGGCTAGTGAATCAGGATGACTTACGTCTAGGTTCAATCTGCATACCTCCACGCTCTTCAGCTTGTTTCGGTGGCAGGACATAGGTGGGCCTAGGTTGCGGCCTAGGCTCCACCCACTTGGCGTCCTGTCGAAGAGCCAACTCTTCTTCCTTGAGGTCGTTGGCCCGTTGCGTCTCTCCGACCAGGCGGTCCCGTTGCATCTCTGCCCAGCATGCCTCGCAATGGATGACGGCCAGCCAGAACCCTTGATGTGGACACCACTGTATGTTGCCCCTCATCGCCCGTCCTTGCGGAGGTTATAGATGGTGTGCGATGCCTGGAATAGCCTCCATCCCCACGCCAAGCCAACCTCTTCCACCACCACGGCGGAGGCATCTCGCATGATGTAGGCGATGCAACCTCTGGTCGGAACGTAGATGCTGCCCATATGCTGAAGCGCGGATGCGTAGGCTGCGAGTTGGGCACTGTCCTTTGCGTGGCGGAACGTGCTGCCGTGCTTGGCCCAGCTTTTTGGGTCCACCGTTTTCCAGTCCCAAACCATAGAGGAAATCGAGTCATCCCTGTGCGGGTACTCTTTGTCCCTGCTGAGGGCATCGAGTGTCCCGCCGAACAGTCCCTTCTCGTGATAGATGAACTGCTCGCTGTCGAGCCAGTCATGTTTCTCCCCCACCTCGTGCAGCCAAGCGATGAACAGAGGATTGCCCTCGGCGATGGTGCCGTTCTTGATGTATGCATCGATAGCGGCATGAAGCTGGTTGCCGTCCTCCATCGCCTGCTTGCTGATGCGGTTCGGTGCGCCGAGGTCGCCGCCGTTGTCCTTGATCTGATTCAAAGTCCAGCCCATCGCTGCCCCGAATGAGCCCTCATCTACGTGGGTTGCCATCGTGGTGACCGACGGCACCTTGGTGCCCTGATGGGTCCAGTACTGATGGTTGCCGTTGCGGCTGATGGTAAGGGTGTCATCCCCTGTCAGGCGCGCCTGTAGCAGATGTTCTTGTGTCTCAATTGCCATGCTGCACCTCATCAACGCTGACCACGCCTAGGGATTCCTCGACCTCGGGCTCCTCCGGCTCCGGCTCCTCGACAACCTCGAGCCTCACGCCGGAGAGTAAAGCTGCACTGAACGTGTTGACGGTTGCCGCTGCTTGATACAACCATTCCGCATCGGGCAGCTTGCCCTTGTTGGCCGTGATGTAGGCGGCGATCATCGGGCCACCAACATTCTTGCTTTGTCCAACTGACAGGCCTATCTCCTGCCTCGTTGTGGGCACGTAGTCTGACCAGTCCGGGGAGGGTGCAGCGGGTGCGTCAGCCTGGGCAGGCGCAGGGGCAGGGGGCTGGTCACCACCCGTAGCCTTGAGGCCAGTCAGCTTGTATTGCATCGTGCCCGCGTAGTCCTTGCCCGGTGTTTGTACCGTCGCGAGCATCGTGGAACCTGCGAGGCTCCGGGGGTCTATGCCGCTCAGGTATGCGCGGATATCTACCTGAGCCTTATCGTCCTGCCATACGGTCAACTCGATGGCATCCCCATCGCTAGTAGCCATGAACTTAGACGGGCGTGGAGGGTCGAGGCTCTGCCATTCGAGGATCTTCACGAGCAAAGCGTCCGGCTTCTTCTTAGGTGCATACTGCTGCGTCATTCGGTGATCTCCTTATCCAATCTGTCCTGATTCTGATTCCTGAGTTGCCAGCATTCATCGAGGGCTTTCTTCTCGTAGACGTACCCCCTGCCTACCAAGGCCGCAGGCAGCAGCCACCCCTCTCTGCGCCAGCGGTCTATCGTCCGGTTGGACACGCCTAGGTACTGCTGGGCATCGAGGGGTTGGTATAGCTGCACGGTCTGGTCACCGTCGATCTGCAATGTGATCATTCTGCCTCCTTGTTTGGCACTTCCCAGAATTGTGGCCTGCCTGGCTTTCTGGGTCGATTCGCTGCCACCGGCAATGCATCCACCCACTCCCGTACCAGGCGGGCAGACCAGAGGCGGCGATAAGCGAGCGTCACGCTTGGAAGCTCCCCGGCGTACGTCAATTTCAGAACCGTTTGCCTGCCCACGCTGAGCTGTCGACAGACTTCTTCTATGTCCCAAAGCAGCGTGTCCGCCTCGTTCGTTGTTTCGCTTCCTATCATCGTTTCTCCTTGGTTCGAGGTATGAAACGGCCCCCCACCCGAAGGCAGGGGGCCGTTGTGATGCTTACCGATCGACTGCGTAGCGCATCAACTTACCAGCAGCCGCCTCCACCTTCACGCGCTCATCGGTATGGATGATCGCCCGAGCAGACGCGGTGACACCGTTGATGATGTCCCACAGGCTGCGGGCCTCGCCCTCCTCCGCCTGAGCCGTCTCTATCGCGGCCTTGGCTTGCTTGGCCGTGAAGCCACGGTCCTGTAGCCACGAGTCCCAACCCTTGCCGGGCTGGTCAGCCTCCGGCAACTCGAAAGCCTTGGCCTTCCTGATCCCGTCTACGAGGTGGGACGCGGACTCGTTGGCATACCGGTTCAGGTACTCCTCCCCCTCGTAGGCGAACCGCTCGGGAGCCCCGCCGGTATGGCGTATCCGTAGCTCCTGCACATCTGTCGCACCCCAGATGATGCGGTTGTCGCAGACGTAGCGGTAGAGGAAGGTGGTCAGACCGAACACCGCCGAACCCACCTCGCTATTCCAGGTGTAGAACCCCCGGAACAACGTCTCGCCGTCCACCTCGATGGCATGATCGGGGTCGACGAGGAAGAGGAACACGTCTCTATCGGATGCGTAGAGCGTGGTGGCACGCTTGGCGTTGGTGGTTGCGTAGCTGGCGGATGGAACCTGCCACCGCCCATCGGTGTTCACGCGTTGCACCGCCTCCACTACCTGCGAATCCCAGATACGTCCGTACGACGTGGAGGTCATCGCCCGGAGTTTGTTGGAGCCGTTGGTCTGGCCCAACACGAGTGCATCGTTGCGGATGGGGCCGTGCTCGAGACCCCATTGCAGGTTGATAGCTGCCAACTCTGCGGGCAGCTTGCGGAGGTAGCTCGCCGGAGCCTGTGCGTACTGGGACAGTTGCCCGAACGCCCAGTTGCTGGGCTCGAGCGTGCGCCTGTACCCCTGTGTCACGTCGTACGCATCCACCGTAAGCGCGTTGCTTGCGGCTCCGACCCGAAGGTCTTTCGTATCGGTGGTGAGAGTCCAACTCTCCTGCCTGCGATCCGCCACCGCTACCTGCAATGCGTCCAGCGTCTCGTAACGCTGATCGGCTGGCCTGCTCGCCCACTGGTTGCTTGCTTGCATGAGTTCCATTTCCTTGTCTCGCTTTCTGGCCCGTACAAAGCCCTGGCCCGGCTGTTTCTGACGTATCTAACGCGGACTATTCGGTTGTGTTGATCGTTGGGCGTCCTCCACGGCTATAGGTTGAGGCATTGTCGTACTACAGAGGCAAAGATGCAAGGGTTTGATGGCACGTTTCGGGCCTCCACCGACAGTTGTTGTTCCTAGAGTGTCGGTTCAGTAGAAGATCGACGATAAGAAATAATTTTCCCCCAAAAAGAATTTTCTTTCCATCGATCCGGGGCCCGGCGGGATGCGGTCGATCCCTCGAGGTTGCGGGCCTCGAGCATCTCGCCAGGAGTGGAGCCCCCTCACTGGTGGCCTCGAGGGCTTACCCACAGAGCCCATAGAGGCTGGTCTGAGGGGTCGAGGTGCCCCTAAGTACCAGTGGCATAGCCAGACAGGCCTCCTCGATCGGGAGCGGACACAAGGAAACGCCCCGGTGGGGTGCCGGGGCGTCTCGCTGCCGCTATTCGGTTGTGGTGCCGGGTGCTACCCGGCTCATTCAGGACGCGGGCTTGACCACTTTGACCTTATCTCGCCAGACTCTGCGCCAAAACTCGCTGCCCTTCCGGCCTCCCTCGTTCCATGTGCGAGCGAACAGGAGTACCTCTCGAGGGCTGAACGAGCAGACGCGGAACTTCAGGGATCTACCCTCGATGCGATAGATGATCACGCCATCCGGGCAGCTACCGTTGTAGCGCCGGAACCGACTGCTATCGATGTACGTCTCGGCGGCCTTGATGGTCTTGAATCCTTGCGGCATTTCCTACTCCTCTTCAAGAAAAAAACTTTTTTCCCAAGAAAACTTTTTCTTTCCCCGGCCCCGGCCCGGTGTTAGCCGGGCCAGGGTAGGGGACCGGGCCTAGTCCTGCCGCTCCACCTCCTGCTTCACCACCTCCATGAGGGTGGTGCGGAGGGCGTTGCGGTCGACCCACGCCCTGCCGGGATCATCCGCCGTGAAGATGGCGTGGAGGGGGATCACCCGGAACTGATGCGGCAGCGCCACATCGGACTCGTTGTCCGGGCAGAGGTTGATCACGTAGGTGCTCACGTCGGAGCCACGCTGCGCCTGGTAGTCAGCCGCCAGGTCTGCATCCTCCTGGCTCTCCCAGTCGCCATCGGTCAGGATGATGTCGAGGCGCGGGCTCCCGATCAGGCCCCGCTTCTGCTCGTTGCGGCTGAACGCCTCGACGAGGGGTGCCAGGTTGGTCTCGCGGGCATCCTTTGTGAGCGGATCATCCACGATCAGGCCCTGCAACGCCTGCCGGGCCAGGCCTGCCCGGTATTGCTGGCCGTAGTACCCGGTATGCTGGTTCGTTACCCGGTTGAACGTGAACGCATCCCAGCTAATGCCGGGGAACTGGTCCGCCGCAGCGTAGAGGATCTCCATCAGGCTCCAGGCCACTTGTTGCATGTCGATGGAGCAGTATCCCGTCTCCGGCATGTGGGTGGAGCCTGAGTTATCGAGGGCGATGTTGATGTGCTTCCGGTACTGCGTGCCGGTGTAGGTCTCCTCGCCCCAGCCGGAGCCGTCGACCATGAGCATGGCGGGGTCATCGATGAGGTCGCCCTGCTCGAGGTCTAGCCTGTCCCGGCTGCGGGTACGGGATTGGAGGGCGTCGATCAGCACCGCCGCAGCCTCGAGGAGGTTGGTCTTCCTGGCGTTGCTGGCGGTGGCCTGAAGGCCCCGGCTCTCCGCCTGCGTGGCGGCATCGATCTCCGCCTTGGTCATCGTGGACTCGTTGTATTCCTCGAGCAGCCCCTGCCGGATGATCATGGCCTGCTCGCTGCCGTGGTCGAGGCCAAGCAGATCGATGATGCCCCGTTGCTGCGTCCGCAGGTAGATGTCTGCGAGTTCATCCTTGCCCGCCTTAGCCAGGTACGTGGAGCGCTTGATGGCCCGCCCGTATCCGCCGCCCGTGCTCCGCTTGGCTGCCTTGTAACCCTGGTCTGCCTTAGACATTACGTGCCTCCCTAGTGTCGTTGTTGGTCTGCCTGTCGAGTAGCCGCCATGCTTCCTGAGCCTGCTCGATGATCCGGGCGACGGCCTCCCGGTCATGCTTGGTATCGATCTTGGTGGTGATGCTCTTGGTGAGCAGGGTCCAGAACATCGCCGTGGAGTTGCCGATGCGGGAGTACATCTCCGCTGCCTGAAGGGCCCGGCGTGGGCTTATCTGGTACACGATTCGGTTCGATTCCCAGTTGCGGTACAGCGCCTCGACCACCATCACGGCGATGCGCCGTACGTTGGCATCGTCTACACCGTGCGATGTCAGCATGGCATCGAGGCTGTCGCCCAGTAGGGGCGGCACCTCTATGCTCCAGAACCTATCGGCGAACGCCTCGTTCAACCGCTTGCTACCGGCGTAGCCGGGGTTGCGGGTCACAAAGCATCGGAAGTCCGGGTGTACGGGCACCACCTGCCCGTTAACCGTGAACGTGGAGCCCTCGCTGCCGGGGTGGTCGAGCATCCCTAGCAGGACGGCGATGGCGTCCGGCTCCGCCATGTTGACCTCGTCGATGAGGGCCCACGCTCCGCTGCGGGCAGCGGCTGCGAACTCGCTGGCCTGAAACACCGTCGACCCGTTGCGGAGCCCTGCCCCGCCGATGAGGTCACGCTTACGCAGGCCACCGTCTGCCGTGACCACGGCCAGCCTGCGGCGTTGCGTAGCCGCCAGCTTGTGGACACCCAGGCTCTTGCCGGAGCCTGCCGGGCCCAGCAACTCGACATGCCCAAAGCTGCTCGCGGCCTCCAACTCTGCGAGCCAGGGCGGATCGATGTATCCGCCGTTGATTTCGCATGCCGCATCCGGCACCAACGGCCAGATCGCCTGCTCCGATGTGTCTCCTGGCACCACCCTGTCCATCGCCTCGCGGTAATCGTCCGCCAGGGCGGCGATGATGTCGGCCTTCATCGTCGACGTGACGCCGTACTCACGGCCCCACTCCCGAAGCGTAGCGATCCCTACCGTCTCCAACTCTGAGCGTCTCATGCTCAACCTCCCATGTATGCCCGCCGCCCGGCCTTGAGATTTCCGGGCTGGCGTTTCGACCGGGGCCGATGGGCCCCGGCTCCCTCACTGGGGCGGGCTAATCGACCGGGTACAGGTTGGGCCCGGAGAAGTCCGCGAACCGGACCCGCAGCTTGTCCTTCATCTCGCCTAGCGTGTCCTGGCTGGGGCCCTCAGTGCTGGCGAGTCCTGGCAGCCGGTCCGCGTAGATGCGATAGAAGCGCCAGCTTGCGGCCTCCATGTAGCGCCGCTGAGCGCCCTGGATGTACCCAACTTCGATCCCGTCGACGAGAACCGTGTACCTGCCCGGCGTGTACGTGTTATCGGGCCCACGGCCCATGCCCCTGACGGCCTCGCGGCGCTTGGTAAACGTGACTTTTTCCATGTTCATATCTGACCCTCTTTCTTGGTGCTGCCTCGTGGTCTCTTCCGCCACCATCCGGGCTGCCGTGTCCATCGCATCGGTGCGGTCATCGGTGCGGTACTCGCAGGCCTCCACGGTGCCGTCTTTGCCTTGTATCGGGACGCCGGAGACGGTGACCCGTACGACGTACTCGCCCCAGTCCTGATCGAACCGCACGTTGCTCCTGATCCTGCTTGTCTCGAATGTTCCCATGTCAGTGCCTCCACTGTGGTTTTATTGGGCAGTTTTATGTCATGCCCAGGACGTGTATGTAGCGAGCTAAATCAGGCCGATCCTCCGGGCCTCGTTGTCCTGGTATGCGTCCTCCTGTGCCTGCTCAACGGCAGCGTCGTTGTCGGCAAGCTCGTGGCGCCCCTTCAGCAGGCGGTGTATCGCCTGTGCCTCACGCTTACCGATGCGCGGATCTGCGTTGATCGCTGCCGTAATTGCCTGCTCGTTGTACTGTGCCATTGTGTCCTCTTTCCTGGCCTCGTTGGGCCTATGTTTTCGACCGTCTAGATCAGGTCCGTTTGTGCTGCCTCTAGGGTGTCCACCGTCACCAACAACGGCGCGCACTGGGCGCACCCAGGGCACAGGCCGTCATCGTCCCCTTTCGTGACCTCTTTGGGCCGTTGTTTTGCCGATCTACTCGTCTTCAATTATCACGATTGATTTGGCAGGCCGTGACGCGCCAGCACAGAGCTTGCATTCGGCGCATGTCCGCACTCGTTCGCCGTTCTTCTTTGATGGGCAAATTGCCTCGTTGCTTGCGACGTTTTCGTAGTCATCCGCGAGACGATAGTAGCGTACGTCCGGGCCGTGGATTGCTTGCAATTTCTCGACGGTATTTGTGGAGTCCACGCTAGCCATTACGTACTGGAATAGACGCACATCAAAGAACGGTTCCATCCATTGGTGAGTGTACGCGGTATGGAACGGAGCGCGGGAGAATAATGCATGCCAAATCTCGTATGGAATCATGCCCGGGTCACCGTAGTCACCGCCGCGAATACCGACACCGTTTGCAGCACATAAATCGCCCGCTTCTTCAGGTGTCATTCGGACGTATCCGGTCGAGGATTCTTTGCGCCATTTTGCCGCTATTCCGTAGACTACATTTACGTAGCAGATTCGCTCGAACTTGCGCGTGGTTTCGTTCCATGTATAGCGCAGCGGACAGCCTCCGCAGATGGATACATCCGCATCGGTTTTTATCGCTTCCCATGGATGCATGTCCGAGCGGATAATGGACACCTGAGCCATGCGTCCAGTTTTATCGTTTTGACTGCTCCCATCCATGTTAGTTATGACCGCCATAATGGGCCCGTTATCGTAAGGGCTTAATCCCTCCCAAATCACTGCGGAATTGACGCGTTGTTTGCGTTGTTTTGTGACCATTTTTCGCTCCGTTTCTGCGATGTTTTTATCGCTCATTTTGACCGCCAATTTGTCGCTTAGTTTCGCCATGTCTCATGCTCCTATTTCGCTTCATATTCGGCTGATTGCCGTTTGAACATTGTCTCAACATGGGCTCAGGAGTTCAAGTTTGTCTAGTTGGAGCCGTCGAGAGGTCCTAATCGACACCCAAAAGCGAGGGCCTCGATCAGGAGCGGCCAGGAGTGGAGAGCGTAGGAGTCAAGGCCTGTCCGAGCAATTTAAAAAGCACGACGCCCCAAATCATGCCGAATCAGGCCCCATTCCAGCCCATACACGCGCCCGCGCAAGCGATTCCGCCCCAAACGTCGTCCAGGAGCGCCAGGCCGCGCCCCCGCCTGAGCGCTTGGCCGCGCGCCGGGCTCTCCGAGCCCGCCAATAGCGCATTCCGATGAGCTATTGGTGAGAAGGGATTACGAAGGGCGGTTGTGGATTACGTTTGCCTGTGATCGTTCGTGGGCACGGGAGGGGGGAGGTTCTGGGGGGACGTTCGTGGAAGCCAATAGCAGGAGCAGTGCATTCTTATGCGCTGTGGGTAGGAAGAGCGGCAGCAAGTGTTGTGATCAATCGAGGGTAGGGGTATGGCTTAGGGATAGTGTAGGTGTGTCAAGGATACCCATGACAGGTTTTTCCGACTAAAGACGCTATTGACAGGCGTGCGCTAGGTGTGCAGTATCACGAGGTGTAGGAGCCAGTTATGCCGTATTACCCAGTAATAGAGGGTAATATTACGGTAATTACTTACCCCCCCATGGCTATATAGCCAGGGGTAAGTAATACAAGTAAGAGGAGAGTAATGCCTACCGGAGACACGGAAGGGCTGAAGGCTGGAAGGACGCGCCTTAACCGAGAGCGCCAGATCGATGGTGCTGATCGTAAGAGGATATTCCTTGCGGCATACGAGGAGCACGGGACGGTGGCGAAGGCCTGCGAGGCAGCGGGTATCGCCCGTTCGACGCAGCGTGTCTGGATGACGGACCCTGACTTCGTCGATGTCTTCGAGCAGTCGAGACGTGCCTTTGCGGAGTATCTCGAGCAGATAGCTCTCGACAGGGTGAAAGATCCGCATGGGAATCGTGGGAGTGATGTGCTTCTGATAGGGCTACTGAATGCGAATTGGCCGCAGAAGTACCGCCAGACATCTGCTCTGGATCAGGATTACGCCCGCGAGGTGCTGAGTGAGATGAAGCGGGTGTTCAAGCAGGAGAAGGTCGAACAGCCGCCGCAGGAGACGGAGCTTTCGGTGCCGATGGAACGGACGCTTGCACAGATATTGGAGAAGCGCAGCCATCCACCTGAGAAAAGGAAAGAGCAAGAAGGCGAACAGCCGGAACATAAGGACGTGGAGTAGACATGGCGAAGGATTACAGTGTGTGGGTAGCGCTGGCGAAGGAGCCCCTACCTAAGGAATCGAGGGGCAGATGCAGGAATTCAAAGAACTGCAAGCAGATAGATGCGATATTGGGGAGTGGTTACTGTGTCGATTGTTGGGATAGAGGGTGGCCGCACCCGGAAAAAGAAGAAACGCGGTAAGAACATGAGCCTGGTGTGCGTATACGAGTACCACCCGGATTGTAGGAAGCCGGACTGCGGGTGTAGGTGTCACAAGTGACCACGTCCACTACGGGGAAGAAGCTACGTGATTACCTCTTTGAGAAGGTGGGCTTCGCGCCTACGGACGAGCAACGGGCCATCCTCGAGTCCCCTTTTCGGTTTAATCTTGTGGCAGGTGGCGAGCAGGCGGGCAAGTCTCTTATCGCCTCGAAGTATCTCCTCGGACGTATCGCCGAGACCGAAGGGAACGGGCTGTACTGGCTCGTCGCAGCGGACTACGAACGAACGAGAGCAGAGTTTGAGTACCTGATAGAGGACTTCTCCGCGCTCCGTATCCTTTCTTCCGCCTCCAAGCGGGTCGATCCGGGGCACTTGGTATTGGGGGACGGCACCCGGATAGAGACGAAGTCCGCGAAAGACCCCCGTACGCTGGCGATGAGGGCCCCGGACGGGATATTGGGGTGCGAGGCATCGCAGTTGGATCTGGAGACCTTCTTCAGGCTGCGCGGAAGGTGCGCGCCGAAGAGGGGATGGATGTTCCTCTCGGGTACGTTCGAGGGCAGCCTCGGGTGGTATCCCCAGATGTTCACGGCATGGGCATCAGGTGCCGATAGGGATGCACGAGCCTTCTCGCTACCGAGCTACACGAACGTCCATCTCTATCCCGGCGGTGCGAACGACCCCGAGATCCAGCGATTGAGAGAGGCTTCGAGCGACGACTTCTTCATGGAGCGGATAGAGGGCAAGCCCAGCCCCCCGAAGGGGTTGGTCTTCACCGAGTTTCGCCCTGACATGCATATCGGTGAGATTTCTTATGAGAAAGGTGAGCCGGTCCATCTCTGGATGGACCCAGGTTATACGGGCGGCTATGCCGTGGAGGTGGTTCAGGTCAGAGGAGAACAACTCTGCGTCATCGACGAGATCTACGAGCAAGGACTCGTCACCGACGAGATCATCGATGTCGCCCGCTCTCGAGAGTGGTGGCCCGACGTTAAGTTCGGGGTCATCGACATCGCCGGTACGCAGCACCAAGCGATGGCGGCACCGACGGAGGTCTGGCTCCAACAGACCGGACTCTACCTCTCCTCCCAAAAGGTGAGGATCAACGAGGGAACGGAGCGGCTCAAGGGCTGGCTGAAGATCAACCCGAAGACACACGCCCCCCGTATGGTATTCTCGCCGAGATGCCACGGTATCTTGTCTGAATTCGGCTCTGCGCCGAACCCATTCGATGGACAGACCAAGGCATACCGCTGGAAAACCGACAGAGATGGGTCTATCGTCGGGGACGTGCCAGAGGACAAGAATAATCACGGCATCAAAGCCATGATCTACGGGCTTATCGACCGGTTCGGATACGGATACGTCCAAGATAGAGAACATATCCGTGTCAAAAGGTGGGCATAGGTGGCGAGAAGACGGCCTGAAGACATCGTAGCCCTCGTAGATGGGCACTATGACGCGACCGAACCGCTGCGCCAGCGCATGCAGGACGATCACGCCCTCTATCGCCTGGAGCCGTATAACGCCGGGGAAGGCTATCAGTCCTACACGTCGAACGAGCCGCAGACCTATGCGGAGAAGGTGATCGGCTGGATAGCAGGGGCCGATATGACGGTGCGTATCCCCCATGACGGAGCAGACCCGGAGCTAAGGGAACGCAACGACATGAAGGAGCGATTCCTGATAGGCGTGGAACGGGCCGCGAACGAGCGTCTCTCCCGCATGATGCTACCGGAGATACGAGACCAACTTGCCTGGTACGTCACGGTGCGTGGCTGGTACGCAGGCAGGGCACTGCTGGCGAAGAGAGATAACGGCTCGACCTACGTGGACATCACCCCGTGGGACCCACTTCATACCTATTGGGGAACGGGGCCGGAAGGTCTGGAATGGGCCTGCTACAAGGTTCCGAAGACGAAAGACCAGATATTCTCCCAGTACAACATCAAGATCGACTGGGATGCGCCCTACTCTGCCGATGGCATAGATGTCTACGACTTCTATGACAAGGAGATGAACACGATCATCATCCACAACGGTTCCGATAGGAATCCGTTGCTACGGGTGGTGAAGAAGCAACAGCGCCACGGCGCTGATCAGGTGCCCGCCTTCATCGGCCCCATCGGGGCGAACCCCTATATCGTGAGTCTTACCCAGTCTTCTATGAGAGACACGATAGCCGACGTTGGCGAGTCCGTGTTCCGGGCCACGAGAGACCTCTACCCGAAGCACAACCTGATGATGAGCACGCTCTTGGAGTTGACCGCCCGCTCGCGCAGGCAGGGCCTCATCGTCCGCTCCCGCGACGGGACGAAGTCTCTCGACGAAGACCCGTACCTGGAGGGCTCAGAGATCGCCCTTGCCCAGAACGAGAACGTGGAACCGCTCGGGTTGCTGGAGATGGCGAAGGAGACAGGTGCCTTCATGACACTCGTCTCCGGCGAGATGCAGCGCGGCTCCCTTCCCTACTCAGTGTACGGCGAGCTTCCCTTCCAACTCTCCGGGTTCGCGATCAATACGCTCAGACAGGGCGTGGAGACCGTCGTATCGAAGTATCTGCGGGGTGTCGAGAAGGCCTATCAGATGATCTTCAACCTGATAGCAGACCAGTATTCTGAGGGAGCGTTCCAGTCCATGGAGATATCGGGCATGGACAGGAACCGTGTCTACTTCACCGAAGAGATAACCACCGAGATGATCAAGGGCACGAGCCAACCGGTGGTCACCCTCGTCGGACAGCTACCGCAGGACGACATGACCCGCTACTCCATGGCCCAGATCGCCCGCGAAGGCCCCACCCCACTACTCTCCGACCGCGCGATCCGAGACCGCATCCTCGCATTACAGGACGCGGATCAGATGGACGACGCCATCAAGGAACAGATGGCCGAGCGCATGCTGCCCGAGGCGGCGCTATGGACCCTCCTGCGTGCGGCAGAGCGCCAGGGGCGATCGGACCTCGCGAAGTTCTACCTCGGCGAATTGATGAGCGTGCTGATGCAGAAGCGTCAGATGGCAGAGCAACGAGCAGCACCCCCAGCGCCGCCACAGCCTCCTATGGGGCCACCTATGCCCGGTGAAGGCCCACCTATGCCTGGCGGAGGTCCGCCCATGGGTCCGCCTCCCGGTGGCCCTCCAACCATGGCACCAGAGGTGATGCCGAACGCCATGATGGGCGTTCCTCCGCCTATGCCCGTACCGCAACCGGGTCCAAACGTGCCACCAGGCACGCCACGTCCAGGGGCTCAGGGAGGTCCGTAGATGCCACATAACACCGACCATGTCCCTGACCTATTCGAGTCTGTCTACACGGGCGCACCGGAAGCTGTCATCTACGATATGTGGTTTGACGACCTGACGTTTGACGCTGCTATGGATAACCATATCAATCAAATATTTGGGTACGGTGATACAGCTACTCTCGATCCCTTTGAGATAGAGAACAATGATCCGTTCGCGGTGGAGAAGGCCGTCTACCAGAAGGGAGTAGAAGCCCGAACGGGCGCTCCCATGATGGGGATGCTGACTCCGTGGGGTCCGAGTCTCGAGCAGAACGAGGTCGATAGCCTCATCGGTCTCTACCCTGGCATAGATGCCCTCGGTGGCGCAGACCCGTACGACTTCGATGCAGCTTTCAACAGTACTGATATGGTACTGGATTATGCCGGTGACGGGATAGATGACCTGCTCAATAGCATCGATGACGCGGCAGTCGATAACGGCTGGATCGATAGTCTCAACTCGATGTGGGATACGGCAGGCGATTGGCTAAACCAACTTAATCCACTCTCACCCGAGATTGCTTATGCCTCACCTCTTGATAGAGTAAGCGCGCCTGAAGAAGATCGTGGAGGCGCATTCGACTGGCTCAATACTGCCGCTGATTTCGTTACGGATACCTTCGAGAACCTAGGTCGTGACATTTTCGGAATGTCATCCGGAATATCAGGAGCATCCGCAAGTCATATGGAGCAAGTGGTCCAAACGACAGCAGCGAACCAGGCCGTGGCCGATCTCCATAGCGATTTTCGTAATACCGAATCTATCACCGAGTTTCTCTCGGATCTCACTGCCTCGCTTACAGACCCGAATCCATGGGCATTGCCAGAGGATGTGCGGATATTCGTCAATCAGTTGCGAGATCAGGGCACATCAAGCTTCGTCATAGACTCGATAGACAACATACTTGGACAGATAGAAAGAACCAATACTACGATTGCTGATGGCGGACCGGGCATTCAGCCAAATCTCGCAATAGACTACTCACCGACCACTGTGTCTAGCGGAGGCGGCGATACTGGTGGTATGAAGAGTGGATACTTACCTTTTGGAGGAGGGGGTCTTGACCAGAGTCTACCGCGTGGAGACCGGCCTGCCGAAGACCTTGCCAGTGCGATGACGTACTGGGGTACGCTCGATGAAGATGATAAGAATGCAGTTAGTGACGCTATGAATGAGCAGCAATTAGGCAATGTCGCCAATGCACTCGATGTTGTTTTCCCCGGATGGAATCCTACTGATCCTGTCTCTACTGCCCTTACCCCTACGACGGATAAGCCTACGCAACCATTGACCGTGACAACCCTTCCTCACGGACCGGAGACAATGACACCTACCCCTACGCCGCTCGATCCCTTAACAGATGTATTTAGAAGTCCAGGGGCAGATATCTCACCGCACTCGATCATATTTGAAAGACAGTTCAACCAGCTAGAAGGCTCCTCTTCACACAATGCACAACAGGTACTTCCACACCTCAGTGCTGATGCTGATGTGCATTACTACCTCACGCGACCTCCATCGGTAAGCGGGGTTACCGATTACGGAGTAATCCCAGAGTACGGATGGGGAGGCGAGACGGAGATGGATGCCGAGCGTGACCAAGACCGAATGACCGACTATGGCAAGTATGTAGGCGACTTCCTCGGTGATATATCTGTGCTGACTAGCGAAGAGACTCGTGAGAGCGTACGTGAGATGGTAGATGCGATGTCAGCACTCGAAGGTCTATCGTACGATGATCACCAACAAATTGTGAGTGAAGCGGGGCCTGATCTGGCGTGGCAACGAGCCGCATTTATAGACCCAACCGATAGTAAAGCTATAAACCGTACCGGTGCGTTGATTGGGACCTACATCTCGCCAAAAGGAGCAGGCCGATACGACATCATAGAGAATCAGAAATTGATGACAAGCGGGCTTTCTTCATGGGTACGCTCTGGCAGATCAGTCGAATCATACCTCCGAGCATATGTGAAATAAGGAGAGAACTATGGCAACGCTCGAAGATATCCTGGCCTCGTATGGTGCTAGCGTCACAGGGATGCAACAACCTGGGCAACAGTTCTATCAATTCGCAAGCGGTATGGCCCCAGGCCCAGCACGGCAAGCTTTCTGGGGGCAACAAGATCCACTAACCGCGAGATGGCAGTTGCGGCAACCTGAATATGGTGGTCAATTTGCCAACTGGCTCGGTGCCTATGGCGCTGGTGGAGGTATAAACCCTGGATTTAATTATCCCGCAGTCCCTACTGGAACGAACCTAGGAGTTACTCCATTAACAGGAGCCGACATCCGTAATAGGGCATATGCCGCCGCTGGCCTGGCAGGGATGACGGCTGATCAATTCTTTGATTACTCTGCCATTCCTAGCTATGGGTCCGCATACTATGGATTGGGGACACCCAATTACGCAGCGATACAAAATCTGACACCGGCGGAGCTTGCTCAATACCGAGAGACCTATGGCACCGGAGCAGAGGCTGGCACGAACGTCCAAAACCTCATCAAGCTTATGGCGATGCAACGCCCCGATGAGATGGGCGGTGAGCGCCAGTATGCTGGAGCCACGGGCCAAGCTATCTCTAGCCTTGTCGATGAACTCTTCACCGCATACATAGGGCAGAATCCAACAGCAGGAGCGGGAAGTTTCCTTCAGTGGTGGCTCGATGCGAGCAAGCCAGCGGTGGCGGCTGGCGAAGGGAAACCGGCTCAGGCAGCGGGGCGGTTGGCATTCGGCGGGTAGGGAGAACATGGCATGGAAGAGAATGTATTCGGTGATTTCCTAGCCAATAGCGACTGGGGTTCGATGCTATTAAGTATGACGGAGCCAGGGTATGTCGCAGGTCTTCCGCAGTACTACAGTTCACTTGCCGGTCAGCGATTCGGTGCAGCTAGCCCGAGCCGCGGACGTTACTTCCAGCAGGCCTACAACGATGTCTTCGGCCAATACATGGGAGCGTGGGGAACCGCAATGCGTGAGGGAAGAGAGCCAGCCTCATTCGAACAATTCCTCGAAACCGACCCATGGACGAAACGGTATGGACAGTTGCCTCAGTTCGAGCGCGGCGTGACCAAGACCTACACCGATCCTAGGACAAGGCACATCTTCTACTAATGGCTCTCACAGACCAAGAAATAGAGGACAGGCGGAAGCGCATCGAAACCCGAGCAGGCGGTCGTGGGTTTTCCATGGATCAGCTAGGGCCACTCGCGCCTGTTGCACGAGCGGCACTTACCGCCCTTGACTATACACGCCATGGAGTAACCGAGGATATCCAGCGTCTCGGTGAGATGCGTGAGACCTACGACGAGCGAGGATTAGGAGGGCTCGCCTCTCATCTCGGGAGAGAGATAGGTAGCGATGTCCTCGACTTCACATCCGATATCAGTAAAGGTCTGATACCGGAGGGGTGGGGAGAGCGTCTCGATCCATCAGATGAGACACAGATGGGATTGCTCTTGGAGCAAACCAAAGAGGATTGGCGTCGCACCGAAGGACGTGAGCCTTCTCTCGAAGAGCAGTACATGATGAAAGCTGACATCCAAGATGCTGCTATGCCGGGACTTACCGAGCGCCGCAAACTCGGCCCATGGGAATTTTCGAATCGTGCACTGATCGAAGTTGGCGCAGATATTCCCACGATAGCAGCAGAGGTAGCACTCACTGGAGGATCGGCAGCGGTGGGCAGGAAAGCCCTTCAAGCGGCTACTAGGGCCAGCGTGAAGATCGCACAGAGCCAAGCAGGCAGAGGTGCTAAACGAGAGGTCGCTGGCCGTGCTGCTGGCAAGGCAGTATCTGTTGCTGGGCATAGCGTCAATCAGATATTCCATATGCCTCGATATACCGATATCGCCGTCGGAGCCACAGTAGGCAGGGCTCTAGGCTTGAGTGTTTATCTTCCTTGGAAGGCGACTACGGGGACATGGAAAACAGGAAGGATGCTTATTGATCCCAGCTTGTATCCGACAACTGAAGGCGGGCTGAAAGTAGCGGTGAACTATTTCCGCCGGGATGCACTGAACCGTGGTGCGCTGGGTTCGGATGTGAACCGCAGGGCAACGAATGTCGTCGAGAAAGCTGCCAGAGAAGGCAAGCTCAATGAGAATACTCAACTTCATTTCGGACAGCGCGGAGCTGACCTATGGCGTAACGAAGCCCTAGACAGTGCTGGTGCAGACGGCACGCCGTGGTGGAGAAGAAGGTTCTGGGGTACACACCCGAAGGGTAGTGATCCTACCCCACCAACAGGCAACGCTATCTATGATTCCTTTAGGCCTGTCGATGCCTCTCCAGAGGGACAGAGGCTACTCAATAAAGATCTATCCAATATGGAAATGATCCACGATAGCGTTGTTCAGATCAGACATAATCTCACTGAGTTCTTGAGAGGGATGAAGGAAGCTCGCTTCGGTGTCAAAGCCAGAGTCGATCCAGAGGCAGTAGAAAAAGCGAGTAGATCGTCTAGGTTTGGCAGACGCGTAGGGGAAACTATCACGACGGTGCAGGATCAATGGCTGAATCGACAGGAAGCATTGATTGCCAAAGCCAGGTCGCAGACCTACTTCTACATCGGCGCTCTCGAGAAAGCAGGCATGTTGCGTTGGAATGTCGGGGGCTACACGGGACGTGCAGCCGAGCAATTCGATGAACAAGCGGAATTAACTCTTGCTAGTGGAAACAGCTTTACCGGACTTGTTAGAGGTAGTGCAACGGACGCTCAGAATCGTGGGAATCATAGCGTCGTGCTGCCTGACATACCATCTGCCGTAGTTCCACCGGACGTAATAGAGGCCACCACTGTCGGAAGTAGGCATTTTGCAGTTCAAAATAGATTATTCGAGGAAGGTATCGGTGAATCTGGGTACACCTTGCGTGGGCATACACGGATAAATGTAGAGTCCATGACGGGACTTCCTACCTACTACCTCGATAACACAGGCAAAGCTGCCGGTCCTATACATCAGGTCGACCGTTACGATGCTGCTGGCAATATCCTAACCACCAGAGACCCAAACACCAACGTGGTCTTCAATCAGACAGAGTGGGTTGCCGATAATCTCGATCCATCCATAGGCGATATCATCGAACACCTTGGCCTCTATAGGTCTCCACTCCGGTCTGTCAGGAACGTTGTACAGCGCATCGATGGGCAGGGGAATCCGATAGAAGGCGACTGGATGAATGCCTACGACGTATTCGAGGAAATGGCGAACATCGCCCGTGAACTCGAGACTGCCCTTAGTGCTGCTGGATCTGGTGTAACCCACGCATTCACTGGTCGGTCTATAAGCTCTGGAGGAACCTATTACCCGAGGAATGCCATGGGTGGGGGAAAGGTAACTGACAGTCATTTCCCAATGGAAGATCCTCAGCCGGAACTCGCATTCAAAATAGATGAGACAGGCCAGTTCCTTCCTACCACCCATAGCAAGAGGCGGCAGTTTACCTCTCAAGCAGAAGGCCAATGGGCTGGGCAATGGTATATCGATCCATCCATGGCGATGGACGACTACGCCACCTATGTCGCCAGGCACATCATGGCGGTCAAGTCAGGCCAATTCGTTTCTCGTGTAGCTGATGCATACGACATCCCTAATGGAACAGTTGATGATCTGCTAAAGGATAGCGACGGGTATCAGCATCTCCTGAAACAGGGCCAGGAGCTTGAAGATGCTCTCGCGTATGCGGTAAAGCGTCAGCGCGATATCAATCCAAAAGGTACGGGACAGAAGATAAACAAAGCCGAAAAACTTTTCCAGAGTATGAATTATTGGCTTCGTTTACGTCCTATCTACGGTAACAACGATGTCGGGATGAATAAGACCATCTTCGAGCACCTGGATACTCTTCAGCAGCAGGCCAATGAGTGGGTAAAAACAGTAAAAGCAGCGAAGGGCGAGTGGGCTATCGCGACTAGAGATGTGCTTCGAATATCGAATGCAATGACAGCTTATAAAAAGGCTGTTGACGACGCGAAGGAAGCCGTACTCAAAGACTACAAAAGCATTTCCGGTGTCGCTGAAGCTACCGGCACGGGCCTCGAAGGATTGTATTTCCCCAAGGTCTTAGCTCAGTCCATATTGTCCTCGAACCTCGTTCGTGAAAAAGCCAGTGATGCTATCTTTTTGGCTAGGGTCAACTCGTACATGAGGATGGTCGGTGCCACAGGTGACTTCAGCGCTTTCGGCATACAGGGATGGACAGGGGTTCTAGGGGATACCCTTGATCGTGCCGGAGTGATAAATCTGCGTACTGGTGCGAATGAGATAAAGATCGATAGGCGAGGGGACGCCTTCACTGCGCTCAGAGCAAGCTGGGATGCTTTTGGTAACAATGGAGACCAAGTTGTCGGTGAGTACTTCTGGCGGCAGGAGCAGATGGCCCTCCAGATGGGCACGCTAACTCCGACAGATGCTGCGAATGCTGGCCTCGCGATACTGAAGAATGCACCAGACCTTAATTACACTAGCGCTGCGGGACTTCGCTCTCTACCCGGAATCAAAAAGTTCGACAGAGTATTTACGCACTACGGCAACGTATTTCGATATGAGCGCTTCGATACCGATATGGCTATCGAGATGATGCGTACGGGCAAGACCGCGCAGCAACTAATCCAAGATGGTACTGCTACCGAGATAGCTACGGTTGCAAACTTCATGTCAGGTGTGGGGAGACGTGGGTTTCTCGGCACGCCTGGTCAGATGCTGTTGTTCGCCCCTCGTTTTCTCCATGCACGCATGAAGATGCTCTCTCTTGCAGCACAAGGATTGATGCCAGGGGTTACGAAGACTACGCAGCAAAGGGTTGCGGCTCAACATCTGAGCAGGGCATTCGGCAATGCTACCTATCTGACATTCATGATCAATGAACTGTTGGGGGAAGAGACCGATATCAACCCGTTCGTTAGGAATCAAGCCACGAAACAGTGGTACTTCAATCCCAACTTCTTGCGTGTCCATGCCGGACCGATAGATGTCAGCCTTTTGGGGCCATGGGATGGCATGCTGAGACTTACGACGCTTCCTCTCTTGATACTTGCGAATGTGGGTCAAGAGGGTTGGTCAAGCCTCTCGGCTCTACGCAGTGCTGTCAGTGCGCCAGGAACTGGATACGGTCTGGATATGGCTTTCGGATCGGATGTTATCGGCAGAAGCACGGCACCGCCGAAAGATTCTTCTCTAGGGGAACAAGCTGCATGGTTTCTTGACCAATTCGCTGAACACCTAACACCTTTCGCCTGGTCCGAGTTTGCCTTCAGTCAGCCAGGCCAGCAATCGATTGTAAGCAGAGTGTTCGGTGGTTTTAATGAGCTAACGAGCGACCCCCTGAAGGGCATCGGCACGATAGCCGCCGGAGTAGGCCAGACTGCCGGACAGCTTATGGGTGTTAAGAGCGCATACGAGACTATCAACGAAGCGAAGAACGAGGCATACAACGATATCCTCGAGAACATGAACCATGAGCAGAAGTTACAGGTCTTCGGCGTTGATACGGGCGCGATGACCGAGGAAGAGATGGAGCAGCTTTGGGCGCAGGCAGGCGAAGCCTGGTGGAAACGTGCCGTCGATATCGGAGAGGACTGGAGTGTCAGCATCTCGTTCCGGGGACGCCTCGGCGATCAGGTTCCTAAGTGGGAAGACATAGCGAATGACCACAAGAAGAAGATCAAAGAGATGATCTCCAGCGGAGCATTCAAAGACGTGATGACTCCCGAAGAGATGGCTGACTTCGAGTCGAGGATCAACGAACGCAGAGCGCGCAGTGCAAGTGCCTATGATCAGTACAAGCTAGAGAGAGAGGCAATAGATAGGCGACAGCTAGATGCGGTGCGAGCGATTGAAGATGCTTATAACAACCCTGACCCAGGATGGCGAAAGGGGTTGATTACCGTTACTTATATCAATGAGGACGGGGAACAAGTCACTGAGGATGTAAACCTATGGCCTGGAGATCTCAAAGCGTATTCAAAGTATATGAGAACGGTGAATGGCAACTTCGCCAAAGCCAGGCGTATCCTTACTGCACCGGGAGGTACGTATTACAAAGTAGTTGAGGATTTGTTCGGTGAGGGTGAACTATCGAGAAACGTCAGTGAATGGGACGTAGATATCTACGATGCAGCCCAGTATTTCTATTTCGACACCTTCTATGAAGAGACGAAAGATAAAGAAGGCAAAATCCTGCCGTCGATAGTAAGTGGTCTCGACGGAACGATTGATTGGAATCTGAAGGACAAGAAGACCGAACACTGGTACAAGATGATGGAGGAACGATACCCATCGATAGCTAGAGAACGGCTAACGAGATATCTCTGGCGTGTAGAAGACTCGATGGTAAAGGATTCGCCGCCACTTACAGAAACGCTATTCGAGATGCAGAAGTACATCAGCAGGCAACCCCTGGTCGATGGGAATACCTACTATGAATTCGACAATATAGGGATCGACTTGCTAACGAAAGCCAGCGGTCTCGATCGAGAGACGGTAGAGAACTTCTACATCCAATGGAAAGCGGCAGGTAGTGATGCCAAGAAAAATATCGCTACGGAAGCGAGATCAGCGGGTATCATAAATCTCGAAGATATCGACCGTTTGCGACAGACATATATGGATAGCTACTTCAATATGAGAGATGCCGCAGCACAGAACTTACGAGGAACAGAGTATCAGACAGAGAGAGAAGGTCGAGCGCTTATTGAGAGCATGCTCGCGATTCTAGACAAACGCTACAGCACCAATAAAAAGCCCTATAGTCGACGGGCACAAGAGGCATTTTCGATACTTGAGCGACATCGTAGGGGCGATAAGCTGATACCGAATATGACGGAGTTCGTGATAGCTGTCAGTGAAGGCACCACCTTGGAGCCATGGCGAAAGACTTCAGAAGAAAGAACGCTACCAAGAACTAAGGTTACGGCAGGGGCTATCCTAGCGCCTTGACTTTATTTTAAGACAAAGTCGAGACTAGAACCGAAGGAGTAGGAAATGGTAATGACAACGGACCCGATCAACGAAGAGCAGCCGGAACAAGCTGTTCCATCAACCACGTTAGATCTAGGTGATGCCGATGCACCTGAAGAGCAACGGCAACCGGAAGAGGTACAAGAAGCTCCAGTCGTAGAAGCAGGACCGACAGAGGTAGTCCCTGGGGCTCCGGCTGAACCAGGGGCACCAGCCCTCGATGAAGATGGCACTCCGTCATTAGACCCTCCGCAGGAGATGCTACCTGGCAATCAAGTACAAGAACTCGTGGAGTTGCAGCGCCTCCGACAGGCGAATGCCCAGAAGGAATGGCAGCAGCAACTCATGCGTGAAGCTCAGACGGTTGAGCGCAGGGCACAGGAACAGGGTGCCGACCCACAGAGTGCTCGACTGGTAGCTAGGCAACACCTCGCTCACGCACAGAAAGCCAGAGACCAAGATGCGAAGGCTCTCGACCTCGTCGGTTTCGTAGAAGGCAGGAATAATGCTGCGATGCACTATGCACAGAAGTACAACCTGCTGCCTAAACAAGCGCTTGCAGATATCCAGGCTCTGACGAGGAGCAGGACTCCTCAAGAGATGGATATCGAAGCTAAACGTATCGCCCAATTCCGCTCTCAACGAGCGGAGATAGACAGGCTGAAGCAGGGCCGTGTCGGACCGCAGACTTTCGACAATAGTCAGGGATCGGCGGAGGTCACGACCAATCAGGACCGTTTGCTGGACGCCTACATCAACGGCGATAGGTCAGAGGCGGCAACAAGGGCCGCACGACGTTTGAATTTCGGGAGTTAAAGGAGACTTCCTATGGCAACGACCGCAACGACTGGCAATCTCGAGAATGCTCAGAGGATCATCCTTGCTTCGGCGAGGTACACCGAAGAGCACAACGCCCCTGCACTAGCTCTTATCGAGCCATTCAGCCTTCCAAAGGGTGCCAAGCAGGTAACGGTGCCCAAGGTTGGGCAGATGTCGATGAGCGACCTTCAAGACGGTATCGATATCATCGATGAGGAAGACATCGGAATGACCACGGTAGACCTCACCGCATCCGAGGTGGGAGCCAAGGTCATCTTGACCGACAAGCTGGTCCGGCAAGCCGCAGACAACGTGTTCTCCATGATCGGCAGACAACTCGGGGACGGCATGGCCCGCAAGAAAGACGAAGATGTGCTGGGCCTCTACACCAACCTGAACGGCGGGACGAAACTTGGTGCCGCAACGAAGTTCATGAAGGCGTCCAACGTCCAAGCTGTGATCGCCTACGCAAAGGCCAACAAGTTTGGGAACCAACTCTACATCCTCCACCACCCAAACGCAGTTGCTTACCTTTCCAAGGAAGCTGCAACGGTGGCCTCCGCGGTGACCAACGGTATTCCTCATGGCTGGTCTGAAGATCTCCTCGGGAACTTCTGGAGTGGCCTTCGCCCTATGAACGGTGTCTCTATCTTCGAGGATGGGAACATCACCGAGGACTCTGATGGAGACGGTATCGGTGTCATCGCTGACAAGACGGCGATGGCGTCACTGACCAGTGTTGATACCCGCACTGAGCGTCAGCGAGACGCATCCCTTCGGGCAACCGAAGTGGTGATGACTGCGGACTACGGAGTATTCGAGCTTGATGACAGCCGTGGAGCAGGCATCACGTTCGATGTCACCACACTCGCCAGTAATAACTAGGATCTAGGAGTAGGTCTTGGCAGGAATAACAGAACGAAACAAGATGCAGAATGAGTTGGTAGGAATAGGCTACTCATTGAGATATATAGACGAGTGGCAGCCAAAGACCATACTGTACAGACACAAAGCTTCTTATTTCGCAGAAGGAGGGATCGCAGATGGTGTGGGAACCTTCATAGAGAATGTTCCCGGCAACCCCGATTACGTGATGAAGAAGTCAAAGATCGGCTTATTCACCTGGCCTCCTAGCGATACCTGTGAATGCCAATGGTGCAAGGAGCGAGCGGCGGTAGGGACACCTGCCGCCCCGACTCCCCAGGAAGAACCGGAGCCCGTAAGAAAAGGGACGAGGCAGATGGGGCCTCACTTCAAAGCTAGCTAGGTGTAAAGAAGGCCGTGCCTAGCGATATATCAACAACGGCGTTCACAGGACGTTGAACCTGTAGAAGGAGAAGATATGGCATTCCCGACGACGGTTTATTTGAGTTATGGACAGGAGAAAGTTGAGACTTCTGCACAGAAGCAAAAGCTCGGAACGCGTGCAATGCTTCCTGATGGCAGAGTGTTTTACTACGCTCAGAATAGTTCCGCTGCTATTGGTACCGCAGGATTTATAGTAGATGGTAAGGCACTAGCGGGCGATCACGACATGGACCTGACCCTAATTTTGGCTCACAGT